>Ga0302319_10007259_pt1 | contig 21818 bp, 17 predicted proteins | sample Bog_T0_2_FD_203319 | JGI IMG/M metagenome (GOLD analysis project Ga0302319, IMG submission 203319) | Peat permafrost microbial communities from Stordalen Mire near Abisko, Sweden - Bog_T0_2 | ecosystem: Environmental > Terrestrial > Soil > Wetlands > Peat | place: Sweden: Abisko, Stordalen Mire... | reverse complement strand
ACGAAACCTACCAATTGACCAAGGACGTCGGGATCATATTCGGCGCTCGCTATACCGTGGAGCAAAAGAAACTCGACACCTACAATACCTGCTTTAATTGGGTTGGCGGCGTGCCGGCCGGTCTGCCCGGCTACAATCCCGCCTATCCCGGCAGCTATGGCCCCAGCGGCCAGACCCTGTGTCCCAACACCGGCACCAGCAACCCTTACACCGCGATTATCTATCCCTTCGTCGCGGGCTACGGAAACACCTTCACGCCCAACGGCGTGAATATCACCCCGGATCTGGTGCAGAACGCCAACGCCTTCACGCCTAAGATCGGCGTTCAATGGCAGGCCACGAGCAACGCCTACCTTTATGCGTCCGCCACGCGGGGCTTCAAGAGCGGCGGTTTCAGCTTCACGGCGCGGAACTCCTACGGTGCGGTCTACCTGCCTGAATGGATCACGACCTATGAAATCGGCGCCAAGACCGACTGGCTGGACAAGAAGCTGCGCGTGAACGTGGCGGTGTTCCGCAACGACTGGACCAACCTGCAGGTCAACTCCACCATCACCATCCCGGGTACGAACACGCCCTTGACGGAAGCCAGCAACGCGGCCAACGCCCGCAATACCGGGTTGGACGCGGACGTGACCTTCAAGCCTTGGGACGGATGGACGTTCACCTCGTCCGTCACCTGGATCCCGGACGCGGTCTATACGAACTACACCAACGGTCAGTCCAACGGCTTCTTCACCGGCCTGTTCATTCAGCGTCAGGATCCACGCTACAACTATGCCAACGGCAGCTATAACGCCACGGGCAACCGGTTGATTAACAACCCCGATCTGGTGGCGACCTTGTCCGGCCAGAAGGATTTCGATCTGGGCAACGGCAATACCGCCTTCATCCACGTCGATGGCGAATATACCGGCAACACCTACTTCGATATCTCCAACGACCCGATCTCGCGTCGTAATCCCTTCGCCCTATTCAATGCCGCGGCCGGCTGGGCTTCACCCGGCGGCCACTATCAAGTCGAACTGTGGGCCCGGAACCTGACTGACAAGCAGTACGCCAACACCCTGCTGCCGGGCTCCAAGGTGCCGCAGGTCGTCGCCGGTGATCCGCGCACCTTCGGCATTCAGTTGAACTACACCTACTGATCCCAACCGGTCCCCATCGACCTTGCGGTCGGTGGGGAACGGCCTGAACAAAGCAAGCGGTCCTTCCCCTGGAGGGGCCGTTTTTTTTGGCGACGCCTGGAATTTCAATTCCACGGTCGTAGGGTCAGGAACTCTGGTCCCGGGCAAGTGGACCATAGGGTCGCCGCCGAGATCAATTGACAGAATAAAGATCGACAACATCCGCTCCCCCTAATCCAGAAGTTGGCGATGTCTTCTTTTCGGCGGCGACTCCTATCGTCAGGGCCCCTCCCGAAGGCTAATTGGGATCAGGGCCTGTGAATATTCCCGCTTTCTGCGCGACGCCAAGGTCGCAATTCGCCCTTCCACAGTCCTTCCGAAAGTCCGTTCCGCGGCACGATGGTCGCGGCGGCCTGAGCGGTGAGTTTCCGACACAACGCCGAACGCTGCCTTCGACCCGCAGCATGCTGTTCGCATCGGCTTCGCTTGGCGGCGGCGGCAGAGCCGTGTTCCACGCAGCGCAGCTGTGGCAGTCTGGCCGGACCCCAGCCTCAGGAGGCAAGCCGTGGCTTGGCTGACTTGGAAATCGACTGTCCCCGCGCTGTTGGCGGCGCTGCTGGCGGCGTCGCCGGCCGTCTTCGCGGCCACCGCGCCGCAAACCGCCCGGGCTTTCGCCCAAAGGCTCGTCCGGCGGATGAACACTGACAGTTGGGTCAAGGCGAGAGGCGCCCGGGATATGGATCCCTCCTTCCAGCGCCTGATGGACGAGAACGACCGCCTCGCGCAGGGGGTCGACCTGCTCGACGCCGATCCGGTCTGCCAGTGCCAGGACAGTGGCGGCCACTACCGCCTGCTGTCCGTCACTCCCAACGGCGCCACGACCAACGCCCGCATCGGCCTGGATGACGGCTCGCCTTACACCCTGGTCCTGCGCCAGTCCGGCGCTCGGTGGCTGATCGACGACGTGATCGATTCGGACGGCAGCCTCCGCGCCCAGTTGATCCGCCACAACGCCTGCATGCGCGCCAACCCCACTGACGCGGCGATGGCGCGCTGCTTTGGCGGTCATTAGGGCGGAATCGGACAGGGCGCCTCGGGACGGCCGAACGGCCTCGCCCGTGGACCGGAAGTTCCGCCGAAATCCCGTGCCCCGCTCTCAGCCATTAGCTGAGCAAGCAGCTTGACAGTAAAATTATGAAGTTGTGCCGTTTAGGCGATATAAAAAAACGGCCTGGAACGAGTTGTGTGCCCCCACCGTTTCCTCAAAGTCGCCAGTATAAAGGAAAATTATTATGCGCATATTCACGGCTGCTTTAGGCCTCAGTTCGTATTTGGCTGTTATTGGTGGAAGTTCACTCGTCGCTACCCCAGCGTTTGCGGATCCGGATCCCGGAACCTACGTGGCTTGCAATCAATACGACGAGTGCTGGCGTGTCCACCACAGGTACGCCTACCCGTCGGACCAGCAAATCACCGTTCACGACAGCGACTGGTATGGCGCTCATCAGCAGGACGCCCACTGGCGCTGGATGAGTGATCCGTCCGACGACCGTGGATGGTACGACAGAGACGCCAATTGGCGGGCGGACCCGGGTGCGCGCGCTCTGGCGGGCGGAGCGGGCGGCGCGGGCATTGGCGCCGCGATCGGATGCGTCGTGACGATCGCCATCGGCTGCGCGCCGGGCGCGATCGCGGGCGCGGCCATAGGCGGCGGCGCGGGCGCCGTCGCCGGCGCCGCCTCGACGCCGTGATCACGCGCTAGCCGACGAGCCCCGGCTAAACGAGGGCGGTCCGCCGTGGCCGCTCTCGTGTGCAGGCCCCCGGCAGGACCGGGGGCCTTTCTCTTGGCCTCGCGACGAAGGGCGATGTCCCCCGATCGCCCGTCGCGGACTTGGCTCGATCACGGCGCCCCTGTCGGCCTTGTCCGGACGAAGGATATTCAGCGAACGGCTGAGCCTGTGGCAATGGATCGCGGGCGCGGGCGCGCCGGTCGGGGTGGCGATGCACCGCCCTGGGCTGAGGGAGAAAACGCTGTCGGGATAAGCCGTTACACGCGGAAGTGAACGGCGGATTCTCGCCTGGGGCGCGAACGGAGGCCCGCTGGCTCTGCGGCGCAGCGAAAAGCCTTGAAATGAGGACGCTGGCAGGGCAAACGGTCGTGTCCGTCGAGCCTGTAGGCGTTTGCAGCCCTTCTATAAACCACACGTGGCGCCGGCGGACGCGTAGCCTCATCCCTCGTCCGACCCCCCGCCAAGGCACTGCATGTTCTCGTCCCTCTTCGGCGTCATCTCCAATGATATCGCCATCGATCTCGGCACCGCCAACACCCTGATTTACATGAAGGGCAAGGGCATCGTCCTGAACGAGCCGTCCGTGGTGGCGCTGCGCAATGTCGGCGGACGCAAGGTCGTGCACGCCGTGGGCATAGAGGCCAAGCAGATGCTGGGGCGCACGCCCGGACACATGGAGGCGATCCGCCCCATGCGCGACGGCGTGATCGCCGATTTCGAAGTCGCCGAGGAGATGATCAAATACTTCATCCGCAAGGTTCACAACCGCAAGGGCTTCGTGAATCCCAAGGTAATCGTGTGCGTGCCCTCGGGCGCGACCGCCGTGGAGCGCCGCGCGATCAACGACAGCTGTCTGAACGCGTCCGCGCGCCGGGTGGGCCTGATCGACGAGCCCATGGCCGCCGCGATCGGCGCCGGCCTGCCCATTCACGAGCCGACCGGCTCCATGGTGGTGGATATCGGCGGCGGCACGACCGAAGTGGCCGTGCTGTCCCTGTCGGGCATCGTCTATTCCCGCTCGGTGCGGGTGGGCGGCGACAAGATGGACGAGGCGATCATTTCCTACATGCGCCGCAACCATAACCTGCTGATCGGCGAGACCACGGCCGAACGAATCAAGAAGGAAATCGGCACCGCGCGTGCGCCGGCCGACGGCGAAGGCCTGGCGATCGAGGTCAAGGGCCGCGACCTGATGCAGGGCGTGCCGCGCGAGGTGCGGATTTCCGAGAAGCAAGCCGCCGACGCCCTGGCCGAGCCGGTCGGGCAGATCGTCGAAGCAGTCAAGGTGGCGCTGGAAGCCACGCCGCCGGAACTGGCGTCCGACATCGCCGACAAGGGCATCATGCTCACCGGCGGCGGCGCCCTGCTGCGCGGCCTGGACGCCGAGATCCGCGACCACACAGGCTTGCCGGTGACCGTGGCCGACGATCCGCTGTCCTGCGTGGCGCTCGGCTGTGGCAAGGTTCTTGAACACCCTCGCTGGATGAAGGGCGTTTTGGAGTCCACTCTGGCCTAATAGCCTTAAGTCCGTATCATCGCGGGACTCGCAGCCTGGCGCGGGAGACGATCGGTTGTCCTATCGCGACGGACATTTTCAGGAACTCAAGGTCCCTTTGACCTGGACCGTCGCTGTCGCCGTGGTGGTGGCGGCGGTGATCGCCATCGCGCTTCTGATCAGCGATCGGCGTGAGACCTTGCAGGCGTCCGCCTATGGGGCCGCGCGCGCCGTGGTCGACACGGTCAACATGCCCGCCGGCGAGGTCTTGGCCGCGCCTGGCCGGATGGCGAGCGAGGCGAGCGATTATCTGAAGGACTATTTCTTCGCGGCGTCCGAAAACCGGCGTTTGCGGCAGGAGGTGGCGGACCTCCAGCGCCTTCGCGATGAAGAAACCGCCCTGCGCAACGTCAACGACCGATACCAGGCCCTGCTGGGATTCCGCACCGATCCGCCGGTTCCCATGGCCACGGCCAGGGTGGTCTTGGACGCGCGCGGACCGTTTTCCGATTCGCGTCTGGCCGACGCCGGCAAGGAGCGGGGGGTCCAGGTGGGCAACCCCGTCATGAGTGATCGGGGACTGATCGGCCGGGTGATCGGGGTGACCAACGGCGCCAGCCGCATTCTGCTGCTCACCGATGTGGCCAGCCGCACGCCCGTGCTGATCGACCGCACGGACGCTCGCGCGATTCTCACCGGCGATTCCAGCTCCGCGCCCAAGCTCGAATATCTGCGTGGACAGAACCCCGTGCGCGATGGCGACCGGGTGCTGAGCTCAGGCGACGGCGGCCTTGAGCCGCGCGGCCTGCCGGTGGGAACGGCGGTCAAGGGTTTGGACGGAGCCTGGCGCGTGCGCCTGGACGCCGATGAGACCTCAATCGACTTCGTGCGCATCCTGCTGTTCACGGACTTCTCCAAGCTGGCGGACCAGAAGGAACTGTCGGCCCTGCCGCTGCCCGCCGGTTCGGCTGGGCCGGTCAAGCCGCAGACCGTGGTCATGGCCGCGCCGCTCGCGTCCAACGCGGTCAAGCCGACAGCCGGCGCCGGAACTCAGACGTCGGCGACGGCGACTCCTGGCGCGGCGACGGCGCCGCCCAAGGTCGGCGTGGCCAAGGCCGCCGGGGACAAGCCGTCCACGATCCCGCCGCGCCGCCCGACGCCCAAGACACCGCCCGCGGCCGCCTCCGCCGGCGTCTCGTCCGCCCCCGGTCCGCCCCAGTGAGCCTGAGAGCCGAACGGGTGGACATGTGGCAGTGGATCGGCGTTCCGACGCTGATCTGCATGATCGCGACGCTGCTGTTCGCCGCTCCCATCCGGGTCTTCGGGCTGCAGCTGCCCGAGCCGGTCTTTCCCATGGCGCCCGCTTTCGCCTGGGCCGTCCTGAGGCCGTCGGTCGCGTCGCCCTTCGCCCTCTTGGGCATGGGCCTGTTCCTCGACATGGTCTGGGGCAGTCCGACGGGCCTGTGGAGCATCTCGCTCATCGCGGCCTATGTGACGGTGCTATTCTCCCGCAACATGATGACGGGGCAGAGCCGGACCATGATGTGGTCCTGGTTCGCCGTCGCCAGCGCGGTGGCCATATCCGTGGCTTATTGTGCGACCACCCTGGATTCCGGCGTCGCGCCCAATCTCGTGTCCACCCTTTGGCAGTTGCTGCCGACCATGATGCTGTATCCGTTCTCCCACCGCCTGATTGAACGGTTCGAAGACGCGGATACGCGATTCCGATGAGCATCCAGCCGGCCATCTTTTTCAACGAGGTCAATGAGCGTCAGGGGGCGTTCCACAGGCGCGCCCTGATGATGGGCGGGCTGGCCGGCATGGGCATCTTGGCGCTCAGCGGGCGACTGATGGAGCTGCAGCTCATCGAGTCGGGCCGGTATCGCCAGCTGTCCGCCAGCAACCAGTTCAATTATCGCCTGATCCCGCCGCCGCGGGGGCGCATCCTGGACCGCAACGGCGTGGAGTTGGCGTCCAACCGGCCGAATTTCCGCCTGCTGGTTTCGCGCGACGAAGTCGTCGATATCAACGGCACGCTGGACGCCGTCGGCCAGGTCATCACCCTTGGGCCCGATCAGCGCAGGCAGCTGCAGCGGGAATTCGCCCAGAGCTCGCGCTATGTGCCCGTGGCCATAGCCGACGACCTGAACTGGGACGATTTCGCCAGGATCAACAGCCGCCTGCCCGAATTGCCCGGCGTCACCCCCGACATGGGCGAGGTGAGGGTCTACAACTTCGGCGGCGCCTTCGCCCATGTGATCGGCTACGTCTCGCGGGTGTCCGAGGACGATCTGGCCAAGGTCGGCGCGGGCGAGGATCAGCTCCTGCTGCACCACCCCGGCTTTCGCATCGGCAAGCAGGGCGTGGAGAAATCGCAGGACCTCAACCTGCGCGGCAAGGCCGGCGGCCAGAAGGTTGAAGTCGACGCGCGCGGCCGGGTCGTGCGCAAGGACCCGCGCGGCGACGTCGCGCCGGTGCCCGGCAAGGACATCGCCCTGTCGCTCGACGCCGACATCCAAAACCGGGCGCTGGACGTCTTCGGCGAGGATTCCGGCGCGGCGGTGGTGATGGACTGCCGCACGGGCGATGTCCTGTGCCTGCTGTCGGCGCCCAGCTTTGACGCCAATTTGTTCGTCAAGGGCGTGCCGGCGGCGGATTACAAGGCCCTGGCCGACTATGAGCGAAAGCCCCTGCTCAACAAGGCGCTGACGGCGACCTATCCGCCGGGCTCGACATTCAAGACCATGGTGGCCCTGGCCGCCCTGGAGAACGGCTACGATCCGCACACGGTGCATGTCTGCAACAAGGCCTGGGCGTGGGGCGGGCGGGTCTGGCACTGCGACGAGGCGCATGGCGCGCAGGATCTGCGCGGCGCCATCGCCACATCCTGCGACATCTATTTCTACCAGTGCGCCCTGAGCGTGGGCCCCGACAAGATCGCGGCCGCCGCGCGGCAGTTCGGCCTGGGCCAGCTGTTCGATATCGGGGTTCCAGGGCAAAAGCAGGGTCTGGTGCCCGACACGGCCTATAAGCGCCGCACATTTCCGCATGACCCGGTCTGGCATCCCGGCGAGACGCCCTCCATGGGCATCGGCCAAGGGTATCTGAACTTCAATCCGCTGCAGCTGTGCGTGCAGGCCGCGCGGCTGGCCAACGGCGTCAAGGCGCTCAATCCGCGCCTGATCAAATCCATCGGAGGGGTTTTGCAACCGCCCGGCGACGCGGCGCCCGATCTGCCCTTCCAGAAGGCGAATCTGGATTTCGTGCGCGAGGCCATGGCCGCGGTGACCAGCGGCAACGGCACGGCGGCGGCGGCGTCCCAGCTGGGGCTCGGTCCGATCAAGATGGCCGGCAAGACCGGCACCGCCCAGGCGCACAACTATGTCACGGGCCACGGCCAGCACGGCGCGGTGGGCGAATGGGCCACGCGTGACCACGCCTGGTTCATCGCCTTCGCGCCCTACGACGATCCGCGTTACGCCTTGAGCGTGCTGGTGGAGCACGGCGGTTTCGGCGCGGAAGCGGCCGCGCCCAAGGCGCGCGAGATCATGCGCGTGGCCCTGCTCAAGGATCCCGAAGTGCGCGCCCGCATCGAAAAGCCGCTGCCGCTTCCCGCCATGCCCCTCGGACCGGCCGGTCAGGCCGTGGACGGCGCCGAGCCGCCGCCGCCTACCGACATCGTCACGGGAAAGCCCACATGACCGCCAGCGCCCTGACCCGGCCCGGCCAGCGCGACCGGCTGGTCGTCAAGTTCGGCGAGATCGACTGGACCTTCTGCGCCCTGCTGTGCCTGATCGCGGGCATCGGCGCCCTGATGCTCTACTCCATCGCAAATGGTTCGTGGGAGCCGTGGGCGGCCAAGCACCTGGTCCGCTTCGGCCTATGCCTGCTGCTCACCCTGGCCTTGGCCCTGGTGGATATCCGGGTGTGGTTCATCTCGGCCTATCCGGTCTATCTGATCGGCCTCGTGCTGCTGCTGGCGGTGATGGTGAAGGGCGAGGTCTCCCTCGGCGCCAAGCGCTGGCTGAACCTGCACTTCGTGCGCATTCAGCCGTCGGAGATCATGAAGATCGGCCTGGTGCTGGCCCTGGCGCGCTTCTACCACGGCCTGTCGGCGCAGGAGGCGCGCTTCTCCTGGAAACTGCTGATCCCGGCCGCCATGATCGCGGCGCCCGTGCTGCTGGTGGCCAAGCAGCCCGATCTGGGCACCGCCATGCTGCTGGCTATGACCGGCGCCGCGGTGGTCATCCTCGCCGGCCTCAGCCTGCGGGTCCTGGCCGTGGGCGGGGTGGCCGTGCTGGCGGGCATACCGGTGCTGTTCAAGGTGATGAAGCCCTATCAGCGTGACCGGCTGTTCACCTTCCTACATCCCGAGGACGATCCCTCCGGCTCGGGCTACCACATCCTGCAGTCCAAGATCGCCCTGGGCTCGGGCGGACTGCTCGGACGCGGTTTCGGCATGGGCTCGCAAAGCCAGCTGGACTTTCTGCCCGAAAAGCACACCGACTTCATCTTCGCCACCCTGGCCGAGGAGTTCGGCTTCATCGGCTGTTTTTCGGTCCTGGTGCTCTATCTGGCGGTGATCCTCATCGCCCTGCGCACCTCCAGCCTGGCCCACAGCCACTTCGGCCGCTTGGCGGGTTCAGGCGTGACCGCGACCTTCGCCCTCTATGTGCTGATCAACGCGGCCATGGTGATGGGCATGGCCCCCGTGGTGGGCGTGCCCATGCCACTGATGTCCTTCGGCGGCACGGTGATGCTGACGGTGATGATCGGCTTCGGCCTGGTGCAGTCGGTCAAGGTCCACCGCTACACCGAGGTCACCAGCGGCAAGGGCGCGCTGCTTTAAAGCGCCGCAGCCTGGTCGGTCGCGCGCACCAGTCCGTCGATGATGCCCGGCTCGGTGGAGGCGTGGCCCGCGTCCCACACCACGTCGAAGCGCGCGGCGGGCCAGGCCTTCTTGAGCGACCAGGCGGCTTCCATGGGCGTGACGACATCGAAACGGCCCTGGACGATCCAGCCGGGGATGTCGGCGATGCGCCCGACGTTTTTCAGGATCCAGCCGTCCCCGTCAAAGAAGCCCCGGTTCTGGAAATAGTGGCATTCGATCCGGGCGAAGGCGATGGCGAAGTCCGCTTCGTTGAACTTGGCCGGCCGCGCCTCGGGACCACGGATGGAGATGGTGTCGCCCTCCCACTGGCTCCAGGCCGCCGCCGCCTCGGCCCGCACGCCGCGGTCCGCGTGGGTCAGGCGCCGGTGATAGGCGCCGATCATGTCGTCGCGCTCAGCCGCGGGGATCGGCTTCAAGAAGCGCTCCCAGGCGTCGGGGAACATCATCGACGCGCCGTCCTGGTAGAACCAGCGCAGCTCGCGGTCGGTCAGCAGGAACACCCCACGCAGGATCAGCGCCTTGACCCGTTCGGGATGGGTGATGGCGTAGGCCAGAGCCAGCGTCGAGCCCCATGAGCCGCCGAACACCGTCCACGCCTCCACGCCCATGCGTTCGCGCAGCCGCTCGATGTCGGCGATCAGATCCCAGGTGGTGTTGTTTTCCAGCGAGGCGTTGGGCCGCGACCGGCCGCAGCCGCGCTGGTCGAACAGGACGGTCCGCCAGCGCTTGGGGTCGAAGAAGCGTCGCATGGTCGGATTGATCGCTCCGCCGGGACCCCCGTGCAGAACCACCGCGGGCTTGCCCTTGGGATTGCCGCAAACCTCATAAAAGACTTCGTGGCCGTCGCCGGTGGCGATCCAATCGAAGTCATACGGCTCCTGTTCGCCATAAAGGCCGCGACGAGGCGCGGACTGGCCCTGGCCGGAGGAAAGGGGCGGGTTGCGGTCCATATCTTGTCTTATCGCCAATTGCGGGGCGTCGTCCAAGCGCTACAGCAGATGCGGGCCATCAGACGGAGGGTTTGCGCCTGCGAAAAAAGGGTGAAACCGTCAGGTTTGCCCAACCCGCCAGCAAAGCCAGCCCGCCCAAGGGCGTCACCGCGCCCAGGACATGGGGCGCGCCAAAGGCCAGCAGATAGAGCGTGCCCGAGAAGATCAGGGCTCCGCCGAGAAACAGCCAGGCGCTCAGCATGGCCATCGCCAAACCCTGGCGGGCCACGAGCCAGCAGGCGAGGGCGGCCAGCGCGTGGATCAACTGGTAATGGCCTCCGGTCTGCAGCAGGGCCTTGGCGGCGGGATCGCTGACGCCATGCGCGCCGAACGCGCCGGCGCAGACGGCGAGGAAACCGCTGAGACCCACAAGGGGCAGGATGAGGCGCGAACTGTCCATGCCCGACCCTAGATCAATTCCGCGGCGAAGGCTTGCGCCGCGGCCCGCACCGCCGTGACGATGGAGTCGAGATCGATCCGAGGGCTCAGCGTCGGCACATGCAGGAAGGCGGTCATGGGGACCTCGGCCAGCAGGCGGTAGAGGGTAAAGTTGCACAGATAATCGCCCGCGTCCGATGACAGCGTCGCTGTAAGGCCCCGCGCCTGGATCGCCGCTGTCATGGCCTGGGCGGGTGCGATCACGAACCGTTCAGCCGGGCCATTGTCATCGATGAGCGGGCTCGGCCAAAATCGGCCTTGGGCATCCGCGTGGATCTGGCTGACCCGGTTGCGGGCGCGTGTCTCCACGCGAAAGAGCTCAGCGTGGACCGAGACGCCCACCAGCAGCACGGCGTGCGCCGAAAACGCCTTCAGGGCTTCAAGCGCTGTTTCGGGGGCCTCGTCCCAAACGGTCGGCAGTACGGCGTATTCAACGGTCGCGCCCGACGTCGCCCAGTGATCCAGTTTCAGCCGCTCCACCGCCGGGGCGGCCGGGTTGTCCAGCGCCTCGGGGAAGGGACCAAAGCCGCAGATGAGCAGGCGGTTCATCCCCACAGGGCCGAGGATGGCGGCTCTATCATCGATCCCAGATAAGCCAGGCCAGGAGAGCGGTCCTTGGCGAGCAACAGGGGACCGTCCAGGTCCACGAAGTCGGCGCCCTGGGCCAGGATCAGCGCCGGCGCCATGGCCAGGGAGGTGGCCACCATGCAGCCGACCATGATTTCCAGCCCCATGCTCCGGGCCGCGCGGGTGAGGGCGAGCGCCTCGGTCAAGCCGCCGGCCTTGTCGAGCTTGATGTTCACGCAGCGGTAGCGTCGCGCGCAGGGCGCAAGCTCCTCGCGCGTATGCAGGCTTTCGTCCGCGCATAGGGGTACGGGGCTGACATAGCCTTCCAGGGCCTCGTCTTCCCCCGCCTTCAGCGGTTGCTCGATCAGCATGACCCCAAGGCGCTTCAGTTCCGGGGCAAGCCGCCTCAGGGACTCAAAATCCAGAGCCTCATTGGCGTCGACGATCAGGCGGGCGTACGGCGCGGCTTCGTGCACCGCCTTGACCCGATCCAGATCACCCGCGGCGCCGATCTTCAGCTTGAGCATGGGCCGCCGCGCATTCGCCCTGGCCTGCTGCGCCACGGCGACCGGCGCCCCCAGGCTCAAGGTATAGGCGGTCTTCACCGGATCCAGCCGCAGTAGCCCCGCCAGGGCGTAGGCCGGCCGGCCGGTCCGTTTGGCTTCAAGATCCCATAGAGCGCAGTCCAGTGCGTTCCGCGCCGCGCCGGGCGGTAGGAGGGTCTGCAGGCTGTCGCGGTCCAGGCCCGCCTCGACCGCGGGCCTGACCGCCTCGATCTGCTGCGATACCCCGGGGCAAGTTTCGCCATAGCGGGCGTAAGGGGTGCATTCGCCGCGCCCGGTCAGGCCGTCTTGGACGATTTCCGCGACGACCACCTGGGCCTCGGTCTTGGCGCCGCGCGAAATAACGAAGGCGCCGGCGATCGGCCAACGCTCCTCGATTACGCGCAGGACCGCCATCAGCTCAAGTCGCCGACGGCCGCGTCGAACATCAGGTAGGCGCGGCCCGTTTCGGTGGCCAGCGCGCGGGCGATGTGCGCGCGGCTTTGCCCTCGCCGCTTGGCCTCGCCCAAGCGCGCGCCCTGTTGCTGGACGAAGCGTTCGGCCTGGGCGCGCAGCAGCTTGTCGCCCATCACGCGGCGCGCCAGTTTGCGGATGGCGGCCGGCGCCAGGCGGTGGGCGATCTCGCGAGCGCCGGCGAAATCCCCTTCTTCCAGCGCCGCCGCGATATCCTCAATGCGGAGCTCCGGAAACAGGGCCACGGGATCCACGCCCAGGGACCGGATCTGTTCCACCAGGGCCTCATCCAGCTCGCCTTCATCGGGGGCTTCGCCATCCAGGGAGGAAAGCAGGTCAGTCCAGCTCCACGGCTCGCCATCGGCGCCCTGTTCCGCCGCGGCGCGCTCCGGCTGGCGTCGCTCGGCGGCCGGCTCAAACACGGTGCTGAGGGCCTCGTCCGACTCCGTGGGGGTGAGCTTCAACCGTCGGCGCGGCCCGGACCCGGCGTTTGTCGCGGGCTCGGCGGAAGGGGGCGGTTCAGACGATTCGCCCAGGCGCGGACGCAGGGTAAGCTCGGGAGGCGCGGGCGCGGGGCGCGGGGCTGGGCGCGGAGCGGGGATCAGGCCGCCGCTGGCCCGCGCCGAAGCGCCGCCGCCGATGACGCCCATCAGGCGCACGGCTTCGCTGAGCATGTCGTAGTTTCGTTTGACCCGGTCCTGGAAGGCGTTGTCGATGGACTGGAGCTCGGCCGCGGCGGTGCGCGCGGAATGCATTAGGGCCTCGGTGGCGGAATCCAGGGCGGACTTGACCTGCTGTCCGCGCGCCTCGGCGTCCGCCGGCAACCGGGCGCTACGCATTTCGATTTCTGCGAGGTTGCGCTCCAGGGCGTCCAAGGCCCCCTGGGCGGAGGCGACGCCTTGGTCCAGTCGCGCCACCGAGCGCGCGCCGGCTTCATCCACCAGGGAGACAGAGCGCTGTATGAGGGACTGGGCCTGAAGGAGTCTCTCTTCGAAGGCGGCGTCCGCCTGCAAGCCGGCGGCGAAGGCCGCCTCGGACAGGGTCTCGACCTTGCGCTTGGCGGCGTCGCCTGCCTTCTCGGCCGCTTTGTGCGCCGTCTCCGCGGCGACGCTGAGCTGCGCGATCGCCCGTTGCGTTTCCTCCTCCAGGGCCCGGCGCTCGAAAGCCGCCGCCTCGGAGAAGGCGCCTAGCGATTGTAGGCCCGCCCCGCCGAGCAGATCGCGCTCGGTCTGAGCCTGGGCGCTCAGCTCGCGCAGTTGGTCGCTGGCCTGAGTGATCAGGGCGCGTAGGATTTCGCTCCCGCGCACGGCGGCAGTAGACAGGCCCTGGGCGTCCTGTTCGGACTGGCGCAGGATTTCCATCAACTGAGCGCGCTGGGTCTCGACGTTGACGGACAGGTCTTCCTGGTCGGCCCGCAGCGTCTGCGACAGGGAAACCAGGGCCGCGCGTTGCTGGGTCAGACCTTCCTCGATCACCTGGACCTGCTCGCCGACGGTCGCGCCGGCGGCTTCCAGCCTCACGGCCTGGCGGGCGAGATCATCTCCCGCGGTGCGCGCGGCGTCGGAGGCTTCGCCGGCGGCGGCGGCCAGATCGGCGGCGCGCGCCGCGAGCGCGGCTTCAGCTTCCTGAATCTGGGCCTGGGCGAGATCGGAGGCTTCGGCCACCATTCGCGCATGGCGGGCGATCGCCTCGGCGATTTCAGAGGTCTGGACGTCAAGGCGGCCGGATAGAGCCGAAAAGCCTTCGCGCTCATGGCCCAAGGTTCGCACAAGATTGGCGCCGGCGCGTTCCGAGCCCGCGGCCGCGTCAAGCAGCCGCTGCGCCTCCTCGGCCAGGCCATGGCGCAGCTGCAGCAATTGGCCGCGGGCCTGCGAAACGGTCTGCAAGGCGCTGTCCACTTCCAGGCGGATCCCGTCAACGATGGAGCCGGTCTGGGCGGCGGCCAGGGCGGCGGGGCCCAGCATCTGGTCCGAAAGGGCCTGGAGCCGGCGCGCCTCGGCCAGGAGCCGCATCCCCTGGCGCAGGGCGAAGGCGCCGATCCAGATCAGACCCACCGGGGCCAGCGCCAGCAGTGCGAGCACCGTGGCCGCGAACGGCTCGTAGGCGAAAGGGCCGATCCGAGATCGGTAGCCGAGCATGTAGGCGGCCAGCCCGCCGGCCCACAGAATCGTGGCCAGGGTCGCCAGAATGTAGGTCAACGCTCCGCCCGATGTGCTGACGGGCGCCGGATTGGCGCTGATGCGAAGTCCGGAGTCCTCGGCGGCGGAGGTGATGTCGGCGGATTCTGCGCGGGCGGTCGGCTTGGTCCCGGGAATCGCCGGCACGTCCAGCATAAAGGCGTCTTCCATGGGCGCAGGCGAAGGCGTGGGCTCGGCGACAGCCGGCTCGGAAAAATTAAGCGGCCTGTTCTTCTTGCTCATGCCCGTCTGGTGTTGATTCGCGCGCCTCCGAAATTGTGCGCCGCAGTCTTGACCCTAGCGGCGATCCTTGCGGGCGAAAAGGGTGAACGGCCAAGCCGCTAGTGTGGCGATTCAGAAATCCGCCTGCGCTTCGTGGCGGTCTGGGAGCAAATTTCCGAATCTCCAGCCACACTAGAAATATATGATCCTAGTGCGCTTTTTCGAATTTGAAGTTCGCTCCAAGCTCGACCCAATGAGCGGATGAACTTCGAATTCAGCACACGAGGCGGCTTATTGCGCCAGATTGATCACGGCGGAAATCGGCGGCGCCCCATCGGCCTTTTGACTGATCGGCTGGCACCAGTCGAAGCGGGGTTCGGTTAGGCGCGCCGCCATGCCGTGCTGGTACAGATCGTCCCCCAAGTCCATGCCGTCGAGGCTGACCAGGCCAAGATCTCGGCCGTAACCGTCTGTCTGACCCGTGGGTTTGAACTGAATGTTGGTGGTGCGATTGATCAGGTCGCGGACATATCCGATCTCGCTGCTGGCCAAGAGCGCTTCGGCCCAGCAGCGCGAATGCAGGGTGGTCTGGGGGGTGGATGCGTTTGACAGGTGCACGTGCCGCCCGTCGATCACCAGCGTATCCGCGTTTAGGATGAGCACCCGGTTGGCCACCGAGACAGGCTGATGGTGGACCAAGGATTTTTCCGGCGGGTCGCAGGCGGTGAGCGCGAGACTCAGCGTCAGCCCGGCGCGCAGACGCGCGGACTTTGAGGCAGGCCGGAAGACGGGCGTGCAGGAAGGGCTGAGCATTGGCCCCAAAACCTCGCCAGTAATAAGCTTGACCGAAATTGGAGCAATAAAGCTCCATATCAAGGCGCGCAGAGTCGAGGCGATAAAAAACATGCTGCGCGGCCCATCCGCGGTCAGCTTGACGCCAAGCGTTGCAAAAGCGCTACGGCGACGCTTGGCGGTAGCGCGCCAATCTGTTTGCGTCCCTGACCAAAACCGCCTTATCCGGCTGGAAAGGTGAGCGGCTGGGCGCCGTTTTGCTTCCAGATTTTGGACTGGTTCAGGGGGGCGGCGGTCATCAGCTTGCCGTCCAAATTCGTCCGGCTCATGCCCTCCACCTGATACAAAGCTTCAAAGAACTGGGATTGGCCCGCCAGCCTTTCCGCGTCATGCAGCGATTTTTCCTGAGTCACCGCTTCGGCGGTTTGCATCAGGGCCTCGTCCCGCGTTCCCGCGACGATCACAAACACATTGTTCGCGGGGCCTTTGAACGTGGAGAAATAGCCGTAATCGCGATACATGGCGCCCTCGCTGATGGGGCCGCCGCCGCCGCTGATATATTTGAGCTTGCTTTGGCTGTCGTCGAGCTCGTCGTAGGTGTCTCCGACGGTGAAGCGAGAGCCAGAGAAGACGATATCCTTGAGCATCCCGAGCCCGCTGAGATAACCCAAATAGACGACGTTGTTCGTCTTGAGCATGTCGGGCGTCAATTCGGAGGACAGCACCATCTTGCTGGACTTGAGTTCGCCGTAGGCGTCCACGATTGACAGGGCATTGCGCAGCGCGAACGCACTGCCGACCGCGATGTATCTCAGGTCGAGGTCGACGTAGCGGCCGTTTTTTTCCGGATGCTGCATGATGAACTGATCAAGGTCTTCGCGCGAATTGACGGTGTACTCCCGAACGAGGCGGCTGGTTTCAATGCCGTCGTCACTTTCGCCGAAGATGTAGTAGTCGCCGACGACGACCAGGGTTGGAAGGCCATTGGTCAAGAGCGGCGCCCACACCGGATCGCGCCGAACCGCGGCGATTTGCTTGGCCGGCGCCGATCGCGCGTCCTGCAGGGCAAGCCATGTGCCCCCGCTCGACGCCAGCGCCAGGCACAGGGCGGCCAGGGCAAGGGCGGGCTTGGAAAGTCGGCGGCCCTCATGGACGGGCGCCGCCACGGTCGGAGCGGTCAGCGCCGGCTCCGCGCGCGTGGGAACCAACCGGTATTCGCCCAGGGGAATGGTCAGTCGAAACGGCGCCCCGCGGCGAGGGCCTGAATAGAGCTCGTCGAGCTTTCGTCTCAGCTTGTGGACATAGACTCGAACCGTCGCATCCTGGCTCGCATCGAAGGCCGATCGACGGCCGAACACCTCGGCGGCGACCTCCGCCTCCTTGGGCGAGCGGTCCTCCAGCGTGCAGGCCGCCAGAAAATCGAAGAGTCTGCGCAGAACGGATGAGCGTCCGAGCGATCCACTGCTCCTGATGTCCTCCAACTCAAGGCGCAGCCAGTCGGCGTCCGTCATCTGCTCTGCCAATGCCGCCTCCACGGGCATTTTATAACGTTAATTAACGTCAGCGAGAACCGTAATTCACAAGCTTTGTCGATGCGAGCGCGCGAAGTGGGCGGCTCGAGCGCCTGCGAGCCATTTTGCAGGACGGCGGCGCCTGTGGGCGATCCACTCGAAGCGGCCATTGGTCAGAATAGGACGTATCATTCGGATATTCCGGGAATATAGGCCGCCGCGCCGGATGACGCCGCTGATGTCCGCGACGAGCGCCGCATTGGGCCTGCTCGCCATGGGCGGCGGCGCCCTGGCCGCGCCACAAGCCACGTCATCCGGAGCCGCCGCCCCGGAGAACAACGAAGTGGTCGTCACCGCCTCGCGCGCGAACCTGTTGGGCGTGGCGGCCACGGCGAGCCAGGGTTCGGTGACCCAGAAGGAGCTTGAGCTGCGGCCGGTCTATCGCGTGGGCCAGCTCTTGGAAACCACGCCGGGGCTGGTCGTCACGATTCACTCCGGAGAGGGCAAGGCCAACCAGTATCTGCTGCGCGGGTTCAATCTCGACCACGGCACCGATATCGCCAACTTCGTCGATGACATGCCCATCAACCGGCCGACCAACACGCACGGCCAGGGCTATTCGGACCTGAACTTCGAGTTGCCCGAGCTGACGCAGGGCTTGGACTACACCAAGGGCCCTTACTACGCCTCGGTCGGCGACTTTGGCGCGGTGGCCTCGACCCACCTGAAGCTAGCCAATGAAATCCCCGACCAGATCTCGGTCACCGGCGGCACGCTGGGCGTCTACAATATCTTCGCCGGCGGCACGCAAAAGTTTTCCGACGACGACCGGTTGGTCGGCGGGGTCTATTACGGCCATGTCGACGGGCCGTTCACACCCGCGGAAAATTTCCGCAAATACGCGGGCGAGCTGCGCTACAGCCATGGCGACGACAAGGACGGCTATAGCCTCACCGCCATGTACTACAAGGGGAACGGCCTGCTCACCACCGATCAGCCGGTGGACGCCGTTCAGGCCGGGCTGATCAGTCGGAACGGCACGCTCGATCCGACCGACGCGTCTTCCTCCGAGCGCTTCAGCCTATCGGGTCACTTCGCCAAGAGCGGCGACGGATGGGCCTTCAACGTCAGCGGCTACTACATCCACAGCCGCATGGTCCTGTGGAACGATTTCACCCACTACTTGGACGACCCGGTCAACGGCGACCAGGAGGAGCAGGACGAGACCCGCGACGCCTTCGGCGGCCAGGGCGCCCTGACGCTGAAGCACAGCTTCGGCGGGATCGACACCAGCACCGTGTTCGGCGTCCAGGTCCGCTCCGACTCCGTTTGGGATGATCGTCGCCATACCCACGACCGCCAGGTGCTGGACTATTGCTCGGTGGAAGATAACGGCGCCGTCGCCCCTCCGGCGAACGCCACGGTCAACGCCGATGGCTCGGTCTTCTATATTCCAGCCGCGCAAGGGAACTGCCAGGCGGACCTGGTTCACCTCCTCGACCTAGGCCCCTTTGTGGAAAACACCACCCACTGGACGCCGTGGTTGCGCACCATCATCGGCCTGCGCGACGAATATTACGCCGCCGACGACACCTATTATGGCGTCACGGCCGTCAACCTGGCTTCCGGCGACAAGCTCCAGGGCAACCAATCCCTGCTCCAGCCCAAGGGTTCGATCGTGGTCGGTCCTTTCTACAAGACCGAGCTCTATGTGAGCGCCGGCCGCGGCTTCCACTCGGATGACGTGCGCGGGGTGTTCGGCACCGTGCCGCTTGAGGGCGCGCCCGCCCTGGCGGGAAAAACGCCCTTGTTGGCCCCGGCCGACGGCGAGGAAGTGGGCTTGCGCACCAACATCATCCCCAAGGTGCAGGTGCAGGTCGCGTTGTTTCAGGAGGACTTCAACTCCGAGCTTCGCTACGACGCCGACCAGGGACAGGACACGGCCAGCGCGCCCAGTCGCCGGCAAGGGGTGGAGTTCTCGGCCGAATACAAGCCGATCACCTGGCTCGAATTCAACACCGACCTGGCCTTCTCCAAGGCCCGCTATCGCGGCGACGCGGCCAGTCTCGCCGCCTTCGGAATCGACGGCGGGGCCTATATCGCCAACGCGCCCAGCTTCATCGGGTCCTTCGGCATCCTGGCCGACCATGGTCCCTGGTTCGGCGGCCTTCAATGGCGGGCTTTGGGCGCCTATCCGGTCACCGACGGCCCCCAGTTTCCTGAAGATAAGGGCTATAGCGAGTTTAACGCCGACCTCGGCTACCGAATCAATGACCACCTAACCGTGACGGCCAGTGGCTTCAACCTGCTCAACAGCCACGCAAATGCCTCAGCTTACAACTATGCGTACCGACTGACCCCGACCTCGCCGGTCGAGACCGGTAATACCTTCCACCCGCTGGAGCCCATCTCCGGCGAAATGAAAGTCGCCTACCTATTCTGATGTTGAATATCTCGCCCGCTGGAGCGTTGAAACTGACTGATCTTCGTCCACAGCCACGCAACGCTCGATGGTAGGCGTCAGGCTTCGTGATCTGCGTGCGTTCGGCCGCTGGTTCGGCGCGCTCAGCCCACTCAAGCGCGCGCTCCTGGGCCTTGGCCTCGTGGCGTTTGTCGCCCTCATCGTCTGGGCCGTCCTTAACGCCCAGCAGGAAGCGCGCCTGGTCAGCGCCGATCCGGACAACACGCCGCCGGCGCTGGCCAGCTGGGGCGCGGCGCGCGGACGCGGCGTCTTCGCGGCCCATTGCGCGGCCTGCCATGGGCCGGACGGGCAGGGGCACACCAATCAGGGCGTGGCCAATCTGACCGACAACGACTGGCTGTACGGCGATGGGGAGGTCAGCGACATCGAGGCGGTGGCGCTCTACGGCATCCGCGCGCCCAATTCCCACACCTGGCGGCTGGCCGACATGCCGGCCTATTCCCATCCCTTGCCCTACGCCCGCGAGCCCCTGATCCAGCCGCTCACGCCCGATGACATCAGGGACGTGATCCAGTTCCTGCACGTGACGCAGGGCAAGACCGCCGACGGCGCCGCCGCCGCCCGCGGCGCGGCCATCTTCGCCAACCGCGGCGGCTGCTACGACTGCCACGGCCACGACGCCCACGGCGATCCGGCCATCGGCGCGCCCAATTTGACCGACTCGATCTGGCTCTACGGCGACGGCTCGGACCACTGGATCTTCGAGACCATCGCCCACGGCCGCGCCGGGGTTTGCCCGGCCTGGTTCGGCCGGCTCAGCGCGGTGAAGATCCGCGAGGTCTCGCTCTACATCTACAGCCTCTCCCACGGCGCATCCCAACCCAAGCCGAGCTTGCCATGACCGCAGCAACCAAAACCCCCGGCAAGGCCGGCTGGCGCGACTTCACCAAGGTCAACCTGAAGCGGTCGCTGATCCTGTCCGGCGCCGGCGCCATCATCGGCCTGCTGATGGCCGGGTTCGCCCTGTTCACCGCCAAGGGCACCTCCACCCTGGTGGTGCCGCCCGAGGACGTGGCCATCGTCAACCAGCAGCCCATCTCCCGCAGCGATTTCTACCTGCAGCTCAAGGCGCTCTACAGCGTCGACTACGCCCAGACCACGTCCGAGCAGCGCCAGAGCGTGCTCAATCAGATGATCCGCGAGGAGCTGTACGTCCAGCGCGGCAAGGAGCTGGACGTGGCCTCCGTCGACACCGACGTGCGCTCGGCCATGGTCAATGCGGTGGAGCAGGGCATCGCCGCCGACGTGATCGCCTCCAACCCCGCCGAGGACGCCCTGCGGCAGTGGTACCAGCAGCACCAGGACGCCTATTCCGACGAAGGCATCATGACGGTGCGCGATCTGGTGTTCCCGCCCGACAAGGCCGCTGCCGCCTCCCAGGCCCTCAAGGCTGGCCAGAATGTCGACGCCGTGGCCGCCCAGTTCCAGGGCAAGGATTCCGGCCGCGTGAACGGCCAGGAGTTCTACTTCGCCGCCAAGATCCACCTGGGCGATCCGATGTTCGCCGTGGCCAAGGCCCTGGACAAGGGCCAGGCCTCCGATCCCCTGCCGTCCACCGACGGGGCGCACGTGCTGTACATGGCCGACAAACGACCGCCGGTGCCCCAGACCTTCGAGCAGGCCCACGCCTCGGTCCTGGCCGACTACAAGAAGGCCCAGATCAACCGGCTGCAAAACGGCGACGAAAGCTTCTTCCGCAAACGCGCCAACGTCCTCATCGCCCCGGACCTGCGCCAATGAGCCCGCTCATCCGCTTGGCCTTGATCGCGCTCGCCCGGTCCGCATCTCCTCCCCTGTGCAGCGCAGCGAAACGGGGGAGGGAGACCGCCTGTAAGGCGGTGGTGGGGGCTGCGCCGCGGCAAGAGGCTCCTTCCACCACACTTCGTGTGGTCCCCCTTCCCCGCTCCGCAGGGAAGGGGAGTCGGCCGAGCCCTTCAGCTTGGGGCCGATTGAAGGCAGTCGTGGCCTTCGGCCTGGCGCTGGGCTTTGCCGCGCTCGCCCCCACCGCCTTCGCCCACGTGCGCAGCGAGTCCCATTCGGTGTGGGAGATCAACGGCGGCAATATCGATCTGGTCATGACCATCCCCAAGGTCGAGAGCCAGCGCCTGAACCCCAACGGCCCCCAGGTCGACGATCCGGTGATCGAGAAATACCTGTCCGACCGGGTCTATCCCCTGTCGGCCAAGGTGCGCTGCCCCCTGGTGCCGCCCATCGTCGCCCTGTCCTCCGCGCCGGAGTTCCGCCGCTTCGACTTCACCTACAAGTGCCCCAGCGGCAAGGACCTGGAAATCCACTCCGGCGCCTTCTTCGACATGGTCGCC
>Ga0302319_10007258_pt1 | contig 21818 bp, 18 predicted proteins | sample Bog_T0_2_FD_203319 | JGI IMG/M metagenome (GOLD analysis project Ga0302319, IMG submission 203319) | Peat permafrost microbial communities from Stordalen Mire near Abisko, Sweden - Bog_T0_2 | ecosystem: Environmental > Terrestrial > Soil > Wetlands > Peat | place: Sweden: Abisko, Stordalen Mire... | reverse complement strand
TCGATCGCCAGTCCTTCAGCGCCTCAATCTGCTCCGGCGTGGTCCCCAGCCGCAGGCTGATAGCGGTATGGCTGGCCAGGCAGTAGGCCGTGCAGTTGATCTGCGAGGTGCGTACCACTGCCAGCTCTTTGAGCTTGGTGGGCAGTGTGCCGGTGTTCAACACGGCCTGCATGTGGGCGGTCGCGGTCCGGAAGATCTCCGGTCGGTGCGCCAAGGTGCGGAAGAAGTACGGCACATTGCCGCGGTCGCGAAGAAACTTGTCGTAGACCTCGCGGAGTTCCGGTGCAACTTCAGAGCGATTCAGTCGGCTGATGCGCGGCATGGGGTCTGGCCCTCCTCATCTTGGGCTATCATAGCTCGGTTGCGCGCCGACAGCCGCTTTGACCCACCCCCTGAGCTTTGCTATAAAGGAAACAGCGAGCTTGTGGAACAACAAAAACAACGGGTTTGTGAAACAATAGAGATAGCGGTCTTCTGGAACAAAAGAGACTGCGGTGTTTGGAGTAACCCGTTGCGCTGCCGTCCTGGCCGCGCCGTTTCCCACACACGATCCTGAGTAGCTCAATGGCAGAGCATTCGGCTGTTAACCGAAGGGTTGTAGGTTCGAGTCCTACCTCAGGAGCCACATTCTAAAAGACTTAGAATGGGATTCCAAAAGCCGTAACCCCACAAAACCCCACAATAAGGATATGGGCTCAAGCGGCGCTCTCCGTTTGAGAGTTTGGCCTGTCTTTCTCCATGATCATCTGCACGACCTTGGAGTTCGCTTCACGCTTCGATTTCATCGTAGTATTGCCGTAAACGTTCATGGTGGTTGACACCTGAGCATGTCGCATCAGGCTCCGCTGCACCCGATCGACGCGTAGGTTTCATCCAGTAGAGTGCGGTAGCTGTGGCGGAATGTGTGGGTTAAGAGACTGAAGAAAGTTAAGAGACTGTCGTTAGTCCAATACGAACCAACTTCACCGTCGCAATACTCCATTGTTTGAGACTCATGGGGTCTTAAGGGCCAGGGCAAAGAGTTTCTAACACCGTCACCGCTAGGTAACAGACTTCGAGAGGATCTTGACTCTGGTGCGAAGCCTATTGGCTCGCTCCAGAGTTATCCAGCCCTACCCGGCGAATCAAATCCTGGAATCGCGGGTCGCTGCGGAGAAAGTCATAGCCGGGCTCTACCTTGAGCGTCGTCATGGTGTTGGATCGCTGAGCATAGGCTTTGTTGAGCCACTGCAGCGTGTTGTCCTTATCGCTGCTACCGGCATAAGCCCAGGCGATGGCGGCGGGATCCATGGGTTGGCGACGGTTCAACCGCTCTAACTCCTCCACGGCGTGCCTGGCGTCCGCGGTGCGGCCGGAACGGCCTAATGTGTAAGCCATCTGCGACCAGTACCAGGCCGGGCCAAAGAGCGTCTTGCATTGTTCGATGGAGCTCATGGCCTGGTCGTACTGAGCTTTTTCTACATAGACTTCAAAGACCCTGTGAGCGGGGGTGAAGCTCGGATCCATGTCGAGCACGGCGTTCCACTCGGATGCGGCGCGGTCGTACTGGCGCGAGTAGTAATAGATCGTCCCGTTATCATTGGCAATGATCAGGGAGAGTGGATCGAGTTCGCGCGCCCGCGCGCTGGCGCGAAGTGCCTCATCGAAGCGGCCGCGCCACATGAGGTATTCGGCATACCACTGGTACGCGGTGGCATAGTTAGGATCCAATTGAATCGCTCGGCGGTATTCTTTCTCGGCCGCAGGCCAATCCCAGTCGTAGTTTTCATGGATCAGGGCCAGGGACGTATGGGCCTCCGCGAGTCCTTCATCCAGTTCGAGGGCTTTGGTCGCCGCGGCCCGGGCCTTTTCATGGGCTCAGCGGGCGGCATGCCAGTGAAGGCCGGGAAGAGAACGTAGCAGTCTTATTCGTTAGGCAGCGGCTACAGCGGACCCAATGGGGTTGCCGTCGACGGTGGCGGGCACGTCTTCGTCGCGGACAACGGTGTTTTGGATGAGGTCGACCTAACGCAGCCGCCGGCGCTGGCGTTCGCTTCTACTCAGGTCAGCGCGACCAGCAGCGACAGCCCCCAGAGCCTGATCGTGCAGAACGGGGGTAACGCCGCGCTGACCTTCACCTCGCTGGCGACCGGCACGGCGAGCTTTCGGCTCAGTGGAAAGGGAACCTGCACCAACAGCACGGTGCTGGCGGAGTCCGGCTTCTGCACGGAGTCGGTGAACTTCACCCCGCAGACCATAGGCGCGCTGACGGACACGCTGACGCTGACCGACAACAATCTGAATGTCGCCGGCAGCAAACAGACCGCGGCGCTGAGCGGCACGGGCGCGGTGGGGTCCAAGACCATTAACTTCACGCCGCCTGCCTCGCCCGCCCCGGTAGGCACCAGCGCCACGCTGGTGGCGACGGCCTCGAACGGCGACCCCGTGACCTTCTCCGTCACCGCGGGTACAGGCAACGCATCCATCAGCGGCGGCAATGTCATCAGCTACCTGACCACAGGTACTGTCACGGTGAACGCCAACTCCGCTGCGACCGCCACCTTCAGCGCCGCGCCCACGGTGTCCTACACCGTCACCATCAACGACACACCCCTTGTCTTCCTTGCAGGCAGCAGCAAGGTGGCCTCTCTGGACACCGGCGGCGTGGTTGCCAGCCCTGCGGTCGCGGGTGGCGGCGTGGGTGCGGCCGTGGACTCGAGCGGCTATGTGTGGTCCATCAACAGCGGCGGTGGCGGCGTCACATCCATCACCCCGGCGGGCGCCGTGGGGACGTCCTACACCAGCCTCGGCCTCAGCGGCGCAACAGCCCTGGCGATGGACGGATACAGCCACATCGTCGTCGCGAACGGCAATGGCTCGACCGTCGTCTTCACCAATACTGGCGCTATTGTCTCCACCACGCAGGGCAGCACCTCCGCGGGCGGAAGCGGCGTCGCCATCGATATCTCCGGAAACATCTGGGTCACGAACGCCGCCGCCAATTCGGTGGACAAGATCATCGGCGGAGCGGCACCGGTGTCGCCGCTCGCCAAGGCCGTTCAAAACGCAACCCCTGGAGCCAAGCCATGACGAAACAAGCTAGGAAGACACAGACAGCCATCGCAACGGTCCTGCTCAGCGCGGCCGGCCTCGTGCTGGCAGGCTGCAGCGGCCTCGACGCTACCACGTCCGTGACCACTCCGGTGACGGTGCCGGAGATGTCGCTGCACGGCACGATGCATGGCGGCCAACAACCCATCTCCAACGCGACGCTGCAACTCTATGCGGCAGGCAGCACGGGCTACGGCTCGGCGTATCCTTACACCTCCGGCTCGTCGCTGCTGGGCACGCACGTGGTCAAGACGGACATCAACGGCGGCTTCAACATCAGCGGCGACTACACCTGCCCGAGCTCGACAACCGAGGTCTACCTGGTGGGCACCGGCGGCAACCCCGGGCCGTCAAGCCCGGCGAACGCGAACATCGCGTTGATGGCCGCGCTAGGTCCGTGCGGCAATCTCAATGGGTCGACCAACGTCGTGATCAATGAGATCACCACCGTAGCCTCTGTGTGGGCGCTGTCGCCGTTCATGACCGGCATCGCCAACCTCGGCACCAGCTCCACCAACTTGCAGGGGCTGACCAATGCCTTCGCGACGGTCAACCAGCTGGCCAACATAGGTACAGGATCGGTTTCGGGCCCGGCACTGCCCCTCGGTGCGGCCCTGTCGGCGATCACCGTGCAGAAGATCAACACGCTCGCCGACCTGTTGGCAGCCTGCATCAACAGCGGAGGCGGTGTGGCCGGAGATGGCAGCGGCTGCGGCCTGCTCTTCACCGCGGCGAAGTTGAACGGCGTCGCCCCCACCGACACCATCACGGCGGCCATGAACATGGCGCAGCATCCCAACGCGAACACCTCCGTCGCCACCACTGTGAATGGAAGCGCGCAGTTCCAGCCCGCGCTAACGAGCGCGCCCAGCGACTTCAGCATGGTGATTACGTACACCGGCGGCGGCCTCTCTGCCCCCAAGGGCATTGCAACGGACAACACCGGCAATGTTTGGGTGGCGAACTCAGGCGGGAATAGCGTGACCAAGCTCGATGCTCTCGGGATCACGACGACGGACGCAACCGGCTTCCTCTCCGGCAGCGGAGGTTACACGGTTGGCTCCCTGAACGCGCCGGCGGCCATAGCTATCGACCAGAGCGGCAACGCCTGGGTAGCGAACGGCAACAGCACGGTAACGGAGATCAGCGCGAATGGCAGCACGGGCACGCCATTCACGGGCGGCAGCATCAGCACACCAGGCGGCATCGCCATCGATGCGGGCAACAACGTCTGGATCGCCAACACCGGCAACGGCAGCGTCACCGAGATCACCCCCGGCACCACGCCTGTATATGCCAACTATACTGGCGTGGGTATCGCCGCACCCACCGCTATCGCCATCAATCCAAAGTAGATGACATAGAAAATGGATGGTTGCGGCCACTATCCGGGCCACTTCCACTCCCGTATCTCCTGGCAGTCGATCCCGTTGGCATGGGCGTAGCTAATGCTCTCGATGATCTGGTCTTTGAGCCATTCCTTGGTATGCGCTGCCGACACACGCAGGCTCGGAACACGGTCGATCACATCGATCGCCAGATTGAAGCGGTCCACCTGATTGAGGATCGCCAGCTCCAGCGGGGTATTGATGTTGCCCTTCTCCTTGTAGCCGCGCACATGGAAGTTGTCATGGTTGGTGCGGCGATAGGTCAGCTTGTGGATAAGCGATGCATAGGCATGGAAGTTGAAGATCACGGGCCTGTCGCAGGTGAAGAGCGAATCGAACTCGCGGTCGGAGAGCCCATGCGGGTGCTCCTTCTCGGGCATGAGGCGGAATAGGTCGACGACATTCACGAATCGAATCTTCACAGCCGGGCAGCGCTCGCGCAGAATGGCGACCGCCGCGAGCGCCTCGGAGGTGGGTATGTCTCCCGCGCAGGCCATCACGGCATCCGGCTCGGCGCCTGCGTCGTTGCTCGCAAAGTCCCAAATGCCGATGCCCTTGGTGCAATGGTCTATCGCTTCGGACATCGAGAGGTACTGCAGGTGCGGAGCCTTGTCCGCCACAATTACATTCACGTAGTTGGTGCTGCGCAGGCAGTGGTCCGCCACCGAGAGCAGGCAGTTGGCGTCCGGCGGAAGGTAGATGCGCGTCACTTCCGGGCTCTTGTTCGTTACGATGTCTAGGAATCCAGGGTCCTGATGGGTAAACCCGTTATGGTCCTGACGCCAGACCAGGGAAGTGATGAGCAGATTAATCGATGAGATGGGTGCGCGCCAGCGCAGCTCCAGCTTGGACTTCTCCAGCCACTTCGCATGCTGATTGAACATGGAGTCGATGATGTGGACGAACGCCTCATAGCTGGAAAAGAATCCGTGCCTTCCCGTAAGCACATATCCTTCGAACCAACCTTCGAGCGTGTGTTCTGACAGCATCTCCATCACGCGTCCATTGGGAGCGAGCCAGCCTCCGTCCAGGTCCTCAGGCAGTGACGGTTCCATCCAAGTCTTGCCGTGGCTCCCTTCGTAGATGGCGTCGAGCTTGTTGGAGGCGGTCTCATCCGGCCCGAAGACGCGGAAGCTGGTCATGTTGCGGCGCATTACCTCGCAGAGAAAATGCCCCAGGACGTTGGTCGGCGAAAGCTCTTCCTTCCCCGGTGACTCTACCTTGACGGCATAGTCGCGAAAGTCCGGTAGTTCGAGTGGCTTCCGCAGCTCTCCTCCGTTGGCATGGGGATTGCCGCTGATACGGCGCGTTCCCTTCGGTGGCAGCTCGCGCAACTCCTCGATCAACGTGCCCTGTTCATCGAACAGCTCCTCAGGCCGGTAGCTGCGCAGCCAATGCTCCAGCAGTTGAAGGTGCGCCGGATTGGTCACGGGATCCAGGATGGGCATCTGGTGTGCGCGCCAGGATCCCTCCAGTTTGTGCCCGTCAATCTCCTTCGGACACGTCCATCCTTTGGGCGTGCGCAGGATGATCATCGGCCAGCGAGGACGCTTCGGTATTCCGCCCTTCGCGCGAGCATCTTGCTGTATGGTTCGAATTGTCTGGATGCAGTGCTCCATTACTGTAGCCATCTTTGGATGCATGACCGAAGGGTCATCGCCTTCCACGAGATAGGGCGTCCATCCATAACCGCGGAGCAGGTTCTCCAGCTCTTCGTCGGAGATGCGCGCCAGTATCGTCGGGTTCGCAATCTTGTAGCCGTTCAAGTGCAGCACCGGCAGCACCGCGCCATCCGTAATGGGATTGAGAAACTTATTCGAGTGCCATGAGGTCGCAAGCGGCCCCGTCTCGGCCTCACCGTCACCCACGACGACCGTGGCGATCAGGTTCGGATTGTCGAAGACCGCGCCGAACCCGTGCGAAAGGCTATATCCAAGTTCACCCCCCTCGTGAATGGATCCCGGCGTCTCCGGCGTGCAGTGGCTGCCGATGCCTCCTGGAAAAGAGAACTGCTTCAAGAAGCGCTGCATGCCTCGAATGTCCTGGCTCATCTCCGGATAGATCTCGGAGTACACCCCCTCAAGGTAGCTGTTGGACAATGTGGCCGGAGCGCCATGGCCGGGCCCGGCGAGATAGATCATATCCAGGTCATATTTCTTTATCACCCGGTTGAGATGGAGCCAGACGAAGGTCTGCCCCGGGTCGGAACCCCAGTGTCCCAACAGCCGCCGCTTGATGTGGTCGGCCTGCAACGGCTCGCGCAGCAGAGGGTTCTCGCGCAGATACAGCATGCCTGCGCAGAGGTAATTGCAGGCCCGCCAGTAGGCGTCCATGCGGCGCAACTCGTCTACAGATACCAGATCTTCCGTCGTATGGTTCAATTCGAGTGCGGAGTTCATAGCGCTTTCTCCTGGTGCAGTCGTTCCTTCGTGTGTGTGCCTATGCCGTCGGCCATCGCCATCTGCGTGACATGAATAGCGATCATCCAGTCTTCCTGCGCCGGTGCGACATAGGCTGCGGTCCTGGATGTGCCAGAGCTGATGCGTTGCATGCCGACTTCGCGAACAACAGAGGATGTGTCCTCATCAAGTTCGACACCCATCTCTGAGATGCCTGCCAGCACCTCCCTGCGCGTCTCCGCGTCGTGTTCTCCGATGCCGCCGGTAAAGACGATGGCATCCAACCCTCCCAGCAGCCAGCAGAATCCTCCAACCGCCTTGGTGATGCTGCGGGTGAACACCTTCAGCGCCAGCAGCGCCTCCTCATTGCCGTTCGCTGCTGCTTCACGCAGCATGCGCATATCGTTCGCCAGCCCGCTGAGCACACTCATGCCCGAGCTGTGATTCAACAACGTCTCGACTGCCGCAGCGGCCTCATCGCGGCTGCCGGTCTGCTTTCGCATCAGATAGAGCACCAGCCCCGGATCCAGGTCGCCGGATCGCGTTCCCATCAGTACGCCGCCGGTCGGCGTCAGTCCCATCGTTGTGTCCACAGAGCGGCCGTCCTGGAGTGCTGTGACACTGCATCCGCTGCCAAGATGGGCGATGACCATCCGTGGAGGCAGCGTGCCGGCAGTCTTCATTCGCCGCACGATGGACTCACAGCTCAGTCCGTGGAAACCATAGCGATGTACCCCGCTATCACGATAGATACCGGGCAGCGGATACGTCTGCGCCTCGGCGGGCATCGTGCGGTGAAAAGCAGTATCGAAACACGCGTAATGTGCCGCATCCGGATAATGTTGCATCGTCGCCCGTATCAGCATCACCGCCTCAGGATCGTGCAGGGGAGCAAACTCATTGGCTTCTTCCAGCAGCTGCAGCACCTCAGGCGTGATTCGTTGATGTCCCCACAGCTTCGACCCTGGATGTACCACGCGATAACCAATGGCATCAATCGACAGTGCCGATTGCCCAGACACCGTCTCAAGAACGAGGCTGACCGCCTGCTGCAAGGTCTCTGCCTTGACTCCTCTCTCCCTGTCGCCAATGCCGGCACCCCCGGCCCCGGAGATCTTCAGCGTCGCCGCGCCGCCGCCGATGCCTGTCAGTTGCCCCTCCCAAGCCACAACCAGGGGCAAATCTGTGACCGCATCGTCTCCGCTCACAAACACGGAAAACTTGATGGAAGAAGAGCCGCCATTAAGAACCAGTATGCGCATTTCTCTGCTTCTCATTCTCCTCACTTTACCGCCTGTTTTCGGCCCCGCCGGCACTATTCGCTGTGATTTCACAAAGGCCGTCTTCTGCCTTTCATCCACGGAGAGGGTCCAGATCCGGGTATGCGATGACAACTCGTGCTGCCACATCGCCATGGGCAAGCCGGGTGAAGATGTTGTTGATCTCCGCTAGCGGCTGCAACTCAATGTCTGCCTTGACCTTGCCTCGCACCGCGAAGTCCAGGGCCTCCACCATGTCCTTGCGGTTTCCTACGAACGATCCGCGAATCGTGATGCAGTTGGCGACGACATCGAACAGCGGAACAGGAAAGTCTCCAGGTGGCAGTCCCACCAACGCGCAGGTGCCGAGTTTGCGCGTCATGCCAATGCCTTGCTTGAACGCAATCAGGGAAGGTGCCGTAATCAAAACGCCATGAGCACCACCGCCGGTCTCCTTCTTGATCGCCGCTGCAGGATCGCTCGTCTTCGCATTGAAGGTGAGGTCCGCACCCAGTGCCGTTGCATGGGCGAGCTTTCCGTCATCAATGTCCACGGCAGCCACCAACAGCCCCATCGCCTTTGCATACTGGATCGCCAGATGCCCAAGTCCGCCGCATCCCGAGATCGCAATCCACTCGCCCGGCTTTGCCTCTGTCATCTTGATGCCCTTATACGTGGTAACGCCGGCGCAGATGAGCGGCGCCGCTTCCACCGCCGAAAGCCCTTCAGGAATGTGCGCTACATAATCCGGGTCGGCGAGAATGTACTCGGCAAAGCCTCCATTCTTCGTGTAGCCGCCGAACTGCGCATCCGGGCAGACCGTCTCCCAGGCAGCGAGGCAGTATTCACAATGCCCGCAGGCAGAGTACAGCCACGGCACACCCACGCGGTCTCCCTCCTTTACGATGGTTACACCCGCTCCCACCTCGGTCACCCTCCCTATCGCCTCATGCCCCGGGATGAACGGCAGCCTGGGCTTCAACGGCCAGTCGCCGTTGGCTGCATGAAGGTCCGTATGGCAAACTCCGCAGGCCTCCGTCTTCACGACGATCTGCCCCGGCCCCGCGGTAGGTATCTCCCACTCGCGCAGGACCAGCGGCTTACCGAACTCCTCCACCACTGCAGCTTGCATCGTAGTTGCTCGGTGGCTCGATGTTCTATCTGTCTTGGGATCAAGAATGGCTGTTGACGTATCGTCCTCTTTCTCACATCTTGCTGTGGTGGTTGAGGTACAGAGATGAGTGCCGGTGTGATGTCTGGGTCCGTTATCGCAGTGTGGGCGCGCCAGTTGCGGCTGCGGCGTCAGCGTTCGGCGGCTCTACGGCCCCGGTTTCGCTGTTCGCCACCGCTAGGGCTTTATCCTGGCCGATACCCATGGTCAACGCCGTCAAGCCGGCCAGGCCGCCCAATTGCATGGTCTCCACCGCCGAACTGGGAACGATCACGATGGTAGAGTTCGCCTTCAATCCTTCGTACAGCATGTTCATCGCCCGCAGATGCAACGCCACCGGATTGTTCGCATAGGTCTTCGCGGCCTCGCCAAACTTGGCCGCAACCTGCAACTCGGACTCTCCGAGAATCACCCGGGCCTGGCGCTCTCGCTCCGCCTGTGCCTGCATCGACATCGCATCTTCCAGCGATGACGGGATCAGCACGTCTTTTACTTCCACAGAGATGACGTTGATACCCCATGGCTCGGTCCTTTGATCGATGATCAACTGCAGGACACTGCTGATCTTGTCGCGCCCTTCCAACATGTCCGAGAGCATCGTCTTGCCGATCACATCGCGCAGCGCGGTCTGGGACGCCCAGCTGATCGCAGCCTGGTAGTCGGCCACAGCCAGGGCCGCTTTTTGTGGGTCGATGATCTTCCAGAAAAGCACAGCATCCACATCCACAGGCACCGTGTCCTTCGTGAGCGTCTTCTCGGCCTTGAAGGAGCTGGTGAGCACTCGCGTGTCCAGCCAGTAGGGGATTGTCTCAATCAGCGGGATGATGAAGAACAGGCCAGGCCCTTCCAGCGACCGAAACTTCCCCAGGCGCAGCACAACGGCCTTCGTCCATGGATCTGCAACGCGAATAGCGGAGGAGACGATCGACGCACACAATATAGTCACAACCATCGTCGCTGCTGCGCCGAGGGTCGAACCATGTCGATGCAACGGCAGAGCCACAACTGCCCCGATGGCCAGGATTACAAGAAAAACCAATCCTGGAAAAGAGCTGCTGGATTTCATCTCGATACTCCTAAGGCCTGCGAAGCCAGTACGGCAAATGCTGGAGAGTGCATGAGCACGGGGTTCTCCGGGGTATTGCGGTTGATTGAGTAGGAATGCGCGATGACGAACTGCCTGACCTTGTGCAGATCATAAGATCGTCTTCTCCGATGAGTCTTACACCGCCTTGCCGCCAAGGCTGAGCAATCCGGCACAACCTGGCAGCCCTCTATCCCGTATGGACCTGCAGATGTTACCCTTACGGCCACGCGCCGTGGGCCTTTGTATCTGCTCTTAAAGACGCAGACTTATCCATGAAGATTGAGAGGGTTGGGCACGATATGGTGAAGACGCATCGCCGTTACCAGGAGGTCGCCGCACGCATCTCTCGATACATCGCGGAGCGGGGTCTGGAACCCGGAGCACGGCTGCCCGGCGAGATTGACCTGGCCAAGGTCTGCGGAGTGAGCCGGCCGACCATCCGCGAGGCTATGGTGGCGCTGGAGATAGCCGGTGAACTGGAGATCCGCAGCGGCTCGGGCGCCTACGTCCGCGAGGCCGTCAATCCCATGTCGCTGGTGCTGGACTCCGGCCCGGGCCCGTTTGAACTGCTGCGCGCGAGGTTACTGATTGAAGGCGAGATTGCTGCTGACGCTGCGCTCTACGCCTCCGCCGGCGATTTATCGAAGATTGAAAAGACCCTGCAGCAGATGCGTCGCCTGGTGCTGGCCAAGACCAATGCCCAGGTCTCCGACCGTCAGTTCCACGTTGCTATCGGCGAAGCGGCCAAGAACAGCGTTCTGACCAGCATCGTCGACGGCCTGTGGGCGGGCATGTTCGCGCCCATGTACCACCGGCTTAGCCAGCGCGCCGGACTCCATCAGCACCAGGCTGCGGCGCTGGAGGACCACGAGGCCATCTTCGCAGCCATAGCCGAGCGCAATCCCAATGAGGCGCGCCGCGCCATGCGCCGGCACCTGCACCACGTCGAGGAACATCTTACCAGCGAGGAGGCGCCACGGCTACGTGATTCCACGCCTCCGCCCAAGCCCTCCAGCCGCTCTACCGAGTCCGTGCAGGATGGAGAGGCCGTCCGCTCGCAAACGGCCTAACGTTACTTCGCAAACATCTGACTCAGGTCCGCAAAAGCCTTGAACTCCAGTGCATTGCCGGCCGGATCGAGGAAGAACATCGTTGATTGCTCACCGACCTGCCCCGCAAAGCGCGTATACGGTTCAATCACGAAGCTAACTCCCGCGACACGCACGCGTTCGGCTAGCTGGTTCCATTGCGCTGTAGTCAGCACCACGCCGAAGTGCGGTACCGGAACGTCATGCCCATCCACCGGATTGCTGTGTTCCGTGGTAGCCCTGCCGGGCTTGTGGTGCGCGACAATCTGGTGGCCGAAGAGGTTGAAGTCGATCCACTGTTCAGAACTCCGCCCTTCAGGGCAACCCAGCACGGTGCCGTAGAAGTGGCGCGCTGCCTCCAGGTCGTCGACCGGAAAGGCGATGTGGAAGGGACGTAGCTCGTTCATGAGGTGTTGGTGTCTCCCGTGGAGAAAGGTGCCGCTCTATCCTACATCCTGTGGAATGAAGCAGTGGCTCCCTCCTTGATAGGGGCGGCACGGTGGCTTGAACGCCGGTTTTCGTTTATGTTGCTATTGAATCTTTCTGATAACGAAATCAGTTGAAAAATAGTGTCCAATGAGACGAAGACGTTCCGCAGGGGAGGAACCCGTGAAGCTGCAGGTGATTCTCGCCGACAATCAGGTCATCTTCCGTACCGGCATCGCGCGTGTGCTCGCGCTGGAACCGGACATACACATCGCCGCGCAGTGCGGCGATGCGGAGCGGCTGAAGGAGGCTGTGGGCAGCCTGCGCAAATCGATTGTGATCTTCCCCTCCAGCATTGCCGCCGACCTGAACCCGCTGCTGCAGTGGATTGAGCAGGCCGACAGCCGCTCCGTCGTCATTCTGGAGCATGATGCCACGCTCGATCCTTCCATCGCGCAACGCATTGAAGGCGTGGTTCTGCGTTCGGTCGCTCCGCCGCAACTGGTGGAGTGCCTGCATCGCGTCGCTGCCGGTGAACGTAGCGTGCAGCGTGCCACTGTCAAGACCATGCCCTCGCCGGACCGCGTTGGCGTGCGCGTTCTGGAGCGGCTCACCCCGAAGGAGCTGCAGATCGTCGCCCTGGTCGCAGAGGGCTGCAAGAACCGCGAGATCGCCATGCAGCTTAGCACCAAGGAGCAGGTGGTGAAGAACTACCTGCGCAGCATCTACGACAAGATCGGCGTCTCCGACCGCCTGGAGCTGGCGCTGTTCACCATCCACCACCGTGCTCTTGCCGAAGCCGTGGATCGCGCACGCTCCGCCATCGTGCGCAGCGCCTGAGCTCCCGTTTGGCGCAAAGCGCTGGAGCTATAGCCCCATGCGCTCTTCCTGCTCCTCCGCCGCGGCAGAGACGAAGCCCTGCTTCTCCGCAATGGACTTGGCCTGCGTGAACAGCAGCAGGTAGTCCGCGCCGCCTGCCTTGGAGTCCGTGCCGCTCATCTTGAAGCCTCCAAACGGATGCGCGCCCACCATAGCCCCCGTACACTTCCGGTTGAAGTACAGGTTACCCACCTGGAACTCCTCGCGGGCGCGCTCCAGCTTCTCCCGCGAGTGCGTGTAGATGGCCCCCGTCAGCCCGTACTCTGTGTTGTTAGCGATATTCAGAGCGTCGTCGAAGTTCCGCGACCGCAGCACAGCGAGCACAGGCCCGAAGATCTCTTCCTGCGCCAGCCGCGCCTCGGGAGCGACATCGGCAAAGACCGTGGGTGCGATGAAATATCCGTTGCCAGCACTGTCTATCGCTTTGCCGCCGGTCAGCAGCCGGCCCTCGCTCTTGCCGAGTTCGATGTACTCCAGCACCCGCTTCCTGGCAACCTCATTGATGACCGGTCCCACCGCAAAGTTATGCTCTGGATCGCCGCTGGTCAACGCTTCTACACGTTCGCGCAGCCGGTCGCAGAAGGTGTCGTACACGGCATCGGCCACAATCACCCGCGAACACGCCGAACACTTCTGCCCGCTGAAGCCGAACGCCGAAGCCGCTACGCCTTCAACCGCCGCTTCAACATCACAGTCCGCCTCCACGACGATGGAGTCCTTGCCGCCCAGTTCAAGAATTGTCCGGCGTAGAAAGTGTTGCCCGGGTTGCGTACGCGCCGCGCGCTCGTAGATCTGTAAGCCCACCTTCTTCGATCCCGTGAACGCGATAAAGCGCACCTGCGGGTGTTCGACCATCGCGCTGCCCACCTCCGCACCGCCCTGTACCAGGTTGACTACGCCGTCGGGAAGGCCCGCCTCGATCAGCAGCGCAAGAAAGCGCGCGGCGATGGTCGGCGCGTCCGGCGAGGGCTTGAGCACCACGGTGTTGCCGCAGACGATGGACGCGGCGGTCATCCCCGCCATAATGGCCAGCGGAAAGTTCCACGGCGGAATCACGGCGCCCACGCCCAGCGGAACGTAGAGTAACTGGTTGCGTTCGCCGGGATATTGAATCGGCGTGGTGGCGTGGTTCAGGCGCTGCGCCTCGCGCGCGTAGAACTCCAGGAAGTCGATGCACTCGCCGACGTCGGCATCGGCCTCCGCCCAATTCTTCCCCACCTCCAACGTCAACCACGCGCAGAACTCGAAGTGGCGCTCGCGCAGCAGCGCCGCCGCGCGCACCAGCAGAGCGATCCGCTCCGCAGCCGCGGTCTTGCTCCAGCCAGCAAATGCGATCTCAGCCGCAGCGACAGCCAGGTTGGACTCGGCGGCAGTCGCGGCATAGTGCCTGCCGATGACTTCGGCGGGCGCGGCCGGGTTGAACGAGTCAAAGGTAGCCTTCATTCGCACCGGCTTGCCGCCAATCATCAGATCGTAAGTGTTGCCCAGCTCCGCGCGCGCCCGCGCCAGTGCCGCTTGCATTGCGCGGTGGTTCTCCGGCGTGCTGAAGTCAGTGAAGGGTTCGTTAGTGAAAGGTGCGAGGGTTTGCGTGTCCGTCAAAGTCAATTCTCCGTTTGCTCCAGCTCCATCGTAACGGTCGCTCGCAGCGGCTCGCTACTCCTGAGTAATTCGCTCCGTTCGGGCGGACATCTTCGCAGTGCGCTCCAACTTGTCCCAGCTAAAGGGCTTGCCGTCGATGGCGCGCTTGACCGTGCGCACCAGCACCCAGGAGAAGAGCTGCCGGTAGGTGAAACGCTGCACCCAGATATGTACCAGCAGCCACGCATCGCCCTTGCTGGCCGGATGCTTGCGTTCCAGCAGAAACGCCAGCGCCGAGGCCGCAAAGTCGATCAGCAGAAAGGCCAGGAAGAACGTCAGCAGCTTCAGCAGGTCGGCGGGGCTAGTGGTCTCCGGGTGGAAGTGCTTGTCGATGAAGTAATGGATAACGCCGGCGACGAACATCAGGTCAATCAGCGGCGAGACCAGTGGCAGCAGAATCTGGAAGATGAGGATGTTGGGCAGCGCGAACAATCCCATGGCGCGGCGGTTGCGGATGGCAGCCTTGTGCTTGTAGATGGCCTGGAGGATGCCGAACGACCAGCGGAAGCGCTGCCGCGCCAGTCCCTGCGCGTTGATCGGCGCTTCGGTGAAGGCCAGCGCCTGGTCCTCATAGATCACGGCGTAGCCCTGCTCCAACAGGTTCATGGTCAGGTCAGCGTCTTCGGCGACGGTATCGGGGTGATAGGCACCGCCGGCCTTCACGGCCGCGGTGCGCCATGCGCCGATGGCCCCGGGCACCACCATCACCACATCAAACAAGTCCAGCGCACGGCGCTCAAAGTTCTGGCTGGTGATGTACTCCAACGCCTGCCAGCGCGTCCACAAGTTCACCCGGTTACCGACCTTGGCGTTGCCCGCGACCGCTCCGATGTGCGGATTTGCGAAGTGCGGGACCATGCGCGAGATAGCGTCGTGCGCGATCACGCCGTCGGCGTCGATGCCAACGTAGATATCCTCCTCGGTCTGGACGAGTGCGAAGTTCAGCGCCTCCGCCTTGCCGCCGTTAGGCTTGGTCAGCACGGTCACGCGTCCGTCGGCGATCTCCTTCGCATACGTCTCCGTCGCGATGTTGTAGGTCTCGTCCTTGGAGCCGTCGTCGATCACAATGATGCGGATGTTCTTGTAGTTCGACATCAGCACCGAGCGTATGGTGCGCGCGATGACCTTCTCCTCGTTGTAGGCGGGGATGAGCACCGCGACGCGCGGCAGGTACTCCGGCGTGGAGAAGTCTTTGCGTTTGCGGAAGCGATCGATGGTGGCGCACAGTCCGATGACGATAAGCCGCGCACTCATTAGCACGTCACCCACAAAAAATACATAGATAACAAAGTGGTTGAAGAAGGCAATGAAGAAGAACGCGACGGAGTCAATCGCAGCATAGTAGCTCTGCTGGCGTGTCAGCGGCACCATCACCTGCTCGCGTGACATTCCAATCAGTTGCGAGACTGGGACAATCTCATAGCCGTGCGCCCGCAGCGCGGCGATCAGCACCGGCAGCGCCGCCACCGTGGCGGCACGGTCGCCGCCGCCGTCGTGCATCAGGATGATGGAACCCCGCATCCAGGTCTTCGTCTCGGCCAGATTGATCTGTTCAAAGACGTTGGCGACGATCTCCTGCGGTGTCTTGCGCGGATGTTCGTCCCAGTCGTTGGTGTCAATCTTGTCGCCGACAATCACGTACCCGAGCTGCTGGATGCGCTCCACCGGTGCGGCCTGGTCGTTGGTGTCGGGCTCCTGATCAATCGAGTACGGCGGACGGAAGTAGACCGGCCGCACCCCCAGCTTGGCCTCAAACAGCCGCTCGGTCAGGTTTAACTGCAGGTCCACCTGCCCGGGCGAGATCTCGGAGATGTCCGGGTGGGTGAAGGTGTGGTTGCCGATCTCATGGCCCTCGCGAAAGACCCGCTGCATCACCCCGACGTTGTCCTCCGCCTCTTCGCCGATCATGAAGAAGGTGCCCTTCACGTTGTATTGCTTCAGCACGTCCAGGATCTTTGGCGTCCAGATAGGGTCAGGACCGTCGTCGAAGGTGATGGCGACCTGCTTGGGGTGGTATCCATACTGCGAGACCGTGTAAGGCAGCGGATAGGAGTCCATCGTCTCCGCCACCACGCTCAGATAATGCGACGGAATGGTGGTGTCGTCGTCCATCGTGACCGTGCGGTGCCCGCTCTGCGGTAGTCCGGTGACGCGCAGGATGTCTCCGTCGCCTTCGGTGTCCACGTCCTGCCCCGGCGAGACGTTGGCCAGGTCGATGACGGGGTTGGACTTCAGCGGCCCGTCCCAGATCTTCCATAGTGAATCATCCTCAGAGCCCAGCCGCCATAGCGCAAAGGTCTGCAGGCCCAGCGCCCGGGCCACGCGCATTTGATTGAGCGCCGTCACGGCATCGAGCATCCAAACCTGGTGCCGCACCTTGGCGTCGACATCGTCATAAGCGAAGTGCGGGTTCAAGGACGCGTCATCGAGGGTGATCTGCGCCTCCGAGTCGGAGGCCTCTTGCCAGGCCTCCTGCGTAGAGAGGTTGGTGGCGCTGAGGATATCGTTGTTCGCCGGTGGGGCCTTCGGCGCGCGCTGTCCCTTGCGCCGCGTCGGCGGCGGCGTTGGCAGCGCCGTGGTCCAGTCGTAGGCGTAGCTGCCGATGGAGCAGATGATCTTCTCACGGGGCACCACCTTCATCGCGTTGCGCAGGTTGGTCTCAAACCAGTCCTGTCCGGCGATAGGGCCGGGGTCTGTTCCGGTCTGGTGCTGGTCGTAGTTCATCAGCACCACACCATCGGAGTGGCTGCCGGCGAACTGCAAATCTACGCTGTTGTCGTTCACCGGCACGTTGACGTAGACCTTCAGCTTGCGCGGATGCAGGTCGTCGTACAGCGTCTGAATGAGCTGTCCGTAGGCCCCGGTGGCGTCCGGCGGGATGCCCTGGAAGTCCAGCGTGATGCCGGCGTAGCGCGTGTTGGCGGCAAGGAACTGGTCGATCTGGCGCACGAAGTTCGCCTGCGCAGAGGCGTCCAGCAGAAACTGCTCGACGCTGGGCTCGAAGATCGCGTCGGTGGGACTGTAGTTGTTCACCATGGGGAAGATCTCGGTGTCTTCCTTGGCGGTGTTGATCGCGCGCAGGATCTTGTTCTCGCGGTCAACGCCGTGGACGCCGGCGGCATCCACCACCGGGAAGGGGATGTTGTCTGAGGTGTAGGCGGTCAGCGAGCCGTCCGGCCCGATGACGTGCAGCCACTCCGGAAACAGCAGGTCGATCTGCTTCACGTGCGCCTTGAAGGAGGCGTAGCTGGCCGGGTCGGCGTCCGTATAAAACGCCGCGCGCAGGCCTTCACCAGTGTTCAGCACCACGTCGGAGGGCTTGAGGTCGGTCTTGCGGTGCGCGGACCGGTTGAGCTTCTCGCGTGACTTCAGCTCCGGCTGCGGTGGGCTGGATAGTGCCCGATAGCGCTTGGTGGCCGAGCGCAGGTCCAACCCCCGCATCGGTTTCATCCGCACCAGACCCACAACGAACAGAACCCCCAGCAGCGTGCCCAGAAGGGCAAGCGAGTCAAATACTCTCCGCAGCCGCTTCCAGCGTTTCCGTTGCGGGTCGTAGAAGACTTGTCTATTCATGGAAAGGAGCGTTCATCGTCATGCTACGAACACTGGGGCCATGCGTCAACGTATCCGGCGCCAGGACCGCGAAAACCCGGCCTTCGCCCGGTATGATGCAGGAAAGCGATGGAGCGAATCGGCAGGTATGGTATCGGTTGGGCTGGTGGGACCACGGCAGCCCTGCTGGCTGGAGCGGTGCTCCGCGGCCTGTTTCTTGCCCACCACCCCCGCTTCTCAGGCGACGCGCTCGTCTATGGCGACCTCGCCGGCAACATGCTCGCGCACCACATCTACGGCTTCACCGAAAACGTCATCCGCCCTACGCTCATACGGCTGCCCGGATATCCGTCCTTCCTGGCACTGTGCTTTGCGCTCTTCGGCTCGGCAAACTATCTGGCCGTTCTCTGGGTGCAGGCTGCCGTCGATCTTCTAAGCTGCCTTCTGTTGGGTTCGCTGGCCAGCCGGCTATGGGGAAGGCGCACCGGACTGGCTGTACTGTGGCTGGCGGCGCTTTGCCCCTTCACGGCCAACTACGCCGCCGCCGCACTGACGGAGACGCTCAGCGTCTTCTGCGTTGTGCTCGCCTTCTTTGCGCTGCAACGCTGGCTCGCCGAGCAGCAGGCGGGCCGCGTGGGTCCGGCGTGGGCCTGCATCGTCGGGTTGGCCTTGTCCTTCGCGGTCTTGTTGCGGCCTGATCGAGCCCTTCTGTCCACCGCTATCGTTCCGGCGATGCTCTGGGTTTCGTGGCGGCAGCGCCAAGCACGCGCCCACAGCCGCTGGGCGCACTCGGGCCTCGTTATCCTGATCGTCGCCCTTCCGTTGACGCTATGGGGAATCCGCAACTGGCAGGTCTTCCATGTGCTCCAGCCGCTGGCGCCGCGCTACGCCAACGACCCCGGCGAGAGCGTTCCGTACGGCTTCCAGCGCTGGTATCGCACCTGGGGCATCGAGTTCAAGTCCACCGTCGACGTCTACTGGCCCTATGACGGGTCAACCATTGCGTTGAAGGACCTACCCCCGCGCGCCTTCGACAGCCCCGCCCAGAAAGAGGAGACCGCAGCGGTCTACGCCCTCTACAACCAGGAGCAGGCCTCCACGCCGCAGGCCGACGAGGCCTTCGCTCAGCTCGCTGACCAGCGCATACAAGATGATCCGCTGCGCTACTACCTGCTGATGCCGGTGGCCCGCGAGGCCGATATGTGGCTGCGTCCGCGTACCGAGCTGATGCGCGTGCCGTTGGATTGGTGGCGCATCCGCGCCCACCCCGGCACATCGGCCTTCGCCATCACCTATGGGCTGCTGAACGCCGCATATCTGCTGCTCGCGCTCACCGGCCTGTGGTGCTGGAGGAGGGAGAGATGGACTCCGCAACCGGCGCTCGCCGCCGCGATGATGGGCTTTATCACGCTGCGCTGCCTGTTGCTGCTCACGCTGGACAACTCCGAGCCGCGCTATACGCTGGAGTGCTATCCCATCGTCATGCTGCTGGCGGGGTTCGCCTTGGCATCGCGCTGGAATCTCCACCGCTCTAATGTCTGACGGTCGTGGTGTGGGAGTCGGTCTTCATCTTGAAGGTGCCCTTGTCGATGTTTCCGTTCAGCTTGATGTTGGAGAAGGTGTTGGTTCGTGTATCGCCGGAGGGCAGGTAAAAGACCTGCTTCAAGGACACGCTGCGCGTCGGGTCCACCCAGATGGTCACGTGGCTGACCTTGCTCTTCACGCCGGGGTCTTTGCTCACCAGGTCGAGCTTTTCGGTCTTCACGGGATGGCCGCCGTCACTCAATGTCTCCGGGCCCTTATCGTCGATGTTCCATGCATTCGCAAGATCATGTCCGCTGCCGCCGAAGCCGAGCGTCAGAAAGCTCTCAAACTGTCCCTGGTTCGGGCCGGCCTGCACCTGGGTTATCTGGTCGACGCCGGGATCGAACATCCGCAAGGTTCCATTGCTGTAGTCGATGACCTTCGCCTTCGCTCCCGGCTCGGAGAGCACGGCACCCATCTCAATGGACGCCCCGTGACGTTCAAAGTAAATGGGCCCGGCCTGAGTTGTGGTGTCCTTGACCACCCGTTCGTAGTAGTCAGCCTTGAGATCGGCGCGGGCATCTTTGAAGCTGCTGCTGGCCTTGTCGAGCTGCGCCAGCACGCCGGTTAACGACGCCGAGTTGGCCTGCGCATGCAGCGCAGTGGCACCCAACGTTAGCGCGAGAGCGAAGACCGGAAGGCGGCGAAGAAGATTCATCGAAGGCAGTGCTCCTGAATACAGCAATAACTTTAGACGTCGGTACGGCCCTCGGGTCGCCTCGCGTCAGCGCAGAATCGTGGCATCGTAGGCAACAATGTTGCCCTTGGCATCGAGGACCGGAGAGTAGGATTCCAGCGTCACGTCGCCGGCAATGGGCTCGACCACACGCAGGATCGCGGCCCGCTTCTCCGCGTCGGTGGAGGCGCCGTGCAGATCGTCGGCGCGGATCTCATAGACGAACCGCGCCTCGCCCTGGCTGCTGCCCTGCTCCCGGATCAGTATCTCGCTGGAGTGCAGCGGCACCACCGCCACCGGCTTGTCCTTGAAGTCGATAAACCGCGGCGAGACGAACAGGAACAGCAGGATCAGCGTCACCATCACGTCATAGTGAAAGCTGCCCCGCTCGTAGGTCCAGAAGATGTACCGCCGCAGGATGTTCATACGGCCCGTCCTAAATGTTGTTTATGGATGACCGTCTCTCCGCCCATATACGGTACCAGCGCGTCGGGGACCCGCACCGAGCCGTCCGCCTGCTGGTAGTTCTCCAGAATCGCGAGGTAGGTCCTACCGACCGCCAGCGCGCTGCCATTGAGTGTATGCACGAACTCGGTCTTCTTCGCTCCTTCTGGCCTGTAGCGGAGATTCGCCCGCCGCGCCTGAAAGGCCTCAAAGTTGGAGCACGAGCTGATCTCCCGGTAGGTCTGCTGGCCGGGCAGCCAGACCTCCAGGTCGTAGGTCTTGGCAGAGGCAAAGCCCATGTCCCCGGTACACAGCAGTATCCGCCGATAGGGAAGTCCCAGCCGCTCCAGCACCGCTTCGGCGTGCCCCGTCAGAGCCTCGTGCTGCGCGTAGCTGTCCTCCGGCCGGGTGAACTTCACCAGCTCCACCTTCTGGAACTGGTGCTGCCGAATCATGCCGCGAACGTCCTTGCCGTAGCTGCCCGCCTCGCTGCGAAAGCACGGAGTGTAGGCCACAAAGCTGACCGGCCCCGAGGAAAGGTCAATCGTCTCGTCACGGAAGAGGTTCGTTACCGGGACCTCGGCCGTGGGGATAAGCCAGTGGTCGCTCTCCTGATAGTCGCCGGGAGTGTACGCGCCCTTGTCGTCACAATGAAACAGGTCGGTGGCGAACTTAGGCAGCTGGCCGGTGCCAAAGAGCGACCTGGAATTCACCATAAATGGTGGCAAGACTTCCACATAGCCGTGTTTCTTGATGTGCAGGTCGAGCATGAAGTTGGCCAAGGCTCTCTCCAGCCGCGCCCCTGCGCCGAAGTGGACGACGAACCGCGAGCCGGAGATCTTCGCCGCCCGCTCGAAGTCCAGAATGCCGAGCTGTTCGCCGATCTCCCAATGGGGTTTGGCAGGGAAGTCGAAGCTCGCCGGCGCACCCCAGGTCTTTTCGCATACGTTGTCGTGCTCGCTCTTGCCGGCAGGAACGGACTCGTGCGGCAGATTGGGCAGCGACTCCATTAGCTCGCGCAGTTTGGCGTCGGTGGCCGCCGCGACAGCCTCCAGCTCCTCGGTCCGCAGCTTCATCGTAGCGAGGTTGTCACCCGCCACGGCGACGTTGCCACCCTCACGCTTTAACCGCCCAAAC
>Ga0302319_10007256_pt1 | contig 21820 bp, 18 predicted proteins | sample Bog_T0_2_FD_203319 | JGI IMG/M metagenome (GOLD analysis project Ga0302319, IMG submission 203319) | Peat permafrost microbial communities from Stordalen Mire near Abisko, Sweden - Bog_T0_2 | ecosystem: Environmental > Terrestrial > Soil > Wetlands > Peat | place: Sweden: Abisko, Stordalen Mire... | reverse complement strand
AGGAGTGACACGCAACACCCGAAATTTAAGCCAACCGAGTACCGACGACTATGCCGACAAACGCTGAACATTTTGGGCTTTTAAACCCTTATCGCTAGGAAGAACCTCAAAAGAAACCTGGTCTCCTTCGTTCAACGTTTTGAATCCCTGACCAAGAATCGACGTATGATGCACAAACACGTCCTGACCGGATTCCTGGGCGATGAAACCAAAACCTTTTTTATTATCAAACCATTTTACTTTGCCACTGGCCATAGCTGCTCCTGAATTTAAAGGCTGCTCTTAGAGAGAGACTGTCAACGTTTGTTAACCAGTCAGGATGTGTATACGACCTTTCTCACAGCGCACACCTTAGTTTTGTGATTTGATACTATTGATTTTAATATCACGCGTCAAGAAAAAGTGCCAATCAGGTTACAAAAATCATCATTCCAAATGCATCGCCTGATCCAGCAACTGGGGAAGGTGACTTGCCAGAGCGGTTTCGCCAATAATGAGGCTCGCGCCAGCCTTCTGGGCAGCCGCAAACAACTCCGATTTTTTATCGGATGCGAAGGCAATGATAGGTAAATGGCTCGTAGGGGAATCGGCCTTAATTTTTTCGATTGTTTCCAGTACTTCGCCTCGGGATTCTAAATCCACCATCACAAAAAGTGGTTGCTCCCGACGGGCGGTTGCCGCCAGGGTCGAGATGTTGTTGACGGTCAGGACGCGGTACTTCAAGTCTTGCAATCGGTTGGCCAGCTGGCTGCCGGGCATCAGCCTTTCATAAAATAACAGCGCGAGCGGTTGCGTCATGGTCCAAGGTTGACTCGAAAAACGCCAAAAGGCAAAAAAGTTTTTGCGCGTCGTGCAAGGTTCAAAAGGAGCAGGGTTGGTAATAGGTTCACACCTTTTTTGGAAATCGAGTCGGATGTTTGGCTTTGACCCCAGCTCCCCGGCGATATTATGCCCGAAACTTTTAGTCGGTTAAAGTGATGTATTATTGTACTCATGAGCGAATGAGTTGGCGCTTGGGCAGTTCACGGCGAAAGGGCTTTAACGCCGGAAAGGCAATTGAAAGCGTGAGGCAGATTGGCACTCGTAGTCTTGGCTCCTGACATAAAAGCCAAAAGGTCAGTGCGGTGGCCGTGCGCCAAGCATAAATTAAATTAAATGAGACATTTTATTTTACCGGCAGGCAGGATGGCGGGAGTTCTGCTCTGTCTGGGACTGGCCGGCTGCCAAACGCACCCGACCACGCCGCTCGGAGGCGGCTATGAGGAGATCAAACATACGATTCATACATTGCTGCCCGGAGAGACCCCCCCGCGCATAGCCCTGGTTCACCTGGATGCTGATGGGCAAAAAACCATGATTTGGCCTTCGCTGTATTGTGCCAACGAAGTCGTAAATGGTGAGGTGGCCATTTTTGTGGCGGACAAAGCCAGTGCAAACGCTGGGGCAGACAGCATCCATCCCCGGTTGTTCGCGGTGGAAACGCCGGGACTGCCAGTAGACATTACAGAAGAGGTTTTATGGCGCTGGGCCCGGGCAAATAGCAAGGACGTGTACAAGACGTTTAATCGGTATAGTTTGGCCACGCCCGAACAACAAAACGGCGGCTTGAAGGTGAACTTGGAATTCTGGTCGGGAAGCTATCTTACCGACGAAGACTGGCCGGAAACCGGTGAATTGAATTTGGACTGGGTGGAGGTGACAAAAATGATGCGCTCAGTCGAAGCCAAAGGGGTGCGGGAAAAGGATTTGCGATGGCAAACGGCATATATCGGAGAGAAGTTTTGAAGGGTGAGGAACGAAGCGAAGTTCACTTTGGCGCCAGCCCCCTCTTTCAGGATTCCTCAAGCCTTCTGCTTACGCATCAAAGACTCGATGTCGGCGATTTCGATGGGGGTTTCAGCCATTAAATCCCGGGTGCCGTTTTCGGTGATAAGCACATCGTTCTCGAGTCGAACCGCGAGTTCTTCATCAGGAATATAAATGCCTGGTTCAACCGTCATGACCCAACCCGGTTGGAAAGGAGCGTCGGGCGGAACAACATCATGAACGGCAAGGCCGAGGGGATGGCCGACGCCGTGCATGAAATATTTTTTGACGGCGGGACGATCCGGACTTGCCTGTTTGATCTCGCGCAAACTCAGCAGGCCCAGATCAACGAGTTCTTTTTCCATCAACTGTTCAGCTTCCTTCTGCCAGTCACGCGGCAACTTCCCGGGTCGCAGGTTCTGGATAGAACCACGGAGGACGCGCAGAACAGCATTATAAACCTTTTTCTGGCGCGGCGTGAAGCGGCCGCTGACAGGAATGGTGCGGGTCAAATCGGCGTTGTAGTTTTGCCAGGAAGCGGCAACGTCCAGCAGGAGCAATTCGCCGGCACGGCAGGTGGCGGCATTGGCTGTGTAATGCAGACAGCAGGCGTTACGTCCGGTGGCGATAATGGGCGAGTAAGCGAACTGGCAGCGGCTTCGGATGAACTCGTGAGCGTACTCAGCTTGAATTTCGAACTCGGCGACCCCTGGCCGGGTGAACCGGGCAACGCGCTCGAACCCGGAACGGGTAACATCGCAGGCATGCTGCAGGAGATCGATTTCAGGTTCAGACTTTACCACACGCAATGAAGAAAGCAGCGGGGCAAGACGGTGATAATCATGTAGCGGATACTGCCTTTTGACGTCGGCAATGAAGCGGGCGTCGCGGCTTTCAACCTCGATGACGGCGCGGCTATGTTCGTTTGAATTGAGGTAGATATGGTCGGCGGCACAGACCAGACGATGGAAGACCCGGGGAAATTCCTGGAGCCAAAAGATCGTCCGGATGCCGGTGAGCTCGCGTGCCTCGTCCCGGGTGAGTTTGTGGCCCTCCCAGAGTTCATTTTCGGGAGAAGGCTCGCGCAGGAACAAGATTTCCCGGTTTGTCTCGTCCGCAGCGCCTGGATTTAACAGGAGGATGCTTTGTTCCTGCTCGACTCCAGTGAGATAGTATAAATCTGAATTAGGAATGATCGGCAGCGAGCCATCGGCGTTGGTAGGAAAAATATCGTTGTTATTAACGATGGCGACCGACCGCGGCAGTAGGAGGTGTTGCAACCGTTCGCGATTGGCAGTGAATAATTTGGTGATGAGAGATTCGTTTGGCACAGTTTAAAAAAGTTAAATTGATGATCAGCGCATGCTCTTGCTTTGACGGCAGTTTATCAAACTGATTTGCGAGGAACCATCGGTCGCGGTCCTTTATTCCTAATTATCGCCGCCTTTGCGATCGAGCCAATTCAGCAGCAAAAAAAGTCACGGAAAAATAGGGAAACACGCCGAAACAGGTATCGCCGACGGATCGCGAATGCCGGCCACGGGCTTGGAATACCGTGAAAATTCCAGCGAACGAACAGGCGACAGCGCCGGGGATGAAGACCGCAAATTAGAACCAGCCATGTTTTTGGACCATTTCGTTTTCATAAGATTGAAGTTTGGATCATCGGAATTTCAAGTAGGCACGGGTGCCGTTGGTATTAAGGGTCTCCGTCTGGGTGGTAAGGAAAAGGCGGGTGGCAGCCACTTTGCCGGTTTGGGAAAGGTAATCCTGAACAACCCGCGCGCGGGTGGCGGCAAGCGTTGCCAGGTCGGACTGGCTGACAGGGTACGTCGCGAGCAAGGCGTCCGTAATCGGATCTGATGGGGCGACCGAATTTGTGGAGTCAACCAACGCGACCGCGATGGTTGAAAAGAGCGACTGGCTGCGGGATGTGAGCGACGCTCCCGTTTTTGCAACCTCCGTCGGATGCAGACCGGTTGGTGAGGATTGCGCGGCGACGAGCGCGGCGACGTTCGTATTGGCCGCAATGATCGCAGGGGTGATTCGACCACTGACCAACGCCTCTTGGAACAGCTTTTGGACCCAATCGGAATGGTCAGCGGGCGAGACAATAATCTGGTCGGCGGAATTCGTGGCACGATCCGCGTCGCGTAGTTGTTGCCAAATGCGGGTACGAATATCGCCATCGAGGTCGGCGCGCTGGAGACCAGCGCGGTCGGCATCCGGAATCACACTGCCGTTAATTTCCAGTTCCAAGGCGGGCCGGGCGTTAAGGGCCTTGGCGAGCGCATCCAGTTTTTTCAGGTCGGCTGGCGAAAGCTCCGCACTACCGGGCGCGAAATCCTGGTAACTCAATTCTTCCCCGCCACCGCCAAAAACGGCGCCAAGCAAGGAAAACGGCGACGTGGCGACTTTCTCCAGAATATTGCCAATGACACGCATCACGACTTTGCCGATGCGGAATTTAGGATCGTCAAGACTGCCCTGGATGGGGACATCGAGGACAATTTTGCCGTCCCTATCCTTCAGGAGCGCGACGGCGAGACGCACCGGCAAATGTGTGGCGTCGGGGCCGGGCACTTTCTGACCGAAGGTAAACTGATCAAGCGTGATGACATTTTTTGAGGACAATTTGCGACCTACCAGCTGATAGGCCAAGTCGAGATTCAATTTGCCTTCTGCCAACTCGTAACCAGCGAATTTAACGACGTAAGGACTCGCCGGGGTAAGGTCCATTCCCTTTAGCGAGATCTTCAACTCATTGGTCATGGACTGACTAAAAGGATTGATGGTTCCGGAAATTTGAGCCGGGCCGATCCCTTCCACCTGCGCACTGATGTCAATATTGGCGTGTTGGAGTTGTTCAGTCGAGAGTGCGGAGATGGAACCGTTCACTTGCTGGATGGGAAGGTTGACGTTCGGATTCATCGAACGATCGGTAAAATTGGCGGCAGTATTGGAAATAACCACCTCGTCGATGGATATTGTTGGAAGGGAGGAATTAGCGGGCGGCGGGCTGTTTGTCTCGGCGGCTTTGGCGGATTTTTTATTGGCGGCAACCGCGTTGGTGTTCGTAAGACGAAGGACATTCATCAAATTGATGGTACGGTTCGTCTCGATGACGAGGTTGGCGAAGAGATTGTCGACCGCAATCTGCCGGATATTGACGGTGGGCGGATTCAGGTTGGCCGAGATGCCGTTGACGTGGATGGCATCCCACTTCAGCAAGTCATCCCCGAGACTGTCCACGGTGCGGAATCCGTCAAGGCTGGCGTCACCGTTAAACGTGACAATCGGCAATTCACCGGACAGGGTGCGCAACCGAACGCGACCGTGCAACCCGAGCTGACTACCAAGAATGAAGAGGTCAAATTTTGGTTCGAGATACGGATCCAGCGTTCCGAGATCAATTTGATCAAGGTCTAACTGGACATCAAAGTCGGGAGGCGAGAGGGAGGCGGTGGTTTCCGAGGTAATGGTGCCGCGCTCGTTCCAGCGCAGGGCCAATCGGGAGGTGAAATTCGTGCCGGGGAGGTTGGAAATATTTCTGGCATTAAAGGCAATACTTGTCAGGGCCAGTCTGGCCGGGCGTGAATTCACGTCGTCCTGAAAATAAACGTCGGTGTTGGTGACATCGACACTGCGCAGAGTGGCAGACCATTGATTGGTACTGTTGAGGAGCAGGGCAACCGCATTGGTGACCGAGCGCAACAAAAAGAGAATACTGCCGGAGACGTTGGCCGGATTGGCGGGCGGCTGGACGAGTTGAACCACGTTAAGGGAAGCGTCTTTGTGGCGTAGGATATCGAGACGCGACCCATCCATGAGGATTGAATCGACACTAACGCGGCGACTCTGCATATCGCCCCCTGCCCCGGTGACGCTGAAAAAAGGCAGTTCAACAATATTATTGGAACTGCCGGGCTCGCCGAGTTTGAAATTGCGCAGGGAGACGGCGGCTCCATTCACGGAGGCGGTGTGGTTGGTGGCACTAAATTCAAACTGATAATCGGCATGCATCCCGAGCACGCCGTCGCGAATCTCGAACCGGACGAGGTCCTGATACAAGGGCGCGTATTTGTTGAGCGTTAAATTGTTAAGGGTGATACTGCCCTGGGAACGCAAGGGGCTGAGGTAAAAAAAGCCGCTCCAGGAGATTTGCTCACCAGCGTCGGTGGTACCGGAGAAAGCGTAAGGGTTCTTGTTCTCCGGGTCAGTGCGAAAGTTATCAAGGCTGACGTCGATCGGACCCAGAGTACGCTTGAAAGGGGTACGGGTGGTGAAATCGGCCAGCGCGGCGGACGCGCCACGAATATTAAGTTGCTGAATGCGCACCGCAACCGGCGCCGAGGTTTTGGGGGCCGGCGCAGACGCGGGGGTGGAATTGGTGGAAAACTTGGTGACAAGATCCGAAAAATTAAAGGAATAATCCGGATTCATCTGCACGTGGACATACGGATTAACGATGCTGATTTCATGGAATCCCAACGCGTGACGGAACAGGGAGGTCACCTGGAAATGCACGTACACTTCATCCCAGGAAACAAACGGGGCGCCGTCCCGGTCCTTGATCATCAAACCGTCGATCGCAGTGGAGAACGCGAAAGGGTTTAATTTGATCTTTTCGATGCTTACCTGGCGATTTAGCTGCCGGGAAAGCTCCTTGATAGCAACCAGGCGCACAATTGGCGGCAGGATCAAAAAGCCGGAGACAGTGTAAAGCAACAACAGTACGATTAACCAGAGCAGCCATTTGCGCCGGCGCTGAGGGACCGAACTCCTGAGTGAATCCTTATTCATCCTGATGGTTTAGGTTCATCGGAAAGGCTTGCGGCGTCAATCTTTTCGAGCGTGATCAGGATTGCGGAGTTTGGCGGAGATGCATTAGAGTTTGCGGGTCGAACCTGATGAGCACCTTTCAAATCATATTCACGCCAACCAGCGCGGCGGAACTGGCGCGGATGCCAAAGGAATTGCAGTTGCAGATCCTGGGCGATTTTCGCGGGTTGCCGCAGCATGTGATCGCCAGTGAACTGGAGGATTTCGGGAAACTGGAAAGTGGTGGCCATCTGCTGCACCGGTTCCGGATCGGCGATTATCGGGTTTATTTTGAGCGGCACACACTGGGAGTGCTGGTCCATCGCATCCTGAGCCGGCATACCCTGAAAGATTTTCTTTTCCGTTCGGGCCTCAAGACCGGTGAGGACGAAGCCTTGCAAGAAAATCCGAAGTTTTGGGAACTGATTGAGACGGCGAAAGGATCAGGCAAGGCTTAAGTCTTCGAAGGCCTGACCAAACCTGCGCCAGCTTTCTAATTTAGTTTGTTCTGCCAAAATGCCTCTCCGTTTGTCCGGGATCAAATCATTTTCTTTCGCCAGAATTTGGTCATCTGTTAGGCTGCAAAAACCATGTCGTTTGAATTCACATTTTTGGGATCAGGAACATCGCAGGGTGTGCCGCTGATTGGCGTTGACTATCCGCCCGAATTTTTGGCCAACCCGAAGAACTGGCGCACGCGTCCGTCGATTTACGTGGCAACGGCGGAAACCAAATTGGTGGTGGATACTCCGCCGGATTTCCGGACCCAATGTCTGCGAGAGAAAATCAAATGGCTGGACGCCGTGGTGGTCACCCATGCGCACGCAGATCATGTGCTGGGAATGGACGATTGCCGGCGGTTTTGCGACCTGCGAGGAAACAAGGCGCTGCCTATTTATGCGAGCGAGGAGACCATGCAGCATTTGCGCCGGGTTTTTATGTATGCTTTTCACGCCGGACCCTGGCCGCGCGGTTATTTCATTCCGGAAGAGCATGTGGTGAACGACACCTTCCGGGTGGGTGACTTGGACATCACTCCCCTGCCCTTGCCTCACGGAAAAATGACGACCTACGGTTATTTGTTTGAGCAGAATGGTCGGAAACGACTGGCCTACATGAGTGATTGCAAAGAAATTCCGGAAGCCGCACTCGCCAAAGTCCGGGGTGTGGAGGTTGCGGTGCTGGACGCGCTGCGATATAAACCGCACCCGACGCACATGTGCCTCGATGAGGCGCTCACGGCTTCACGGCGGATAGGCGCAGCGCGGACATTTTTCACCCATCTAACCCACGATTACGACCATGACTTGGCGCAGGCCGAATTGCCAGAGGGAGTTTGCCTGGCTTGGGACGGGTTAAAAATTATCAGCGAACCCTAGTCAGCCGTCGGGCAAATCCGAATATTATCAAGCTCGGCCGGAGAATGCCGGATTCGCATGCGGCGTTTGGGCTGGATTACTTTTATCATGAAAAACACGTGGATTGCGGGATTGTTTTTGGCGACGCTACTGTTGGGCGGAGAGACGCGCGCCCAACCGGCAGCTGAAGATCCTTTGTTCAGCCCGGCTAATCCGCCAGGCATGAAGCCAATTTCGGACCACGCCACCCCCGCGTATCGCGCGGTCAAACAATTCGAGCGCGGAGTCAATTTGGGGAATTATCTGGAAGTCCCGCCCGGCGGCGGTTGGGCGGGGGTGACGGTTTCAGCGAGTGAGTTTGCCGCCATGCGGCGTGAAGGGTTTGATCATGTGCGGGTACCGATAGGCTGGCAACATTACGTTGGACCGGCGCCAGATTTCTTGGTTGAAACAGGGATTTTCCAGCGGGTGGACTTCGCGGTCACGAACGCGCTGACGAACCACCTGGCCGTGCTGATCAATATCCACGGCTTCGACGCGATGGATGAGGATCCAGCGGGTGCGACGGAAGAATACTTGAAAATCTGGGAGCAGATCGCCGGACATTACCAAAAATACCCGAAACAACTGGCGTTTGAACTCGATAACGAGCCGCACAAAAACGCGACCACAGCCCTGATGAATCCGATTTACCGTTGCGTAATCAGTTTGATCCGAGGGAGCAATCCGGACCGAACTATTTTCGTCGAGCCGGGAGACTGGGGCGGAATTTCGGAATTGAAGAACTTGGAATTGCCTTCAGACGACAATGTTATCGTATCCGTGCATTGCTACGAACCGTTTCATTTTACACACCAGGGAGCGGGGTGGGCGGGTCCGTCTGTGAAACAAACCGGCATTGTATTTCCTGGGCCGCCGGCAAAACCGCTCGTGCCGGATCCAGGGCTTGATTTGCCTTCATCGGCATTGGCATGGATCGCCAAATACAACACCCTGCCGACCGCAGAAAATCCAAGTAGTGCTCTGGCTTTTACGGGCAGATTAAAATATGTTCGCGCGTGGTCAGATTATTATGGACGACCAGTGCATCTTGGTGAATTCGGCGCGTTCACGACGGCGGATCAAACGTCGCGCGCAAACTTTTACGCCGCCTTCCGGAAGACGTGCGAAGCGCAGGGCATTGGCTGGTGCATTTGGGATTGGAGCGCCGGATTCCGTTACTGGGACAAGACCCTGGATAAACCCCTCCCCGGCATGCACGAGGCACTCTTTGGTCAGGACTTTTGAAACGTCCGTGAAGTCAGGGGACAAATTCGAGCCAACACGATATCTGCCGGGGGCAACCCTGGTACTATTGCTCCTAATGTCTTGGATCCCCTTGTCAGCACGAGCGGAAGGAGGAGACGAGGTGGTAGTGCTTTACAATTCACACGTGCCAGCATCACGAGCAATCGCGGACCATTACGCGGCCATGCGCCATGTCCCCGCGAACCAGATTTTTCCCTTTGGGCTAACCACGAATGAAGTCATGACGCGGGCGGATTTTAAAGAATTCCTCCAAACCCGTTTGGCGGCCGACTTGGTGGAAAACGGGCTGTGGAAATTTGGCAAGGTGACGGTCGGCGCGAGCACTCATCAGCGCGGGCACTCGGAGACAGGGGTGGTGGCATCAAAGATTCGTTATGCAGTGCTCTGTTGGGGCATGCCTTTAAAGATAGCGGAGACAGATACGCCGCCAACCGACTCAGGTCTCAACCGGAACGAAGCATCGGTGGATTCGGAATTGACCTGGCTGCCGCGATTGCAAAACCAAGTCCCTTTGGGGGGACCATTAATCAATTACTTGTACGGCTGCACGAACCGGGAGGAATTATCGCCCACGAATGGTTTATTGCTGGTGGCACGACTCGACGGACCAACTCCTCAGATCGCAAACCTGCTCGTGGACAAAGCCATGGCCGCAGAAAGCAATGGATTATGGGGGCGCGCTTATTTTGATGCGCGCGGATTGCAACCGGGCGACCGGTACTATGCCGGGGACAAATGGATGCTGGACGGTGCCAGGGTCTGCCTTGCCAAGGGTTTTGATGTGGATACGGACACCAATGCCGAAACGTATCCGGCGTCTTATCCGATGAGCCAGATCGCATTTTATGCAGGCTGGTATGCCGGTGATGCCTGTGGCCCGTTTGCCCAACCTACCGTGGAGTTCATGCCCGGCGCGTTCGCCTATCATTTATTTTCGTTCAGCGCCGCCACGCTGCGCAGCAGCACCGACTGTTGGTGCGGACCCCTGCTGGCCAAGGGCGCAACCTGCACGATGGGTTGCGTGTACGAGCCTTATCTTGAGTTCACTCCCAATATCGCCCTTTTTCTCGCACTGTTTTGCAGCGGGGATACGTTCGGCGAGGCGGCTTGGGCTTCGCAACGAGGTTTATCATGGCAAACAACCGTGATCGGTGACCCGCTTTATCGGCCTTTCAAAAACTCACCAGCCGTCCTGCACGCCCGTTTGGCACGAGAGAACAATCCATTGATCGAATGGTCCTGGAATCAGGTGATCAATCTGGATTTGATTCGCGGAGTTCCCCCCGTCGAACTGGAAAGCGTGGTGGAGAATCTGCCCGCGACATCAAACAGCGCGGTGTTGACTGAAAAACTTGCCATCTTGGATGAGGCTTGCGGAAAACCGACTTCGGCGATTGAGACATGGCAGCGCGCCCTGACGCTAAAACCCACCCCGCAGCAACGCATCCGGATTCGGCGCACGCTGGCAGAAAAACTGGTGGAGACCGGGCGCATAGCGGATGCGATTCAGAATTGGAAGCAATTGATCGCTGAGTCTCCGGCTTATCCGGGGTTGCCGATTGTTCAGGAGAAGTTACGCGAGCTTGAGGCAACCGTCGCAGTCAGCCACAAATAGGCCTAGTCTCATGAATTGCTTTTCCCGGAGAACAAAGCGGCCCGCAGAGCAGCCACTTGCAATTCAAACATTTGGGGAATACTGAGATGACGACGTCGCGGCCAATCTTCTTCGATACCCACGCGCACCTGGACTATCCCGAGTTTGTGCCGGATTTTGCGGAGGTTCTGGCACGAGCGGCGACGACGGGCATCACCAAACTGGTATCGATCGGCACCAGTCTGGAGAGCAGCCGGCGGGCGATCAGGCTGGCGGAGAAATTCGGGCAGATTTATGCCGTGGCGGGGTGGCACCCGTCAGATGTGCTGACCGCGCCTGCGGATGTGCGCCCCGCCCTGCGAGAACTGGCAATGCACCGCAAGGTTGTGGCTTTGGGCGAGACCGGCCTTGATTATTATCGCCTTCCCAGTTCCCAGGGAGGGAGTGCGATGGACGACGCTCACTATAAGGTGAGACAGGCGGAGATGTTTCGCCAGCATTTGGACGTGGCCGCCGAATTTGGTTTGAATTGTGTCATCCACCAGCGGTCGGCTTTCGACGATACATTGGCACTCTTGAAACCTTACACTGGAAAAGTTCGCGGAGTGTTTCACTGTTTTGGTGAATCGGTCGAACGTCTGAATCAAGTTCTAGCGATCGGTTCGCTCGTCGGTTACACGGGAATCGTTACTTTCAAGAACGGACAGAATATTCGGGACGTCGTCGCTGCGACGCCAATGAATCAATTCATGCTGGAAACCGACTGCCCCTACCTGGCTCCGGTTCCCTATCGCGGCAAGCGCTGTGAACCGTCGTTTGTAAAGGAGATTTCGGAGATGGTCGCCCAAACCCGCAAGTGCTCTCTTGCAGAATTGAGCGAGGCGACCTGTAAAACCGCCCGCGAGTTTTTCCACAAACTGGAAGACTGATTTCAAGGCCTGGCTGCATTCCCGCGTCGAGTTTTTGGACTTGTCGTGTCTCACTTTCTGACAGCGTTACACACTTCTAAACCTTTTTACCGCACAATATTGCGAACATCCGATGGCATGGAATGTGCGTTGATGCCCTTGTGTGGGACCAATTGTTGATGAGCCCCATACGTAGCAAATGATTACCGCCATCAATACTTAAAAAGGACTTACAATGAAAACCTCCATCCCCGTGCTATTTGGCCTGCTGGCCGTGCCCCTACTCCTGACTTCCTGCGCCACACCCCGGCCGCCAGTGGCTTTTTACAATAAGGATAATACCGCACTGGTCATCGATTCGCTGGACAACAACACATGTGAAGTGATCAAGCCAACGCCGCAGGGGAAACAGCAAAACGTTCAGGTTTTGACGGAGGCCACCAAGTTTTCCCAGCATCAGACGGCAGTCGTCATTCTCGAAAATTATGACGAACCGCAACTCGGTTCCCAGTTCCGTGACCGAGCCACGCCGCTTTTCGTTGGCTTGCGCGGGCTCGGATATGAACGCATATACTTTCTCCAGGGCAAAGGGGTGAACAACCCTGACGGCTTGCTGACTCTGGCCAGCTACGACTGAACAATTTTGATGACATGATCAATTAACGATCAAAACTGGTTAGGACTTAAACATTTTTTGGTTAGGGTATTGGTTGGGGCGAGGCGGAACAACGCAGGTTGTTCCGCCCGTTTTTTTAATCAAACAATGCCAGGATCGTGAAGTCCAAGGATTTCTCAACGGTGGAGCGGTGAATTCAAGGAAAACAAAGACCAAGCAATTTTTCGGCGAAACATTTAAAGCCCCCGGCAATGCCTTGCCCGGCAGGAATTACGACGTATATTCAAGTGCGAACCTTATGACAAGGCGACAAATACTGGATTTATACTTTCTCGACGCGCGCCATAAACTGGTTGAGCTGGCCGCATTTCTTGACCGCGTCGAGCGCGCGGGTGGCGCTGAGGATTTCCGCCTGAGGGATTTTCGAACAGCAGCGGCCTTGCTCGGGAGCAAAAAGCGGGGCAAGGCCAAGGCCGTGTTACTGACGTTCAGCGATCCGACACGGAAACCGCTGACGAAGGCTGAAGGCAAAGGTTCCCTTGGCGCTTGGAAACGAAAATAGCAGGTTGCCGCGATGATTCCCTCTCAACGGCTTAATGATTCTGTCCTATGAGATACATTGAACCCCATGCCCACATGGTCAGCCGCACGACGGATGATTACGAACGAATGGCTCTGGCCGGATGTGAGGCCGTTTGCGAACCGGCTTTCTGGGCGGGGTATGACCGGAGCTCCCCTGCCGGTTTCTTTGATTATTTTTGTCAACTGACCCAGCATGAACCGAAACGCGCGGCGAAATTCGGCGTGAAACATTTTTGCTGGCTTTGCATCAACTCCAAGGAGGCTGAAGATGTGAAGCTGGCGGAGGAGGTAATCGAGCTGGTGCCGTCATTTCTGCAATCCGAGAACGTTCTGGGAATAGGGGAAATCGGATTGAACAAAAACTCGCGAAACGAGTTGAAAGTATTGGAGCGCCAGATTGAACTGGCGGCCAAACATCGACAACTGATCCTCGTTCATACCCCGCATTTGGAGGACAAACTAAAGGGCACTCGCCTGATTCTGGACGTGTTGAAAAACGATTCGCGCATCTCGCCAGAGCGGGTGATCATTGACCATGTGGAGGAGCATACCGTGGAAATGGTCTTGGATTGCGGCATGTGGGCGGGCATGACGCTTTATCCGGAGACCAAGGCCACACCGGCACGCGCGATCGATATTTTGGAATTGTATGGAAGCGAACGGCTCTGGTTAAACAGCGCGTGTGACTGGGGCATAAGCGATCCCCTGGCGGTGCCAAAAACAGCCCTGGAAATGAAGAAACGCGGCCATGCCGCCAAGGCCATTGAGCACGTGGTTTTCGCCAACCCGAAACGTTTCCTCAGCCAGTCAGCGCACTTTAAGTTGGATTAATGGAGATATGTGAATCCATAACGTGCCCGTTCTGCGGGCAAAGCTACGAACTGGCGGTTGACACCAGCGTGGCCAGCCAACGATTCACGACGGATTGCGAAGTTTGTTGCCGCCCTTTTGAAGTGCTGGCGGAATGCGAGCCTGGAGAAATCCTGAGCTTGGAGACGCTGACCAATTAGTCCAAAACTGGCAGGTTGGACTACCCGCCGGCAGTGGCTAACGACGATCAAAACAGCTCGAAGCGTTCAGAGACATAAATAATGTCGTCAGGCTCAAGGTAAAATGGCGTGGAATCCTGTCCGTCCAGAATCCGCTGCAAATTTATGATGTAGTGCTTCATCACGCCATTTTGATTGCGGATGATCTTTACCGCGCGGGTGTTGGCGGTGGCATAGTCAAAACCGCCGGACTCCATGATCGCTTCCAGCGCGGTCATGGGATGATCGCTCATAATCTTGCCGGGATGAACGACGGCGCCGGTGACAAAGACTGGGAAACTCGATGACTGAAGGGATACCGTGATGTCTTTTGAACCAATTTGGGGAGCATAAAGTGTGATCAAATTGTCCTGCAATTGATCAATGGTAACGCCGGCAGCCTGGACTTCGCCAATCTCGGCCAGGGAGATCTTGCCATCGCGACGGATCGGCACGGTCGCATCGAGATTGGGGGAGCTCGGAATGGAAATTTTGATGACGTCGCCCTCCCGGAGGATGATGACCTCAGGATGAGCGGGAGAATTGGTAACAGCGGAATTTTGATTGCTCAGCGGCTGCGTGACGAAGTCATCTTGGGTGGCGCAACCACCAAAGCAGAGCAAGGATGCCAGAATCAAGCCACAAAGTGACAGTGTGCTCTGAAACCCGGGGTAGCTCAGAAAGGAAGGAATCATGGTTTTCATAGGATTTTCAAACTCTCTCGAAAATGTTGCTTAAAAGAGATTTGTTGTAAAGAAATAAGGTGAAATGATGCTTCGGGTAGACTCGGGAGGACTTCGCCCCAATTGAACGTTTCAATGATTTGCCAAAGAATTCAAGAATCAGTAGTTAAAACCAAGCTGGAAACCAATCTGATTGCTGTGCTGACTATAACCCGTGTCACTGGATTCGTTGTCGTTATATGCGTAAGTGACCAGCCAGTTGCCATGTTTAAGAAAGCTTCGGCCGAAGCCGGCGGAAAAAGTGTATCCGTTATCCGTGCGCGCATTGCCCAGGGATACGCTTTTGGTGGAGAGGGTGGTGGTGTATTCGGTCCTGCTATAGCCAATGCCAAGATTCAATCGGTACTTGACCAGGATGCGCTGGGACAAATTGAGGTTTACCGTGGTGATATCCGACGATTGCGCCTCAACGAAATAGTCCGAGGCACCCGTGGTGCGATTGGCGCTCAATGAGATCTGAGTGACCAGAAATGGCTGGTATTGGACAGCGGCACCGAAAATCGGGCTCAGGGAGTCGTCATACCCTGCCGCCAGAAACTGCTCCTCATTGAAACCGACACTGCCTTGCAGGCTGATTTTGTCAGTGGCCCGCCAGGCTCCATTCACTTGGATCACTTCATTTACAGAATCAGGATTGCTATTGGTGCCACTATCAGAAACCGTGGTGTAGCCGCCGCCGACACTTAAGCCAGCATTCAAACGTGGTGAAAACACATACGTCGCTCCCTCCTGGGTTGACCACGCGTAGGAATTCTGGAAACCGGAAACCAGGCTGATATTCTGGTTAAGCGAAGCATTGCCAACCCATTTGTCGTTAAAAGCATAGGCAGCCGAGAGGGTGGTACCATAGGATTGTTGGGAAGTCTGGGCGGCAGTTTCAGTGTTTGGATCGGAACTGGAGCTGAAGCTTTGCGAAAGCCCGAAATCCCAATCCTCGTAGTGGGTCGCCCCGTTCAAGGACAGTGAATGATCGACCGATTGACCAAACTGGCTTGAAGAATAAAAATTCAACGTGGGAGTGTAGTCAATTGTCCAGTGTCGGCCAAGGTTGGCGGTCAGGCCGGGAGACACGCTCTGACTGATTAAATCGTGCTGGCTTCCCGGGGCAGACAGGACTCCGGTGGCATATTGGAAACTGTAGCTCACATGGGGATGAAGCGTGACCGGGCCGTATTGGAAAAGGCCGGCGGAGTCGGGATTCACAACGCCGGCAGGGATAAAAACGTTCATCGGGTTGTTAATGGCATCGTCCTGCACCACTTGGGGGGCGGTGGCGACCGGAGGTGTTTGATTGACAAGGACATTGCCAGCAAGCATTGGCTGGACTGACAACACCCCGGCGGCCAGAATCAGCCCGCGTTTTTTTGTGTCCGAATTGACCTTCCGATTTTTTAGACTCATAAAATGCGATATTGGTAGATTAAAGCGGCATTGTTCACATTTATCCATCCGGAGTATTGCTGCTGCTTTTTCTGATTTTTTGCCGCGACCCGGCCAATCCCCTGCCGCCTAAAAGAGACTTCCGGTCTCCGGTAAGCTACAAAATAGTGTCAAAATAATTAACAATTGCCATCAAAAAAACATCACCAAGCTCACCCACTGTAAAAATCATTTCATACTTTAGCGGTTTTACCAGAATGGTTTACGCCTTCCACACCTGTTGCGGCTTCGTATTGATACCCGCCATGGCATTCCGGGTGTCCACGATACAATCGGACCAATCGGCGAGTTCTTGATAATTAATTACTGCGTGATTGGTCGCGATAATGGCGGCATCAAAGCTCTGCAGGGTCTGGCGATCCCACAACACCGAGCGCGTACCCGCCCAACGCGGATGATCGCGCGTGGAACGGATAACGGGGACGTACGGATCATGATAAGCCACGACCGCGCCGCGTGCTTGGAGGTTCTCCATCAGGATATAACTGGGCGATTGCCGTTCGTCATCCACATTGGGTTTGTAAGCGAGGCCAACGACTAAAATGCGACTGCCGTTGACAGCCTTTCGTCTGGAATTGAGTGCCTCAGCGGTCCGGCTGAGAACGTAAAACGGCATGGCCGTATTGATTTCACCGGCAAGCTCAATAAAGCGGGTGTTTTGGTTGAATTCGCGAGCCTTCCAAGTGAGATAAAAAGGATCAATCGGGATGCAATGTCCTCCCAAACCGGGACCGGGATAAAAAGGCATAAACCCGAAAGGTTTTGTCCGGGCTGCATGAATCACCTCCCAGATATCAATTCCCATGGCGGCGTAAACCACTTTAAGCTCGTTAACGAGTGCGATGTTCACGCTCCGGAAAATATTTTCCAGCAGCTTGGTGGCCTCGGCGACCCGGCAGGAGGAGACTGGAACAATCGTCTTGATGGCCAGCATATAGAGACTTTTTGCCCTTTCGAGGCAGGCAGGAGTGTAACCGCCGACAACTTTTGGGATATCGGCCACCCGGCTCAAGGGATTGGCGGGATCTTCCCGCTCGGGGGAAAAAGCGAGGTGAAAGTCAACACCCGCCTGTTTGCCAGATCCAGCCTCGAGTATGGGCAGCAGTTCTTCCTCGGTAGTACCAGGGTAAGTCGTGGATTCCAAAACCACCAGGGCGCCCGGTTGCAAAGCGGGTGCGATTTGCCTGCCCGTGTTCAAAATAAAGGAAATATCCGGTTCCCGATTTTTGTTCAACGGGGTCGGCACGCAAATGATGACGGCCGTGACTTCACGAATACGTTTAAAGTCGGTTGAGGCTTCGAAGGTTCCGGCATTTACGGCAGCCATAATCTCGGGCCCGGGGACGTGTTGAATGTAGCTTTTTCCCCCGTTGAGGCTGGCAACCTTGGCCGGATCGATGTCCAACCCCAACACCTTTACGCCGGAGCGGGCGAATTGGAGCGACAGGGGCAAACCGACGTAACCTAGACCAACGACGGCAATCTTCATAGATTTGTCGGGTTCAGTTACCATTATTAGCGCCCATCCGCGAGAAATTAATTCAGGCGGGGGTTAATGACTGCTGGAAATCAGGCAGTCAAAGGAAGGCGATGCAAGTTACCAACTCTGCGCAAAGAACCGGGTCGAAGGCCAATATCGCAAGCTTCCCAGCTCGAGCAATCCTAGCAATACCTAAACAACATCCCATTAAAACCGTCCCGGCTTAAGCCAGCAGCAATCATTGTCTCATTGTGTCGGCAAAATCCGATAATACTTTTGCTGGGAGGTGTGAACATCAGTGCTGTTGTCATCCCAGATTTCAAGTGGCGCCGTTAGGGTGATGTTGGTCAACGTCGTCCAAGAATTGGTATTGCTCAAATCCGTGGTGGCTTGAATGGTATAACTGTAGCCAACGGTTCCCTGGAGAATTACACCGGCAAACAAGCCGAGTGTAACGCTCGCCGGATTCACAACCACCTGTTCCGGGGTGTTGGTAACGCTCCCATAGGGACTACTGACCACCACTGAGTATAAACCAGCATTGGTGAATTGAATGCTCGAGAGGACCAAGTTCGATGACGTGGCACTGGGAATGGCCACGCCGTTGAAATACCATTGATACAAAAGATTGCCACTGCCCCAGGCCCCAACACTGAGGGTATTGGTTTGACCCCAATACGTCAGCGCACCCGAGAACGGCGCTTCCAAGTACGGGTACAGGTACAAATTGGCAACCGAACTGGTGACTGAACCATAATCATTGGTAACCACCATTGCGTAAGTTCCCAGATTCGGCGGCGTCACGTTCGTGACCAATAAACTGCTGGATGTCGCTCTTGGAAGATTCGTACTGTTAAAAAGCCATTGATATGACAATGGAGACGTTCCGATGGCCGTGACACTGAAAAAGGCGTTACTGTAAGCATTGACGACTTCGTCCAATGGTTCGCTGGTGATGGACGGGGGATACAATATAGTCAGTGAGGCAAGGCTGCTGGAAATACTCCCCTGGCTGGACGAAATCAACACATAATAATTTCCCGCACTGCTAGCATTGGCATTACTGATCACCAACGTACTGTTCGTGGCGCCAAAAATGAAACCGTTAGGGGGGCCGATGATCACATTGGGCGCACTGGTGTAGCCATAACCCGCATTGGTCATCGTGATGCTGGTGACAACGCCATTGCTAACGGAGGCGTAGCCGGCCGCCCCGGAGCCTCCTCCACCAACAAAATTGACGCCTGGCGCAGCGCCGTATCCGTAGCCACCATTGGTCACCACCGAGGAAAACACAAAATTGCCGGTCAGCTGCGCATAGGCACTGGCAAGACCTGCCGCACTCGGCGCACTGGAATACCATTGATAGGACAGCGGCAGTGAACTACTAGCCACAACATTAAAGGATGCATTTTGGCCATTTAAAACCGAGGTATTGCTGACATCTTGAACCAGTTGCACCCCGTTGGTCTCATAGGCGTACAATTCCGCGACATCACTTGAGGTCAAAGCACGATTATAAATGCGAACGTCTCCCAATACCCCGCCAAAAAAGAGATTCCATTCAGCGTCGTGCATCAGATACATGTGGTCGGTTGAATTTGGGGTATGGCCATCGCTAAGCGCACCCTGCAAACTGCCATTAACATATATTTGATATGTTCCATTTGCGTAAACCCCGCAAAGAAAAACCCACGTGTTCGACTGAATTTGGCTCGATCCCAGGCACGTGTTCAAATAATAGGCAGCATCCACCGCCAAGGTGGGTGTATTGACATCCGACCCGCTGGAAACGACTCCCAGCGTGGCCCAAGTGTCTCCAGCTTGCTGGCGTTGCGTAATAATTGGATCAATGTTTGGCGCTTGGGTGGTTGGCAGGGAGGAATATTTTATCCAGGCCGATTGCGAAAAATATGCGGGTGAAGTTCCCACCGGCTGACCAATATCAATATAACCGTCGGTTCCATCAAAGCTGTAGGCACCATTGGTATTGCCAAATCGATCGCTGGTCAAAGTGACCCCTCCATAAATCGTTCCATTATTTCCATTGCCGCTGGCGTCATGGGCATTGCCAGCAAACGGATAATACGCCACAAGTCCATTGGTGAGAAAGGATTGAGCCTGAGAGAGGGTCAGCCCTACAGAAAGCACGATGAAAATGAGAAAGATATTAAGGTGTTTCATAAATAGAATCGCAATGGTTAAGCCATTGCGATTCTAACAACAAAAGCATTACCAATGCAACCAATTATTTCCTAATAAGCTTTTACATCCCGGCGTTTTGAACATCCATTCCTTCTTGCGATGGCTAGCGCATTTACGTTCTGGAAGACTCTAAGCCGACGACCAGGACCACGCCCTACCCCATTTCAGGCGGCAATTGCTCCATACTTAAAAAATTGGCATCTAACACATAATAACTTTTCATCTAAGTCCAGCGAAGTACTTCACTGCCCAGGCAAAACCTGGTAAAACTTGTGGAGGTCCGTGTGAACATCCACACTCGTATCAATCCAATATTCGATCGGCTGTGTGAGGGTCAAATTGGTCTGCACAACCCACGAGTTCGTGTTGCTCAAATCCGTAGTACTTTCAATATTATAAATGTACCCCACCGTTCCTTGGATCACGACTTCGGGGCAAAGTTTGGGAGATACAATCGCCGGATTTACAACAAATTGTCCGGGAGGGTCGGGTTCGAGGGAAAACTTGAGGGACACATTCGCCGGTTTTACAATTACTTGTTCCGGAGGGTTGGTAATGCTGCCATAGGGACTACTGACCACCACCGAATACATGCCGGTATTGGTAAACTGTATACGGGAGAGAATATAGGTTGAAGACGTTGCGCCGGAGATGGCCACCCCGTTAAAATACCATTGATAAGATAGATTGCTGCCCCAAGCTCCGACGCTGAGAATATTGGTTTCCCCCCAATAGATAACCTCACCCGAAAACGGCATTTCCAGATAAGGATGCAGGTACAAATTGGCAACGGAACTGGTCACAGATCCATAGTTATTGGCAACCTGCAACTCATAAGATCCCAAGTTTACCGGCGTCACGTTGCTTACAATCAAGGTGCTCAAATTCGCGTTCGGTAGATTGGTCCCGTTAAGAAGCCATTGGTATTTTAGGGAAGGCGCTCCATTCGCCACGACACCAAATAAAGCCTGAGCGTAAGCATTGACGACCTCACCCATGGGCTGGCTTGTGATGGAGGGAAGATCCGATGTAGTCAGAGCCTCGTACGTATTATACAGCTGCGCCACTTCATTGGATGACAATGCACGGTTGTATATTCTCACGTCATCCAAAGTGCCGTAAAAACCGTTGTCCTCGTTATCCGGCCGATACCCAATGCCAACATTACCGGTAAAAGTAAACGTCACATTGTAAGTCTGGGACGACCTCGCCACCCCATCCACATAAAATACCGCACTGCCATTCGTCATTGTAAACGTCAGTAAGTGCCAGTTCGTATCGGCGATCGCCGGACCCGCCAGATAACTATAATTACCCAGCTGAGAGAAGACGAGCGTTCCATCGCTACCCATGTATAAAAAGTAGCCGCCGGGTGAGTCACCAACAATGGTTCCTGCACCGCCGCTTCCGTAAGAGGCCACAGTCACACTGGCCCGCTTAACCCACGACGAGATTGAAAAGTTTTGCAGCCACAAATTGGTCGGATTGCCCAATTGCACCCCGGAACCACCCCCATCCAGCACAAGGCCCTCCCCACCAACTCCAGGACCATATTTGGCTTTGCCGACCAAGGTTCCATTATCACCGTTTCCAGTCGCGTCAACGGCACTCCCCTCGAAAGGGTAATAGGCCACCAAACCCGGCAACAATCCGGAATTTATATTAGCGTAAAGCTGCGCGACCTCATTTGGTGACAACGCGCGGTTATATATACTCACATCATCCAAAGTCCCGTAAAAACCGTTGTCCCCATTATCGGGCCGATACCCAATTCCCAAACTACCACCAAAAGTGAACGTGACATTGTAAGTTTGCGAGGATTTAGCCACCCCATCAACATAAAACACCGCTGTGCCATTTGTAATTGTAAATGTCAACAGGTGCCAGTTTGTGTCTGTGATCGACGGGCCCTCTAAATAACTGTAGTTGCT
>Ga0302319_10007255_pt1 | contig 21821 bp, 20 predicted proteins | sample Bog_T0_2_FD_203319 | JGI IMG/M metagenome (GOLD analysis project Ga0302319, IMG submission 203319) | Peat permafrost microbial communities from Stordalen Mire near Abisko, Sweden - Bog_T0_2 | ecosystem: Environmental > Terrestrial > Soil > Wetlands > Peat | place: Sweden: Abisko, Stordalen Mire... | reverse complement strand
AATTTACTATTTGTGGTTTTGGTCAGTCCGCTGGTTCTTATTGCGCGACCGATGCGGTTGCATTTTGTCTGGTTGGTTGCGGCGATGTGGGTGGTGTATGGATATAACTTTGGGAATTGCCTGACGGTGGCGGTTGTTCATTCCCTTGAAGTGATGAGATATATGCGGAGCCAGCTTATCTACACGGTGTTCGCGCAGTGCATGGCGGGGTATTTTGTGGCGGAGGTGATTGCGGTGGCGGGGCGGCGGCTGCGCGCAGGCAAATTTAGAGGGTGAATTACATCTTTGGCATTCTCATATTTGTGACTTCATGTCCCCGGGGGACGCACACAATAATGCCTTCTTCCGCGTTTGGGCGCAAACCGGATAAGCAACTTAACCGCGGAACCCGCGTTACATCCGCTAATTGGGCTGAAAAGCCTTTTGATCCCGTGGATTTGCGAATACGAGCGCCTCGGAATGCGGGCCGGTGCGGATCAGGGCGGCGGGATTTTGAGCGAGAAGGGCGAGGAGCTCCCAGTCGGTGATCTCGCGGTATCCGCCGGGGGTGGTCGTGACCTCGGCCAGGGGCGCGAAGGAGTGAGCGAACTGGCCGTCTGATTCCGGATGCGTCGTTACGATGTCGCCCGCCGGGAGCGGCTGGGTGCGGACCAGTGTGTAGCATGAGGGGGCGGCGGCGGCTGCCAGCGGTTGCGGGAGAGGTGTGTGGCCTGTGCGCAGGCGGGTTGCGAGAATGGCGGTCGTGGCGAAGAGCGCGACCGTGCCGGCAACCGCGCGGCATTGCCGGACCACCCTCCGGCGGCGCGCCATCCGCAATGTCTCCCCGAGCATGGCTGCGCGGAAATCCGGCGGCGAAGCGCCGGCCATCACGTCGGCCAGCAGGTCCCGATGCTCGTCGTCACGGTTCATTCTTCAAGATCGGCCAGGACCGCCTCCCTGAGTTTTTGGCGAATCCGCGCAAGCCGGGATTCGACCGCCTTTTCCGTCATATCGAGACTGAGGGCGATATCGCGGACGGACTCGCCGGCGCTGTATTTTCGATCCATCAGGTCCTGATCGTCGGCGGCCAGGAGCTTCATGTTGCGATTGAGCATCTCGCGCAGGGTGTCATCGGCATTTCCTTCGGTCGCATCCACCTCGGCCTGCCGGGTGAAACGATCGAGAAAGGCAAAGTAGCGGCGCCGCTTGCGCGACTCATCGGACGCGGCGCTGCGGGCGAGGACCGTGAGCCAGCTCCAGAAAGTCGCCTCGGCGCGGAAGGGCTTGATATGGCGCACCACGCGCAGAAGCGTGAGCTGCAGTGCCTCGCGAGCGGCCTCCTCATCGCCGCGCGTCACGACCAGCAGATAGCGGAGGAGCCGGTCAAAGTACGCCTCGTGAAAAGCGCGATAAGCCATCTCACATCCTTTCCCCATCGCGCGGGTCATCGCCTCGACATCCAACGGTTCGCGCGAACTTCTTTGCTCCACGGGCCGCGGGCTGGTCGGTTGAAGTGCCAGGTTCAAGCAGGCTCATTATTGGCGCGGCGATGGCTATTTTGCAGGTGAATTCGCGGGCGAGGGCGCGGAGGGGAGCGGAATTTGAATCCGGTGGCCCAGAAAAAACCTTCCTTCGAGTTGATCGACGCGGATCTTCAGGTCACTAATGGAATCGCGGATGTCCTTGATCTCGTCGTCCGGGGCATTGGTGGGCGGAAGTGCCTGGAGGGCCTGCGCGGCAAGCTGAATCTGATACTGATCGCCCACGACGATCAGCAGTTTTGTCTCCTTGTGAAACGTGAGTTGCGGGGCCGCCTTCAATCCGTTTGCCGCCGCCTGAAGTTCCCAGCCGGTGCGAATGGCAGTCGTGATATCGTCCACTGTAAAGCCGCGATTGAGGTAAGGCTCCAGGGAGAAGAACATGCAATTTTTTGGCGACGGCGGCGTCGCATCGCTTGTGAAATACCAAATCGAGTCATCCGTGACAGGTTGGCTTGGTGTGTCAAAACTGTAGCTGCTCGTCGTCACTGCCCCTTCCTCCCTTGCGATGCTACGGGAGGCCGCGCCCAGTGCGGAAAAGATTTGGGCCACATTAACGTGACTCATCTTGAGCGGCGGCAGCGTAAAAGCGGCGTCCTCAGTTGGAATGATGGCGTTCAATGGCTTCCCGGAGGACTTCTCGATCGCGCTCACAAGCTCGGCTGGCGCGCCGCCGGGAAAATCGAGATCGAATTTGGTCAAAGCTGCCCCTGCATCCGAGTTGGTCTGATCCCGCATCCGCGTCCGCGCTTGCGCGACCGGCGGACCAGGCAGGTATGGGTTGGGTTGCGAATCCTGGCTAAGGCCGGTCCCGGCGGTGAATGGCAGGAGGCAGATGGCCAGGAAGGTATATTTTTTCATAAGGGGCGGGATGGGTGGATGTTCCTCATCCAGTAACACGACAGCCGGGCGGCAATCCTTCGCGGGAATTCGAGAAAAAATTACCGGGAAAGGCGGATCAGCATCCTGGCGGGGAAGAGCCATAGAAGGCGGGGGGCGGGTGAGTCCGGGTCGATCTCGATGGCGGCAGTCGCGGCTTTTGGGAATTTGACCCGGGCGCCGGTAAGCGAGCGGGTCAGCTCGCTTAGGTCAGGCTCGTGACCGACGAGCATCAGGTCGCCGCCATCGTGGGCGGTGATGATGGCATCGTACTCCGCGCGGCCGAAGCCGGGACGCAAGCCGTCGTGTGTCTCGACCTGCCTCTCGAGCGCCTCGGCCGCAAGCTCCGCCGTGCGGAGCGCCCGGGGGAGGGGACTGGCGAGGACCCGGTCCGGCTGGACTTTCATCACCTTCAGGGCCAGGGCGACAGCGCGCATCTCCGCGATCCCATCGCGAGTCAACGGACGGTCGTCATCGTCCCCCGACCAATCGGGCCAATCGGCTTGTCCATGACGGAGGAGGTAAAGTTTCATACGGGGGCACGGGGAGGGTAACGGGGGGAACTGAGAATCGAAATTCGAATTTTTCCCGGGCATTCTTGCCGTTCCGGGGCGGATGCTTTAAATCAAATGGATGCGGGATGAATTCGCGGCGCCAAAAAATTTCATCAATCGAGAACTGAGCTGGCTCGAGTTCAACCGGCGCGTGCTCGAGGAGGCGCAGGACAAGACACAGCCGCTCATGGAGCGGGCAAAGTTCCTCGCCATTTTCGCGTCGAACATGGACGAGTTCTTCGAGATCCGGGTGGCGGGGATCAAGCAGCAGATCGACAGCGGGACGGCGGACATCGGGCCGGACGGGATGACGCCGGCGGAGATTTTTTCCGCGATCCAGATCACGGCGCACGAGCTGGTGGACGAGAGCTACCGGGTCTGGAATGAGGAGATCATCCCGGCGCTGGGGAAGAATGACATCCATATCGAGAGCGTGCCGAAGCTGCGCGGCGCCGAGGCGGAGTGGGCGCAGAACTTCTTCAAGACGCAGGTATTCCCGATCCTGACGCCGCTGGCGGTGGATGCCAGTCATCCCTTCCCGCAGGTTCTCAACAAGAGCCATAATCTCATTGTGAGGGCGCGGAAACCGGGCACCGAGGAGCCGCTTTTCGCGGTGGTGCAGGTGCCGCGGGTGATTCCGCGCTTCATCCAACTGCCGCGGGAAAAAGGGGACCATGCGGCGTGGGATTACATTTACCTGGCGGAGATGATCAAGGCGCACATAGGCGAGCTGTTCGCGGGCCTCGAGCTCGAGGGGGTGCATGCCTTCCGCGTCACGCGCAACAGCGATCTATATATTGACGACGAGGAGGCGGAGAATCTGCTGCGGACGATCGAGCAGGAGCTGCGCCGCTCGAGCCGGGGCAATGTGGTCCGCATCGAGGTGGATGCGGATTGCCCGGCGGATTTCCGCGAGATGCTGCTTGAGCGCTTCAAGCTGAAGGAGGCGGACATTTACCGCGTCAAGGGTCCCTTGACGATGACCCACCTGATGCCGCTCATATCGGACGAGGCATTCGCCAAACTGAAGGACCGTCCTTTCGTCCCGGCGTACGACCCCGACCTGCCGCCGCATGGGGATGTGTGGCAATTGCTGCGCCGCGAGGATGTGCTGCTGCATCATCCGTATGAGTCGTTTGACAGCATCGTCGAACTGGTGGAGACGGCGGCCACGGACCCGCTGGTGCTGGCGATCAAGATGACGCTCTACCGCACCAGCGGCGACTCGGCGATCGTGAAGGCGCTGATCAACGCCGCGCAAAACGGGAAGCAGGTCGTGGCGCTGGTGGAATTGAAGGCGCGCTTTGACGAGGCGAATAATATCCACTGGGCGCGGATGCTCGAGGAGGCGGGCGCGCATGTCGTGTACGGCCTCGTGGGGCTCAAGACGCATTGCAAGGCGCTGCTGATCGTGCGGCGCGATGAGGATCGCATCCGGCATTACGCCCATCTCGGGACGGGCAATTACCACCCGCGCACGGCCCGCATTTACACGGACCTGAGCCTGTTCACGACCGAGACGGAACTGACGCAGGAGCTGGCGACGCTGTTCAATACGCTTACCGGGCTGGCGGCGTATCCGGGATTCAAGAAGCTGATGGTCGCGCCGTTCGACCTCGCGCAACGGGTGCGGGGCTTGATCGAGCGGGAGCGGGATCACGCGCTCGCCGGGAAGCCGGGGCGGATCATCGCGAAGATCAACTCGCTGGTGGATGAAAACATCATTACGGCGCTCTATGAGGCATCGTGCGCCGGGGTTAAGATCGATCTCATAGTGCGCGGCATCTGCTGCCTGCGCCCGGGGGTGCCGGGGGTGAGCGAGAATATCCGCGTGATATCCATCGTGGGCCGCTTTCTCGAGCACAGCCGGGTGTATCATTTTGCCAACAACGGCGAGCCGGTGGTTTATCTCGCGAGCGCGGACTGGATGCCGCGGAACTTCTACCGGCGGGTGGAAATCGCCTTCCCGATCGAGAGCCCGAAACTGCGCGATGAGATCATCAATGAAATCCTGCCGGCATTCCTGAATGACCGGGTCAAGGCGCGCGAGCTGCGCCCGGATGGCCGGTACGAGCGACTGAAGCCGAGGCCGGGGCAGAAGCACTCCCAGGCGCAGCTCTTCTTCCGGGAACGGTCGCGAAAATTCTTTGCGAGCCTCACGAAGGCGAGCAGCAACGCGGCGGCGGCTGCGGCGGCGAAATTGGTTCCCGAGGAGATGGAGCCGGCCGCCGTGGACCACGGCTCGCACTGACCGGGGCATTCGCGCGGGCGGCGCTAACTCCCCGGCGTCAGGGCGAAGTAGCCGTACTGATCGACGCCGCGGAAGAAACCATACGCGGACTTTTGCTTCTGGAAGACCACGCCATCAATGCCGCGGGCGGCATTGCCGTCCGGGAGGAGGAAGCCGCCGCTTATCGTGCCGGAGATGGGATTGATTGAAAGCGTGAGATCGGGGAGGCCGGGTGTGGCCATGACGACCTTGCCGCCCTGCGTGAGGACCATGGGGACGCTCAAGGGCTGGGCGAGATCGCCGCCGCCAATGCCCGCCGTGGCTGGGCCGGGAGTGGCGTCCATGGGTTGCAAGCCGGACACGGGCCGCGCGTAGCGGGAGCCGACGGAGGGCAGCTCCTCCGAGAAGCCCGCGGGGTAATAGGCGTCCGTGGTGTCCGGGGCCTGGGTCCAGGTCACGGAGCCATCCACATCGCTGACGTCCGTGGCCTCGAAGGTGAGGAGCCCATTGATGCTGGAGCCGGCCTTTGCGCCCGAGGGGACCGCGTAGAATGAGAGCGCGCCGTCGTTTGCGACATAGCCGGTGGCGGTGTAAGGGGCGCCGTCCGCGAGGCGACCGGCGAGGAGGGCCGCGCCATTCGCGCTGATGGCGATGGTTGCGTAGCCATTCCCCTGCGGGGCGGATGTGCCGGAGACATTCGGGTCGGGGGCAAGGACGAGCGTGTACCTGCCGGCCTGCGGGGCGGCGTTGGTCCGCGCATTGAAGGTCGATTGGCTCGCGGAGAAATCAAAGGTGGTTGTGCCGTCGGAGACCGTGCCGGTCACGGTGCCCGCGCCGGTGAGGCTGGCCTGGAGCGCGATGGTCAGCGGGGGCTCCCCGTGACGCGGGATGGTGACGGTGGCTGCGCCGGTTGCATCGACCTGGCCAATAAATCCCCACGACGCGCCATCGACCACCACCCGGCCGGTGAACCGTCCGGTGGTCGATATTGCGAAACGGAAAAGGCCGCTCTGGGCGCTGGCGTTGGTAAGGATGCCGGAATACCAACCGGCGGCGGTTGTGAAGGGATTTGGTATAAAATTCGCCTGGAGGGCGAGGCCATCCCGCATGGTAAATGTTACCGACGCGCTCCCGCTGGTGACGGCCCCGGTCCAACCGGCGAAGATGGAACCGGCGGCAGCCTTCGCGGTCACGGTAATAGGCATGCCGACATCCTGCGTGGTCACGCCCGAGAGAGCGCTCGTGACAGAGCCGCTCCCGCTGACGGTGACTGCAAGGGTGCCGGGGACGACGTAGATGACGGTGCGGGTTACCGTCGCGATCACATTGCCGGAGCCGTCGAGACTCTGGAACCGGATGACATTGGAGCCGGGGACCAGCCCGGAGGCCGTTCCGGACCATGAGCTCACGCCCGTTGCAACCTGATAATCGCCTGTGCCGCTGGAATTCTCGACCCGGAACTGCACGGACGCGGCGTTGGTGCTGGAATCCGTGGTGCCGGCGACGCCGACGCTGCTCGTCGTGACCTTTTCCAGTGTCGATGGCGCGGTCACACCGAGGGGGGGCGGCGGCTCGGGCGGAGCGGTGATGACGACCCAGTAGTATTTGTAGGTGCTGTTGGGATCGTAATAGTAGCCGACTCCAAAGTTGGTCTCCGAGGCAAAGAAGGAGTTTTGCGCGAGGAGATGCTCCTTGTGGGGCGGCGAGTTCATCCACGCATTCCATGTATCCGCCGGGCTCGCGGATCCGGCGGCGATGGATTCCACGTAATTGGCCGAGGGATCATTGCCCCACCATGCGGGTAGAATGTAGCCGGCCTGGCGGAGGAGATAATTGGCGGCGACGCCGTCGGGATTGACGTGGCTGAAGTAATTGCGGACGGCCATGTCCTTGGCGCGCGCACGGGCTACCGCCTCGATGATGGGGTTGAGCGTCAGCGAGGGACGGCCCTGCCCCGGATTGCTCATCATGTAATTGGCAATAGCCTGTTCCTGAGGGCAGAGGGTTACGCCCTGTCCATGGGCCAGGGAACCGAGGCAAACCAGGAGCGAAATGAAGAAAAGGCGTTGGATGGCGGTGGTCACGGTTGAGAAAAGAGGTTCCCGGCTTCAAGAATAAAAGAAGCCGCTCCCGTGCCATAGATATGGTGGCTATTGTATTTATTATTATAATGGGATTCCAATTACGTGCCATTACGTAGTTTCCTCCTGCCGGCGCCCGCCTCTTCGGCATTGATGGCGGCTTTCTGCCAGTTTGACTCCTGATTCCACGCCCTTAAGATGAGAAATACCGAAAGGGACATGCCCAGGGACACGCTTCTCACCTTACGCCGCCTCCTTCTTCCCCTGCTCGTCCTGCTCGCGGGGAGGCCGGGGGAGGCTCAAACCGCGCCCGATAACCCGATCCCGGAGCAGATCAACCCTCCCTTTGGCCTTGAATGGGGCGAGTCCGCCGACCGGCTCGAGAAGCTGCTCAAGGGGGCGAAGGCGAACATCGTGGACCGGCACGAGGTGGGCGACGGCCGGACGGCATGGACCGTCGAGGGGCTGATCCAGACGGGGCTGAAGCGGACGGTGTTCTACTTCCGCGATCAGCAACTGGTCGAGGTCGAGCTGCAATACCAAAGCCCGGACTGGGACGTGGCCAAGTATGACGACTTCATGGCGCAGGTGCGGCGGAGGATCGAGCAGAAATTCGGCGCCGGCCAGCTCATCGCGCGCAGCAGGGAACCCAAGGGCGACGTGATGCAGACGCTGGTCGGTTACAAATGGGACGAGAACAACACGGCGATCCAGCTTTTCTATTACTCGGCCGAGACGACCACGCAATCGTACCGGACAGTCAGCGTGCATTATAAGTGGATGTGAGGTCCCGCCGCGGTTTCGCGTCAGGCATTCATCTCCCGTTGCAAGCGTTTCAGCTTCCCGGCGAGCGCCGTCTTTGTCGCGGACCGCATCCTGTCGATGAACAATATGCCATTGAGGTGATCCGTCTCGTGCTGAAGGGCGCGGGCCAGCAGGCCGGTGGCCTCGAATTCGATCACGCGCCCGTCGAGAAGCTTCCCCTTCGCCTTGACGGTGGTCGAGCGCTTGATGTCCGCCGTTATATCTGGAAAGCTGAGGCAGCCCTCGTTTCCATCCTCCTTGTCCGGCCCCAGCTCGAGCACGGGATTCATGAGGATCATCGGCATCCACGCCGCGAGGTCCACCGGTTTGCCATCGATGGTCATCGTGCTGGGGCGATCCTCGGAGTTCTCAACCTCGAGGACGGTGAGTTGAACGGGGATGCCCACCTGCTGCGCGGCGAGGCCGACCCCGTTCGCAAACCGCATCGTCTCGATCATGTCCTCGGCCAGCGTCTTCACTTCGTCGGTTATCTCGCCGACCAGCTTCCCTTTCTGGCGCAACACCGGGTCGCCGTATTTTGTGATCTCCAATATCATTGTTTTACCTCCGTGAATGCCGGGACATTGCGGACGTTTGCCTCCTTTAATATATCCATAACGCTTACTACGGCGCCGAAGGGAGCCTTTTTATCCGCGTTCAAGGCAATGCCGCGATTCGGCGTGATGGCGAGCATGTCCAGGAGCGCCTGCTTGAGGTCCGCGAGTTCGACTGGCTTTTTGTCCAGGTAGAGTTTCTCGTCCGGGGTAATGCTGAGGATCGCGGGGTTGGCCTGCGCGGGGGCGGCGGTGGCGGTCTTCGAGTCGGGCAGGTTGATGACCACCGCGGGCTGATCGCGTTTGAACGTGGTCGTCATGATCATGAAAATCAGCAGTATCGCCAGGATGTCGATCAGCGACACGATGATGACCGCGGGCATCCGCCGCTTGCGGGTGTAGAACTTCACAGGATCTCCTCCATCTCGGCCGGGTTGCGGAGCGGCTGGCTGCGCTTCTTCTGGTAATAACATTTCGCCAGCAGTTCAGAGATGAGCGACTCGATCTCGACGCTCATGGTCTCGACTTTCTTGGAAAAATAGGAGTAGGCGATCAGGCTGGGGATGGCAATCGCAAGGCCGACGATGGTGCTGTTGAGCGCCTCGGAAATCCCCTTCGCGATGCCGCGCGGGTCCGAGATGCTGGAGGAATCGCCATAGGTGGCGAAGACCGTCACCAGGCCCGAGACCGCCCCGAGCAAGCCGAGCAGCGGCGCGATGCCCACCACCACCTCCAGCACCACCAGCCCGGCCTCGAGCCGCACTATCTCGTGCCGCGCGCGTGTTTCGACCGCCTGGATGTTTTCCGGCTTTGGCCACTGGAGATTTTGCAGCCCGGTCTGGACGATCCGCCCGAGCGCCGATTGATCGCCCCGCACGATCCGGGCCAGCTTGACCACTGCCTCCGCGTCGTCCACCGGCTGCAGGTCCTCGATCCCCTTGGATATCGCGGGCGGCATCACGGTAGTGCGCCGGAGGGCGAAACCCCTCGCCAGCATCACGGCCATGGACACCACCGAGCAGACCAGCAGCAGCCACATGAAGAGGCCCCCCTGAATAAAAAAGTTCAGCGCCTGGAGGGTGAAGTTCAGGATCGAGGGTGGGCTATCGGCCAGGAGAATCATTGGATGCGTCGTAAACATTGAAGTTAAAGGAAATTTCCAATTTCCCGTCCCTCAGCATGGGGGCCAGGTCATCGGGTATGGGGGGAAGATCGCTTTCCATAATGGCTCTTGTCGAGAGTTCGGCAAGGTCATCGAGGGAATGGTTCTCGACCACCCTGGTCGCCGTGACGTGCCCGGAGGGGTCCAGCTTGACGAGAATGGTCACCTCGCCCACGTCCTTCGGGTGGTCCTGGAGGTAAAGTTTCCACCTCGATCCGATAAGGTTGCTCAACTGCTGGTGGTAACGTCCAAAGGGGGTCTGAGCGGCGTCCACCGCGGGGCCGCCCAGCCGCGCGATGCCTCCATCAATGCGAGTCTTCTCCTGCTCGCGCTGCGTGCCTGGCTGGGTGGGAAGTGTGGCCGGCTGCTGGGGCGGCGCGGGTGGCTCGACACGGCGCGGAAGGTCGGGCTCCGCTCGCAGCGATGGGGGGAGAGTAAGACGCGCAAGGTCCATGGGAGTCGGCGCTGGAGGGACCGGCTTGGGAGTCGGCGTCCCTAGCGCGAGACTGCCGGGCGGCGCGGTGGGGGCCGGGGTCGGGGTGGGAACCGGCGTGGCCTGAGCGGCGAGCGCGGGTTGGGGCGTCGGGAGCGCCTGCGGAGGCGGGGTGGCAGCGGGCTCGACCTTCGTGACGCCATTGGGCGTCTGCAACGGCATCGCGGGCGCGGGCTGGCTGGAGGCGGCGGGGCGGGAAGGCCGCGCGGCGGCCGGGGCGGAGCCCTTGCCCATCGCGGCCGCCCTATTCGAGAAATCCATGAACTTGCGTTGCGGCCCGTCCATGGTCGGCAGCGGCATGTCGCCGCGCGCCGGCAACTGGCTCGCCGCCACCATGTTCGCGTCCGATTGAAACATCGCGTGCTCGGGCGCCGTCTTCGATTGCGTCAGCCCATCCGAGTCAATGTCTGGCAGCGGCGTGGGCGCCGGGGTGGGCTCGGGCGCCTCCGCCAGCTTGGGTGGCGTCTCGACATCCGGCGGCGGCGGCATGATTGTAACCGTAAGGGCCGACAGGTCCGAGGCAGCCGGTTTCGACACGATTTTAGCCCCGTGCAGCATCAGCCAGATCGTCAATGCTATCACGATCAACTCGGCAATCCCGAAGTGGATCAGCACGGACGCTCCTAGCGCTATAAAGAACTTCTGCCGTTCGGACATGGAAGATTGCGAAGTTAAATTCCAACTCCCGGCTACGCAAATACCTTGTCACCGGCGAAAATGGCGCCGGTTCCGGCCGCCACAGCCCGTATTTTCCTCGCGGCGCCTACCCCTGCGCCGCGGCCCCTTCCGTCGCGCCCGCCTTTTCGCTGCGCGCCATGACATCAATGGGCGTCAGAACCCCCACGAGCTTGCCCGCCGCATCGATTACGAGGCATTTGTTCCGCCCGCTTCGCATCAAAGTCTCGAGCCCGTCATCGATCAGCGTTTCCCCGCGCAGCGTGGGGATCGCCGCCGGCTTGAGCTGGGCCGCCTTGCTCTCCCGGGAGACATCTCCATCTTTCAGCGCGTCATAGATTTGCGCCTGGCTCACCACCCCCAGCAGCGTCTCCTTCTCGTCCAGCAGGGGGAATGAATTAAACGGGTGCTGCACCATGATCGCGAGGCATTCGGCGATTGTGTCCGTTGTCCGGAATGAGATCGGCGTCCGCGTCATGATATCGCTCACCTTCAGCTTCAGCACCGCCTCCGGCACACCCGCCTTGAGACCCTCGATCTGCTTGCGCGTGAGGTATTGCTGCGACGAATGCTCGAAAAACTCATGGATGGACGTGCTCGCGTCCGAGATGGCCTTGAAGACCTTTGCCTCGAGCGACACGAGGACAGTGGGCTCCTCCGCCAGCGCCGTGAACCGCCACTTGCGGTCATGCAAAAGCGCCCGCTCGCCAAAGTGCTCCCCGGGCCCGATTGACATCACCGGCCCCGTTTCATCATTGAGGCTGATGCGCCCTTTTTTCACCACGTAGAATGACATCGCCGGCTCCCCGGCATGGAACACGGCATCGCCCTTCTCGAGATGCACCTCTTGCAAGACCTCCGTGGGCCGCGACCGCAGCAGCACGATGTCGCGGGGGAAAAACAGGTCAAGCGTCCAGTCGATGACCACGCGCACCTTCCGGTCCAGCCCGGGCAGCTTCATCAGGTAAATGGTCCGCCACATGAACCACGCGAGCAGGCCGGAGAACTGGTGCCCCATGATATCCGCCACCGCCGATTGATGCCCGATCGAGGCCAGCTCGCCCAGCCCGGTGAAGGTAAACGGCCTCGGCGGACTGCTCGCCCCATTGAGAATGTCCGCAAGGTTCCTGCCAAGGCAGATGCCCTGCCGGTAGGCGAATTGCGCCGTGGGCGGACAATACTTCTGCGGGGTGAATGGCGAGCCCGGCATCGTCCCCTCCCCCTGAGCCTGTTTCTCGGCCCCCTTCCCGGCCGCCATCGGCGCGGCCGCGCAATCGCCCGCGGCCCAGAGATTGTCGAAACCCCGCACCCGGAGCGTCGAGTCCGTGATGATCCGCGCCTTATCAACAGGGATGTTGTTCTTTTTGCAAAGATCGATGATCAACGGATGCGGCGCGTTGCCCACGGTGCTGACCACGGTGTGCGACTCGATGACCTGCCCGCTGCCGAGCGTCACCTTGCTGGCCGTCATCGAGGTCACGCGGGCGTTCAGGATGATCTCGACGCCGCGGGCGGTCATGTTCTTCTCGCAATAATTGCCCAGGTCCTCGCTGATCTCCGGGAGTAGATGCTTCCCGGAATGCACCAGCACGACCCGGTAATCCGGTTTTGCGATGCGTGGATAAAACCGGTTGATCCCCTGGATCAAATCAAGGACCTGGCCGGCTGTCTCGACGCCGGAATATCCGCCGCCCACGATCACAAAAGTCAGCAGCCGTTTGATCGCCGCTTCGTCGGTCTGCAGGTTGGCCTCCTCGAGGCGGTCGATGATCGACCCGCGGAGTTCCTGGGCATCGCCGATGGATTTCATCAGGAAGGCGTGCTCCGGCATGCCCGGCACACGGCTCAGGTCCACGACTCCTCCCAATGCAACGACGAGGTGATTGAATCCCACCGTCACGCTCGGGCTGTATATGCCCGCGTCCAGCGTCAGCTTCCGCGCCGGCAAATCGATGTCCATGATGCTGCCGCGCAGCACGTTTACTCCCCGGCAGAGCGACCGGATCGGGTTCACCACATGGTGCGGGGAGATGGAGGACCCGGCGACCTCCGCAAGCATCGGCTGGAAAACCATGTAATTGTGATCCGCCACGATCGCCACCTTCTCCCGCGCCGTTGCGTCGAGCCGCCGCGACAAAGTCTGCGCGCAATACACGCCCGCAAATCCACCGCCCGCAATGACGACGTCAAAGTTTAATCGATTTTCGCTGCCCATGGGCCGAATGGCATACCCGACCCGCCGCCCTTATTCGAGGGATTTAATTCACCAGCCGCAGGTTGAGCGGATACTTGAAGTGGCGCCCGTCGCTCGCCTTCAAGGCGCCAACGATGATGCAAATGACCTGGAAAAAATGGATGCAAATCAGCAGCGGAATCCCAATGAGCAGGAGGATCAAAACCGCCGCGACAATCGCATAAATAGTCACCGAGATATTAAAGTTCATGGCCTCCTTGGCCTCCTCCGCCACGAAGGGGTTGGTATCCCGTTTCCAAAGCCAGATGACCATCGGCCCCACGATATGGCCGATGCCGCTAAAGTAGATTGCAAACGCGCTCAAATGAGCCACCGCCCCCCAAAGGCGGTCCTCACCCGATAGCGCCGGCGCGGGGGAAACAGGCGATTCCATGAATGTATTCTCCTTTAGTATTACGGACTTTCGCAAGTCCAATCCGGGGGCCGCTCCCTTACCATCACACCTTGCACATGGAGACGAAGAACTTCCCGCTCGCGTCCCGTGGGATGTCGGTCACGTACTCGATATCCAGCGCGGGCGCATAGCCAAACTCCTTCGCGAACGCGGCGTGGATGCCCTCGTCCAGGTGGGCGCCCGCGACGATCTTGACGGTAAAGCGCATGACTTCCTCCTGGATCACCTGGTATTGGCGCATCCCGGGCAGGTCCCTCAAGGCCACCGACAGGTCAACGAACGGAATACGACGCCCATCCGCATGGAGCAGGGAGCCGCGCACCTTGCCGAGCACTTTTGCAAACGCCGGCAGCGGAATCTTCCCGCACGGACACTTGCCCAGCGCCGCCACATCGCCAATGGCGTACCGGATAAACGGCATCCGCCGATTGTAATAATCCGTAATCACCACGTGGCCCACCTGGCCGAAGGGGGCCGGCTCATTATTCTCGTCCAATATCTCGACGCCCAGCTTGTGCGCCATGATGTGATGAAAAGCGGGCGCGTGCGGGCATTGCCCGGAGATGGCTCCCACCTCGATTGCGCTGTAGGTATCCCACACATACGCATCCGGGAATGCCCGCTGGATCAGCGCCCGCTGCCCCGCGTCCACGGACTCGGACATGAGCAGGACCCGGCGGATCGCCGGGAAGGCCAGCCCGCGGTCGAGAATCGCCTGCGCCAGCAATGCCCCATTGGTCGGGTAAGTCACCAGTGACATCGCCGGGTGGCGCGCGGTCCGCTCGATCAACCCCTCGATCTGCCCCGCGAGCGGCGTGTGAATCGGGATCAGGTGCGGATTTTTCCGCTCGGCGTTCGGGTACACGATCTCAATCCTCGGCAGCGGCTCGCCAATCCACCGGACCATCCGCCGGTAATCCTCGACCTCCATCCGGGCCCGGCCCGCGCCGGTCGAAACCCGCACGGGCGAGCCGGTCGATCCCGATGTCCGCCCGTAAACTGTGTTTCCATTGAGGATCAGATCATTGTTCTCCTGCAATATCTGCCGCGTGAGCACAGGCACCGGACCGCCTTCCGGTATCCACCGCGCGTAAAAGGGATTGGTCCGGCGCGCGTGCCGCACGATGGCGCTGAATTTCGCGGGATCGATGATTCTCACGGAGGGGAACGGGATGGAAACGCCAGTCTGCCGCCCATTCCCGGTCAAGGTAAAGCGCTCCCGCGCTTCCATCGAATTTCTAATTTCCCATTCCCCCGGCGCTCCCCTAAGAATGCCCCCTGACGGCATGACCCCACCCAATCCCCCTCCCGATCCCGCCTGCGCGATACGGCGTCCCGTCCCGGCGGATTGGCCCCGGATGCTCGAGATACTGGCTCACGCGAATTACGACCACATCGGCGGCAGTGAGATGGAGCAATTCCCGCTCGAGGACGCCTTTGTGGCCGAGTGGGAAGGGCGCATCGCCGGCCTCTGCGGGTACCGCATCCTGGATGCCGAGAACGCCAAGACCACGCTCATGGTGGTGGACCCGGCCTATCGCGGCAAGGGCCTCGGCATCGTCCTCCAACGCGCCCGCATGGACCACCTCCGGCAGCGCGGCCTGCGCTATCTTTACACGAATTGCGACGACGAATCCGTGATCGCGTGGTACGAGCGCCACTTCGGCTACGAAAAGACGGGCGGCACGATCCCGAAGACGGAGGACTTTGGCCTGGCCGAAAAGCGGGAATGGACCACCCTGCGTTGTATCCTGTAACTTCGAGTTTCTGATTTCGTCCCGCGACCGCGGGAATGGAGCTTTTCCCACATGCCCCCTCTCATCTTGAACGCCTGCCTGACCGGGATGGTCACGACGAAGGAGAAAAATCCCCACGTCCCCATCTCTCCCGGGGAAATTATCCGGGACGCGGTTGCGGTCGCCGGCGCCGGGGCGCGCATCGTCCACATCCACGCCCGCGCCGTGGATGGCACCCCGACGTGGGACCCGGAGGTGTATCGCGAGATCATAACCGGCATCCGCAAGGCGGCGCCGGGGTTGATCGTGTGCGCCTCGACAAGTGGCAGGCTCTGGAGCGCCCGGGAAAAACGCGCCGCGGTGCTGATGCTCGAGGGCGATGCCCGCCCGGACATGGGCTCGCTCACGCTGGGCTCTCTCAATTTCGCCCGCCAGGCGTCCACAAATCCGCCGGAGGATATCCTTTACCTCCTGGATGCGATGAACGAGCGGGGCATCAAGCCGGAGTTCGAGATTTTCGACCTCGGCATGGTCGATTTTCTGCGCCAGCTCGCCGCCGAGGGACGGGTCCGGATGCCGCTCTACGCGAACATTCTCCTCGGCAATCGCGGCACCGCCGATGCCAGCGCGCTCAACCTGGCGTATCTGGTCTCGCGCCTGCCCGCCGGCTGCGTGTGGGCGGCGTGCGGCATCGGCAGGCATCAGTGGCCGATGAATGCGCTTGCGCTCGCGATGGGCGGGCATGCGCGGGTGGGGCTCGAGGACAATCTTTACCTGGATACGGATACGAAGGAATTGGGGACCAATGCCGCAATGGTCGAGCGCGCCGCCGCCGCCGGGGCCGCATTGGGCCGCTCGCTAATAACCCAGGCCGACGCGCGAGATCTCCTGGGCCTGGGCGGGCAGGTTCCCGGTTAATCCCGGCATGAACGTCAATCTCGCATACGGCGATGGCTATCTCGGTATCGAGCTGCCGGACGGTCGCGCCAGCGTTATCAATCCGCTCGATCAGCCCGGCCTGCCGGATGAGGCAGCGAGCTTTCGCGCCGCCCTGGATGCCCCCATCGGCGCCGCGCCATTGCGCGATTGGCTCAGCAACGCCGGCCCGTCCGCGCGCATTTGCATCGTCTTTACGGACATTACCCGCGCAACCCCCAACGAGCGCATCATCCCATGGCTGCTCGATTACCTCCGCGCGGCCGGCGCCGCCCCCAGCCAGGTCACGCTGCTCAACGCGCTCGGCACGCATCGTCCCAACTCCCGACAACAGCTCGAGACGATGCTCACCCCCGCCGTCGTGCGCGATTATCGCATCCTCAACCATGAGCCGGAGAATCCCGCGGCGTTGGTCCAACTGGGCGTAACCGCGGCCGGCGCGCCCGCGCTGCTCAACCGGCATCTGGTCGAGGCGGACCTGCGCATCGTCACCGGTTTCATCGAGCCGCATTTCTTCGCCGGCTTTAGCGGCGGGCCAAAAGGCATCATGCCCGGCGTCGCCGGCATGGAGACCATCATCAGCAATCATGGTCGCGAGAACATCGGCCACCCCGCCGCCGCTTTCGGAGTGACCGAAGGCAACCCGCTTTGGGAGGAAATGCGCGATATCGCGCTGCGGGCGGGACCCAGCTTCCTCATCAACGTCACGCTCAACGAGAGGCGCGCCATCACCGGCATCTTCGCCGGCGGCCTCATCCAGGCCCACAAGGTCGGCATCGAGTTCGTCAGGCAATCGGCCATGCAACCGGTCGATGACCTGTTCGACATCGTCATCACCACCAACAGCGGCTACCCGCTTGATCAAAACCTCTATCAAGCCGTCAAGGGCATGAGCGCCGCCGCCCGCATCGTGAAAAAAGGCGGCGCCATCATCATCGCCGCCGAGTGTCGCGCCGGCATCCCGGACGGCTCCCCGTTCCACGATCTCCTCACCCGCGCCCGCGACCCCGAGGATATCCTGGCGATCATCGCGCGCGAGACCTACCCCGAGCAATGGCAGTCCCAGGTCCAGGCACTCATCCAGCGCAAGGCCCGCGTCTTCATCCACAGCAGCCTCCCGGACGACGCCATCCGCGCCGCCCATCTGCTCCCCGCGCCGGACATTTCCGCCACGGTGTCACAATTACTGGCGGAGTGCGGACAGGCCGCGCGCATGGCTGTATTGCCCTTCGGACCATTGACCATTCCGTATCTCGCGCGGTAGGCGGCTCCAAGGTGAACGAATGACACTTCTTGACATGTAATCCGGACTCTATTCAATGCAATGACGCGCGAAGGATGAATGGGAGTCAAGTGGAGCAATCGAATGAAACTTAATTTTATTCCATCGGATCCGGGCGAGTTCTGTTTCCTCGTATTCGGGGCATTGGTTGGGTTGTGCTATGGATTCGACGGGTGGCAGGGCGCAAAAAAAGATACCGAATTGAAAAAATCGGCGCGCTTCAATAACCTTAAATTCGCCTTGGGCGGCTTTTTATTCACGCTGCTCGCCGACTTCAAGTCGATCGGCTACACGACGCCGAAACCCATTCTGGTTCAATTCTATTTCGAGGGATTTCTTGCTACGGCCATCTCCGTTATCGTCCTTTTTTCCTCTGGATTTGGTCCAAATACAGGACTTCGAGCACCGCGTCCTATTATAAATTTTTACCGGGATCGTTCTCGCCGGCAATGGATTATCTTGTTTATGGCTTCAATTATTACGGTTCCAATACGGACAAGGTTCTGGCTCAGGCAAAGCAGGCGGAGGCTGAATTCTACCAAGCCCTTAACGAGGCATTCCTGCCGGCATACGTTAAGCAGATGGCCGCGGCGATCGCCGCCATCGGCGGCTATAACAACGCACCGCGAGAAGATATACGCCGGCTGATGGCGCAACGAATACTTGAATGCATCCGCGCCGTCGTTCTCAACAGTTACGGGGCGCCTGAGGGGCTGGTAATCAACGCCAATTATATGGTCGCCTATCACCGGGACAGGTTGCCGGAAGGTTTCAACATCGAGAAGCGGTTACGGTTCAACGGGGCCAAACGGGCGTCTGACTTCGAGTACTTCCTGGCCCTCGAGGGATATGCCGACGAGGAAGGCAGTGAGAATTTTGTCCTTCCTGTCGAGAGCCATGATGCTCCGGGCTGGGAGAAACGGCTGCTTCCCGGCGCCCCCCAGGCGTTCTCGCAAGGGGGACCGGTCGTTATCGACAACACCGCCAAAGTGCCTTTCCCCCAGGGCTTTGACCATGTGCTCCAAAGCGAGATCAACCAATATTTCTCGACCAAGGCATTCAAGAGCTTTGCCGTCCTAAATGTTATCTACGGCGGCGCCCGCTTGGGCGTTATCAATGTGGAATCAAATCGTCAGTCCGTCTTCGGGACTTCCATGGAAAAGAAGGAGGAGGTTAAATCGATGATCAAGCCATTCTGCTTGCTGATGGGCTTCCTAATAAAACCTTGAAAATCCCCTCATTGAGCGTTAGTTTATTCCCTCAAATATAAAGTTATGCTGCTTCCAAATGATGATGACAAGGTCCTGCTGGAAATCTCTGGAGGCGATCTGGGTCTCTTTACAAAAGCCACAGACGCTTTCGTGAGATCAGCCAGCAGGCCCGCCAGGACTATCGATCCCGAAATCGAGGCCCACACGACTGTTCGCGAACGGGTGGTCATCCCGGCTCCACAGTCGGGGCATTGAAATCTGGCCGGTCGGCATCCTGTTAAGCTCGGTATCATCGAGGATCGACTTGCGGGTGGTCTTGCATTTAATGGGCTCATGCCCATCGATCTCCAGTCCCTTTGGGACTATCGCAACCCGGCCCTGAGCGAAGAGCGCTTCCGCGCCGCGCTGGCCGCCGCCACCGGCGATGATGCGCTGATTCTCGAAACCCAGATCGCCCGGACCTACAGCCTGCGCCGCGATTACGACAAAACCCGCGAGCTCCTGCGGGGCATCGAGCCCCGCCTCGCCACCGCCGGCCCCGAGCCCCGCGTCCGCGCCGCCCTCGAGCTGGGCCGCAGCCATGCCTCCGCCTCCCATCCAGATGGCACAATCACGCCCGGGGACATTGAATCGGCGCGCGCCGCATACATGCAAGCGACCAAGCTTGCGCAGGAAGCCGGGCTCGACGCCCTGGCCATCGACGCCCTCCACATGCTCGCCTTCGTCGATACCGCCCCAGCCGATCAACTCAAGTGGGGCCAGGCCGCCCTGGCCATCTCCGTGTCCTCGACCCAGCCCGCCGCGAAGAATTGGGAAGCCTCACTCCGCAACAACATCGGCCACGCCCTCCATCAACTGGGCCGCTACGAGGAGGCGCTGGCCGAGTTCCAACGCGCCGCCCACCTTTACAATCAAGGCGCCGACGAAGAAGCAAAGCGCATCGCCCGCTGGACCATCGCCCACACCCTCCGCTCACTGAGCCGCATCGACGAGGCGCTGGAACAACAGCTCTCCCTCGAGCGCGACTGCGAGGCAGCCCACGCCCCCGACATCTACGTCTTCGAGGAGCTCGAGCACCTCTACCGCGCCAGGGGAAACGAATCCCTGGCCAGCCACTACGCGGAGAAACGCAAGGCGCTTTCCAAATAATAGCCATCTCGATTCGGGCCTTTTCGCGTCATCTGGAATCTCGGCGACCTGATCGCTCACTCCTGCGCCGCCGTCATCTCGTCCTCCACATCCTCCTCCGTCTCCGCCGCCGCAAGCTCGCATGCTTTCCTATGCCGGATCGCCGCGAACGCCACATACACTAAGTCAATCCCCACCAAAGCCGACACATACCCCTCCCCGCCAATCCCAAACCCATAAGAATGCAACCCCTTCCCGAGCACAAAATTAACCCCGTACCACGTCATCACCACCGCGCAAAAACAAACCACGCTCGCGAGCGCCAGCCCAAATTGATCCCACCACCCCACCACCCGTCCATGCAGCACAAAGATATAGCATAGCAGCGCGATCAGCGCCCACGTCTCCTTCGGGTCCCATCCCCAGAACCGTCCCCAGCTATAGTTGGCCCACACCCCGCCCAGGATCGTCCCCGTCGCCAGCAGGATCACTCCCAGTTGCAGGATGCGATACAGCCAGAAGTGCAGCGTCGCGTCCTCCGCCGCGTGCTGCGGGTCCCGGATAAATCGATACAGCACAATGTGCCCAAACCCCATCGCCAGCGCGAATGCCGCATAGCTCAGCGTAATCGTCAGCACATGAATGGTCAGCCACATGTTATCCCGCAGCACCGGCACCAGCGGATCGATGCTCTCAGGCATCGCCACCGGCAACTGCTGCACCAGCAGCAGGCAGGTCAGGCTCACAGGCAGCGCCGCCAGCAGATAAGTCAAAGCCCGGTAACGCGCCAGGAAGATAAACGCAAATATCATGATCCCAAACGACACCCACACCACCGACTCAAACATATTCGTAACCGGCGGCCGCCCCGCGATGATACACCTCATCGTAATCCCCGTCGCCTGCAGCGCCGCCCCCGCTATGGCAATAGTTATCCCGGACCCGGTAAGCAAACGCGCCTTCCCCTTCGCCGCATTGGCCACCAGCAAAATAACAAACGCAATCCCATACAGAACCACAGCCCACAAAAACGCATGGAGATGATTATACTTATACTCCAGCTCCAGCATCGAGTCGCTAGGGTACACCTCCGGGTTCAAGTTCCTCAGCGCCGTCCGCAGACGAGCCGCATGTACGCTAAAGTCAAACCCCTTCCCCCCAGCGTACGCCTGCGCCATCCCGCTCAGCTCATCCATCGCCGCCCGGTAGCCCGCCGGATCATACGCCGGATTATCCGGCGTCGGCACCGTCCACCTGTCACTCCCCGCGGTCGAGCCCGCCCCCTCGTCCGCCTTCGGCGGCGGCACTATCGTGAATGCCGAGTTATCCATCAGGTGTCCCAGCGCCTCCATCCGCGTCGCCAGCGACTCCGCCTCCTTGATCTCCCTCGGCACCTCCTTCTGCTCCGCGGATAGCTGCTGCCCCTGCTGGATCAGCCCCGGCAGCGTCGTCGCTCCCGCAAGCTCCGCCAGCGAGAACCGCTTCCGCTGCGCATCCAGCCCCAGCTTCTCCGCCAGCGGATGATACGGGATCAGGATCAACTGCTCACTCTTCCAGTCATGCGTCCCAAACAGCACCGACAGCAAAAAATCCGGCGCCGTCCACACCTTCCCATCCTTCGCCGTGAAAGTCGCCCCCCCGGAGATCCTCAGCAGATTCTCCCGCGCAAAAGTATCCACCGGCTTCCGCCGCCCCGCGTCCTGGATGCCCAGCAGCCCGAAGGCATGGTAATCCAGATCCTCCGCACGCGCCCCCGTCACCAGCCCGGCAATCGCGAGCAAAACCAAAAGTAAACGTCGATAATTCATTATTTGACCGGTAAAGCGACTGGCTTCGAGGGAGCGGCCCCATTCGCGCCCGCCCGCTTCCTGGTCCCGGTCGCCTTCTTGCCAGGCACCTTCTTAACCTCCTCCATAGGGTAAGGCCGCAGA
>Ga0302319_10007253_pt1 | contig 21823 bp, 17 predicted proteins | sample Bog_T0_2_FD_203319 | JGI IMG/M metagenome (GOLD analysis project Ga0302319, IMG submission 203319) | Peat permafrost microbial communities from Stordalen Mire near Abisko, Sweden - Bog_T0_2 | ecosystem: Environmental > Terrestrial > Soil > Wetlands > Peat | place: Sweden: Abisko, Stordalen Mire... | reverse complement strand
CTCAGCATGAAATCGCTCGTAGCTGCGGTGTCGGCATACGAACAATTCGTCGATGGGTCCGCGCTCAAGTATTTCCGGAGCGACGGACTGGAGAGCGCAGATCCAAGGTCGATCGACACTCTCAGGCTCAGAACCAAGACAATTCCCCACGGAGTTCTGAACGGGAGCTCTATTGAATACAGCAATAAAGTATTTTGATTCAATAGGATACTTGATTGTAAGTTTAGTGTTTCAGATCTCATGCCAGCGGAGTTAAGTGCCCAGTGCTGGAATCGGCAAATGCACCTTCCCCTCCGGTGCGACCGCGTGCGGGCGAAAACATCAGGCAGCGGTGATGAGCTAAATAGATGGTTCAGGCGTGCTTGCGAATGGCTACAACCTTCGCTTTCTCAGTGCTCAAACCTGCATCCAGGTAGTCCGCCCACCACTGCATCAGTTCTGTGCGCTGGGGAATATATTTCGCGTAGTCGTAGCTGGCAGCGACTTTGTTCTTCTTGGCGTGGCTCAACTGAAGTTCGATGTGCGCTTCTTCAAATCCATTCTCATGCAAGATCGTACTCGCCAATCCTCTAAAGCCGTGACCGGTCATCACGCCCTTGTAGCCAATCTCATCGAGCGCTACCAGCAACGTATTTTCGTTAAGGGTACCGTTCTCTGTCTGCTTGTTCATGCCGGGGAAAACGAATGTCTTGTTTTCGGCAATGGCGCTTGAAAACAATTCGCGAAGGATGGCCACAGCTTGACGCGGTAAGGGTACGATATGCGGTCTGTCCATTTTCATTCGCTCAGCGGTGATTACCCAGCGAGCATTGTCCAGATCGAATTCACTCAATGGTGCTTCCAGCAATTCGCCCGTGCGCACAAAGAGCATTGCCATCAGCTTTAGCGCGTCACGCCATAGTTTGTGGCCAGGGAAGTCGTCTATGGCCACGAGCAACTTAGGAAGGTGGTTTGTTTCAACTCTCGCCCTGTGTTGCGTCTTTCGCGCTTTGAGAACATCGCAGGGCTTGAATGCTGCGGCGGGATTGCTGTCTGCCAGTTCGTTTGCAATGGCGTAACGAAATATCTGGCTAATCGTTCCGTGTTGGCGCTGCGCAACATCCCGTGCGCCCTTGCCCTTGAATCGCCGGCCTTTGCCGGTTCCATTTTCAATGGCGAGAATCAGATTGCGGATGTCAGAAGGCTTGACCTCAGAGATATGCTTGCTCCCGAAGGTAGGGAACACGTCAGACTGCAGGCGCCGCAGAATATACTCTGATGTTTCGCTGTCAACGCCTGATGCCCACCATTCATGCCACTTGAGGGCTACGGCTTTGAATGAGCGTGCACCACCTGCATCTTCCGCTTTCACCTCTTCCTCGATGACCTTTGCCTTGGCAGCTTCCCTGTCGGCCTTGCGCTGCGCCATAGGATCGTTGCCGTCCCTTAATTGGGCTCGGGCCGCCTGATGTGCGGTCCGAGCATCTGCAAGGGAAATGTCAGGATACTTTCCAAGAGGCATCGTTTTTTGTTTGCCGCCATACCGATAGTTCCACCGCCAGAGCTTGCTGCCGGCTGGTGGCACGAGCAGGTACAGGCCTCCCAGGTCAGCAAGTCTGTAAGGCCTTTCCGCAGATTTAGCAGCACGAATCTTTACGTCTGTGAGCGCCATTTCAACCTTTGAATGATTGCGAATACCATAGCAGTTTGGGCCTATTCGATGTCAAAAAAGTACCATCAAAAATACCATCAAATTTGCTTGGCTGGCCCTGATCTTCTCTGGACGTATTTGGACGGAAATGGAAAATAATGCTTTTCATTACAATAGTTTGGCGCGAACTCTAATGGGCTATCGTAAACTTCTCTGGAACCCCGGTTGGCTTTTACCTGAGGAGCCAAGTTTTTGGTTATTTGGTTCCCTCCGTACCATCCCCCCAAGCAAATCGCTCTTAATTCAAAGCCAGCAAAATAGTTTTCTCGTTTGCTTTCCGCGCCCCTGGCGTTTCTGCATGCGTGTGAATATTCTTCCCATTTAGAGAGAACGAATTTCAGCTTGGCGGTTGACTCTGGCCGGGATGGGCTGAAGGTCGTCTAGGCAACCGGCGAATGGTTTCGCGGCATCCATCGTCAAGCGGTGGATGCGGTGGCAAGCGCTGCTTTCGTATCACGAATATGCCATTAAGAAAATAGAAGCACCCACAGGGGTATTGCGACTGCTGAAGGCATTACCTTACCCACAAAGAGCCGCGAAAGAATTGGAAATCAGATGATGTGGGTACTTCGATCGGTTTGATTGCGTCCGTCTGACCAAGGTGCTATCCATGCGGGTTTACAACCAGGAAGGAAGATCATTGCGATGACACTCTATCTCTCCTGGCAAGAGATCGCGTTGCGGATCGCGCTGGCTTGTATAGCCAGTATCGCCATTGGATACAATCGCGACGAACATATCCGGCCGGCCGGAATGCGCACTGTGATGTTGGTGACGCTGGCAGCGACGTTGGCCATGCTGCAGGTGAACCTGCTTCTGCCGCTTGCGGGCAAACCGGCGAGCTCGTTCAATGAACTCGACCTGATGCGCCTGCCGCTTGGAATTCTGAGCGGGATCGGCTTCATCGGCGCGGGAGCCATTATCAAAAAAGAGAATGGCGCTATAGGAGTGACCACGGCGGCAACGCTTTGGTTTTCGACCATGCTTGGTCTTCTCTTTGGCGGTGGTCAATTGTGGCTGGGATGTGCGTCAACGGTTCTGGCGCTGCTGATACTCACTGGACTGAAATATGTTGAAGCGGCCCTTCCTCGCATGAACCGAGGCACACTTACGCTTCGTCTTGATAAAAGCGCACCAGCGGAGGAGACAATTCGCGCGCAGATCCGGCAAATGTCGCTGGAGATAAAGGCTTGGTCTGTGCAGTATGTGCCGGCGACGAGCCTTTCTTTAATTAACTGCGAACTTGAATGGAAGGCGAGCGCCCGCAAGGCGACTGATGCGCCGTGCGGTTTGTCCGATTTGCGATCGATAGACGGAGTGACAGAGTTCCATTGGAAGCAGTAATTGGCCTTGAGTCGTTCGCGCCGAAGGCAATTTCCATTCAATCTGCGCGCGTGCAAAACGCGCGGCGTTATTTGCCAGTGTAGGTGACGTGCCAGACACTGCGGGTGCCGTCGTCGGTAACGAAGAGGCTGCCATCTTTCGCAACCGCGACGCCAACGGGCCGGCCCCATACCTGGCCGTCTGCGGTTACAAATCCGGTGAGGAAATCTTCATAGCTGCCGTCCGCGTGGCCATCGTGCATGGGGATGCGGATGACTTCGTAGCCGGCGCGATTCTTGCGGTTCCAGGAGCCGTGTTCGGCGGCGAATGCATCGCCATCGTAGGCGGCTGGGAACTGGAGCTTGTGGGTCGGATAGAAGACCATTTCAAGCGAGGCCATGTGCGGTTGAACCAGCACGTCGGGAGTAATCACTCTTGAGGACATGTCGACTCGCTTGCAGTCTTTTGCCTGGTCCGCTGTGAGCGCGGGCGCCTGCGGGTTGGGGCTGGTGCCGTTGCCGCAGGGCTGAGGGAGACGCGGGTCCTGGTGGCCGCCCATGTAGTACCAGGGCCAGCCGTAGAAGCCACCCTCTTTGATCGAGGTGACGTAATCGGGGACCAGGTGATTGCCGAGGTTGTCGCGCTCGTTGGTGGAGCACCACAACTGGCCGGTGGTGGGATTGATGGCTTCGCCGACGCAGTTGCGGATGCCGTAAGCGTAGACCTCTACGAATTTGCCGTCGGGAGTGAACTCGAGCACATCGGCACGATGAAATTCATTGGGATGGGTATCAGGGTCGTCGGCGTTGGAGCCCGAGCCGACAGAGACGAGCATGTGCTGGCCGTCTTTGGAGAAGGCGACGTCGCGCGTCCAATGTCCACCGCCCATCAGCTGCGCGTAGCCGGGGATGTCGGGGACGATGGTCTCGGCGGGGCCGGTGGCGTGGAGATCGCCGGAGTGGTAGGGGAAACGCTGAATGGTGGTGGCATTGCCGACGTAGACGTAGGTTGGATTTACGGCGGGATAGAAGGCGATGCCGAATGGATGGTCAAGGCCGGTGGCGAACTTCTCGATCTGTGCCGCCTTGCCGTCGGGAGAAACGCCGCGAAGGACGAAGATGATTCCGGCACCGGAGTCGGCGAGGAAGAGATCGCCATTGGGCGCGGTGCGAATGAGGCGCGGCATGGTGAAGGTGCCGCCGCTCTGCTTCATGAACTGCTTGTTGTCCGCGCGTTGCATGGGAGCGGTGTCGCCGCCGGCGTAGAGTGTGACTTTGAAGCCTGCGGGCGCGATGGGCCATGCGCCTTCAGGGCGCGGGATAACGTGGGGGGTGTTGTTGACGGCCTCATCGGGATTGGGCTGGGGCAGATCAGCGAGGGTGATTTTGCGGCGGACGCCGGGCTGCTGCTGATTCCAGTCTGCGAACGCGGCTTGGCCTGTGACGGTTTGTTGCGCGGGAAGAGTGACAGGAAGAATTGTGGCAGCAGCGAAGAAGGCGATGAGAGTGGGGAACTTCATGATCTGTTTTTTCTCCGGCTTGAAGGGGATATCTATTGTGCCTGCGCGGCGCGGTCTGTCTCCAATTATTTCAGAAGGGGCAGGCTGAACTGCTGACTGTTGGATGGACGGAAAGGGAAAAAGGTTTCGCAAGTTGGAAGCGCCGGATCGAGCGATAAAGAGGCAAAGTCGCTGAAGTGCGCGCTCCGCTTGTGGATGGATCGCGAAATGTTAAGCCGCGCTGAAGATGCGACTGGTCTGGAGATCCTTCCAACTAAAAACAAAGTGTTATTCTTGTTCCTGTTTGCGGGCGGCAAGGTTCAGACGCGCTGAGGAAATCGATGGACGATCTGCGTACGATTGTGAAGGCTCCAGGCTCCGTGTATTGGGACTGTGTAAGTCTTGGTGAAGTGATGCTGCGGCTGGATCCGAGTGAAGATCGGATTCACACGGCGCGAACCTTTCGCGCATGGGAGGGCGGCGGCGAATATAACGTTGCGCGCGGTCTCAGGCGTTGTTTTGGCTTGAGGACGGCGATTGCGACAGCACTGGCGGATAACCCCGTGGGACGGCTGGTTGAGGATCTGATGCTGCAGGGCGGCGTGGATCAGGAGCTTGTTCGCTGGACGTCGTTTGACGGAGTAGGCCGCAAGGTGCGAAACGGTCTTAACTTCACGGAGCGGGGATATGGCGTACGTGCGGCGGTAGGATGTTCGGACCGTGGCAATACCGCGATTTCTCAGGTGAAGCCGGGAGACTTCGACTGGAAGTCGATTTTTGGCGCCGGTCGAGGTTCGCGATGGTTTCACACGGGTGGCATCTTTGCTGCGCTCTCGGATTCGACCATCGAAGTGGCGGGCGAGTCGATGGATGCGGCCAAGGCTGCGGGCACCGTGATCTCCTACGATCTGAATTATCGTGAGTCGCTGTGGAAGTCGATTGGCGGGAAGGCACGAGCGCAGGAAGTGAATCGTGCGCTTGTGAAGAAAGTGGATGTTCTGTTCGGCAACGAAGAAGATTTTTCCGCGATGCTGGGAATGGAGATTGAAGGCGTCGGTAAGGACTTCGATGAGTTGCCGGTGGAGAGCTATGCAAAGATGCTTCGCGAGTTGTCGGCGGCATATCCGAATCTGAAGGTGATTGCGTCGACGCTGCGGACGGCGCATACGGCTTCAGAAAATGCGTGGGGAGCGATCGCGCTGCATAGCGGAGGGATTGCTCACGTGGCTCAGCGCAACGTGGACATTCTTGATCGCGTAGGCGGCGGTGATTCGTTCGCATCGGGACTGATGTATGGGATTCTGGCGGACAAAGGTGTGGAGTGGGCATTGCAATGTGGGGTGGCGCACGGAGCAATGGCTATGACCACGCCGGGCGATACAAGTACCGCAAGCCTTGGCGAGGTACTGCGCGTGATGGGCGGCGGCGCGGCGCGCATTTCACGCTGACTCGTCCTGCGTTTTTTTGGGTTCGCAATTTCAAGAAAGAGTGACACGATGAAGATTTTGCAGTTGGCGGATGCGGTTCGCTATCGCACGATGACGACCGAGGAACTTCGCGAGACATTCCTGATCGTCAATCTTTTTCAGGCAGGGCAGATCGGACTTATCTATGTCGATCTTGACCGGACAGTGATCGGATCGGCGGTGCCGACGGGCGAGGCGTTACGCTTGCCAACCGACGATGCGCTCAAGGCTTCCTATTTCTTAGAGAGACGGGAACTGGGCATTTTGAATGTAGGCGGTGTGGGCAACGTGACCGTGAATGGCGCGAAGTTTGAACTGAACAAGCTGGATGGATTGTATGTAGGGCGCGGCAACGAAGAGGTTGTATTTGAAAGTGCCGATGCCGCAAAGCCCGCAGAGTTTTACCTGCTCAGTTATCCGGCCCACGCGGTGTATCCGACACAGCTTATCCGTTCAGGCGAGCAAGCGAAGGTCACGCTGGGTGCGGCGGAAACCGCGAACCTGCGCGAGATTACGAAGCTGATTCACCTGGAAGGCACGCGGAGTTGCCAACTGGTGATGGGGTTCACGCAGCTTGCAGTGGGAAGCGTGTGGAACACGATGCCGCCGCATACGCACATGAGGCGGTCTGAGGTGTATTTCTACTTCGATGTTGCGGCCGATCAGCGGGTGATTCATTTGATGGGACCCGGGCATGAGACGCGCAATATTGTGGTTGCCAACAAGCAGGTGGTTGTTTCTCCGGGGTGGTCGATTCATGCGGGAGTGGGAACGAAGAACTATACGTTCTGCTGGGGCATGGGCGGTGAGAACCAGGTGTATAGCGATATGGACGCGCTGGCGATTGCGGACTTGCTGTGATGGATTTGATGTAGCGGATTGTTGCGATCGGGAAAGGATCTGCATTTGATACTGGATCAATTCAGCTTGAAGGGTAAGACAGCACTCGTGACGGGATCGTCGCGCGGGCTTGGCGCCGGCATCGCTATGGCGCTGGCGGAAGCGGGTGCGAACATTGCGATCCATGGTTCAACGGCAATCCCTGAATCCACGCGGGATTTGCTTCAGAACCTGGGAGCTAACCAGTTTGCAGTAGTCGGCGATGTAAGCGATGCCGCGGCATGTGAACGGATTGTTGAGGAGGTCTACCAGCATTTCGGCGCGATCGATATTCTGGTGAACAACGCAGGGACAATTCGCAGAGCGGCGGCGATTGAGCACTCGGATGAGGACTGGCAGACGGTTATCGATACGAACCTCTCCAGCGTGTTCCGGCTTACGAAGCATGCGGGGAAACACATGCTGGCGCAAGGTTCAGGCAAGGTGATTAACATTGCTTCGATGCTGACGTTTCAGGGCGGCGTGTTTGTTCCATCGTATGCTGCGGCCAAGGGCGGGGTAGGACAACTTACCAAGGCGTTTGCGAATGAATGGGCCGGCAAAGGCGTGAACGTGAATGCGATTGCGCCGGGGTACATGGCGACAGATAATACCGAAGCATTGCGCAAGAATGAGGAGCGTTCGCGGCAGATCATGGAACGAATTCCTGCGGGACGTTGGGGTTGCCCTGAGGACCTTGCAGGCGCCGCAGTGTATCTTGCATCGCGCGCCAGCGATTATGTGCATGGTCATATCATGGTTGTCGATGGCGGCTGGTTGAGCCGGTAATGCGGGTATCGAAACGGAGTAATGAAATGAAGAAAATTGATGTACTGAAGCGCATAAAGGAAGTGGGCCTGCTGCCGGTGCTGCGTGCGTCCTCCGCAGATGAGGCTTTGGCTTTGGCATGGGCGATTGAGGCGGGGGGCATTTCGGCGATTGAAGTAACGATGACTGTTCCCGGCGCAATCGACGTGATTGAGACACTGGTCCGCGAAGCCGGCGACCGCATTCTGATTGGAGCGGGAACGGTTCTTGATCCGGAGACAGCGCGGGCCTGCATGCTGGCGGGCGCGAGCTTTATTGTGAGCCCTGCCCTGAATTTGAAAACGATTGAGATCTGCCATCGATACAGTATTGCGGTGATTCCGGGCGCGTTGACTCCGACGGAGGTGGTAACCGCATGGGATGCAGGGGCCGATGTTGTGAAGGTGTTTCCATGCAGTGCCATGGGAGGCGCGAAGTACCTGAAAGCCCTGAAGGCGCCGTTCCCTCAAATTGAGCTGATCCCGACCGGCGGAGTTTCGCTGTCGACCGCTGCGGAGTTTCTGGCGGCGGGCGCGTTCGCGCTGGGCGTTGGTGCGGACCTGGTGAACGCGCACGCAATCGCGACCGGCACACCGGAGACAATCACGCACAATGCCAGGCAGTACGTGGAAATCGTGCGCGCGGCAACCGCAGTGCACACAGCGAACTAGACACAGATTCCTGCGGTAATCCTGCTGAGGTAAGATTCAGCGAGGGAGAGAGTCATTGTCGCTCTGGAACGCCTTTCTGGTCGCATTCAGCGTGTTGCTTCCGCTGATCAATCCGCTGGGTTCGGCATTGGTGTTTCTCGGCCTCGCCGGCGAAGCGCCGCCGCAGGTTTATCGCAGGCTGGCGCGCAGGATTGCGATCAACAACATTATTTTTCTGGCAGTGATCGAATTGCTGGGCGCGGCGATTCTGAATTTCTTCGGAATATCGCTGCCTATCGTGCAGCTTTCAGGCGGCATTGTGATTGCGGCGATGGGGTGGTCGGTATTGAACGAACGAGACGCCAGCGCCAATGCCAGGAACAAGCAGGAAGAGAGTGAAGCGCACGCGGAGACGCGGGAAATGTATCTGCAGCAGCAGACGTTTTATCCGTTTACGTTTCCGATTACATCGGGGCCCGGAACTCTTGTTGCGCTGCTGACGGTGACGGCGCGGATGTCGAGCCGCAGCGTTTCAAAAGATGTGTTAGCGCATATCGGTGTGTTTCTTGCAGTGGTGGCGCTGAGTGTGCTGGTTTATTTCTGCTACGCATATGCACCCAAAATTACCAAGGTGATATCGCCTTCGACAGCGCATGGAATTCTGCGAGTGGTCGCGTTTATTCTGCTGTGCATTGGGGTGCAGATTGCGTGGAATGGGCTGGCAGTGCTGCTGGCCGGAGTGATCAGGCCGTGATGTAGGTGGGCGGGGCACTGTGGCCTTTTATCTGCTCCATCATGCCCAGCATGTCCCAGTTCTGCCATGCCTCCACCACATTGCCTTCTTCGACTTGAATCATGGAAATGCCTGTAATGCGGACCTCTGCGCCTGTGGGGGGAACGGTGAATCCAAAACCGGTATGCCGGGCCCGGCAGGTCCATCGAATGCAGGCTTTGTCGGACTCGGCGAGAATCTCTTCCACGTCTACATGGATGTCGGAGAACGTGTCCTGCATGCGGTCGAAGAAGAGCAGAAAAGGCTCGATGCCAACGGAGTCCTCGCCTGCGTCATGGAGGACGACGTTAGGCGAGAGCAATTCGGCGATTGCGCCACGACGGCCCCGATTCCAGACCACTTCAAACCAAAGACGGCCGAGTTCCCGCGCTGTTAGTGACATGGAAGTGTCTCCGTTTGGAACATCGTAATCCAATTTCTGTTGGCCTGTGTTAAAAAACTTTTGGCTTTGGCGGCCGGGCGGATTCGAGCGATTTTGACAGGAATAAAAAGTGATCGCCGGATTGGAAGGACGCGTTGCAATCGGAATGAGCTTCCACATGCGCCCGGCAGTCGTCCGGGGCGATAGACTGATGATTTGGAGAAAGACACGATGGCAGGGAAGTTGGAGTTGATGTTGGGCCCGATGAGGAGTAACAAGACGGCGGAGTTGCTGCGCCGCGCGGATATGCGCCGGCAATATGCGGGGCAGTATGTGATGGTGCTGAAGCCCAGCGATGATACGAAGGGCGGCCCGGGAGTGGTGGAGAGCCGGAATCCGCTCGGACATGGGAAGATGAATGCGCTTGAGTTCCGGTCCAACGATCCGTGGGAGGTTCTTCCGGTGATCAAGGCCAGGGAAAAAGAAATTGGCAAGCGCGCGGAATGCATTGCGATTGACGAGGGGCAGTTTGTCGACGGGCTCTTCGCTTTTACGCACTGGCTGCTGGATGCCAACCACGACGTGCTGGTGGCGGGCCTGGACCTTGATTTTCGGGAGATTCCGTTTGGGGAGATGCTGAACTTGTCCTGGTTTGTGACCGCGAACGGCGGAAGCATTACGGAGTGCATTGCCTACTGCGCCTGCGGGAACCGGGCCTTCTATTCTCAGCGGCTGATCGAGGGGCAACCTGCGCCGTATGACAGCCCAATCAAAATGCCGGGTGACTCGTATGAGCCGCGCTGCGCGGATCATTTTGTGTTGCCGGGAAAGCCGCACTAGGGACCAGGGAATAGCCGGCCCGACGGTGATGAATCCTGATGCGGCAAAGGGCACCCAGATTGCTACGTCCACAGCGATGGCTACCGCTGTAGAGTTGGTAGAGGTGGGCGCGGTTTCTGTGCTCGTCTTGTGCGCTCCGGGCGATTCTCTTTTGACTACTGCTGACAAATCGAATGGGTCGGGCAACCGTGAAATGCTGACTGGGCTGTTGCGGTCGGTGTTTGGGTTTCCCGGGTTTCGGGCCAATCAACTGGCGGTGTGCGAGGCGGCTGTTGCGGGCCGCGACCTGCTGCTGGTGATGCCGACGGGAGCAGGGAAGTCGCTCTGCTACCAGTTGCCGGCTATTGCGCGGGGCGGGACGGCGCTGGTGATTTCTCCGCTGATCGCACTGATGGACGACCAGGCTGCGAAGCTTTCTGCGCTGGGATTGCGTGTGGCGCGGATTCACTCCGGGCTGGAGCGCAGCGTGGCGCGGCAAGCGTGCGTGGACTACCTGAATGGGAGCCTGCAGTTTCTACTTATCGCGCCGGAACGGCTGCGGGTACCGGGTTTCGCGGAGATGCTGGCGAAGAAGCGTCTGGCCCTGATTGCAATTGACGAGGCACATTGCATCTCGCAGTGGGGGCATGATTTCAGGCCGGATTATCGAATGCTGGGCGAGTGGTTGCCGGCGCTTCGCGCAGGGAACAGGGAACAGGGAATAGGGAATAAGGAACAGGAGAGCGTGCCGGTGCTGGCGCTTACGGCTACAGCGACGCCAGCGGTGCAGGCGGATATTGTGGCGCAGTTGGGGATGGTGAAGCCTGCGAAGTTCATTCACGGATTCAGGCGGGAGAACCTGGCCATTGAAGTGGTGGAGTTGCCTGTGCCGGAGCGGCCAGATGCGATTGGTGGGCTGCTTGCAGATCCAGCTCGGCGACCGGCCATTGTGTATGCCACTTCGCGCAAGCAGGCGGAGGCGCTGGCTGAAGCGATTTCGCAAGCGAGGCAGGGCGGTCGGATTCGGGCTGCAGCCTATCACGCTGGGCTGGAAGCAGAGACGCGGGAGCGTGTGCAGACGGCTTTTCAGGCAGGCGAACTTGAAGTTGTGGTGGCGACAATCGCGTTCGGAATGGGCATTGACAAAGCCGATATACGGACGGTGATTCATGCGGGGCTGCCGGCGACGCTGGAGGGCTATTACCAGGAGATTGGGCGTGCTGGAAGGGATGGTGCGCCGAGCCGGACCTACCTGATGCATAGCTATGCGGATCAGCGGACGCACGACTTCTTTCTGAACCGGGACTATCCGCCCGTTGCGCAACTGGAGCAGGTGTATCGGCTGCTGACGGACGATTCCCAGCAGGTGGATGAGGTGCGGGCGCGGGCGGTTCAGACTGCAGGGCTGGGCGAAGAGGAGTTTGATAAAGCACTGGAGAAGTTGGGGATTCACGGCGGGGCGCGCACGGATTTTGGCGGGAACGTGACGATGGGCGGTCCGGGATGGAAGAAGACGTATACGGTTCAGGCGCAATACAGGGCGGAACAGTTCGAGAAGGTGCTTAAGTTTACGACGCAGAATGAGTGCAGGATGGCCGCGCTGGTGAGGCACTTTGGGGATGTGGAAGACGCGAGCCGCACTTGCCGCGGATGCGACGTGTGCGATCCGGCGGGCGCGGTGCTGCGGCAGTTCCGCCATGCGACGAGTCAGGAACTGGCGGTGGCGGAGCGAGTGATGACCGAGTTGCGCGGGGTGGACTACAAGGCGGCCGGGACGCTGCAACGAAATCTTGACCTGGTGGGGCGGATGAGCCGTGGCGATTGGGACGGGCTGCTGGGAGCACTGGCGCAGGCTGGGTTGGTGGAGATCGAAGAGGCCGAGTTCGAAAAGGACGGCGAGGTTCGGCGCTTTCGGAAAGTGATGCTGACGGAGACGGGATTGGCGCGGCGGCCCGGGTCGGCCCTGGAACTTCTGTTGAGCGATGGAGTGGTTGAGGGGTTTGGCGCGCGGGATGCCGGCAAGTATAAGACCCGAAAGCCCGCGGCGAAGAGTGGGATGAAGAGCGCTCTGAGCGGGAAGCCAGGTAGGGAAGCGGCGGAGCAGGCGCGGCTCACTCCCGAGGGCGAGGCCGTGGAGGCGCGGTTGAAGGAATGGCGGTCTTCGGAGGCGAAGCGGCTGGGCGTTCCGCCGTTTCTGGTACTGCACGACCGGACGCTGATAGCGCTGGCACAGGTGCGGCCGGGGAACCTGAAGGCGATGTTGGCTATTGACGGGATTGGCCCGGCGAAAGCGGAAAAGCACGGAACGGCGATCCTGGAGATTTGCGGCGGCCGGGTGAACTAGAGCACTTGGCGCCGCTGCAATGGAGCGGTCGAATAAAGTTTCGCGAACTGGAATGCGCGTCCCACGGTGCGAAGCACTGGACTGCTTTTCCACACACTTTGGGCGGAACCCAATGAAATCTAAAGTTTTTCCTTGGAATTTAGACTGACTTGTCACAAAATATTCATACACGTACTTCCCCTCTTTAACAGTCTTTTATGCTCGACCCGTCAATCTGGTTGTAACACCAGTGGTGCACGAGAACCCCCACCTGCGTTGGAATTGAATAAAACAGATAAACCAAAGCTCGCTGTGAGGAGAGACATGAAGCAGTCATTCTGGAGGAGTGTCGCATTGCGCGGTCTGTTGTTTGCGGCCGTGCTCACCTGTTGTTTTCAAGCCGAATCGCAAGGGACGCTGGGTTCACTGAATGGCACGGTGCTTGACCCGTCAGGCGCTGCTGTTGGGGGCGCAAAGGTCACCGCGACGAATGTCGGAATCAATGTGAGCTCGACCACCACGTCATCTGCGACGGGGTATTTTCAGATATTCAACCTGCCGATCGGGACGTACGTGGTGACGGTGGAAAAAAGCGGGTTTGAGGTCACAAAGCTAGAAAAAATCCCGTTGCAGGAGGCGCGCGCCACCACCGTGACGGCTTCCCTTAAAGTGGGCCAGGCCACGGAATTGGTAGAAGTGAACGCCACGCCTCTTCTCAATGCGACCGACACCACCAACGGGTACACACTGGATGCAGCACAGATCGAGCTGACGCCGCTGGCAACCGGCAGCTTTACGCAGCTGGCCGTGCTTTCGCCGGGCGTGAATGCGGAACTTCTGGCCAACCTCGATACCAACTCCGGCCTCGGAAACCAGCCCATCTGGGCCAACGGCCAGCGCGACACCGACAACACCTTCCAGGTCGACGGTGTCGACTCCACCAACCTCTTCAACGGCAAAAGCTCCAGCGGTGCGGCCTCACAGCGCATCAACTTCAACATTGGCACTGACCAGTCCGCCGGCGGTGAGCACTCCGTTGGTACCTCGGTCTACGGTTCCAACGGGAACAGCCTCCCCTCGCCTCCGCCTGAGTTTACCCAGGAACTCCGTGTCAACGCTTCCATGTACGATGCCCAGCAGGGTGCAACCAGCGGTGCCCAGATCGACGTAAATACCTCTACCGGTACCAACACCTGGCACGGCCAGCTTTACGGCACCTATGCCAATAACCTCATCAACGCTTCGCCGTTCTTTTTCAACCAGCAATACCAACTCGCCACCGAAGGTATAGGAACCTTCCCTAAGTCGATGGCAAATCCCTTCCTCCGTCGCTGGACTGCCGGTGTTACGGCGGGCGGACCTATCAAGAAGGACAAGTTCTTCCTGTTCGTCGCGTATCAGCGTCGCTCCAATGAAGACCAGGCAACCGGTCTTTCGCAGTTCACAGTACCGTCCGCGCTCACGGATGACCGCTCCAACACCGGTCTCGCCAATGCGGCCGCCGTATGGGGCGCGACTGTCTCCCCTTCTGCGATAGACCCCGTCGCATCCGCTTTGTTCAATGCCAAGCTCCCAGACGGAAGTTTCCTTATCCCATCCGCACAGAGCTCAGCTGGTTACCAGTACGGCGTGCCCAACGTGAACCTTATCGGCACCGCCGCGCTCAAGGCTGATCAGGGAACCATAGCCCTCGACTACGATGTCAGCAGTTCAGACCGACTTTCCACCAAGTACTACTACCAGAATGCGCCTGTCACCAAGCCCTACGGCTTCTCCCAGACCGGCGGTTTCCCGGTCACTCAGAACAATGGTTCCCAGGTCGTGGCAATCGACAACACCAAGTCCATCGGTTCCCGCCTTAATTGGGAGCAGCGCCTCGGCTTTGTCCGCATGGGTTCGTACACATTCTTCACTCAGACACTTGCCGGCGGCAATCTCGGTGTGAATGGCGCCCCTTCTGCACCATCCGCCGACTTTCAGGCGGGGCTTCCCGGACTCTACCTTAAAGACTTCGCCGATAACGATCAGTATTCACCCGGTCTCAACGTCGGTCCCTTCAACTCCTTCGTTGATATGGGTTACTACCAGAACCGTCTCAACCCCTCCACCAACGTCATCTTCACCGCCGGAAAGCACACCCTTGTAGCCGGCGGCGGATACAGCTACACGCAGCTGAACATCACCAATAACCGCGACGGCATTCCCGAGGTCACTGTCAGTAGCTTCAGCAACCTGCTCAAGGGCAAGGTCAAGTCCTCCGACGTAATTCAGAGCATCTCCAATGGCCACAACAACGCGGATCGCTACTATCGCAACAATGAAATCTCCGGGTACGTGCAGGACAAGTGGCAAATTGAGCCGAGCCTGAGCCTCACCCTCGGCGGACGCTACGACTATCACGGTGGTCTGACGGAAAAGTACGGTAACATGTTCAACTTTGACGCCAGCCGCTACGACGTGACCGGAACATCGACGACCGGATTCACGGTCAATAACTCGGGCTTCATCGTCGCCGGAAACAACAAGTACTACCCCACTCCCGGCGTTAGCGACTCCACCCTCCAGGGCCGCCAGTGGGGCATCTCTCCCCGTCTCGGCTTCGCATGGTCGCCGGCCCAGAGTCACAGCAAAGTTGTTATCAGCGGCGGTGCCGGCATCTACTACGATCGCGGCGAACTTTTCAGCTATTTGTCTGAGCCCGCGGGCGGTTCCATTGGCGGTCCCTTCGGTGCTACCGAGGCGGCTCCGCTGGTCAGCTACGTCAACGGAACCGGCACGAAGCTCTCAAATCCCCTCGGTGGTGCCATTGCGTCCGCCATCCCGCCCAGCGCAAATCCGCAGATCATCACACAGGCTTTGCAGAACCAGCTCAACCAGATGACCGGACAGAGTGCGGACTTCGGCCCCAACTGCGGTGGCGTCGACAACCAGGAAGGCTACCTTGATTGCACGGCGACCATCTACTTTGGCGCCTACGACCGCAAGAATGTCCTGCCCTATACCATCAACTACACCCTGAACTTCCAGTGGCAGCCAGCCAGCGACATTTCCTTCACCCTCGGCTACACCGGAAATCGTGGCCGCCACGCCGTCATGCCGATCCCGGCGAACGAACCCGGAATCGCTACTCCGAGCAACCCAATCTGGGGTGAAACTTCCACCTACGGCTTCGAAGTCCTCAACCAGAACTCTGAGAGCGATGGCTACGACTACGATCCCGTCCCCGGCGAACCCTGGAACACCAACAGCGGTGGCAACACCGATTTCCGCGCTCCTTACGTTGGCTACAACCCAAGCGCTACCTTCTTCAAGACCGCCGGTGTATCCGCCTACGACGCTCTCGAGACCCATCTCGAAAAGCGCCTCTCGCACAACTTCCAGGTCGGCGCAAGCTACACCTGGAGCCACGCTCTCGACGAACAGAGTGACATCGGCCTGTTCTTCACCGGCGACGATCCCAAGCATCTGCGCGATTCGTGGGCTTCGTCCGACTTTGACCGCTCCAACGTTTTCAGCGCCAACTTTCAGGTCGTCATTCCCAATGCAGCTAAGGAGCACTCGCTGGCTTCCTACATCACCAACGACTGGCATCTGACCGGTACCGGCGTCCTCCAGAGCGGCGAACCATACTCTCTTTACGAGTTTTACGGAGCCGTCGGCAGCATCAACTTCGGCAACTACCCCAACCTTGCCAACCCGGTCCTCGGCATCAAAAACCCCAGCAATCCGAAGAGCGCCTTGACCGGGAACTCCGGAAAATTCCGCGGGGGCGGCGGAACTTACATTCCAACCCTCGACCCAAGTCAGATTTCGATTGATTACCTGAATCCTGGCGTGGATGGAATTCCCACCTCCCCTGGGGATCAGCCTCAGGATATCTACGAGACCAACTGGAACAAAGGTGAACGAAACATCTTCCGTCAATCCGGCCAGAAGCGCTTTGACGTCTCTCTGCGCAAGAGCTTTCACTTTACTGAGAAGGTGGGCTTGCAGTATGAGTTCGACGCATTCAACGTCACCAACACCACCAGCCTCGACATCCCCCAGGATCAGGCCCAGATTCGCCAGAACGACGCTTGCTCCGACACCGCGAACGCCGCTGCCGATAACAACTGCGCACTGGGCTATGTGAACTACGGCCAGATCGTCACCAGCAACTCTCCGTCAGATCAGCAATCGGCATTACACAACCTGGATCAGGTTCCTTTCACCTCAGGAACGGGCAAGGGAATCCAGGCTCCCACGACTATCCCTGTTGGTACACAAGATGCCAACGGTGTGGTCCGTTGCGTCAGTTACAACGCCATCAGCAACACGCAGGGATGCCCAAACAATGCCGCCAACTTTGGCTCTGTTACCGGCGCTATCGGCGGCAGCCGCGCGATCACTATGGGGGTGCATCTTACCTTCTAACCGACATAACGAACAATTGCGTGGATCGGGGTCCCTTCGGAGATCCCGGTCGCGTTTCGGGGAGTTGCGGGATTGGGAACCGCAGGTCTAAGAAATAATTGAAGTTCACGAAAAAAATGTTACCGAAGTGTGTTACTTTGACCTTACTGCTGATACATTATGTGTAACTGCTACATGCTTAACCTGTTGTCTGCGATGCTTTGGCCGATTTCATGGTCTATGAGGTGTACTCATGCAGTGCCCGAAGTGTCAGTCTAGCTCCGTGTCCGTATTGCCGGCCGAGATCCGGCTCTATCGTAACCGCCAGCGCACGCTCAGCCACCCCCCGATGATGCCTCAGCCCGATGTGCGGCTCTGTGTGGATTGCGGATGGTCGGAGTTCTCCGTGCCGGAATCATGGCTTTCCGCGGGATGGTTGCGTGTCGCGCGACCGCAAACGTCGACGAATGGTCCAGTGCTCGTAGCTGCGGATCAAAGAGCATTGGCGGGTTAGCGTCGCAACGGAGCTGCTGGCTATAGCGGAACTCTGTCGAGAGGCGCAATAAAGCCGATTCCCGGCACGTTGAGCTTGTGGAGTTGCACGTCATTTGTGATGAAGAGATCCACGCCGTAGTGAGCGGCGCAGGCAAGCTGAATGGCGTCAGCATTTCGGATGTTGTGTGTGGCTCGGAGAGAGGCATAGCGCCATGCGACCTGCGGATCGAAGCTGATAACTTCTGACGTTGCGCGGATTGCCTTGTCGTACTGTTCGATGAGAGAAACCTGTCCGAGTTTGGTGGGTTTCACAAGCACTTCACCAAGTGTCATCGCTGAGGTTACGATTCGGTCTCCTCGTTCCAGAGTTCTCTTCCGGATTTCCAGCATCCGGCTTCGATTTGGCTCCAGCCCCTCGAACATGTAAATGAAAACATTGGTATCGAAAAAGATCCGCTTCATGCAACCCACTCTGAATCGTCTCTGAGCCGGTTGACGTATTCGTCGGCGTGCTCATCGGCCCAGATGTGTTTGCCGGAGCCGATAAGGCGAATAAGGGGATCGTCCTCCCAGTTAAGCGGCGCATCCGGAGCGTGGGTTTCCTTGCTCCAGGTTTCATACCAATCCAGCAATGGCCAGTATCGCTGCAGGATCTGCTCTCGCCGGGGCACGATCTTTGAAGGTTTGCGCCGAGGGACTCTTGAAGGATGAGTCAGGTCACCTGGGCGGAAGAGCCTGAGGTTGCCCCCAGGCGTTGTTTCGTACAGCATTCGGTATTTGCCTGAAGACGGAGGAACGTTTGCTACGCAGTGTTGATCGAGATGGGCGCTCAGTGTGCTTCGCTCAATCCCTTCTGTCAATCCTTCTTCCTCCATCTTCTTTCTGATTTCATCTTTCTTGAAATCATTCCTTAAACAGAACTCCCGGTGTAGAAGTGCAGTTGCGATCCAAATTCGGTCCGTAATCAAAAGTTCCGCAGTCAATGCTGGAGTCATTGGAATAACCTCGCATAATTGGTATACCAGCTTAATTGCGATTTGTCGAGTTGCAGCAAAAAGGCCCCCAGCCGAAGCTGGAGGCCTTTCGTTTTGGCTTTTGCGCGAAGCGTGTTTGCCTGGATGGCAAATCCCCGGTGTCCCCGGCGACTGGTCCTCGTCGCAGGGGTGGTTTAGTACATGCCGTCCATGCCGCCGCCGTGGCCGCCGCCTGCCGGAGCAGCCTTGGGCTCGGGGATCTCGACAACCAGGGCTTCGGTGGTCAGAAGCAGTCCGGCGATCGAGGCTGCATTCTGCAGCGCGGTGCGGGTAACCTTGGTGGGATCGATGACGCCGGCCTTGACCAGGTCTTCGAACTTGCCGGTTGCCGCGTTGTAGCCGAAGTGCGGTTCAGTGGACTCAAGAACCTTGGCTACGACGACAGCGCCTTCTTCGCCGGCATTGGCGACGATCTGGCGGAGGGGCTCTTCGAGCGAGCGGCGAACAATCTGCGCGCCGATCTTCTCGTCGCCTTCGAGGGTCTTGATGAGGGCGTCGACTGCGGGAACTGCGCGAACAAGCGCCACGCCGCCTCCGGGAACGATGCCTTCTTCAACAGCCGCACGGGTTGCATGCAGTGCATCTTCAACGCGAGCCTTCTTCTCCTTCAGCTCGGTCTCGGTTGCAGCGCCGACCTTGATGATGGCAACGCCGCCTACGAGCTTGGCAAGCCGCTCCTGCAGCTTTTCCTTGTCGTAGTCAGAGGTGGTCTTCTCGATCTGCGAACGGATCTCGTTGACGCGGCCCTTGATCTTGCCTGCTTCGCCGGCGCCATCGATGACGGTGGTGTTGTCCTTGTCGATGGTGACGCGCTTGGCACGGCCGAGCTGCTCAAGCTTGACGCTCTCAAGCTTGATGCCGAGGTCTTCCGTGATGGCTTCGCCGCCCGTGAGGACTGCGATGTCGCCCAGGATAGCCTTGCGGCGATCGCCAAAGCCGGGAGCCTTGACGGCTGCCACGTTGAGGGTGCCGCGGAGCTTGTTGACCACCAGGGTCGCCAATGCTTCGCCGTCGATGTCCTCAGCGATGATCAGGAGGGGTTTTCCGCCGCGAGCAACCTGCTCAAGCAGGGGCAGAATGTCCTTCATGTTGCTGATCTTCTTCTCGTAGATCAGGATGTATGGATCGTCCAGAACTGCTTCAAGCCGCTCTGCGTCGGTGACGAAGTAGGGGCTGAGGTAGCCGCGATCGAACTGCATGCCTTCGACGGTCTCAAGGAAGGTGTGGCCGGTCTTTGAATCTTCAACAGTGATGACGCCGTCCTTGCCAACGGTCTTCATCGCGCCGGCGATGATTTCGCCGATTTCATGGTCGCCGTTTGCAGAGATGGAGCCGACCTGGGCAACGGAGCCCTCGTCGACGGGCTTGGAGAGCTTGCCAAGGGCGCCTTCGTCGGTCCAGACGCCGTCTTTGTCGCGGACGCCGATGATGGTGATGACGGCCTTGTCGATGCCGCGCTTCAGTGCGGTGGGGTTGGCGCCTGCGGCCACTGTCTTCACGCCTTCGCGGAAGATGGCCTGGGCCAACACGGTTGCAGTCGTCGTGCCGTCACCGGCAACGTCCGAGGTCTTGGAGGCGACTTCGCGAACGAGCTGCGCGCCGACATTCTCCAGAGGATCCTTGAGGTCGATTTCCTTGGCGACGGTCACGCCGTCCTTGGTGATGGTGGGGGAGCCGAATTTCTTCTCGATCACGACGTTGCGGCCCTTGGGGCCGAGCGTCGCCTTGACGGCGTCCGCGAGCGTGTTCACGCCGCGCAGGATCGCCTGACGGGAGTCTTCGCCGTACAGAATCTGCTTTGCCATTTTCAAAATCTCCTAAGTGCAGTTCGTAGTTCACAGTTCTTTGTTGAAGTTCACAGTTCTTAGTTCGTAGTTCACAGTTGCATGCCACAGCTTTCGTCTACTACGAACTGTGAACTAAGAACTGCGAACTGGCGCGCAGCGCGCCTACTTCTTTACGATTCCGAGGACTTCTTCTTCGCGCATGATCAGGAACTCTTCGCCATCGATCTTGATCTCGGTGCCGGAGTACTTGCCGAAGAGGATCTTGTCGCCCGCCTTGACATCGAGAGGGAAGGTCTCGCCCTTGTCGTTTGACTTGCCCTTGCCGACGGCGATCACTTCGCCTTCCTGGGGCTTTTCCTTGGCACTGTCAGGGATGATGATTCCACCGCGGATGGTTTCGCCCTCTTCCAAACGACGGACGAGGATACGATCATGGAGCGGGGTAAAGGTAGTGGTAACGGATGATGTTGCCATTGCTTCGCTTCTCCTTCACACACGAGTCGGGGTTGAGCCCCGGCTGCGGGATTTGAGTGGTTTAAAAAAGCTTGGAATACGCGGCGCGGCTCCGGAGGATCGGAGCGATGAAGCTGCATCAGCAGTTTCATCAGCGGTGTGCTAGCACTCTCGCCTTCCAATTGCTAACGATAGGCAAGAGGGTACGAAGTTGTCAAGGCCTAGTTGATCAAAATATGAGCGATTCACACTCATGTAATTCTATTGTTTGGTTGGCAGGGTTGATTTGTATTCTTCGCAGGGAATTTGGAGGCTTAATTCCGCCCCACCGGAAGTTCGAAACCGATGGTATACGTTTCGACACAGGCAGATTGCTGAATATTCCTGCCCCAGGGCGCACAATGGCTACAAGGGAGACCATGTGCACATTCATTCAGTCACGCACAACCTGGTCGAAAAACTGACGGATTGTCGTCGAATTTAATTGAACACCCCACCCCTCCCCCACTGAAAACTCATGTTTTCTTTGTAAGATGCCCCTTCTATAATTCGAATAAAGCCATTTGAATCAAAGCGTTAACTTAAGATTCTTAGAGTGCAGGTGTTATCCATTTGGTAATCAAAACCTTCGGAAAATCGCCGGTTTTCGTCCAAAATCCTGCCCTTTTCCCCGATTTCCGCTTCAAATCACGCCATTTTAGCGGGGTAAAGCGTCTACTCCTTGCACGGACGATTGGTTTGGATGACGGAGAGGACAACGCGCTAGAATGGTGGTCATGGTTCCTCGTTCCATCCTTCGCATCGCCGTTATTGTGGCCGGGTTTGGTCTGGCCGTCAGCACGCTCACCATCAGCGCGCAGGACACTCCCCAAAAGCGTGGCCGCAAGTACAAGTCTCCGCCACCAACCGCAAATATCAGGGTTACGGTCCTGAAGGACGTGAATGGCAAGCCCATTGAGAATGCCGCCGTTATTTTCCATCCGATGGTCGGGGAAAAGGACGAAGGCAACATGGAGCTGAAGACCAATGAGGACGGCAAGTTGCTGATCGACG
>Ga0302319_10007251_pt1 | contig 21824 bp, 13 predicted proteins | sample Bog_T0_2_FD_203319 | JGI IMG/M metagenome (GOLD analysis project Ga0302319, IMG submission 203319) | Peat permafrost microbial communities from Stordalen Mire near Abisko, Sweden - Bog_T0_2 | ecosystem: Environmental > Terrestrial > Soil > Wetlands > Peat | place: Sweden: Abisko, Stordalen Mire... | reverse complement strand
ATTAGATTATCGTTCTGTTGATCTCAGCCAATAAGAGGCGGTCCAGCGGTTTCCCCGATGATCATCGACGAGGTTTCCAGGGTGAGGCCGGATACCAACCCCTGCAAAACCGTCAACTGGCCCCTAAGACGAAACGTCACAAACGAATTTTAAAACTCCCCGTACCTGTGACTGGTTTCGTTCATGTGAGGCAGTCGCTGCCGCCTGCTCTTTCTAACCAGGTATTAATCTCCCTGTCTCACCCGCCAACAAATGCTGCCAGCGCCAGGCATCGATCTCTGATAAAGCGTCCGGCCTACACTTGGGAAAAGCACTCGCTCGTTCGGCTCATTCAGCATGCCTCGATAACCGTCCTTGCGGTCAGCCAACTATGTTATTAAGTTCACCCGACGATGTATGAGACAAGTGCCCGATAGAGGGTCGAGCGCCTTCAACAGATCGGCTACATACTCACGCGCTTCGCCTTTGTCGAGGAGTCTGGCATTTTGAGTACCCGGATCTTATTCCTCCATCCGGAACGTGATCTTCGAACCCTCGGGGCCTCCGAAATAAACCCTCTGCGTCGCTTTCACGAAGTCCGTTTTGAGCGCTTTCGGGATGTCCATGAACTTCTGCGGATTCCGGTCCGTCAGCGGGAACCAGGAACTCTGGATCTGGATCATGATCCGATGCCCTGCCCGGAACGTGTGGGCAACATCGGGAAGCGCGAAGGCGATCCGGTCGGGTTTTCCCGGTTCGAACGGAACTGGCTTCTCAAAGCTCTTGCGAAACTTGCCCCGGAAGGGTTCGCCTCTCACCAGTTGCTGGTAGCCTCCCATCAGTGAAACGGCAGCCGCCGCGCCGGGCGCCGCGGGCGTTGCGGCTGCGGCATTGTAGTCGGGCGTATCGTTGGGGAAAACATCGATAACCTTGACATCGAAGTCGGAATCGGTCCCCGTGGTCGACACCTTGAGATCCACGTTAACCGGCCCGTAGATCGTGACGTCATGATCCAGAATTTCCGATTTATAAACCAGCACATCGGGCCTTGTGGCGGCGAAGCGCTGGTCTTCTGTCATGTAGGTGTTCAGAATACGCGTGCCCAGAGCATTGACGTAGGGCACCGGCCTGTTGGGATCGGCCAGGTATTCGTCGAACGCGGCCTGCGTGGGCTGCTGAAACGACAACTGCCCCTGCGTATCCAGAAAAATCGAAGCCTGCATCGCTTCTGCCGGCGGCCACATATCGAATTTGCGCCATTGGTTCAGGCCAGTCTGAAAAAGGTAAGCCTTCGGGAATTTGCTGTCGCCCTTTCCTTTCAGGTGATACAGGAAGAACGGGAATTCGATGTGCTCACGGTAGTAAGCCGCGGTTTTCGAGCCGAAGTTCACGTTACCAAGGCGGTCGCCATCGCCCCGCGCGAAGCCTCCGTGATTCCACGGTCCCATCACCAGCATGTCGACGGGAGGAGGACCGTTCTGCTCCATGAATGCGTGCTGGCGCAGCAGGCCCTGCGGATCTTCAGTGTCATACCAGCCGCCCACCAGCATCACCGCCGGTCTGATGTTTTTGAGGTGCTTCCAGATGGCGCGGGATTGCCAGACGTCGTCATAACCTGTATGGTCGATGTTAAGGTTCCAGAGCGGTTGCTGATGTTTGAAGTACTTCTCGTCCGCATTGGCGAGCGAGCCCATTTGCAGGAAGAAGTCGTAACCGTCGGGTGTGCCGAACTGGAAGGGCAGCGCAGGCTGAGGCGGCTCGGGATCCCCTTCGCGCCCCTTAAATCCCATATAAAAGTTGAAGCGGTGCGACAGCATAAACGCGCCGTTGTGGTAAACGTCGTCGCCCATGTAGTAATCGGTAACCGGAGCCTGCGGGGCAACCGCGACCAGTGCGGGGTGGGCATCGATCATCCCTGAAGTCGCGTAGAAGCCCGGCTGAGAGATCCCGTACATGCCGACTTTGCCGGTATTGCCGGGAACATGTTTCACAAGCCAGTCGATGGTGTCCCAGGTGTCGGTGATTTCGTCGGAGTCTTTCGACCCGTTGGGCGGGTTGGTGAGCTTAGGGTTATGCGCGCGGATGATCTCGTATTTACCTTCGCTCATGAAGCGGCCGCGTACGTCCTGATAGACGAAGATGAACTTCTCGCGCGCAAAGAGTTCCGAAGGGCCGAGGCTAGGGCGGTACTGCTCGAGGCCGTACGGAGCGACGTTGTAGCCCGTGCGCTCCAGCATCATCGGGTAAGTGCGTTCGTCCGAGAAGACGTCTTTCGGGATATAGACGGAGGTGAAGAGCTTCACCCCGTCGCGCATAGGAATGCGGTATTCGAACTTAGTGTAGTTTTCGCGAACGAAGTCCCGGTTGACGGTTGAACCCGCCGGCGCAGCGGGAGCCACCGCCGGAGCCGCGGTCTGGCCTCTTCCGCCGCCTCGTCCCTGAGGCCAGGCGGTAACGGACGCAAGCATAACGAGAAATACGCGTGTGGCTTTCATATGCTGAATCGCATTATGATAGCGCGGGATAGTCAGCGTTTTTTGCGGGCTTCGAGGTAGACGGGCACGAGCGACAGAATAATGATCCCAATCACAGCCTTTTCGAAATTGCGCTGCACCAGCGGGATCTGGCCCAGCCAGTAACCCACCGTGATGGTGAACGCGATCCAGAAAATGCCCCCGAAAAGACTAAACAACAAAAAACGCGAGTAACGCATCCGTCCCACCCCCGCCACGAATGGCGTGCAGGTGCGGACGATCGGAACGAAGCGGGCGTAAACGATGGCGCGCGGACCGTATTTCTCTGCGAAGGCGCGGGTTTGCTGCAGGTGCTCGGGGTGGAAGAAGCGCGATTTCGGGCGGCTGAAGATACGCGGTCCGGCGTGATAGCCAAGCAGGTACCCGACGTTATCGCCGATAATCGCGGCGCACATCAGCACCCCCGCTACCAGGAAGACGTTGTACTGCGTGGCGCCGCTGGCCACCCCTACGCTGAACAGCAGCGAATCGCCCGGCAGAAAGAACCCCACCAGCAGGCCCGTCTCTGCAAACACGATCGCAAACAGGCCCGCCAGCCCGACCGGGCTCGAAAGCAGCGAGCGGACCATGGCCAAAAGCCGGTCCGCGTTATAGCAGGACTTCAGGAATTCGAGAAAATCGTGCATTAACCGCGCTGGCCGTAGCTCTGCACAATGCGCGTAATCACATCCTGATGGATCTTGACCTTACCCTCAGAAGTGAGGCGCGTCTTCAGGCCGTCGGCGAAGAACTGGCTTCTGTCCCGTTGCTTCTGCTGTTTCAGATCTTCGCGAATAGCATTCATCTGGGTGGGCAGGTCGACGATATTCGCCGGGGTTTTCGCAATCAGCTTCGCCACCATTTCACCGCCCGAAACCAGCTGCGGCCCAAAGATCGAGCCGACCGGCTTATCGAAAGCTCCCGGGATAGTGGACGCTGTCCCGACCGCTTCAATGGCGCCCTGGCGATCGACATCGTTCGAAGTCTTCAGTTCGATCTTCATCTCTTTGGCGGCCTTCTCGAGGTCGCCGCCCAGCGCATTGGTTTTCGCCACCAGCTCATTGGCTTTGGCGGCAAGCACCTTGTCCATCTTTTCCTTGTTGGCCCGGCTGCGGGCGTCGGCTTTGGCTTCGTCGAACGACGCCGGGTGGCCAGGCGAAATACCGGTCACGGTGACGATCGCGGCTTTACCGTTTTGCAGCGTCACCGGGCCGGAAGTAACCTCCCCCACCCGCAGCGCCGCCACCGCATCGTCAAAATCCTTCGAGACACCGATTCCGGGAACCGGGTCGCCGGGCTGAATGTTGTCGGCATGCTGGGCGGCCAAACCGAGCGACTGCGCCACCTGATCGATATTCTTCGGATTCTTGCGCAGTTCGGAAACAGCCTTGTCGGCAAGCGACTGCATCTTATCGTTAGCCACGCGCTTCTGGTAATCGGAAAGCAACTGCGCTTTCACTTCTTCATACGGCTGGAAGTGGGGTTGTTCGTGCGCTTCCACCTGAAGGATGTGATAGCCGTAGGTGGTTTTCACGAGGTCGCTGGTTTGGCCCACGCCAAGCGAGAATGCGGATTTTTCAAACTCGGGAACGGTCTGGCCCTTCACGATATAACCAAGTTCGCCGCCCTGCGCGCCGGAGCCGGGGTCCTGCGAATTGGCTTTGGCGAGCGCCGCGAAATCGCCGCCACTCCGAATCTGTTTGAGCAGCGCCTCGGCCTTCGGCTTCACCTGTGCGTCGGGATTCTGGGCATCCACTTTCAGCAGGATATGGCGAACCTTTACCCGCTCGGGAACCTGGAAATCGCTCTTGCGGCTGTTGTATTCGGCCTGTAGCTGAGCGTCGTTCGGCATGGACTGAGCGCCAATAACGGCGGGATCGAGCACGATCAGCCCGTAGCTGCGCTTTTCCGGGATCTTGAAATCCGATTTGTGGGAATCGTAATATGCCTTCACCTCGGCTTCGCTGGCTTCGCCTTCCGCCTGGTACTTATCGGCCGAGAGAATGGCGTACTGGACTTTGACCTTATCGTTCTTGCGGCGGAATTCCTTTTCAATCTCGGCCGGGGAAACCACCACACCGGCGGTCACGATCTGCTGAAGCCGATCGACAAGCAGCTTGCGCGCAGTCTCGCTCTTAAGCTGCCCCATCGTCATTCCCTGCTGCTCAAGCATCTTGCTTAGCGTATCGCCATCGACCTTACCGTCTTTGATGAGCTGCGGCGGAAGCTCGTCGATGATGGCGCTGTCGGTTTCGTCGGCCGAAATCCTGAGACCCAGGCGGTCCGCTTCATATGCCATCATGCGCTGATCGATAAGCGAATTGACAATCTGCGGCACGTAAATCGAGAGCAGTTCCGGCGGCAACTGCCGGCTGCGGGTCATATTCTGAATGGCCTTCGACACTTCCTGTGTCGTGATCTGCTCTTTGCCGACGGTGGCGACCACTGTAGCGTCGTCTGAACCTCCGTATCCGGCTCCGGAATTGGGGATCAGGTAGGTGACCATCGACAGGGCCACGACTACCAGCAATCCGGTCAGCATGAGGCGCACAGCCTTGTCGCGGCTGCGAAATAAATTAAACATGGAAGGGGATTCTCCTGCTACTTACGACGTAATCCTCAATTATAGCGTGAGGCCCGGACACGCGTGCGCCCCGTTCGATTGCCTCACAGGTGGCATTCGGCGTGAACCGCTCTGACCGCCCTGTCGAGCTCCTCCCGCCGCACCACGATCGCAATCGTCAGTTCGCTCGACCCTTGCGCGATGGCAATAATGTTGATGTGTTCCCGCGAGATAGCGGTGAAGATCCGGCCCGCGAGTCCCGAGAAGCCACGCATTCCTTCGCCCACCACGGCCAGCAAACCCACTTCGGTGTCGACGTCGATTCCGTTGACGTAACCGTGCGCCAGTTCCAGCGCCAGCGCCGCTTCAATCGCTTCAGTCGCCTTTTCAAGCTCATCGCGCCGCACCAGGAAACAGAAGCTTTGTCGATAGCTCGAACTCGAAAGCGCGAGGACTTCAATATTGGCGCGGTCCAGCGCATCGAAGGCTCTGGCCATGATGTGGATGCCTGCAATGGCCGCGTTGGCGGGTTCGAGCGAAACCAGCGCTACCGTGGCCATGGAAGTTACGGCGCGCGCTCCGGAGTTCCCCGCGCCCAGTTTCGGGACAATCCTTGTACCCGGCTTTTCCGGTGCAAAGCTGTTCTTGCTCCAGACCGGAATGCCGCGTTCAATAAGCGGAGCAAGCGTTCGCGGATGCAGCACCTTCGCCCCGGCATACGCCAGTTCGGCGGCTTCGCCATAGGTGATTTCGTCGAGAATGCGAGCGTCCTTCACCAGACGCGGGTCGGCGGTCATGATGCCGTCGACATCTGTCCAGATCCATAACTCGGATGCGCCCAGCGCGGCGGCCAGAATGGACGCGGAGAAGTCCGAGCCGCCCCGTCCGAGCGTGGTGGGGCGGCCGTCGGTGGTAGCTCCGTTGAAGCCGGTGACGACGGGGATTTCGCCGGCATTGAGGATCGGCTTCAGGCACGCGTTGGCTTTTTCGATGGTAGGAGCCATGAGCGGCGAGGCGTTGTTGAACATGGCGTCGGTGACGATGGCTTCAGCGGCGTTGACGGCCTGGGCTTTGATGCCGCGTGAGCGGAGATGTTCAGAGACCAGCACTGTCGAGAGGCGCTCGCCGATGGCGATGGCTTCGTCTACCGCGCGCGGGGGCCGGTGCGCGAGCATCCGCATGCCGTTCACGATGCGGCTGAATTCAGCGACGAGTTCGTCGACGGCCGCGCGAACGCGGGGGACATCGTTTTCGTGGACCAGCGACTGCACCGCCTCCGCATGGCGCGATTCCAGAAGGACCAGGTTTCGGTTCATGCCCGCGTCATCGCCGGCTTCGGCCTGGCGGGTGGTTTCGAGCAGGAGGTCGGTGACCTTCGACATGGCGGAAACGACGGCGACCACGGGGCGCCTGGCTGCTTCCTCTGCGATCAGCGTGCACGCGGCTGATATACGCTCGGAGGAACCTACGCTGGTTCCTCCGAACTTCATGACTAATAGTTGATTCAACTATTGTTCCTTTCCATTGGAGATGCGGGCTCGAACAAGCTTCAGAATGGCGGCTTCGACTTCGTCTTCCGAAAGGCCGGTGGAATCGAGATACACCGCGTCGGGAGCCTGTACGAGGGGCGATTCAACGCGGCTGCGATCGCGTTCGTCGCGGGCAGCGAGTTCAGCAGCGGGTTCGCCGGCGCGGCGGCGGACGCGTTCATTGGCGTCGGCGTCGAGAAAGATTTTGACGCGGGCATCAGGGAAGACGACGGTTCCGATGTCGCGGCCTTCCATTACGACGCTGGCGGTTTCCGCGATCAGTCGCTGGCGTGCCACAAGGGCGGCTCGAACGAGTCCGATGGACGCGACTTTCGATGCGCCCGCGGACACCTCGGGCGTGCGGATAGCGTTGCTGACGTCTTCGCCGTTGAGAACGACTTTGTTTCCGGGCAGAAGGCGGACATCGGCCGCGAGGGCGAGTTGTTCGAGGCGATGCGCGTCGGCGAGGTCGACTTTTTCGCGCAGAGCCCAGAGAGCCACGGCGCGGTACATGGCTCCGGTATCGATGTAAATATAGCCGAGTTTGTCTGCCACGCGGCGCGCAAGGGTGCTTTTGCCCGCTCCGGCGGGACCGTCGATCGCAATTACGTTGCCCAAAAGACTACGGTATCGCAGGGCGTCGGTTTTTCATGCGATGATGCTCGCTTATGAAGAGACTGTGGCTGGTTATGGCGTTCAGCGCGGTGGCAGTGCGTGGGCAGAAGGTCGATTCGCTGGAGGGATTGTGGCAGGGTTATGACGCCGAGTGGGGACATGTTTCGCGCCAGGTGGTGGCTTTGGCTGAGGCGATTCCGGCGGAGAAGTATTCGTGGCGGCCAGGTCCGGGTGTCCGGTCGACAAGCGAGGTGTTGATGCATATCGCGATCGACAATTTCTATTTGTTGAGCGTGACCGGGCCAAAAATGCCGCCGGATCTTACTTCGAACGATCAGGAAAAGACGGTGACCGATAAGGCCGAGGTGATTTCGTGGCTGAAGCGTTGTTCGAGGCGGTGAGGGTGGCGCATGCGAGTATCAAGCCTGCCGATTTGACCCGCAAAGTTAAGATTTTTGACAGGCCGGCTACCGTGGATGGGATGTATCCACGGATTATCGTTCATGCCGATGAGCACATGGGGCAACTGGTGGCCTATGCGCGAATGAACGGGATTGTACCTCCCTGGTCTTAAGCAAACAGGCAGGGACCAGAATTATATTCTTCAGAGCCAATTGCCAGCCCGACGGCGGTTGGGTTGAAGCTGTGTCATTGTGGGTATTCTCCGGCATCGATACGGGAAGAGGAGATCCTTGTGACAAGACGCTATGCAAGCTTTTTCCCCGCCCTGATGGCGTTGGCGTCTGTGCCGCTGTAGCGCCCGGTCAGGCACCGGAAGGGCAGCCCCCGGACGTACCCGAGTGGCAGATCGCCGCCGGAGGCAGGATGGCATTCGAGGTCGCTTCGGTCAAGCTCGACAAAGGGGATTTCCGCCCACCGACCTTCGCGCTCAGCAACAACGACTTTTATCGCCCCGTCGGTGGCCGCTTCTTCGCCGACTTTGCGCTGCCGGTGTATATTTCTCGAGGCACCGCGCGAGCAGCCTGGGCTGAAATTACAGCCGACCAAAGCCCCGCTGCGGATCCTCGTCGTCGATCGTATCGAGCGCCCTTCGGAGAATTAAATTAACCGGGGGAAACTGGATAATGGCAACTAGCGGCCCGTCTTCCCTCCAAAGGTTTCACCGAAGAAATCCCCGGGGTTCCAGCGCGGCCTTAGAGGATCGTTTGCGATATCATAGCCGACCAGGAAGTTGATCTGCATGAACTGCACGGCCGCATTCAAATCCATCGGCTGCGACATGTCGTCCGATGGCTTGTGATCTCGCGTGGCCCTCCATTCCTCCGTGGCTTTCTTGCCATCGACCTTTGGGTCCTTCGCCTCATATCCCGTGGAAATGAATACCGAGGGAATCCCCTGCTTCACAAATGAGTATTGGTCGCTGCGGGTAAAGTAGCCCTGCTCGGGCTGCGGGTCGGGGCTAACCTTCAACCCTAATCGTGAGGCGGCCCGCTCCACCACACTTCCCAGCGTGCTGTCCTGCGCGCCCAGCGGAACAACATCTTTGAAGGCATAAGAAATGCTGGCCTCGTCCATGTTGACGTCCGCAACAACGTTCTGAATCGCAACAGTCGGAAAATGTGCAAAGTAGTCGGAGCCAAGCAAGCCCATTTCTTCGCCGGTCACCGCCAGGAAGAGGATCGAACGGGCTGGAGGTTTCGGCAGCAGCTGAACGCTCGCGCAACCTCCAGCAGCGCCGCAACGCCGGATGCGTTATCCCCGGCGCCGTTGTAAATGGCATCGCCGTTGACCGGTTTACCGATACCCATGTGATCGCTGTGCGCCGTATACACGACATACTCGCCCTTCAACGCCGGGTCCAGGCCCGGAAGAACAGCTGCAACGTTCGGACTGGAAACCTCGCGCGCCCGGCTCACCGTGTGAAGCCGAATCTTAAGAGGCAACGCAAAACCCTGCGCCTGGGAATTTTTTGCGTCCTGCAATACCGCCTTCGCGGAAACATCGTAAAGGGGAAACGCCTCCAAGTCTACCCCGGTTCCGATAGCAATCCATTCGCGCGTCGATCCTCAAATGTCAGGCTATTCCGCGACTCGTCCTTATCATTGATGGAATCCTGCCGGCCGAATGCTCCGCACGGCTTCCCTGAAAAACTCAAGTGGCATTGGGGGTGTAGCTCACAAGCTATCCTCTTTTTTTCTTCAGCCGCGGGTTTTTTTCTTCAGCCGCGGGCCCAGAGCAAAGCACCAGACTCCGCACCCCTCACACTTCCCGATCGGCAATAAAGGATAAACCCGGTCGCGCCGCCGCACGCGATGCATCCACACATGGCATCGCCAGCATTTTGGGCGGCCCGCGGTGCGAAATCCGATTAAAATCGGGATCCCCGCCGCAATTCCGATCAGCACCGCCCATACTACCGAGTTATAGTCTCCCATTTATTACGAAACAATCCCATCTCTCCGCCACGACTCAACCATGTTATGGGTATTATTACCACATTGACCCGTCGCAATTTTTTCCACACCGCAACCGCCGCCGCGCTGGCACGGACCGCGCTTGCACAAACCGCCGCCCGGCCCGCGCTCGGCGCCGGGCTTAAGCTCGGCTTCGATACTTATTCGCTTCGCGCCTTTGGCTGGAAAGACATCCAGCTTCTCGATTTCGCGGCGAGCGTTAAAGCTGATACCATCCAGATCTCCGACCCTGCGGATTATTCCAGTCTCGACCCCGCACACCTTCGCGAAGTCAAGGCTTACGCAGACCGGCTTGGGATCGAAATCGATACCGGGATCGGCTGCATTTGCCCGGTTTCGAAAGCGTGGAGACCTGCCGCCGGGCCCCCTGAAAAAATGCTGGCCGACGGTTTTCAAATCGCCAAAACCGTCGGAGCGCGTTCCATGCGATGCGTGATGGGTTCTCCGGCCGATCGGCGCAGCGATGTTCCGATCGAAAAGCTCATGGACGCGACCATTAAGGTGTTCAAGTCCGTGCGCACGCAGGCGCAGGATTTCAATGTCAAAATCGCGATCGAAAACCATGGCGATATGACCGCGCGTGAAACCCGAACCGTGATTGAAGAATCGGGGCGGGATTTCGTTGCCTCATGCCTCGATACGGGCAATCCCATGTCTGTCATGGAGGACCCGCAGTTAACGCTCGAAGTTCTCGGGCCTTACGCGGTTACCACGCACGTTCGCGATACGGTTCTGTTTGAAACCCCGCAGGGCGCGGCATTCCAGTGGGTTGCGCTGGGCGATGGGATCGTGGACTGGACTGCATTCCTCACGCTTTATCAAAAGGTGTGCCCTCGCTCCCTTTTGCAGCTCGAGAACATCACGGGCCGCCCGCCGCAGGTTCTTCCTTACTACGAAAAAGACTGGTGGAAGTACTTCCCTCAAATGCCGGCCGCCGACTTCGCTCGCTTTCAGAACATGGCCCATAAAGGCCGTCCGTTCCTGGGGACGATGATCGTTGAGGATGCTCCTGGCAGGAAGCCCGCGGAATTCACCGAAGCGCTGAAAGAACAGCAGCGCCAGGACCTTATGCGAAGCATCCTGTATGCCCGAACGCAACTGGGGGTCGGTTTGAAGGAGTGAAAATCGAGCTGTACCTCGGCCGCTCCCTTCCGTGGTTGTGTCTGGCGGGTGCGCTGCCACCGGCCAGTGCGGTATGGGCTTTGTTGCGGTGGCGAGATCTTGCCCCCGGAATCACGAAGTACGGCCCTCTGCCAGCGATTCACGTAGCTGTTCTCGACTATGTCAAGCTGGCCCTGGCGGCACCTTCTATCTGCCCACGATTTGGGATGACGCTACCGGCACGATGTGGTTCTCGGGAAAGCTGGGGCGGCATTTCGGAGTTGGTCCGCTGATGCTTTTGCTCCGGGGTTCGTTAATGGCTTGCGCGGGCATGCTTACGTTTATCCGAATTCGCCGCTGAAACAGTTTCAGTTTCTATTCTCTAAAGTTTTTTTTCAAATCTGCCGATCACTTTTCCGATTAGATAATCCGAGGCAAAAAAGACCCCGGAACTACGGAGGAAGGCAGTTCATGCATTTTTATACCCGGTTGTACGCGCTTGTAGCCGCAGCATCGATGTTGATGGCGCCGGAGGCGCAGGCGGCAGGCACGAAGGTCCTTTCTCACCACGTTCCGTCGGCAATCGCCCACGCTCGCAGATTGGGTCCTATGTCACCCGGAGCAGAACTGAAGCTCGCGATCGGGCTCCCGCTCCGCAACCCGGATGAGCTCGACGCTTTCCTCAAAGACCTCGCCGATCCCGCGAGTGCCAACTATCGCGCATATCTGACTCCGGAGCAGTTTACCGAACGCTTCGGTCCCTCCGTTTCCGATTACGAGGTGGTAAGTAACTTTGCCGAAGCCCACGGGCTCAAGGTAACCGGCACGCATGCCAACCGCATGATCGTTGACGTTACCGGCAAAGTCGCCGATATCGAATCCGCTTTCAATGTCGGGCTCGCGGCCTGGACCGATGACACGCGCGGATCGTTTTACGCGCCTGAGCGCGAGCCGTCCGTCGATGCCGATCTGCCTATCCTCGATATCTCCGGGCTCGACAACTACGTGACGCCGCTGCCGATGAATCTGAAAGCCAGGCCACTGTCGGCTCAAAGTGCGAACGCGGCCACAGGATCCGGTCCGGGCGGGCTGCTGATCGGCAACGATTTCCGATCCGCGTATGCTCCCGGCGTGAAGCTTACGGGCACTGGCCAGACAATCGGACTGTTCGAACTCGACGGCTTCTACTCGGGCGACGTGAAGGCCAACTTCAGCGCTGCGGGGCTGCCGGCGGTTCCGGTCCAGACCGTTCTTCTCGATGGCTTCAACGGCGCCCCCGGCGGCGGCAACATCGAAGTGATTCTCGACATCATGATGGCCGCTTACATGGCTCCTGGCGCGAAGATCATCGTGTACGAGGGCTACAACTGGAATGACGTGCTGAACAGGATGGCGACCGACAATCTTGCGAGCCAGCTCAGCTCTTCGTGGGGTTACAGTCCGATCAACGCGACCACGGAGCAGATCTTTCGGCAGTTCATTGCTCAGGGGCAGTCGTTTTTTCAGGCATCCGGAGACAGCGGAGCTTACACCAACGGCGTGATGACGCCTTCGGACGATCCTAATGTGACTGTTGTCGGGGGCACCCATCTGATGACTTCCGGTCCGGGCGGGACGTGGATCGGCGAGTCGGCATGGTCGGGCAGCGGCGGCGGCGTGAGCAAAAGCTACGCGATCCCGAGCTATCAGCAAGGCGTGAACATGGCCGCGGTCGGCGGGTCCACCACGATGCGCAACATTCCCGACGTGGCGCTGACCGCGGACATTCAGATGTTTGTGATTTACAACAATGGACAGGGAACTTCGGTAGGCGGCACCAGCGCCGCCGCGCCGCTCTGGGCCGGATTCATGGCGCTTGCCAACCAGCAGGCGCTTGCCAAAGGCGGCAATCCGGTGGGCTTTCCCAACCCGGCTCTGTACGCGCTCGGAGAAGGCAAGAATTATGCCGCATCGATGCATGACATTGTCGCCGGCAACAATGGCTTCGCCACGGCGCCGGGCTACGATCTGGTCACTGGCTGGGGTTCGCCTTCCGGACAAGGTCTGATCGATCAGTTGACCGGCGCATCCGCCACTGCTTCCTTCTCGGTCTCAGGAACACCGGCCTCGGTATCGGTTCTCCAGGGCGGCAGCGCTACCAGCACGGTTGCCATCACCGCACTGAACGGGTTTTCGGGGAGCGTCGCGTTGACGGTTTCCGGTTTGCCTTCCGGCGTCACGGCGTCTTTTAGTTCGGCAACCGCCACCACATCGAGCGTCCTGACGCTGACAGCGTCGGCTTCGGCTGCTTTGGGCGCGGCCACAGTTACAGTGACGGGGAAATCCGGAACCCTTACAAGTACCTTCACGCTCAGCGTCGCGGTGACGTCTCCGTCCAGCTTTACTATCACGGCAAGCCCGGCAACCATCGGTCTGGTCCAGGGAAATTCGGCGAAATCCACCATCACTCTCAGCCCCGTGAATGGCTTCAACGGCACCGTGACTCTTGCGGTTTCAGGTCTGCCTTCGGGCGTTACCGCGACTTTGACTCGCGGCACGACAGCTAACATCGAATCTCTCAACCTGGTGGCCAGTGCGACAGCTGCAGTTGGCACCGCCAACGTGAGGATTATGGGCACATCGGGCAACTTCACGGAGTCGGCCCTCATCGCGCTGACGGTGACTTCCACCGCGACATTCTCGCTCGCCGCCACTCCCGCGTCGGTCACCGTTGCGCAGGGCGCCTCGGCCACGAGTTCGATTGCCGTGAGCGCTCAGAACGGCTTCAATTCACCGGTTGCATTCACGGTGTCCGGGCTACCGTCGGGCGTAACGGCGCAGTTCAGTCCCGTCAGCGCAGCGGGCACGAGCACCCTGACTTTCAGTGCCGGGGCTTCCGCTGCTTCGGGCCCGGCCGTAATCACGGTGACAGGCACCGCGGGCTCGCTCGCGAAAACCGTGTCGATCGCTCTGACGGTCACAGGTACGCCGTCCTTCACGGTCAACGCGACACCCGCCAGCGTAAGCCTGACGCCGGGCGGTACGGGCACATCGAGCATTCAGGTAGAAGGCCAGAACGGGTTCAACGGCAAGGTCGCGCTTACGGTGTCCGGACTTCCGGCAGGAGTGACTTCGGCATTCGCGTCATCCTCAACGGCGCCCGGAACTAACCTCACCTTCACGGCCGTCGCCACCGCAGCGGCCGGAACGGCGAGCGTGACCGTAACCGGCACTTCCGGAACCATTACAAAGACTGCGGCTATCGCGCTCACGATTCTGCCTGGCGCCGACTTCTCGCTGTCTTTCCCGCAGGGATCTCTGAGCATCTTCCAGGGCACGGCGGGCGCGGGCCCGATACGGGTCAGCGCGCTCAACGGCTTTGTCGGCAGCGTCGTGCTCACAGCTTCGGGCCTGCCGACCGGCGTGACCGCAGCATTCACGCCAACGGGAAGCGAAGGCCTTTATACCGCGACATTCACAGTTGCGCCGACGGCCGCGAAAGGCTCGGCGACTGTAACCATCACGGGAACATCCGGCGCCCTGACCCACAAAACCACTTTCACGCTGAACGTCCTGGCCACTGCCACCGGCACCGCCGTGGTGAATCTCGCGACGGTCGCCAACATCTCAGGCGCCGCAATCGATACGGTGCCCTTTACCGGCGGCGGTCTCGATAACGGCGGCCGTTCGTACTCCGGCATGCTGATGGGCGCTTCCCAAAATATCGGAGGCATCGTCTACAGCCTGGCGCCGATGACCGGATTGAGCGCTGTCAGCGCCAAAACTGTGACGCTGCCCGGCGGGCAGTACGGAGCATTGAAGCTTCTGGCTACCGGACTCAATGGAAATCAAACCGCACAGACGTTCACGGTCAACTACACCGACGGCACCAAATCCACCTTCACCCAGAGCCTGAGCGACTGGTTTGCTCCCCAGAACTACTCCGGCGAAACCACCGCGATGATGATGCCCTATCGCGACAACAGCACCGGCACCATCGACGGCCGCACCTTTGTGCTCTACGAATACACCTTCAATCTGACGGCCACCAAAACCGTCAGCTCAATCGTGTTGCCGAATAACCGCAATGTCGCGGTACTGGCGATGACGCTGACTGGAGCGGCTTCCGGCCAGACAAAATAACGCGCTTCGGGGTCTGATACTATCAAGCCGGCATGAAATCGACCCGCTTTTGTTTGACCCTCGTATTAACTATCGGCGCCTTTGCCGCTACTCCGGACCGCGTAAAAACCGTTAACGGAACCATTGAAGGCGCCGGACCTCTGCCCTCGGGCGTTCGGGAATTCAAAGGCGTTCCCTTTGCGCAGCCTCCGGTCGGGGACCTCCGATTCGCCCCGCCACAGCCGCTCAGGCACTGGACCGGCGTAAAAGACACGGCGCATTTCGGTCCCCGGTGTATGCAGTTAGCGGTCTTCGGGGACATGGGCTTTCGCTCTAACGGCATGAGCGAGGACTGTCTCTACCTCAACATCTGGATCCCGGCGAAATCCGGCCGCGAAAAACTCCCCGTCATGGTCTATTTCTTCGGCGGCGGCTTCCGGGCGGGCGATGGCTCAGAGCCGCGATACGACGGCGAGAACATGGCGACCAAAGGCATCGTCGCCATCACCGTGAACTACCGGTTGGGCGTGTTTGGGTTCCTCGCTCATCCTGAACTTACCAAAGAATCTGCTCATCATGCGTCCGGCAACTATGCGCTTCTCGACCAAAACGCCGCGCTGCGCTGGGTCCACGACAATATTGCTGACTTTGGAGGCGACCCCGCTAAGGTCACGATCGCGGGCGAATCCGCAGGGTCCATTGCAGTGAGCGCGCAGATGGCCTCGCCGCTCTCAAAGAACCTGATCGCCGGCGCAATCGGGGAAAGCGGATCCATTTTGGCAGCTCTCCCTGCCGTCCCGTTGGCGAAGGCGGAGGAACAGGGAGTCAAATTTGCCGAGAGCATTGCGACGCCTTCCATCGCCGCGCTTCGCGCCATGCCTGCGGAGAAACTGCTGGAAGCTGCGGGTAAACCCGGAGCCGGCCAGTTCAGCCCTTCCGTCGACGGCTACTTCTTCCCCGAATCGCCACTCGCCATCTTCGCCGCCGGGAAACAGGCGCACGTGCCGCTGCTGGCCGGCTGGAATTCTGAAGAGATGGGGGCCCGTTCGGTTCTCGCCCGCGACCCCGCTACAGCTGAAAATCTGGAAAAGGCCATCACGAGGCTCTACGGCGACCACGCTCCCGAAGTAATCAGGGAATATGGCGCCGGCACACCCGACGAAGCTCTTCAGGCTGCAACCGATCTTTCGAGCGACCGCTTCATCGCTTACAGTACCTGGAAGTGGATCGATATCGCCGGAATCACAGGCGGCAAGCCCGTATTTCGTTACTATTTCGCCCGTCCGCGTCCCGCGATGAGCGGCTCGGGCGGTTTCGTCACCGCTAATCTGGCAGGCGGAGTCACGCGGGGCGGGCCCGCTCCCGCCGCACCTCCGCCTCCTCCCAAAGGTGCAGTCCATTCCGCTGAAATTGAATACGCTCTGGGCAACCTGGCGACCAACATGGTCTATGCGTGGACTCCGGACGATTTCAGGGTCTCCGCCCTCATGGAACAGTATTTCGCGAATTTCATCCGCACGGGCGATCCCAATGGCGGCCAACTGCCGAAGTGGCCGGCGGGCGAAGGAGGGGGAACATCGCAGTTTTTACGGATCGATGTCCAAACCTCGGCTCAAACGGAGCTACACCGGGGCCGTTACGTGCTGCTGGACAAACTGGCGGGTGAGCTTTAACCTTCGGGGAGTCTGAAACCCTCCCCGCCCGGGCCGCGTCTGCGGTAAACTAGGGACACCTACATTTTCCCGAGGACGTGAATTTCATGCGTGCAAAAGGTCTTTGGGTCGCTTCTTTCGGCCTGACTCTTCTTTTCGTTATTTCTCCTTCCATCGCACAGCAGGACAGTACCAAACCGGCCGATGCCGGTCAGGCTGCCCCTGCCGCGAAGGACGCCGCTAAAGACTCGAAGAAGAAAGCCGCCGCCAAAACCGACCAGAAGCGCGAAACTGTCGCTAAGCCGCTTACTGACAAGCAGCGCAGGGCGAAAGAAGCCGCGCTCAAAAAGGAACTCGAAACTCCGTGGAAGAAGTGGCTGAACGAAGACGTCGCCTACATCATCACCGATGAAGAGCGCAAAGCCTTCAAGCAGTTCAACACCGACGAGGAGCGCGAACAGTTCGTCGAGCAGTTCTGGCTCCGCCGCGATCCCACCCCGGACACCGTTGAAAACGAGTTCAAAGAAGAGCATTACCGCCGCATCGCGTACGCCAACGAACATTTCGCTTCGGGCGCCCCCGGCTGGAAGCTGGACCGTGGCCGTATCTACATCACCTTCGGCCCGCCCGACGAAATCGATTCCCATCCCTCAGGCGGCAGCTACGAGCGCCCGGCGGCCGAAGGCGGCGGTGAAACATCCACCTTCCCCTTTGAAGACTGGCGCTATCGCTATATCGAAGGCATCGGCAACGACATCATGATCGAATTCGTCGACACCACGATGTCCGGCGAATACCGCATGACGATGGATCCGTCGGAAAAGGACGCACTCCTCTACGTTCCGAACGCCGGTCTGACCCTCGCCGAACAGATGGGCCTCAGTTCCAAAACGGCTCGCTTCCAGCGCACCGACGGCACCCACATGGGTTCGCCCCTCGGCGGAACGCCGGCAAGCTACGACGAATTCACTCGCCTCGAACAGTTCGCCAAACTCCAGCAGGCCCCGAAGGTCAAATTCAAGGACCTCGAAGCCGCCGTCAACACCCGGATCACGTTCAACATCCTGCCGATGCAGGTTCGTATCGATTATGTTCGGGTTACCGATACGTCGGTCCTCGCTAATATAACGGTGCAATTTCTGAACAAGGATCTGCAGTTCCAGGCCAAGGACGGCGTTGAGAAATCGGTGATTAACCTCTTCGGGCGCGTCACCACCATGACCCGCCGGCCGGTGACTACCTTTGAGAAGCCGCTCGAAATCACGATCCCGCCTGAGTTGCTGCAGAAGGCTACTCTGAACCGGTCGATTTATCAGCAGTCGGTTCCGCTCGCTCCTGGTCGCTACCGCCTCAACGTGGTCGCCAAGGACATCATCGGGGGCAACATGAATAACTATGAGGTTGCGCTGGACGTGCCGCACTTCGAAGAAGAAAAACTGGCTTCGAGCAGTCTGATCCTCGCCGACGACATTTCCCGCCTGCCGACAAAGAGCATTGGCGGCGGTATGTTCGCCATCGGCGACACCAAGGTTCGCCCGCGGCTCGGAAACACCTTCAGTCGCGACGAGAAGCTCGGCATTTACCTGCAGGTTTACAACTTCCAGCCGGACGAAAAGACCCAGAAACCTTCCGGGGAGATCACCTACGAGATCGATAAAGTGAACTCGACCGACAAGGTTCTGGACTTCACGGAAGATATTTCGAAGCTTCCCAACGCGTCGGCGAATCAGGTAACCATCGCGAAACTGCTGCCCCTGAAGAATATAGCGCCGGGAACGTATACGCTGAAGATCAAAGCCGTGGACAAGAAAGCGAACCAGACTTTACCGATTCAATCGGAGAATTTTACGGTAAACTAGAGACGCTGGGAAGAGTAGCCGCTGCCGGTGAGGCTGCGGTGGGCGAGGGAAATTGCGACGCGCTGATTTAGTTACGAAGTGCATGGCGCCGGTCGCGGGCCTTTTGGCCGTGGCTCTGATCCCGGTGTCTCCTCTCCTCGCCGCCGACCCGCCGGTGCGCTTTTCCGGTGTGCTCAGCGGTCTTGTTACCGACACCGCCGGCAAGCCCCAGCCGGGAGCTCTGGTCTTCCTTTTCAATAAGCAGGACCGCCTGCTGCAGCGCGCCGCGACTGACTTCGGCGGCACATTCTCGTTCGATGAACTCATTCCGGATCTCTATTCGGTTCGCGTTACCTTCGCCAGTTTTGTGCCGGCACTGAAGGACCGGGTCATCGTAAAGCCGGGCATGCGCAGCCTGCTCGAAATCAATCTCTCGCGCGTTTTCAGTTCCGTCCAGATCGTTTCAACCGTGCCTGCGGCGGGGGGCCTGATGAGCGACGACTGGAAATGGACGCTTCGCTCAGACGCCGCGCTCCGGCCCGTTCTGCGTTTCCTGCCCGCCGCGGCGGTTGGCCGTCCCTCTCTCGATTTGAATCCCGCAAGAGCCGCCATGTTCACGGGATCCCACGGACTGGTCAGCATCTCGGCGAGTGACGGTGCACAGACCGTCAACGAAGACGGACAAACCGACCTCGGCACCCAGTTCGCTTTCGCCACTTCGGTGCATGGGGGAAACCGCGTTCAGGTGAGTGGCAACGTCGGCTATGGGGCTGCATCGGGTGCGCCCGCCGCGTCCTTCCGGACGACTTACAGCCGCGACTTCCTCGGCACCTCGCCCTCCGTCTCGGTAACCATGCGGCAGCTCTACGTGCCGTTCCGCGCGACGCAGTCCGGCGACTCCGTTTCCGCCCCCGCGCTGCGGACACTGGCGGTCAGCTACGCCGATAAAAAAGAGATCTCCGATTTTCTGACCGCCGAGTATGGTTTCGAGCTCGACATGGTCTCGTTCGTCGATCGGCTTCACTATTTGAGCCCGTTCGCTCGCCTCAATTATGCGCTGGGAAAGGGCAAGGTCGATTTCACCTGGACATCCGGCAATGCCCGTCCGGAACTGGGCATCTCTTCCGATGATCCGAACGCCGATCTGCATCGCGACCTCGCCGCCCTTTCGCTCATTCCCCGCGTCACCCTGGCCGATGGCCGGACCCGTGTGCAGCGCGGCGATAACTACGAAATCGGCGTCACCCAGAAGTTTGGCTCGCGCGAATATCGCGTGGCCGCTTATAACGAGCGCGTTTCGAATACTTCGCTCATGATCGCCAACCCGGAAGTCGCCGGGTTCGCCGGCGAGTTGATGCCTGATCTTTTCTCTAACAGCGCGCTTTTGAATGCCGGCGTTTTCGACAGCACGGGTTACATGGCTTCCGTCACCCAGAACCTGGGAGACAATTACCGGATTTCGGCGACGTGGGGATCGCTGGGCGTCATTGAAGCTCACCCGGACGGCCCGATAGTTTCTTCCGACGATCTGCGACGCGCCATAGGCGTCGGAAACCGCGACGCCGTGACGCTCCGCGCTTCGGGGACCACGCATCGAACGGGCACCCGCTTCGTCACCAGCTATCAGTGGGCGAATTACCGTTCGGCCATGCCCGGTCCTCAGTATTCCACCGGATCCTCCCGCCCCGAGCCTGGCTTGAACGTGATGCTCCGCCAGCCCATCCCTTCATGGTTCGGCTGGAAGCTGGAAGCCTCGGCGGAAGTTCGCAATCTCCTTGCGCAGGGTTATTTGCCGCTCATGATGGCGAACGGACAGCAGCTTCTGCTGGTCAACACGCCCCGGACTTTCCGCGGCGGCCTCGCCTTCGTATTCTAGAAGGCATATGCGCGCATTTTTCGCGTTGGCCTGCTTTACTGCCGCTGCTTTCGCTCAGCCCGTCACCTTCAACCGGCAAATCGCTCCGATCGTTTTTAACAACTGCTCTTCCTGCCACCGCCCCGGGGAAGCCGCGCCGTTCTCGCTTCTCTCATATCAGGACGTCAAGGCGAAAGGCCAGATCATAGCGGCCGTCACTTCCGCCCGCATCATGCCGCCGTGGAAGGCCGAGCCTGCTTCATTTTCTTACCGCGGTGAACGCCGTCTCAAAGATTCCGATCTCGCGCTGATTCAGCAATGGGTCAAAGCCGGCATGCCCGAAGGACCCGGCCCGAAGCCCGAAGCTCCGAAATTCGGCTCCGGCTGGCAACTGGGCGAGCCCGACCTGATCCTCGAAATGCCCGCCGGCTACCATGTCCCCGCCGACGGCCCCGACATCTACCGCAATATCGCGATCCCCCTCGGCATCGCTGAAGATAAGTGGATCACCGCCATCGACATGAAGCCGACCGCGCGCTCCGTTGTACATCACGTGCTCTATTTCGGCGATCCGAGCGGCCAGGCCCACGAGCATCTTCAGGAAGGCGACCAGCCGGGCTTCAGCGGCATGCGCGCGGGCGGCGCCACCATTCCCCTCGGAGGATGGGCGGTGGGCGCTCAGCCCCATTTCTTCCCCGAAGGCCTGGCGCTCAGCGTTCCCAGGGGCGCGGACCTCGTCATCCAGTACCATTTCCACCCCACAGGCAAACCGGAGACCGAGAAATCGACCCTCGGCATCTACTTCGCCAAACAAGCCCCGGCGCGAAAGCTGCTTTCCATCCAGATGCCGCCGGTTTATTCGCTCTTCGCGGGTCTCAAAATTCCAGCCGGCGAGAAAGATTATGTGGTGCGCGATTCTTACACGCTGCCTGCGGATATCGATGCGATCGGAGTCGGCGCGCATGCGCATTATTTGGGTAGGAAACTGACGATGACCGCCACGCTGCCGTCAGGCGAAGTCAAAACCCTGCTGCTCATCAACGACTGGGATTTCGCGTGGCAGGACCGGTACTTCTTCAAAGACTTTGTCGCACTGCCCAAAGGCACGCGCCTCGACGCTGAAGTGCACTGGGATAACTCCGCATCCAACCCCCGCAACCCCTCGAATCCGCCTATCGCCATTACATGGGGGGAGCAATCGAAAGACGAGATGGGAAGCGTCAGCCTGATCGCGGTACCGCGCGTCGAGTCCGACTACGCCATGCTGCAGGCTGCGCAAAGGACCCGCATGACCGAAGCCGCGCGCGAGCGCCTCAGGCAGGATCCCTCTTTTATGCTGAAGCTGCGCGAACTGATGGGCCGTTAAATGGGGCGGCTCGTTTTATTGGCGCTCGGGATGACGCTGAACCCGTCGCTGCATTTGCGCGATGTCGAGGGCATCGAGCGCTATCCCCTTAAGGTGGATAAAGGTCATGCCGAGGCGCTCTTCTTCATCGCCGAAGATTGCCCCATCTCGAATTACTATTCTCAAGAGATCCGACGCATCTGCGATGCTTACAGAGCCAGGGGCGTCGGCTGTTCGCTCGTTTACGTCGACCCCACTCTCAGCGACGCCGCCGCGGCGAAACACGCCCAGGAATACG
>Ga0302319_10007250_pt1 | contig 21829 bp, 14 predicted proteins | sample Bog_T0_2_FD_203319 | JGI IMG/M metagenome (GOLD analysis project Ga0302319, IMG submission 203319) | Peat permafrost microbial communities from Stordalen Mire near Abisko, Sweden - Bog_T0_2 | ecosystem: Environmental > Terrestrial > Soil > Wetlands > Peat | place: Sweden: Abisko, Stordalen Mire... | reverse complement strand
TTTTTCGCTGGCAGAGGCAGGGATGGCGCAACAGTCGCGGGCTGGACTTGCAGTACCAGGAACTTTGGTCAGAGTTGATGCAGCTGAACGAACGGCTGACCATACGGTGGCGCTGGATCAGGGGACACAGCGGGCATCCCGTCCAGACCCGCGTCGATGCTCTCGCGTATCGAGCCGCCCGCTCCGCCTGGGTGAAAGGAAATATGGCGGCATAATGCCGGCGAAGGACTCAGAAAGTCAGAGAAGGAGAAACGCAGATGGCATCGATTGCGGAAGCAAGCTCGCTGTTTGAAATCGACGTGGAACTCGACGGACTGCTCGAAGAGATCGAGGGACAGGTTGAGTCGGAAGGCCAGGCCTCGGACGACCTGGTTGCCCGGTTCCAGCAATTCTGTGAGGCGCACGGCGAGAAGGTCGACCGGATCGGCCGCTTTGTCCGCATAATGGAGGCCCGCGAGCAGTATTGCCGGACCGAATCAGCGAGGCTCGCGGACAGAGCGCGGGCCACAGCCGGCAAGGTGGAGCGAACCAAGAACATGGTGCTCTACTACCTACTCAGCCGTGACCTCAAGAAGATCGAAGGCCATCAGTTCACGTTGCGCGCGCAGAAGAACAGCCAGGACTCCGTGCGAATCACCGACCAAGCCGCAGTGCCGAAGTGTTATTGCAGGATTGATGCGCGGATTGATGGAGTTCTTTGGGAGACAGTCATATCGCTACTCCCAGACGAAATTTCGAAATCCTTGGAGTCGTCTATTCAGGAGACGAGACCGAATGCTGACGCGATCAAAGCGGCTGCGATGCGTAATGAACATGTCCCAGGCGGGGAAGTTCGCCGCGGTTCACATCTAAGAGTGGCCTGAAAGGAGCTTGGGGGCGTCGCATCTTCGCCGCGGCTTGATGTCCCTGAATTCCCCTAATCAGTGACGTTCTTCTCGAATCCCTATAAAACCTATCCTCTCCGGGACCGTGTGCCGGCTGTGTGCCGGAATGCCGACCGAGGTGAACGACGGCAAAAAGAGGACAGCTGCCGCCGCAGCAACATGGACAATATTCCGGGCCAGCCATTCCCGCAGATACGTGAATGATAACGTCCTTTATCATGCATAAAAAAGTGGGGAATAAAAGTGGAATTTGTCAGTCTCCTACTTATCTTTCGTCATATGCATGGCCGGTAAGTACCAGGGCCGAAATCTCGGGCCTCGACTCCCGTATCGCATCGAGTGGAGCAATATATCGTGTCGGTTCCGCATGCGGAATTGCGATTCCATAGTCAGCACTCATATCCGGGGGTCTGATCTCGAAGCAAGCTAAGCCTGCCCCGAGGGTGATCAATTTGCTGGCCAGGGGCGTAACGACCAATCGACATCCGCCCATAATGCGCATGCTTTCTCGGTATCGGATCATCGCGCTGAGGAGTTGCCTGTAAGCTTCAAACGGATGCGACTCATGGGCCAACAGAATATTAGTTGTCGGAGTTTCTCTGGCATCAAACAGCGGCTCTCTGTACTCGACTAGAAGTCGATCAGCGCGTCGAAGATCTCGCGATGGATGAGGAAGGACAGGACAAATTTCTGCGTTCGGGGGAATTGCCAACCCCATAACCTTCTGCAGCTGGCTTACCTTGTTTTCGCCTAGAATCGGAAACCACACTAAAGGCCAATCTTGATAGCTCTCAGCATGAAGGGCACTCGAAAATCCGGGAATCAGAATTAAGTCATTGCTTGGATCTTCTGATCGAATTTTGGCATCTAGTGCTGCGTCTTCGGCCACCAGCACTTGGAAGTTGACTCCGTTTGCGAACAGGGCGTTTGGCGCCCCCTTGTTGGGAACTAGCTTGTGCAAAATGCCCGTCAACAAGGCCAAATAAACAACTCGCGGCAACGAACTGACATCGAGGATGATATCCGTCTGATCGTCCAAGTGCGCGAGCGCTTGCTCTGCGCCCAATCGAAGAGCCGTGCTCGCGCTGATATCTTCGTCGCCCGGAACCGAAGAACCAATTTGAACAGTGGATGTGGGTCCAAGACCACTGAACATATCGGTAAGAGCCCTTGCGTTTTCTTCCGTCTGATCCCGCAAGTCCTGACTCAATTGATATCCTGTAAACCCCACCAGTAACAGCTTCGCTTGCTCAATGGCATGACGAGACTCGCGGAGGTTCTCAACAAACTCCTTCATCACAGTTTGCGCTCGGAGATCGAAGCCGCTGCCTGCAATATACAAGAGCTTGAGAGCCCGAGAGCGGAACAACAGATCCCAAGTCGGATGAACCTCTTGACCGCGCCGCAAAACGTAGTGCTGCCACAACATTTAGAGCGCCTCCAGGAGCGTGTTCTTGCTTGGTATTCTGCCTCGCTCCATCCACTCAATCAGTTTCTCGACGCTAAGATCTTGCCATCCGCCCATCTGGAGAGGCAGCCCATAGTGCATGCACAGCGTACGATTCAGGTAAAAAACAGTCCCGCCGTCTCGCGCAGTGCTCGCGGCACTCTGGCGCGAAATAATGAGATTTTCCGCGACACACTCGGCAAGTACCTTTCTCAGAGTTCCGCCGATCTCTTTTAAGTTACCGGAATTAAGCTTAAAGGACTCTGCTTGCGATAAGCGTACTCCGGTGACGCCCGGAGCATATGGTGCATTCGGTAGGAATGTTCTGTCTCTACAATACGAACCAATTGCATCCAGCAAACGTTGAGCTCGGGTTCCCTCGGTATGATTTTTGGGGATGAAGTCTCGTTTTCGTTTCGCAACGTCTCTTAAGAGCTTCTCTTGCTCCTGTGGCGACAGAAGAAGTTCGGCACGGCGCAAAATTTGTTTGGCTTTTAAGCCATCGTAAAGGCCTGCTGATAGCGAAAGAAGCTCCTCGACGTTGTTCGTTGCCAGTACACAGAGGCGCTCGATTCCGAAGTAATATGGGATCTTCAGCTCTTCGTGAAGAAAGATGTCGGCCGCGCCCTGAACTTGGGAACTGTCACGCTGCTCAAGCTCTTCGGCAGACAGAGGCGCTAGTTCCAGACTCATCTGGCGTTTGAGCTCATCACGCGCGAGCAATATCCGGGTAGTAAATAGCTCTTCCAAGGACTCTAGGCTTGGATTAGTCAAGTTGCGTTCAGCGTGCGCTACCCACTCCAGGTAACGAGGGTTCCCTTGATATCGGACTATTTCCGCGCGTATTGCCGCGAAGCCCTTAGAGATCTGATCTCGGACATCTTCCGGTTGGAGGGAACTTCGCAGATACTGCGAAAAGGCTACAGGCGGTATCTCACTTTGCGCTTCTAATCGTCGCTGGAGAACACTCTGCGCAAAAGCTACAAATTGAGATTGCCCTCTGCCCGCACTCCATAAGTCATCCAATGCGTATTCACGAAGATCTCGCCCTTCGCGAGTACCTTGAGAAAGCAATTCCTCACCAAGCGCGATGCTTCTTTCAGCCAGCCAAACAGGAATGCTTGGACGAATTTCCGTAAGCTCTTGAATGAGCATTTGGCGCTGCTTTCGTCGGAGCTTATGGACGTCATCGATCATGAGCATTCGGCGCGGAGCAACTTCTATCTCATTGAAGATGAACCGCACCGATTGAAGCCACAGTATGCTTTCGAAACGCACATGGACTGGCATCTCTGCGGCGTTCCTCCCCGCCAACGAGTCAAGTTCTGCGTAGACAGCCCGTTCCCGTCTCTCGGCCCAGGTCATAAGATCCGTCGCTGACACGGTTGTCGGAATAGATTTCAAATCCGCTGCAAGTGGCCCGTATTCAAGGCGCACGCCTTCCAGATCATTCGCTGCCGATGAACCGATGAGCGTCACCAAGCTTCTTAGTGATCGCAACACCACTCGACAATCGAGAAGGGCCCGAAACAGACCTTCCTGATTCAAGGTCGCACCCGGAGGCAGGTCAGCGTAGCCCGAGGCACATGACAAGAGAACACCTAAAACCTGGGGTCCACTAGCTTCGTTCATTATTTGGAAAGAAACGAGACGCTGGTACGACTCAATCATGTCCTGCATTCGGCGTGCATTCCAGAACGCTCGCAAAGCAGTTGGTGTGAATGCGCGAAGCAGCGTCGTTTTCCCCCCACCCGGCGGGCTTCGGAACATATGAACAGCGCCCTGAAAAGCGTCTTCTGCGAGTCGCTCTAAGATCTTCGGTGAGAATAAGCGCACGAATTCTTGATCCGAGGTGCGTTCGGACATGCGTTCAAGGAATGGGTTGGCGCGATATGCCATCAGAACTCCCGATGACGACTGACTCGCGGAAACAGTCCATAGAACTGATACGATTCAGGTCCCCATAAGATGTACACCGAATTGTTCGGCGTGTTGTGCGGCAAAACTACAGGCAATGCGCAACGAGCAAAACCCAGCTGCGCATCCGTGGTTCCGCCAACCAAAATATGCTTATCGGAGGCTTTGGTGTCATAGTATGCCGGGTTGTTCAGAATCGACTCCAACTGTGGCGTCCATGTGCGCGCGAGCGACACGCTGTTTTCGATCGGGCACAAGACTCTTATTTGAAGAGGCTTATACCCATTTTCGGAAGTAAATCGTTCAGCCCAATACTCGATGTGGTCAATCGCTTTTCGAGTCGCCACGTAGAGTAACAGAAAGACTTCGTAATGCGACGTATCAACCAAATCTCCACGGTGCAATCTCTCGTACACCTTCTTCAGTTTACCTTTGTATTTATTCTGTTTGCTGTCGAAACGGATATACGTGTTTCCACTTCCGGAAAAGTCGTCAAGCAACCAGATCAGGTTAAAGCGCGCCTCGTTCGAGTTGAATCCTGACGTTTGCAGGGTCGTTCTCAGCTCGGAAACCATATCGTCAGCTTTATCTTGCCCTAATTCATAGGCCTGCCATATCTGCTCATTGCCTATCTCACCGTCGCTTGCTCTTCGGAGCTCATTCGTCCTAGCGCCGTCACTCAGTCCAAGATAGAGCGACTTCAGTTGCAGTTCTCTGAATCTGGCGTGCCGTCTGATCGCACCAATTCTATGGGCAGGAATATCCTGCTCCTCTGCCACAAGCTGCAGCCGCTCCTGCACGATCAGATCCGGGTAGGCACTCTGTACGAGATGCGACAATTCGGCATCTGAAAAGTAGACGAGCCGTTCAACGACAAGATCGAGCGCGGTCTGACGATCATCCTGACTGAATTGGTTAAGCCAAAGAGCGAGACTCTCCACAAAGCGCTTGCCGGGACCGAAGCGTTGGTAGTGATCGTACTTATAGTCGGCAAGCAACTGCAGGGGCGGGACGCAACGGCTGACCGTCTCTTCGTCTTGCCAGCCCATCACTTTCGCGAGAAGCTGTTGTGCGTTTTGGTCTCTCATTGTTGCTGAGCTCCTCCCGTCACGGACAACGGCAGACTGAATTTCCCGCCGCCATCCAGTCGGATCTGGTCCAGATACCAAAGCGTCGCGTCGACATCTCGCTTGTGGCTGGGAGCGAGTTTCCAGCCGCGATCTAAACGTCGCGAAGGCACATCCACACTCAACGAAAAGCGATGTTCGAGCAGAGAGGAATCATTTCCTGACCATGCGCCTTGATCGCCCATGGTCAGTATCTCGTATGGATCGATTCCAAATTCCTGAATAATATGGGCTACCAAATGCGACTTGTTCACGCCAGCTCCCAGGATATCCACCGAGTGTTTGCTTCTCACAACTCGCGACAGATCGAGACCAGCCTGTCGTAGAGCATCAGCAATGACAAACCAGTTGCTTTCCGTGTTAACGCCTGCTCGGAATCGTACACTTACCTGATAAGGATGGGTGGCTCGAATCGTCTCAATCGGTACTCCAAGAGCCTGAAGACGACGGACAATTCGCGTAACATGACTCAGGAACTCGCTTGTCGGGCGGGAGTTGTCGGGCAGTTTGGCCAGATTCGAAATGTATCCAGCGTTGTATAACCCAACGAAGATCTTTGGCCAGTGAATTTCGGGAACGCATTTTTGCAACTCTTCTTGAATGGATCCTCCCCTCCCAGAAGCAATTGCAATCAAGACATCTGCCTCGATGAGGGAACGAAAATGCGCGATGATGGCTTCCGGCGGCGGACTGTCGGTTCGTTGTGAGCTACATAAAGTGCCGTCGTAGTCGAAAACAATCGCCCGAAAACTTTGTTGTTCCAACACCCTTTGGAAACTCTGACGAGCGCGGCGCATCGAGCCATGACGTTCAACCGACGGCCATCTCGCTCCAAGGACTTCATACTTTGATTGCTCGCCATGATCTTCCGACACTATCGGCGCCGGAATCAGATCAGAAATATCGATGTAATGCAGATCGCGCCCGAATTGTGGAACGTCGGGACGCCCCGGATCTCTCCCCGTGCGCAGGGCAATTTTCGACACGAGTTGCATTTGGGCGACCAGGCCAGCCAGCAAATCCCGTGGCTTTGCGCCCCCAAATGGCATGGTCAATGTAGGAACGCCTTCGGGTAGCAGTGCGCGCATGCCCTCCCACAGCCTTTCGAGCGTAGGCTCGATCAGGGCGATGATTACGCAATCACTCGGCCGCTCCGCCAGCCACAGATGTCTGCCATGGGCGAACGATCTTAAGTCTGCCGTCTGACAATGCAAAAGCGCACTTTCGGCCAGTTTCGATTCCAAGTCGGCGGCTACGGGGCGCAGCAATGGAGAAAAGGTGACTATAACGCTCCCACGTTTGACTGCCTCATCGACGAAACCTGATGCTTCATCCAACCAGTCTGAAATGGTTTTGGTGCCCAACCGTAAATCGTCAATTGAGGCAGGCATATGCCGCTCTTCTTTATCTAGTTCTCCATAAGCGCGCGCGATCAGCATTGCATCCAGGAGCAGACTATTCGTCGCGAGATAGCCATCCTTCTCCGTCAACTCGAATGAATGAATGTTCACGTCTGTTAGGCGCGACGCACATTCGATCAGAGGGCTTTCTCGGCGATTAGTAATAATGTGGACCGGTCGCGCGCTGTGCATGCGAGCCCGCTGCAGAGCTTCAATTATGTCGGGATTCTTGCCTTCCGCGGAAATAAGAAAGACCGGGCTGGCGGCGGCCAAAGTCGGATTGCAGATAATTTCAAGGGGAGTTGATGGTCGCGACACGCGACCGGTATAGGTTTCGTGGAGATTGCACAGGAGCGAAGCCACTGTGAACGAACCTCCAGAGCCAACCCCGATGATGCTCGATTCACACGCGCCGGCAATAGCGGCCTTCACTCTCACGATATCAGCGCTCAACGCTCGCTTGTAAGACTCGCCGAGCTTCTCTAACTCAGACTCATACTGTGTCTTTGTCATGCTATCGCTGAACCCGATCCCCTCCGTAAAGTCTTGGGTGGCGTCCTTATTGCGCTCTCGTGGAAGCCGTTTCGGCGAGACGCCCCGTTGGCCTTGGTGGTCCGTGAAGTCTGTTCCTTTGCCAATTCTGCCCGCAATTCCATTAGCAAAACGCCAAGCATGTTAAGTCCTTTTCCGTTTACCTCTCCCCAAGTGCGGTTGACGGCGTTGTCCACTCGCCCTGCTTCGACAAGTCGGACGTTGCCTGTTGACAGCAAGAGCTGTTTAAGATCTTCGTGCTGACTGAATTTCGCACGAAGAACTTTACGCATTCGATCGTATTTGATCTTGGACCAGTCCGAGACAATATCCCAAGTGTAGAGACCATGTGCCGCCATTGCGACAAGTCCGGGAGAGGGCGCATTCAAGATCCAATCCCGGACTGCGGGTTTCCGGGCCTTACCTGCTTGGTAGGCATGTTCGGCGGTCGGAAATTCCTTATCTTCAAAAGTGATCGGTCTCTGATACAGGTTACTGAACACCCCATAAGGTTTTTCATTGGCCCGATAAAATCGGATCTCTTGCGGTGCGTTTTTTTCGGTTCTAACGGCGGCTGTTTCGCTTTTCCGACGCGGAGCTGCTGTCTTCATTCGGGGGTCTCCGTGGGGTGAATGTTCGAGGGTACGATGTTTAACGTTTTGCAGTGATTCAGAATGAGGACTTCGATCAGGCTGGTCAGGCTTCGGTTATCACGTTCTGCTGCGACCTCCGCCGCCGCCTTGATCTGCGGAGAAACTCGCATTGTCATTACCGCCGTCTTTGTCTTGGGCTTTCCGCGAGGCATTTCAACTCCCGCTCAATATGTACTGCATTATAGCTGCATTATTCAGTACAATGTAAAGCAATTAAACAAATCAAGACCCTCCAAATGCGATTTTGCCTCTCAAAGGTAAACTTAGCATATTCGTCTTATGTTCGCCATACAGCGGAACTGCATGGCGCAAATACTTCATTCTGCGCGATCGGGACAATAAGCATATATTGCCATGAAGAGATCAAGTTGGCCCCTTCCCCTGCTCCGCGCTCCGGCGGAATCTCTGGCATCTAGCGCCCGACCGCAACCGTGGCAGCAGCTTCATTCGCGGGGCTGCCGCTGCGTCATCTCTCCCCGTTTCGATGCAGGCCGTATGCGTGTGCGAAATAGTCACCCTCTTTCCGGTGCCCCGACACATGGCGGGCGACTGGCACTCTAGCCGCCTCCGCTTGCCGTCAATGACGGATTTTGGCTCCCCTTTCCCCACCGGGCAAATAACGTCTTCGGCGGGGAAGTCACCCCAAAATCCTATGACCGCAGCGCTCTTTTGCGGCGGCATCCCGTGCCTTCTTTCGCCCCCGCCACGGGGGACATTCGTTGCTAACGAACTCGGCATCCCGACCGACATTCCGCAGCACACGAGCTATATCGCAAGCTGGATCAAGCCTTTGAAGGACGACAAACGCGAAATCTTCCGCGCGGCAGCCGACGCGCAGCGGATTGCTTCGATGGAACTCAGTTTCCATCATGACTATGCGGCTCAGGTGCAGGAGGAACTATCCGCCGTTCCGGGCTGAAGCGCCCGGACCGGCTTTCCTCCGGGCACACAGGGTTTTGACCACTATGACGTTCCAAGGATTTCCGAAACCTTGGTCCTCAGATGCAAAGCCTCTGGAATATCCCGAGCGCATAGCACTGTCAAGATGTTCAGGAATGCCACCTGCAATTCAGGATCCTTTTCAACGTCTTTCTGTCGATGTTTCCAGCACAGTGACAATACTTCTGTAAACGACGCGCCGAGATCGTGATGTTGCCATTCGCGGTCAGGGAGGGAACTCACGGTTTTGGCAAGCTGCTTCACACCCTGAGGGAGCAAGACCTGCCCAGATTCCGTGCGCAGAAAATACGCGAACCATCCTGCCGCCGCGCCGTATTTCAACCATCGGCTGCCCCATTGCTGAAATGTCGCTGCCATCGAACTGACTAGGTCCTTATGTTTCGCGTCGCCCAAGACTGGAACACCGATTTCGTTCAGTCCCATGAGATTCACCGCGAGCCCTTCCGCACGGCACCAGTAATTGCCGTCCCCCGGCTGCCACGCAGGCAGCGTATCCGCAAACGCCACCATGTCCTGCCAAATCGCCGCGTAACCCTTATGATCCTTGCTCACCTGCAACCCCTGCACGATCCATGATTGCAGATAATCCTCGACCCAATACTTTCCGGCCGGACCCAATTCAAGGATCGGCCTATAAAACTTTCGGGCGGTCTCGACGGAATTTGCACGGGCGACAAATTCGGCAACACGCGCCATGACCCATTGGTCGAATTCATATGTCGTACCCTGAATTTCCGAACGCTCATCGCCTGCCTCGGGTTTCGGCAGTGTCCGCATCTCCGAATCGAAGAGTTCCTGAACATACTTCGCCAGAGTCTCTTCTTCCTCGCCGCGAAGATCCGCGCGCTGCATCGCGTACAGGAATCCAAAGCCCTTTTGGATAACGTGATGATCGATATCCTGCATGTCACGGTGCAGTTTGCGATCGGTCTTTTGTTTGCGCGCCCACTGCCGTTGAGCGTCACGTTGTTGTCTTTGGCCCGCCGACATCGACCTTCGCTCTATCCTTTCGACGAGCCTCCGACCTAGAATTTCCGCCCACCGCAGCGGAATAAGAGGCCCCTTGAGCTTGCCCGCGACGAACCTCCGGAAGAGAGGGGCACGGCAGTCCGCAAGTTTGGTCGTATCGGCGTAGTATCCGGACTCGCGGATCGCCGCTCGCCTCAACGCACTCCACAACACCGTCACGTTGACCAATTCGCCGAACCTGTCGCCCAATTTCGCACGCAGCAAATAGGCCCGAAAAAGGGTGAAGAGGGTCGAGTTGTAATGGGCCCCGGTGACGCCCTCGAACGCCATCCGCAAGACCCACTCTTCGCTGCTTTCTTGCAGCAAAGCAGCACCCGCCTCCCCGAGGAATGTCTCGGCACTGTGATCGTTGATCGACATTGGCGAGTCATGCTCGGCCGTAACCGGCTTCAGATCGCGCAACGTGTCGAGGCACCACTTTTCGAGTTCGGGGTTCTGTGACAGCCAGTCCCGATGCTGAATGACAAGCACAGCGAGACCGCCGGCAACCGAACTGATCCTGTAATGTTCATGCGAACCCCCTTCGGTGTCGTCCTTCCAGTTGGCGAGTTCGCGGACCTGTGCAGAGAACTGAGGCAGCTCTTCCGGATTTAACTTCTTTTCACCTTCCAGCAATTGCCGCGCCGTAAGGGCGAGGCCAAGCGAAAGCATCTTTCGTTTGCCGTCGCCTTCGGATTCATCGGCAATTTGTTGCAGATGAGCCGGCCATGTCATCGTGATCAACACTTTGCCATCGCCCTGCGGAGTCTTGGTGTAATTCGCAGGGTCAAACCTCGCCAGAAAGAATTCTTTTTGAATTCGCGATTTCTCGTCCCCGTCAGGCAGTTTTGCCCATTCGGCCCGACAGGCCGTCAGGTAATCCTGCGTGCCCTTGTGCTGATGCATGACGCTCGTTGCGACCTGCCAAAGAATCCACTGCCGATGCTGCATTCGGTTCCATTCAGCCGCGAGCTTTACGATTTCCTGGGGCTGTCGCGCGAACGAGATGCTCCATGTGTTCCCTCCGTCGCTCTGAGCCAGACTCATTTGACATTGATAGATGTAGTAGTTCCCGAGAAGTGGCTGGAGTTGCCCGGCGAAAAGCCCCGGATACTTTAGCCCGACCGAAATTAGCAATCCGGCAAACGCAGCCGATTGGCTATGGTCGAGAATGTATTGCAGCCACTCCGTGACGTCATGATCGCTTTCAATCTCCTCGTAAAGCCATTTTTCGAGCGCCATCATTGCGGCCTCAATCGTGTCGCCTTCCATCGGGAGTTGGCGGTGCCATGCAAACACATTACAGTCGCCGACCCAGCTGTCGGACTTGCCGTTGATGGTGAACTCAAAACCAAATTTTCTGCGTTCTTCGTCGGTCGGTTCCCGCCCGAGCCCGTCTTCAATCCAGCGCGCGGTTGCGTAATTTACCAGCCGCACAATCGCATCAAGCCCTTCTCTTGGAGCCTGTTTCAAAAATTGCAGAAAAGAGCCCTTCCAATACATGGCTGGATAGCCCTGCCGCCAGTCGGACAGGCCAAGGTCCAGCCGCAAAGATCTGTTCTGTCCGTAAGGGTCGGTTGCTTTCGGCTCCTCAATGCAGACAGCCAGCAAGACTTCCTTCGCAGTCTCCGGACGAATCGAGATGAGCCCGGACAGTGCCACCGTATCCATCACGGCTGACCGGAAACCCTCCGCGACCTCGCGCAGCGGCCCGTCCGGAGCGGGAGGCCGCATCGGTCCTTCGTGATGCAAGCTGAATCCGGGCACAGAGATTCTTCTTGCTCTGCTTTCTTCTGGGTGGGCTTTCCGCCACTCCTCCCTCGCCTTGGCTTGCCGCTCCTCTTGTTCCTCTCCTCGCCGTACAGCATGATCGGGCTCTTCCTTTCGGCCACACAGTTCCAGAGCGATCTGCGAAACATCATCCGGGAATTCCGGCGCGGCCGACAACAGTGCTTCATAAATCACCTTGTCCTTGTCACCGAAATGCAATCCTTCCGCGGTTCGTCCCTGCGCTTCCTTGGCCAGTTCCAGAGCCAGTGTTCCTGCTTCGCTCCTTCCCGGCATGCCCACGGGCATTGTTCGTAGCCAAAGCGCGCAGGCATCGGCGGCCTGCATAAGAGCGTGTTTCGCAACATCCGCCGCATGGTGGCTCAGAACACGTAGCACAGGAAGCCAGAAGAGAGGCTGCGGAATGCGGAACCACGCTTCTGATTGTTCCGCGAGCTTTGAATCGCCGAAACCCCTGAGGCGCCAATCCGGAAAAGAAGCGACATGCACGAGCCGTTTCAGAAGGCGGTGCAAGATCAGACCATCGTTCGCCACAAGATCAGGCCAGACCTGCTCAAGCAATGACTCGGCATTTGCTGCGAACAACAATCCGTCGAGAAAAAGATCAGCCGCGAGTTTTAACTCTGCGTCTTCGCCCGCGAATGCGACTGCAGTCGCTTTCCAGTCTTCGAGACCATTCCCATGTTCAGCCAATGACTGCGCGTACAAACGAATTGCCCGTCCCCACCGAGGCACATGGGCATGCGCCTTGATCATCGCCGGAGCGCCAGTCCCGGCAAATTTCAGGATCCGATATCGGGCCCAATCGCCCATGAGATCGTGCGCGAATTGAACCGACGGGCCATAGACACGAAGCAGCCCCTCTTGGGCAAATTCTCCGACCAGCGGCAGATCGGCGGTCGAGATGTCGTCCACATGAACGGCCCCGCTCAGTTTTTCGCCCTCCCACTGCCCCAACCTGCGAAGCAGCGAGTCCCGCGCCAAGCTCATACTCCCGGACCCTATCCATCGCTCCCAAATGTGATCGATGATCTCCGTCGTTGCGATCCATGGCCATGTCGAGGAAAAGCGCTGCGCGATATCCGCCCGCAAGACCCAGTCGAGAACCATCAAATTCCGTAGAAAAGGCTGCAACTCAGCCCGCAGAAGCAGTGGGCTTATGCCTGGAATAGTTTGGACAGCCGCCATAATGTCAGCCAGCTTCGGCTTCTCAAAATCGACCTTCTGGACATCAGTGATCCCCGCCTCAACAAGCAGGTCATGGGTTGAATCCAGAGACTGAGGCTGGCATGTCAAAACAACTTTCCAACTGCCTCCCCCGTCCTGCCTCACGGCCCTCAATAACTCGACCGCACGTTTGCGAGATTCTCCTTCCAGGTGCTCAAACCCATCGACGACCAGCGCACAACCATGAATGCCGGAGTGAGCAATGAGTTCCGGAATGCTATGGCTAAGACTGAACGCGTTAGCCAATTCTGTCTGACTCGTTTTCGAGAGCTGTTCGGCGCTGAACCAGATCTTGCGCTTGAAGGTGCCGCCTGGACTGACAAGCTGCGAAACCACGGCCGATTTGCCGCTCCCCGACTCACCCGCGACTACGACAACGTCGTGCGCTGCTATCTCCGCAGCCAATTGCTCCAATTCGGCCGTTCGGGGCAAGTGAAGGCCGGTCCCGATTACCGAGCGGATGCCTTTGATATTGTCGCTGGCGACAGCTTCAACCTTTTGCCAGTCGTTTCGAAAATCCGGATGGTCCTGCAGCTCGAAGTCTGGCCTGAGAGTGAGGATCAGCTTTGGAAGGTCATAATATCCGCCGGTAGCCCTGTTTTCGGATGCTACCTGCAAGAGGCGACTCCAAAGCTTTGCGCCCCCCTCTACAGTTCCGTCACGCACTATTTCGGCACAGAGGCTGATACAGTCGCCCTCGGAGGCATCCGAAAAGCGCAACACGCGAAGTCTGGAAACAAGGCGCGCAGTCTCGGCCGCATCGGCGTCGCCGCCCGTCGTTTTTCGCAGACCCTCAAAAATCGCTCGCTGTGTCGCCGATGATTGCCCGTCATTCTGGAGCCTGGTGCTCAGACGATCAGGGGTTGTGCTCGACGCTTGCTTTTGTAGTTCCTGCCACTCATGCAGCGTCGGCTCGTCTATAACTCCGACGATAAGGCCGAGGATGTCGTTCGACGGATCGAAATCAGAGCCGATACCGCCACGCCACTCTTCCCACGCGTCGTCGACGAATTCCTTATTGAACCCCTTCTTTGTCAGCTGCCGGTTGCTTTTTATCGACACAAAGCATCGAGTGCTCTCCTGCCCACGCTTTAGAGCCAGCTGCAAATCGTCGAGCACGTGACCGGCGTCGCGAGTCTCGAAATGCACTTCGGTTACGACACCGTGTTCAGGCCCGAGCGAAAACCTGCGCTTGAGCATCTGTGCAAGAAATCCTGCCGCAACCTTGTCGGCGAAGGTATAGCCACCGCCTCCGGTAGCTTTAGTTGGCGCGCTTTGCTTTGACATCTGTGGGGCCAGAATACTCTGTCTTCTCCTCCAGCTCAATCCACTCTTACCGGCTAGCCGAATTTTTGCGGCGAGATGAGAGCTAGAGGATGGGCAATTCCATGCCCGGAATGAACTCGCTCTTTTTGGGTCTGCGGTCCAATTCTTCCTTCCGCATCGAAAATGCGAGATACATAATCGCGGAACGAGCGAGGCTCAGAATGTGCATCGCATGTCCCTCGAAATCCTCCCGAGCCGAAGTTTCAACCGCACCCATAGGGCTTTCAACATCCATCTCGCGCAGCACGAGGCAACGATGCTCCATAAGATTGCGAAGTCGCTTGAGTTCAGCCGCCTCAGGCGCAATGGAGTCCTGATCCGCTGGGTCGTCTCCAATGATGTCAAGCGCAAGCCAGTAGAGCCCGCGCAAGGCCAGATTTTCCTTGTCGAGGAACTCTGGTCGCACCTCTCCCTTGTTCGTATGCCAGATGTTGCGAATGTCAACCCGTTTCGGATCCATTCCGACCTGATAGTAGGCGTTGATGAATCCCGCAATCTTGTCGAGGAGGCCAAACGCGATCCGGAACGACGCGCGGAGTTTCTCCACCTGAATACCAAAGGCAGGGTAATCGAGCGTGTTCGCGAGGAATACGTCCTTGTCCACAAAATGCTTTTTCGCGGGCAGCGTTCCTTCGTACAGAAACCAACGCGCGGCAACATACTCTTGTTTCATTTGATTGAACCACGCGATAAACGTCGGAGGATCGCCTATGGTCGAGATGTAGGACGGGAGGTTCATGCGATCCGTGGCAGCAATGGCATGCGGACCAATAGCCATCAGCGGATTGAGAAAGAGATTGTTCCTCAACGCCCAGCGGCGGTAACTCTGTTCTTCCTTTGAACGCCCTAGAGAAAACGCATCGAGAGAATTGCTTGCGATGATTTTCTCGGGTTTGATCCTGCTTTCAATTTGCGTCGCGAGGCTTGAGAAATACGCGTTCGCAGATGGGTCTCCGCTCTCCCACAGCGCGTCCGGAGCCAGGGCCGCTTTTAGGTTCGCGTGGGCATAAGCCGCAACCAGCGTTGCATGACCGCGATCGGGAATGTGGAAAGAAAGCGTTTGCATCGCATTTCCACGATTACCAAGGGCCATCGCGAATTGCGGTACGAAAGCAAGAGCCGCGTCGTACAGCTCAATGGCTTCGATTCCCCTTCCGAACGAACTCAGGCCGTTTGCCAGATTTGTAAGAACCGCCGCTTGCGAAGTCGGAGCCAACCGAATGAATGTTTTATGACTGGCCGCGCGACGCAGGTAAAGAATTTGTCGCTCACGATGTTTCTGGCGCCATTCCCAACTCCGGGGATTTGAAAGATCCTGCATGGCCGCCTGAATGTTGCTGCGAAAATACCAGACATAAGCCGCGTAGTCGGAGCCTTCATCCTCGGTATACTTCGCCGCCTTATCATCCAGCCCTTGAAGTCCAACGACATCCCCGCGGTCACTCGCGTCGTTGACATCGTTACCGAACTGTTCAAGCTCCTGATATGCGATCCCCGTCATTTTCCAGCACCGAATCCAGTTTCTGGCAGGAACGAAGCTCCCTCCGTCTCCATAGCCCAACATTCTTTCCCCGCAAACGAAGGCCTATCTCTTGGCCCTAACTTGCCTCTATTTAGTCCGTGCAAGAGAGTAAGACGTGCTCCTCCCTCCGGCCGCATCTTTCGTCAGGACGCCCTTGCGAATGAGATCCTCGATGTCCCGCAGGGCCGTGTCCTGCGAACATTTGGTGAGCTTGGCCCATTTCGATGATGTCAGCTTGCCTTCGAAGCCGTTGAGCAGCTGATTGACGATCTTGCTCTGCCGATCGTTGAAGGCATCACCCGCATGCTTTTCCCAGAAGCGGGCTTTCCTCATAACCGCTTCGAGCGTGATTTCGGCATGCGTGAAGGCGCGTTCGAGGCAGTCGAGAAACCATTCGAGCCAGCGCGTGATATCGAGTTCTCCCTTTTGCGTCGCTTCGAGGATTTCGTAATAGGCGTTGCGCTCCTGGCGGATTTGCGCCGACATGCTGTAAAAGCGCTGCGGGCTACGCTCGGAACGGGCAAGCACCATATCCGCAATCGCGCGCGCAATACGCCCGTTCCCATCGTCGAACGGATGGATCGTGACAAACCACAGATGCGCGATACCGGCCTTGAGCACAAGATCGGCCGCGTTGTCCTTTTCGAACCAGTCGAGAAATGTCTTCATCTCCTCGCGAAGACGCCCGGCGACAGGCGCTTCGTAATGGACGCGCTCCTTGCCGATTGGCCCCGAGATAACCTGCATGGGACCCGTCGTGTCATCGCGCCAGGCCCCCACCTTTATCTTCGACATGCCGCTGCGGCCGGTCGGGAACAATGCCGCATGCCAATCGAACAGGCGCCGGAAGGTCAAAGGCTTGTCATAGCCCTGCGTCGCATCGAGCATCATTTCGACGACGCCCTCGACATTGCGGTCGGCCGGCGTCAGCCCGCCAATATTGATTCCGAGACGGCGCGCGATCGAGGAGCGCACCTGGTCCGGATCGAGCTTCTCGCCTTCGATCTCGCTTGATTTGAGGACATCCTCGGTCAGCGTGTGCAAGACCGCTTCCGTCCGCAGCTGGAAGCCGAGGCCTTCCATCCGGCCGATCAGACGCCCCTGCCGGTGCCGCACATCGACCAGACGCGCGGAGATGCGGCTGTGGTCCCAGCGGAAGCCCGGCCAGCCCTTCAGCTCGTGGATATAGGTTTTTATTCGCCGCACCATGTGCGAAGAATCTATGCCCTATTCGCCGCAAATGCAAGGAAAATCTCCGCGCATTGTGCGGTGAATATCCGGCTTGATCTCCGCATGCCGGAAGCCGCCTCCGTTCAGGCCTCCCCTGCTCACGCATGAGATGGTCCGGGGTCTCGCCAGTCCTCTTCGCGTGACCCGGCTTTGGCGGGGGAGAGTCACCGTGACAGCCGCCGGCTCGCGTCAAGGCGCTTTCGCGGCATAAACGAGCCTCCCCTCCGGGCCACCCCTCATTTATTCCACGGTCACCTGTGACGCCGCGCCTCGTTCGCGGCTGTCGGTTTCCTCTCTCGCCCCCGCCTTGGGGGTCACTTCAAACCAAAGAGGACAACATGACTACGACCACCATCTCCTTCAATAAACTGTTCGCCTGGGACGGCAATGTCCGCAAGACCGGCTCCCGCAAGGGTATCGCCGATCTCGCCGCGTCTATCGCCGCGCACGGGCTGCTGCAATCCCTTGTCGTCCGCAAGGACAAGCAGGGCAAATACGCCGTCGTCGCCGGACGCCGCAGGCTTCTCGCCCTTAAGGCGCTCGTTGACGCAAAAACCTTGCAACCCGACATGCTTATCCCTTGCACCGTGATCGGACGCGATGCCGACGCCACCGAAATCGGCCTCGCCGAGAACGTCAAACGGGAAGCGATGCATCCGGCCGACGAGTTCGAAGCGTTCAGGGACCTGACTCAAGGCGGAATGCCTGCCGCTGATGTCGCCGCGCGCTTCGGCGTTTCCGAAACCGTGGTGCGCCAGCGTCTCAAGCTTGCGGATGTAAGCCCCAAGCTGATCGCGGCCTATCGAAAGGGCGAGATCGAAGAACAGCCCGAGCACGCCTACTATTGGTTTTACGCGCCTACGCGCAAAGCCACACTGGAATCCCTTGTCCGCGTGGCTGGACAACGCTGGCAGATCGAGCAGGCCTTCCAAACCGCCAAGGGTGAGTGCGGGCTGGATCACTATGAAGTCCGCCACTGGCAAGGATGGTACCGACACATTACTCTGGCCATGCTGGCCGCAGCGGTGCTGGCCATCCTACGAGCACGGGGAGAAAAAAACTCCATGCGGGCAGGTGCCGCTCAGCGTCCCAGAACTGCGACACCTACTCACTCACCTTTTCTGGCGTGGATGGCACGGCATTGAGCATCTACTGCGCTGGTCCCAATGGCGAAGACGACATCAATTTCACGCTCTCCGCTACCATTATCAGAAACGCGGCTCTCCACTGCCAATCTTCTATCTACAACTGTAGTATTAGGGACCTCTATGTTTTGGCAAGCGCGGCAGCCAACATCTTGGTTCAATAGTGTGCAGCAATCCGCCTGCTCCATTTCTGCTCTATTCGATTTCTGTAGAACGACGCTTTTGAAAACTCCCGGATTCTCTATCGCCAGAACGAGATCGGGTGAACGCCATGTTCTTTGTTTTCAATTGACGGCCATATTCCCAAGCTGAATGTCGCCGGTTCGAGATTACAACGTCTCCACAGAGTGATCAGCGGCACTTGAGATCGCGGGTTCCGTCGATCTCCTCCTGCACGATGAACAGACGGCGATGGAGGACGTTTCCCAGGCCGTCCCGGATGGCAGCGGAATAGACCGCAAGCCTCGCCGGCAGGCTGCGGTTCACGTCGTAGAAGACGGCTCCGCGCTCCAGCTCCCCGCGAACCGTCTCAAGCAGATCCTCCCGCACCGTCTCGAAGAGCGGGTGGCCCGGTGTGACCCAGTCAAAGGTGGGCTGCTTCTTGAGAATCTCTTTGTCAAAGACGAACTGCTTGTACTCCCGGCCCAGCTTGCCGAACCGCGACTCCAGGCGCTCGCCGGTGGCCCAGAGATTCCTGGGTACGCGAGGCACCCTGTACGTGTGCTGACCCTTGCCGTGCTCGCCGACTTCAAGGCCGGTGATCGGGGCAGCCTGCAGAAAGAACTGCTCAATCACTTCCGGGACGAGCCGGCGCTCCTTGGCCTCGGCGGACTTGCCGACGATTGCGGAGAGATTCAGTTCACGCTTGGCCAATCCCTCAAGGGTTGAGTTCGTGATGCTGCGGAATCGGTCGGGGTCAACCTGCTCGACAATGCGCTGCTTGATCAACTCCTCGGTCATCTGATTGTGCGCGTACATGTCGCGCACCATCTTTTCCAACTGATTCGCAGCGAAGACTTCACCGAGGACATTGAATACCTTGCCCGTGCGCTGGGGATCGAGGTCGTCTTCGATCTTCTTGATTCGCTCGAAGAGCTTTTCGAGCACCCTGCCTTCACGGGTGTTTGTTGTTACGAAGTTAAAGATGAGGCAATCGAATTCCTGGCCATACCGGTGAATGCGGCCCATCCGCTGCTCAAGGCGGACCGGGTTCCACGGGATGTCGTAATTGATCATCAGCCAGCAGAACTGGAGGTTGATGCCTTCGCCCGCGGCTTCCGTGGCGACAAGCACCTGACAGGATTCGCGGAACTCCCGCTCCGCGTAGATTCTCGTGCCGGGCGTATCGCGGTCGCCGATCTTCATCCCGCCGTGAATCTGGGTGACTGACAAGCCCCACTCGCGCAACTTGCCCAGCGGCCGTCCATCCCGCCCGTCCGCCACGAGGAAATCGAGTGTGTCCTTGTGCTCGGTAAAGAGCAGGAGCTTCATCTTCGGATCGGCGAAGACGCCTTTTTCTGTGAGCAGCTCCTTCAGGCGCCGGACTTTCACTTCCGCTTCCTGAGCTTCAAGGACCTTGGCAGCCCGAATCAGCTTGTCCAATTCTGCGATTTCAAGGCGAAGGTCATTTGGATCGAAGGAGGCAACTGCCTCTTCGAGTTCGGCGAGGATTTCCTGTTGCTCTTCATCGGGAAGATCATCGAAATCGTCGGGGAGCTTTTTCGCAATCTGCTCCTGGCGATATTTAGCTGGGTCCTGCAGGATCTTCTCGCGTTTCTCCTTCATGCGCTCCAGCGTCCGGCGCACGGCATAGATGCTGGACGCAAATCGGCGCTGAAGCATGGCCATCGTGAACCCAACCGCGCGGGCGCGCGCAGAATCTTCCTGGGCAGCTTTGATGGACTGATTTTCGACGTAGCGTGTGAGCTCATCGTAGAGGTCGAATTCGTCGTTGCTGATCTCGAACGGCGTGGTTTGGACGATTCGCTTGGTGAAAAGCGCCTTCACGACGCCGGTTTCGGGATCGGGAAAGCTAACCAGGGCTTCCTTGAGGCGCCGGAGATAGAACGGTGCCTCGTGGTTCAGCATTGCTTCGTCGAGGCTCTTAATGTCGCCGTAGACATCTTTGTCGAGCAACGACAGGAACAGGCGAAAGTTCTCCGGGTCGCCCTTGTGCGGCGTCGCCGTCATCAGCAGGTAGTGATCCGTCATTCCGGACAAGGCTTCGCCGAGCCGATAGGCTAGGGTCTTCTTGTCGTCGCTGTATGCGCTCATTTTGTGGGCTTCATCGACGATGATGAGATCCCACTGGCTCCGAAGCAATGATTCCTTGGCGTCCTCGATGCGCGAAACCCAGGAAACCGACGTGATGACTTGATTCTTCTCCTGCCAAGGATTCATTCCGTAATTGGCGCGGAGCACGTCGCTGCGGACGACTTCAAAACTCTCGCGGAATTTGTCCTTGAGCTCCCGCTGCCATTGGAAAGAGAGATTGGCCGGTGTCACGATCAGCGTTCGCTTAACCAGTCCGCGAATTTTCAGTTCCTTGATGAGCAGGCCAGCCATGATTGTCTTGCCGGCGCCGGGATCATCGGCTAGAAGGAATCGAATGCGGGGAAGCTTTATGAAGTAGTCGTAGACCGCCTCCAACTGGTGGGGCAGCGGGTCCACTCGAGCGATTGATAGAGAAAAGAACGGATCGTATTCATAGGCGAGCCCGAGGCGCATGGCCTCGACGCCGAGGCGGAATTTAGTGGCGTCCCCGTCGAACGGTTCCTGGGCTGGTGATGCGTGAAGCTGTCCAAGTTGGTCTACGGTCAGGATCGGTTCATAGACGGTGTTTGTCCGCACCCCTTTTCCGACCAGTTTGACCGAACCGCCCATCGGTATGGCGAGGATGATCTGGACAGGCTCTGGAAACAGTGGACCGTAAACCGTGACGTTCTGTTTAAGGTCGTCAGGATGCATGGGGCCTCAAGTCATTTTGTTTGAATCATTTGCCTTCGATCCACTGAGAATTGTATCAAAGTTTGGGGCACAGACACCTAACGAGCTGAATCGGTGGTGAATCGCCAGAAACTATGCGCTCAGCACATTCAGGGCGTTCATCCGCGGTCAACCGACGCTAAGGCTAAGATCCTCCGTTTATCTCGTGTCACCGGCACGCCACGCGGGTATTGTACCCGGCCAAATCAATCCCCGTGGCATGGGTGGAGCCTGGCGGGACGACCACCCGGACAATATCCAAGCTGTCCGCTGGTGGTGCAACGGAGAAAAGGGATCGAGCCGAGGTTGAACTGGGGGTTGGCGGATAGTCTGTCGCTGAACCACGCCGTACTCCACGGTTCGCCGGATCTCCGCCGATTTCGTTCGGATCAAGGCTACCACTTCAAGGTCTGCCCACTCGATCCACGATCATTCGCGCCGGGTTCACGCTGCTGGATCCGCCGGTAAACTGCACTCGTTCCACCATTTGATTGTGAAAGCTCGCTCCCACCGGTAAGTAAGCATTGGTCGAGTAGAAGGCAGAGTGCGAATTCTAAGAAGCTGTCCAGAAACCCAGAAGAGGTATCAAAAAGTTGGAGGGAAAAGCGTCCCTCGGGGGCTAAAGCCCGGCTCATTCCAGCGTCTTTGCGGCACGGCTGAAGCCGTGCCCTTTCAAAAC
>Ga0302319_10007249_pt1 | contig 21831 bp, 18 predicted proteins | sample Bog_T0_2_FD_203319 | JGI IMG/M metagenome (GOLD analysis project Ga0302319, IMG submission 203319) | Peat permafrost microbial communities from Stordalen Mire near Abisko, Sweden - Bog_T0_2 | ecosystem: Environmental > Terrestrial > Soil > Wetlands > Peat | place: Sweden: Abisko, Stordalen Mire... | reverse complement strand
CTCACCCGGCGGCAGCGCCCGGCGGCCGCCTGCGGGCCCGCGCACGAGGCACCTGCTGGGTGATGCAATGGATGTTGCCGCCGCCGAGTAGCACCTCGCGGGTCGGCACGCCGACGACCTCGCGGGTGGGAAACAGCCGCTTGAGGGTGCGCATCGCCGCTCCGTCCCAGCGCTTGTCGTAAAGGGGCATGATCACGGCGCGATTCGCGACGTAGAAATTGATGTACGAGGCGGGCAGCCGGTCGCCGGCCCGCCGCGGGTGGCTGCCGTGGCGCACGTCGATTCCGGCCGCTTCGGCCGCCGTCATGCAGATCGGCCCCGGCTGGTGGATCTTGTGGATCTCGAGCGTTCGGCCCCGGGCATCCCGTGCATGACGCAGCCGCTCGAGCGCGTCCCGTGAAATCTCGTATTGCGGATCGCGTCGATCGTCTGTCCAGGTAAGTGCAACGTGCCCCGGACTCGTAAAGCAGGCGAGTTCGTCGATGTGGCCGCCCGTTTCGTCGAGATATACGCCGCGGCCGAGCCAGATGATCGTGCGCACGCCGAGCCAGCGGCGCAGCTGCCCCTCGATGTCGGCGCGCGTCAGCTGCGGATTGCGGTTCGGGTTGAGCAGGCACTCCTCGGTGGTGAGACAGCTCCCCTGCCCATCGACGTGGATCGCGCCGCCCTCGAGGACCAGGGGCGCCCGGTAGCGATCGGCCGCCTCGATCTCGAGGATTTTCTGCGCGACTTCGTCATCGCGGTCCCACGGAAAGTAGAGTCCGCCGCCAAGTCCGCCCCAGGCATTGAACCGCCAATCGACGCCGCGCCGCCGGCCCCGCGCGTCGACCACGAACGTCGGACCCGAGTCGCGTACCCAGGCGTCGTTGCTGCTGACCTCGACCAGGCGCACCTGCGGTGCCAGGCGCGCTCGGGCGTTTTGGAACTGCGCGGCGGAAACTCCGACGGTAACGGGATCGCCGCCCCCGGCAATCGCCGCCGCCACCGCCGCATACACGGCCTGCGCCGGTTTGGCGCCCTCGCGCCAGTTGTCCGGCCGCTCCGGCCAGAGCATCCAGCAGCCGCTGTGGCGCTCGAACTCGGCCGGCATCCAGAATCCGTCCGTCGCGGGAGACGAGGCAAGTGTTCGCAATGCGGCCCTCCGATCCGCCATGCTAGCATTGCGCCCCCCAGAAAGGAGCGGCGCGATGTCCGATGCAAAGCCAGTGACGTTGAAGGTCCCGGCGGGCGGGGAGAAAATCACGATCTCGAACGGCACGCTGCGCGTTCCCGACCAGCCGATCGTGCCGTTCATCGAAGGCGACGGCACCGGCCGCGACATCTGGCGGGCAAGCGTGCGGGTGCTCGATGCAGCCGTTGCCAAGGCGTATGGCGGCGCGCGCAAGATTCACTGGATGGAAGTCTATGCCGGCGAGAAGGCGAACAAAGCCTTCAACACGTGGCTGCCCGATGAAACCGTGGCTGCGTGCCGCGATTATCTCATCTCGATCAAGGGCCCGCTGACCACGCCGGTCGGCGGCGGCATCCGCTCCCTCAACGTGGCCCTGCGCCAGCTGCTCGACCTGTACGTCTGCCTGCGGCCCGTGCGCTGGTTCAAGGGCGTGCCCTCCCCGGTGCTCGCGCCGGAAAAGGTCGACATGGTCATTTTCCGCGAGAACACGGAGGACATCTACGCGGGCATCGAATTCGAGGCGGGATCGGCCGACTGCCGCCGCTTTCTCGAGATGTTCAAGCAGAATTTTCCGAAGCAGTTCGAGAAGATCCGCTTTCCCGAGACTTCCGGGATCGGGATCAAGCCTGCGTCCCGGGAGGGCACCGAGAGGCTGTTCCGGTCCGCGATCCAGTACGCGATTGCCAACAAGCGCAAGAGCGTGACGATCGTGCACAAGGGCAACATCATGAAATTCACCGAGGGTGCGTTCCGCAACTGGTCCTACCAGCTCGCGGAGCGCGAGTTTCCCGAGCAGACCTTCACCTGGGAGCAATGGGAGCGCATCAAGGCGTCCCAGGGCGAAAAGGCGGCCACGGCGGCGATGGACGCCGCGCGCAAGTCCGGCAAGATCATCATCAAGGATGCCATCGCCGACATCACGCTGCAGCAAATTCTGACGCGCCCGGACGAGTTCGATGTGATGGCCACCATGAACTTGAACGGCGATTACCTGTCGGACGCCCTCGCCGCCCAGGTGGGCGGCATCGGCATCGCTCCGGGCGGCAACATCAATTACCTCACCGGCCATGCCGTGTTCGAGGCCACCCACGGCACCGCCCCGAAGTACGCGGATCTCGACAAGGTGAATCCGGGATCAGTGATCCTGTCGGGCGAGATGATGCTGCGCTATATGGGCTGGGTCGAGGCCGCCGATGCCATCATCGTGGCCATGGATCGGGCGATCGCGCAGAAGACGGTGACGTACGATTTCGCGCGCCTCATGCCCGGGGCGACCGAGGTCAGCTGCAGCGAGTTCGGCAACATACTCATCCGCAACTTCTGAGTTTCTTCACCGCATCGAAGGCGGCGATGCGGTACGCCTCGGTCATGGTTGGAAAATTGAAGGTGTTGTCGATGAAGAAGTCCGCCGTGGCCGCGGTGCTGATCGCCGCCTGCCCGAGATGCACGAGATCGGTCGCGCTCTCGCCGATGATCTGCACGCCGAGCACGCGCCCCGCGGGCCGGCTGCAGACGAGCGTCAGGAAACCGGCGGCCTCGCCGGCGATGTGCGCGCGCGCCACCTCCGCGAAGTCGGCCCGGCCGACGACCACGTCGACGCCGCGCGCGGTCGCCTCGGTCACCGACAAGCCGACGCACGCGATCTCCGGAATCGTGTAGACGCCCGTCGGCAGCACGCTCATCGGCGGCGGCTTGAGACCGAAGGCGGCCAGGGCGGCGTGGCGCCCCTGGTCGGCCGCCGCCGAGGCGAGGGCGGGCGGCCCGATGGCATCGCCGGCAGCGAAGATGCCGGGTATGTTCGTCGCGAAACGCTCATCGACGCGGATATGGCCGCGGTCGGTGAGGGCAAGTCCGAGCCGGTCGAGGCCGAGGCCTTCGAGATTCGCAATGCGGCCGAACGCGGCGAGCGCAACGTCGGATCTCTCCACTGCGCCGTCCGCGAGATGCGCCTCGACCTGCGAGAAGCCGTCAAAAAATGTCCGCTGCACCTCGGCGCCGCCCCGATAGCGGCCGCCCATCGCCTCGAATGCGGCGCAAAAGCCCTCGCGCAGGGCGGGATCGAGGAACCCGAGCGGCTGCGCCGGCTTGTCCACCACGGTCACCCGGCAACCAAGGGCCGCGAAGATCGAGGCGTATTCGCAGGCGATGACGCCGCTGCCGAACACGGTGAGCGAGCGCGGCAGATATGGCAGGCTCAGGATCGAGTCGCTGTCGAGAATGTGTTCATGGTCCACCGCGACGGCCGCCACGTGGCGCGGCCTGGAACCGGTGGCGATGACGATGCGGTCCGCTTCGAGCTGCGTGCAGCTGCCATCGAGCCTGCGCACCTCGATGCGGTGGGCGTCGAGGAAGGCACCCCGACCGCGCACCAGATCGACGCGATTGCGCTCGAGCTGCGCGTGCAGATAGCGGTCCTGCGCGTCGATCACCGCCTCGACGCCGTGCAGCAGCGCCGACAGCGGTGCCTCGCGGGTGATCGCGGCCTCGAGCGAAGTGGCGCAAACTTGCGCCCGCCGGAAGCGCAGCGCCTGCTCGCGCAACGCCTTGCTCGGGATGGTGCCGGACAGCAGGCAGGCGCCGCCCACCCGCAGCTCCGACTCGACGACGACGGCGCGATAGCCCGCCTTTGCGGCTTGAATGGCCGCCTTCTGTCCGGCGGGTCCGGACCCCAGACAGATCACATCGTACCGTACGGCCATGATCAGACGCCGGCGATGTTGCGCACTTGCTCACGTCTGTGAAGAATCGTGCGCCGATCTTCCGGGAAGACGCCGAGTTCCTCGAACACCGTGCTCTCGAGCACGGTGTCCTCCCCGAGCAGCTGCGGATGCAGGGTGTGCTGCGCGAGCAGATGCGCCGCGTGCACGGTTCCGGCCAGATCCGCGTGCGCGCAGTTGCGGTAATCGCGCCACGCACTCGCCGCCTCCTGCACTTCGCCGGGGAGCCGCCACGCGTCCATCAGCATCCGGCCGCAGGCGGGCTCGAACTCGCGCACGATGTCGTTGAAGGTGTGGGCATCCATGGCGGTGCGTTGCTCGAGTTCGAACCGGGAAAGCAGCTTCAGGGCCAGGGCGGCGCCGGTCCGATGCATCAACGCCGAGAGGTACGCGCTCTCGACCTGTTTGCGCCGCATGCGCGCGATCTCCTTCGCCCAGAGGCCGGCAAGCCACGCCTCGCGCCATAGATCCTCGCACTCCGGATCATGGCCCGGGGCGACGAACACCTCGCCGCGCAGCATCACCGCCATCGAGAGGTTGCGCACCTCGGAGATGCCGAGCCAGGCAATTGCCTGCTGCAGCGAGACGACCGCGGAGCGCGGCCGCAGCGCCGGTGAATTGGCGAGCCGCATCACTTCGCCCGTGAGCACGGGATCCGACTGGATCAGGTGGGCGAATTGCGCCGCCTCCGTCTCCTGGCTCGCCGTCAGCTCGGCGAGCTGGGCGACGATGCGCGGCAAGGGGGCGATCGTCTGGGGGGCGGCCAGGCAATCGGCGAGGAAAGCGTGCGCGCTGTGGCTGTCGAGGGGCGGTAGAACGACGGATCCGAGACTCAACGCAATTTCCCCTTGAAGGATGCAGGCGCTTGCCCTGGAATCGGCAGGCAGCGGCGATGCTTGAGTGAAATGTGGTCCGGTTCAGCCAAAAGCCGCCTGGAGCGCCCCGCCGAGGTCGCGGATGAGGTCTTCGACATCCTCCAGACCGATCGAAAGCCGGACCGTCCCCCTGCCGATCAGCGACGCTTCGCGCTGCGCCGGGGTGAACTCCCGGCCGCCGAGCAGCCCCGGCGGCATGACGAGGGACTCGGCCGAACCGAGACTTGCGGAGATGCTGAAGTATTCGAGGGCGTTGGCAAAACGGTCGCCATGGGCGTAGCCGCCGTCGAGTTCGAACGTGACGACAGTGCCGAAATCGCTCATCTGCGCGCGCGCGAGGGCGTGCTGGGGATGCGAGTCGAGCCCGGGATGGTGCACCCGGCGCACACGCGGCTCGGACCGCAGGAACCTCGCGATCTCGAGCGCGCTCTCGCACTGGCGCTCGTAGCGCAAGAAATACGTGCGCATGCCGCGCTGTATGAGGAATGCGGCATGCGGGTCCAGGATGGGACCGATCGACACCACGTCCTTGCGCATGGCCGCGATCAGCTCGCGGCCCGCGATGATCGCCCCGCCCATGACGTCGCCGTGACCGGACGCGTATTTGGTCAGGCTGTGCAGGAACACGTCGATGTCGTAACGCCCATGATTGTGGAAACCCGCAAAGGTGTTGTCCATGACGGTCAACGCGCCGGCGCGGCGCGCGTGCGCCGTCAGATGCTCGATATCCGCGATTTTCGTCACCGGATTGGTGGGGCTCTCGAACACCACGAGACGGGTCGCCGTCGCGCCGAGCACCCGCTCGATGCCGTCGCGGTCCTCGATGGAGAGCAGCGTGTGCGCCACCCCGTAGCGCGCGAGCAGCGACTGGACGATGTGGCGCGTCGGACCGTAGTATTCGATGAAGGCGAGCACGTGATCGCCCTGGCGGCACAGCGCGAGCAGGCTCGCGGCGATCGACGCGACGCCCGAGGCCGTGAGCAGGCACGCCTCGCGGCCCTGCAGCTCGGCGAGCAGCAATTCGAGCTGCCGCAGGGTCGGATTCGAGGTTCGCGAATAGAAAAATCCGTCGCGCTCGCCGCGCAGGTGCCGCTCGGTTTCAGCCGCATCGTCGAACGTGAATTTCACCGACTGATAGATGGGCGCGACGAGGGCACGGTTGTCCGGCGCAAGCTTGACCGCGGGCGGATGATTCACGCGCGTGTTCTTCTTCATGCAGTTTACGATAATCGAGCCGGCCACGCATTGAAAGCCGGGGCGCGACGCGCGCCGACGGGCCACCCGTCACCGCGTGAGGTAGCGGTCCAATTCCGCCTCCACCGATGCGCGATGCTCCAGGATCGACGCTGCATCCTCGGCGTCAAGTCCGAGATCGAGATATGCCGGATCGTCGCTGATCAGGTCCCACGCCAGCGGATCCGGCGCCCGCAGAGTCGCGTCCGCGAGCCGATGCGCGACGCGCACCAGAGCACACTCGAAGCGCGCCGCGTCCGCGAGCGCATGGGCCTGCCACTGCGCCGCCGTGACCTGCACCGGCGCCGGCAGATCCCACGCCTTGGTCACTTCGATGCCGATCGCGTGATGGAAGGTCTCGATCAGCCGGTCGTACCCGTCGGGTCCGAGCTTCACCTGCGCCCGCCGTGCCAGGTCCTGCACCGCGCCGAAGGCCGCCAGCCGGCCGACATCGTGCAGCAGTCCACACAGGTACGGGATGCCCGGGTCGCGCGACAACAGCAGCGCGAGACGCTTGGCCCAGATCCCACTCGCCAGTGCGTGCCGCCACAGCCGGCGGATCCGGTGATGCTGTCCGGAAACTTCGAGGATCTGGCCTTGCAGTGCCAACGTGAAGGCGATGCTCGAAACTTCATCGAAGCCGAGCCAGGCGATTGCCTGCTGCACGGAGAATATGGGGGCGGCGGGACCGAGGCTCGCGGACCCGGCCACCTTCAGCACCATCGCCGCGAGCGCCGGATCGGCGCTCACGACGTCCGCCAGTGTTTCGGCATTGCCGTCGGCGCCGGCGGCTGTGCGCACGACGCGCAGCGCCACTTCGGGCAACAGCGGGATGACGAGCTCGCCGCGCGCGAGACACCGCTCCATCAAACCATGGACGAAGTCGCACTCAGCGACGTTCGCCAGCTCTCCGAAGGCAGGGATCGGCATGACCCGCTTAACGGCAGCGCCGGCCCCGACTTGAGTATAAAATCGGCGCGCCATGCCATTCGACGCCGCGAATTGACAGCCACCGCGCCCACCCTGCCGCCGGCGCCGGAATACCTGGCCGAGACCGGAGCGCCGGACGACACGCTGCGCCTGCGGGAGATTCCCTACAATTACACCTCGCTCGCCGACCGCGAAATCGTGATCCGCCTGCTCGGCGAGCCGGCTTGGTATCTGCTCGACGAACTGCGCGGCGAGCGCCGCACCGGGCGCTCCGCGCGGATGCTCTACGAAGTCCTCGGCGACATCTGGGTGGTCGAGCGCAATCCCTACCTTCAGGACGACCTGCTCGACACCCCGAAACGGCGCCGCCAGCTCATCGACGCCCTGCATCACCGGCTGCGGGAGGTGGAACGGCGCCGCGACGCGCAGGATGCGGCGCGCGACGCCAAGGTCGGACAATTGCTGCAGGCGGCGCACGAAGCGGTGCGCCGCTTCGAACGGCATTTCGACGAGCTCGCGCAGATGCGCCGGCGCGCGCGGCGGCTGCTCGGGCGCCACACGCGCGGGGACAACATCCGCTTCGACGCCTTCGCGCGCGTCTCGCACGTCACCGACGCGACCGACTGGCGCGTGGAGCTGCCGTTTCTGGTGCTCGCGCCGGACGAGGAGCGCGAGATTCCCGCCCTGGTGCGGGACTGCATCGAGCTCGGTCTCACCGTGATCCCCCGCGGCGGCGGAACCGGCTACACCGGAGGCGCCGTGCCGCTCACGCCCTGGTCCGCGGTGATCAACACGGAAAAGCTCGAGACTCTCGGCGAGGTTCAGCAGCTCGCGCTGCCTGGATTGTCCGGCACGACGGCCTGCATCCTCTCCGGGGCCGGCGTCGTCACCAAGCGCGTCACCGAAGCGGCCGAACGCGCCGGTTTCGTGTTCGCGGTGGATCCGACCTCGGCCGATGCTTCCTGCATCGGCGGCAACATCGCGATGAACGCCGGGGGCAAGAAGGCGGTGCTGTGGGGAACGGCGGTCGATAACCTCGCCTGGTGGCGGATGGTCGATTGCGAGGGTAACTGGCTCGAGGTGACGCGCATCGGCCACAACCTCGGCAGGATTCACGATGCACCGGCGGCCGTTTTCGAGCTCCTCTGGAAGGATGGGCGGGCCGCTCCTGAAAGCGCCGCGGTGCTGCGCACGGCGCGGCTCGAGCTTGCGGGGGCCATGTTTCGCAAGGAGGGCCTCGGCAAGGACGTCACGGACAAGTTTCTCGGCGGCCTCCCGGGCGTGCAAAAGGAGGGCTGCGACGGCCTGATCACCTCGGCGCGCTGGGTGCTGCACCGGATGCCGCCGCACGTTCGCACCGTCTGCCTGGAATTCTTCGGCCAGGCCCGCGAGGCCATCCCGACCATCGTCGAGATCAAGGCCTACCTCGAACCCGGCGGCCGGGCACGCGGCGCGATCCTCGCCGGACTCGAGCATCTCGACGAGCGGTACCTGCGCGCCGTCGGCTACAGCACCAAGTCGAAGCGCGGCGCACTGCCGAAGATGGTCCTTCTCGGGGACATCGTCGGCGACGACGAATCCGCGGTGGCGGCAGCCGCCTCCGAAGTGGTCCGCCTCGCGAACGCCCGCACCGGCGAGGGGTTCATCGCGGTGAGCAGCGAGGCGCGGCGCAAGTTCTGGCTCGACCGGGCGCGCACGGCGGCGATCGCCAAACACACCAATGCCTTCAAGATCAACGAGGACGTGGTCATTCCTCTGCAGCGGCTCGGCGAATACACCGACGCGATCGAGCGCATCAACATCGAACTGTCCATCGGCAACAAGATCGAGCTGCTCGATGCCCTCGGCGCATACTTCGCGGGACCGCTGAAGCCCGGCAAAACCGGGGATCCGGACATCGACCGGCTCGCCCCCGCCGATACGCTCGCGGATCGTCCGCAACAGGCGCTCGAACTCATTGCCCGCGTGCGCGCGCGCTGGAGCTACCTGCAGGGCGCCATGGACGAACCCCTCGCGGACATTGCGCCGACCTTGCGCTCGCTCGGTGTCGAGGGCGGAACGGCGCCGGGGCGCCTCTTCGACCGGCTGCAGGACCGCGGCATTCGTGTGAGCTGGAAGACCGAGGTGCGCGCGCCGCTGCAGCGGATATTTTCCGGAGCCGCCTTCGCATCCATCCTCGCCGCCTGCGAGGCCATACACGCGCGCGTGCTGCGGGGACGCGTGTTCATCGCCCTGCACATGCACGCCGGCGACGGCAACGTGCACACCAATCTGCCCGTCAACTCCGACAATTACGCCATGCTGCAGGCGGCGAACCGGGCGGTCTCGCGCATCATGCGCATCGCGCGCGAACTCGACGGCGTCATTTCCGGCGAACATGGCATCGGCATCACCAAGCTCGAATATCTGACCGACGCGGAACTCGAGGGTTTTCGCGCCTACAAGCAGCGCGTCGATCCGGACGGACGTTTCAACAAGCACAAGCTGATGCCGGGCGGGGATCTGGCGCGCGCCTACACGCCGAGTTTCGGGCTTCTCGGCCATGAATCGCTGATCATGCAGCAATCGGACATCAGCTCGATTTCGGACGCGATCAAGGACTGTGTGCGCTGCGGCAAGTGCAAGCCGGTGTGCGCGACCCACGTGCCGCGCGCCAATCTGCTCTACTCGCCGCGCAACAAGATCCTCGCCACCTCGCTGCTCATCGAGGCGTTTCTTTACGAGGAGCAGACGCGCCGCGGGGTTTCGATCAAGCACTGGGATGAGCTGTCCGACGTCGCCGACCACTGCACCGTGTGCCACAAGTGCGAATCGCCCTGCCCGGTCGACATCGATTTCGGCGACGTCTCGATGGACCTGCGCGATCTGCTGCGCCGCATGGGGAAGAAACGATTCAATCCCGGCACCGCGGCCTCGATGTTCTTTCTGAACGCCACCAACCCCAGCACCATCAAGGCGACGCGCAAGGTGATGATCGACTGGGGCTTCCGTGCGCAGCGGCTTGCCAACCGCGCGTTCTCGGCGTTCGCGAAGGCGCAGACGCGCCGGCCGCCGGCGACCACCGGCCGCACACCCGTCAAGGAACAGGTGGTGCATTTCGTCAACAAGCGCATGCCGGGCGGCCTGCCGAAGCGAACCGCGCGCGCGTTGCTCGACATCGAGGACCGCAACTACGTGCCCATCATCCGCGATCCCGCGGCGACGAACAGCGAGTCCGAGGCGGTGTTCTATTTTCCGGGCTGCGGATCGGAGCGGCTGTTCTCGCAGGTCGGGCTCGCCACCCAGGCAATGCTCTGGCACGTCGGGGTGCAGACAGTGCTGCCGCCGGGGTACCTGTGCTGCGGCTATCCGCAGCGCGGCACGGGCGAGTTCGAAAAGGCCGAGAAGATCATCACCGACAACCGCGTCCTCTTCCACCGCGTCGCCAACACGCTGAACTACCTCGACATCAAGACCGTCGTCGTGAGCTGCGGCACCTGTTTCGACCAGTTGCAGGGGTACGAATTCGACAAGATATTTCCCGGCAGCAAGATCCTCGACATCCACGAGTTCCTGCTCGAAAAAGGCGTGCACCTCGAGAACGTCACCGGAGTGCGCTACATGTACCACGATCCGTGCCACTCGCCGATGAAGAAGTACGATCCGCTGACGGTGGTCAACACCCTGATGAACTCCGGGCAGAACGGCGCGATCGTGAAGAACGAGCGCTGCTGCGGCGAGTCCGGGACCCTCGCGGTGACCCGGCCCGACATCTCGACCCAGGTGCGCTTCCGCAAGGAAGAGGAGGTCCGCGCCGGTGCCGAGCGGATCCGCGGCGCCGGCCACACCGGTGCGGTGAAGATCCTCACCGCCTGCCCGTCCTGCCTGCAGGGGCTGAAGCGGTTCAATGACGACGCGGAACTCGACGCCGACTACATCGTGGTCGAGATCGCACGCAACTTGCTCGGCACGGACTGGCTCCCGGAGTACGTGCGCCGCGCCAACAACGGCGGCATCGAGCGCGTGCTCGTCTAGGCTCCCTAGGCGGCGCCAGCCTTGGCGAGCCGGTCGGCGCGCGCCATCCAGAGGCTCACGCCCACGATGATCAGGGTCACGACGCCGATCGTCAGCGTCGCGAGCACGTTGATCTCGGGGCTGACGCCGAGACGCACCTTGGAGAAGACCACCATCGGCAGCGTGCTGCTGCCCGGACCGGAGGTGAAGCTGGAGATCACGAGGTCGTCCCAGGAGAGTGTGAAGGCGAGCAGCCAGCCCGACAGGATCGCCGGGAAGATGATCGGCAGCGTGATCACGAAGAAGACCTTCAGGGGCCGCGCGCCGAGGTCCATCGCCGCCTCCTCGAGCGCGGTGTCGAAGGTCGCGAGGCGCGATTGGACGATGACGGTGACGTAGGCCATCGAAAAGGTCATGTGGCCGATGGTCATCGTCGTGATGCCGCGGCCCTGGGGCCAGCCGATCGCCTGCTCCAGCGCGACGAACAACAGCAACAGTGACAATCCCGTGATCACTTCCGGCATCACCAGGGGCGCGGTGGTCATGGCGTTCAGGGTGAAGCGGCCGCGGAAATGGGAGAAGCGGGCGAGCCCGAAGCCGGCAAGCGTGCCAAGAATCACCGCTCCGGTGGCGTTGATCACGGCCACCTTCAGCGAGATCCAGGCGGCGTCGAGTATCTCCTCGTTGCCGAGGAGCGAGTAGTACCACTTCAGCGTCGGCGAGTTGACCGAATCCCACACCGTCACGAGTTTCGAGGCGTTGAAGGAGAACACCACCATCGAGAGAATCGGCACGTACAGGAACGCGAAGCCGAACGCGAGGCAGGAGATGACGAAGATGGAGCGCCGCTCGTTCATGCCGAGCCCGCCGATTCCCGCGCCTGCACGCTCTGATACCACATGAGAAACGGCACCAGCAGGATGAGCAGCAGGATGGCCACGGCGCTCGCCACCGGCCAGGCGCGGTTGGAAAAAAATTCGTCCCACAGCACGCGGCCGATCATGAGGGCATTCGGGCCGCCGAGCAGCGCCGGGATGACGAACTCCCCAACGGCCGGGATGAACACCAGCATCGAGCCGGCGAGTATGCCGTTGCGCGACAGGGGCAGCGTGATTTTGTAGAACGCCTGCCAGGGACGGCAGCCGAGATCCTCGGCGGCCTCGAGCAGCTGCCAGTCCATTTTCTCGAGGTTGGCATAGAGCGGCAGGATGAAGAACGGCAGGTATGAGTAGACGATCCCGACGTACATCGCGAACTGCGTGTAGAGCATGGCGAGCGGCTCGTGGATGAGCCCGAGCCAGATGAGCACGTTATTGATCACACCGTTGGCCTTCAGCAGGCCGATCCAGGCGTATACACGCAGCAGCAGCGAGGTCCAGAACGGCAGGATGACGAGCAGCAGGAGGAGATTGCGGGTCGCGGGTTTCGCGCGCGCGATGCCGTATGCCATCGGATAGCCGATCAGGAGACACAGCACGGTCGAGAGGAAGGCGACCTTCAGCGAGTTCAGCAGCGCATTGAGGTACAGCCGGTCGGTGAAGAGGAACGCGTAGTTGTTGAAGTTGATCTTGATGTCGATCGTGTTCCTGCCGTCCGACTGCCAGAGCGGCGTGTAGGGAGGAATGGCGAGATCGACGTCGGCGAACGAGATCTTGAGGACGATGGCGAACGGGACGACGAAGAAAAGGAGCAGCCAGACGAAGGGCAGCACCACCACCAAGCCGCGCCCCGTGATGCCGGAGCGTTCGAAGAATCCCGTTCTCTTCATGATGTCAGCGCGTGACCACCACCGGACTCGAGGCGTCCCAGGTGAGATACACCTGCTGGTCCCAGGTGATCGCCTCGGCATGCCTCGATGTGTTGGGCTGGGTGACGCGCACGACCTTGCCCGTCGGCAGCCGCACGAGATAGATCGACAGGTCGCCGAGATAGGCGATGTCCTGCACGGCGCCGCGGACCACGTTGTCCGTGCCGTCCGGCGGCGCCGTGGACATGAAGATCTTCTCGGGCCGCACCGCCGCCCAGACGGTCGCCTCGGGTGCGGCGCTGATCCCGTGGCTCACGTAGATCGTGGCGCCGAGTTCGGATGAGACGATTCGTACGTATTCCGGCTCATCCTCGATGAGCTTGCCCTCGAAAATGTTCACCGATCCGATGAAATCCGCGACGAACTTCGAACTCGGAAACTCGTAGATTTCGGAAGGTGTGCCGGCCTGGACGATTTCTCCGTGGTTCATCACGCCGATGCGGCTCGCGAGCGTCATCGCCTCCTCCTGATCGTGCGTCACCACCACAAATGTCACGCCGAGCTTGTCCTGCAGGCTGATGAGCTCGAATTGCGTGTGCTCGCGCAATTTCTTGTCGAGGGCCCCCAGCGGCTCGTCGAGCAGCAGCAGTTTCGGCCGCTTGACGAGCGAACGGGCCAGAGCGACACGCTGGCGCTGGCCGCCGGAAAGTTGATGCGGCTTGCGCTTCGCGAACTCGCCGAGCTTGACCAGATCGAGCATCGTCGCGACGCGGTCGCGGATCTCCGCCTTCGGAACGCGATCCTGCTTCAGGCCAAACGCGACGTTCTGCTCGACGTTCATGTGCGGGAACAGCGCGTAGGACTGGAACATCATGTTCACCGGCCGCTCGTACGGCGGCACGCCGGTCATGTCCTCGCCGTCGATGTAGATGCGCCCCGAACTCGGGCGCTCGAAACCGCCGAGCATGCGCAGCAGGGTGGTCTTGCCGCAGCCGGACGCCCCCAGCAGGCAGAAGATCTCACCCTTGTAGATCTTCAGGCTGATGTCGTCGACCGCCTTGAAATCGCCGAAGGACTTAGAAACACGGTCGATCTGCACGTACGCGGCGGCGTTTGGATCCTTCCAGGGAGCGGCCTTGACGGTGGGTCCGGAAACGCTCGACATCGCTTACTGGCCCGTCTTGAATTTCTGCCAGACGCGGGTGAGCGCCCGGGTCTGTTCCGCCGAATCCGCGAGCTGCACGGGCAGCTTCTGCACGACGTCGGGCGGGGGATAAATGCCGGGATCGTGCAGCACGTCGGGCTGCACCAGCGCCTGCGCGGGTACGTTCGCGCTCGCGTAGCGCTTGAAGTTCGTGATTGCGGCCATGACCTCGGGCTGCATGATGTAGTTGATGAAGGCGTAGGCGCTGTCCGGATCGGGCGCATCCTTCGGGATCGCGAGCATGTCGAACCAGAGAAACGAGCCTTCCTTCGGAACGGCGTATTGGATCACGATGCCCTTGTTCGCATCGCGTGCGCGGTCCCGGGCCTGCAGCACGTCGCCGTTGTAGCCGACCGAGAGGCACAGATCGCCGTTCGCGAGCGCCTCGATGTACTCGGAGGAATTGATGTTGCGGATGTAGGGCCGGATCTTCTCCAGCACTGCGGCCACCCGGGCGAGGTCCTCCGGCGACTGCGAATTGGGATCCCGGCCGAGATAGCTGAGCACGGCGCGCGACATGTCGGGCGGCGAGTCGAGCACGCTGATGCCGCATTTGGCGATCCGCGAGGCCACGGTGGGATCGAACACGAGGGCCCAGCTGCCCTGCGGCGCGTCGGGCATCAGCGCCTGGATCATCTTCGCGTTGTAGCCGATGCCGTCGGTGCCCCACGTGTAGATCACACCATGGGCGTTGCCCGGATCGTGCATCGCGACCTTCGCCATCAGCGTCGGGTCCAGGTTTTTCAGATTCGGCAGCCTCGACTTGTCGAGCGTGAGGTACACGCCCGCCTTGATCTGGCGCTCGAAATACGAGGCCGTCGGCACCACCACGTCGTAGCCGCTGTGGCCCGCGAGCAGCTTCGTCTCGAGGGTTTCATTGGTGTCGAAGTACGAGACGTGAACCTTGATTCCGGTTTGCTTCTCGAAGCCCGATAGCGTATTCGCCGCGAGATAGTCGGACCAGATGTAGAGAGTCAACACCTTGTCGGTTTGCGCGGGGTCGTTTTCCCCTGTTTTTGCCGCCGACTGATGGTCGCCGCAGCCGGCCAGGGAGAGAACGCACCCCGCGAGGAGTGTGGCCGACCGAAGCACGCTCACCATCAAACGCTATCCCCTTTTTTTTCGGTCACGGCCGGCGCCGCGATCAAGGCAGTTCAAGTTCTGGATCTAGTTATATCGCAGCGCGCGCCCGGGGGACAGGGGCGTCCGCAATTAAAGGGACCAATCAAACGGACCCGATCGAACAAACTGCGGATCAGACGTTCAACAGCAGGTGTTCGCGCTCCCAGGAACTGATCACCTGCGCGAAGGTTTCATACTCGGCATCTTTCACGGCGGTGTAGGCGAGCACGAAGCGGTCGCCGAACAGGTCCACCAGCGCCTTCGATTCCCGCAGCAGCCGCAGCGCCTCGGCGAGGGTGCGCGGCAGGGCGATGGCGAGATCGTATGCGCTGCCGGAGATCGGCTCCGAGGGCTTCAGTCCCTCGATCATCCCGAGGTATCCGCACGCCAGCGACGCCGCGATCGCGAGGTACGGATTGGCATCGGCGCCCCCCACACGATTCTCGACGCGCCGCGCGTCGGGATGCGACATGGGCACGCGCAGTCCGGCGGTGCGGTTGTCGTAGCCCCAATGCACGTTGATCGGCGCCGAGGAGTAGCGGCTGATGCGCCGATAGCTGTTGACGTTCGGCGCAAACAGGGACATCGCCGCCGGCAGGTACTTTTGCAGACCCGCAATGTGGCCGAAAAAAAGTGTCGAGGGCGAGCCGTCGGCGTTGCTGAATATGTTCTTGCGCGTCTTGGCATCGACGATGCTCTGATGCAGATGCATGGCGCTGCCCGGTTCCTTGGCCATCGGCTTCGCCATGAAGGTCGCATACATCTTGTGCCGCAGCGCCGCCTCCCGCGCCGTGCGCTTGAAGAGAAAGGCCTGGTCGGCGAGGCTCATGGGATAGCCATGCAGGAGGTTGATCTCCATTTGCGCGGCGCCCGACTCGTGGATCAAGGTGTCGATCTCGATGTCCTGGGCCTCGCAGAACGAGTACATGTCGTCGAATAGCGGATCGAACTCGTTCACCGCGGCGATGCTGTAGGCCTGCCGGCCGATCTCCGGGCGACCCGAACGGCCCACCGGCGGTTTCAGCGGGTAGTCGGAATCGATGTTCGGTTCGACCAGGAAGAACTCGAGTTCGGGCGCCACGACGGGCTCCCAGCCATGCGCCTCGTACAGGTCGAGTACGCGGCGAAGCACGTAGCGCGGCGCCATGGTCACGGGCCGGCCGTCACCGTAGAAGCAGTCGTGGATCACTTGCGCCGTGGGTTCGGCGGCCCACGGCACGACGCGGACCGTCTTTGGATCGGCCCGCAGGACGATGTCGATGTCGGACGGGTTCATCGCGCTCTGATCGTCCGGATAGTCGCCGGTCACGGTCTGCAGGAAGATCGCCTCGGGCAGGCGCATGCCCTCTTCTTCGGCGAACTTCTCCGCCGGCATGAGTTTGCCCCGCGCCACGCCGGCCATGTCCGGAATGATCGCCTCGACCTCCGAAATCCCGTGCTCCTTCAAGAACTGCTGAATCGTGCTCGCCATGAATCACCTTGAACCTTGTGCGTAGTGCCGGCTCGCGTCGCCAAATGCCGCAAACAGCGCCCGGGAGAATGGATTCCCCGAGAACTGCCATTCGGGGTGCCACTGCAACCCCAGGGCGAAACCCGCCGCATCCGCGACACGGAAGGCCTCGATCAGCCCGTCCGGCGCGCGCGCCTCGACGCGGAGGCCGTCCCCGAGCCGCTGAATGCCCTGCCAGTGCAGCGAATTGACGTGCAGCGCGTCCGCGGCCGCGATCTTTTGCAGTGTCCCCCCAGGCTCGAGCAGAACCTCATGTGCCGGCCCGTACTGCTCCTCGAGGGGCAGCGATTCGTCGTCGCGATGGTCGAGGTGACCCGGCACCTCGTGGACACGCTGCCACAGCGTGCCGCCGTACGCGACGTTCATTTCTTGAAAGCCCCGGCAAATCGCCAGCACCGGCAGGCCGGCGCCGATCGCCCGGGGAATCAGCGGAAGCGTCGTAGCATCCCGATTTGGGTCATGCAGGGTCCCCGGCGCACTGTCCGGGCCTCCGTAATGGTGTGGTTCGACATTGGATGCACTCCCCGTGAGCAACAAGCCGTCGCAAGTCTCGAGCAGCGCCGACAGGTCGAGCCCGGCGCCGAGCGCGGGGATCAGCACCGGGAACGCACCGGCGCCGGCGGCAACGGCTTCGATGTACTTCTCGCCGACCATGTGGAAAAACTGATTTCCAAAGAGCCGGCGGTCGGCCGGAATTCCGATGATCGGCAAGCGAGCCATGTTTAATATATTAGACGCCTGGTGAGATGACCAAGCCTTGATCGCAGCGATATTACACCATACCTCCCGCGTTACGTCCCGTCGAACCGCGCCCATTTGGCTAAGATTCAGGCATTTCCGGCACTTACATCTAAATTGTGCGACGCATCAATGTTGCGGGGATGGCGCCTTTACCGCTAGGCTCACACGGGCGAAATCCTGTCAATAGCCACAAAATCTTAAACACTTCAGCGGTAACAAAAGTCAAGTGTCCCTGCCTGACCCGCCTGCTAGATCCTATTATCGGGCCTCCGTCGCGGCTGATGCGCCGCGCCCGCTAGAGCCGCGCGCACCGCTCGCCGGCGAAGCCGTGGCGGACGTCGCGGTGGTCGGCGGCGGCATCGCCGGCTGCTCGGCGGCGCTGCATTTGGCGCAGCGGGGCTACCGCGTGGTGCTCCTCGAGGCTCGCGAGGTCGGCTATGGCGCCTCGGGCCGCAGCGGCGGCCAGACCATCTTCGGGCTCGCCACGAGCCAGGCGGCACTCACTGCGCAGGTGGGACAGGGCGATGCCGAGCGGCTGTTCGCGCTCTCCGTGGAGGGGCTCGACCTCACCCAATCGCTGATCCGCACGCATGCCATCGACTGCGATTACCGCGCGAATCACATTCACGTCGCGACCAAGCCGCGCCATCTGCAGGAACTCGCCGAGTGGCACCGCGAGCTCGAGCAGGGCTACGGCTATCGCTCCGTGCAACTGCTCAATCGCGATCAGCTGCAGGCGCATGTCGCGAGCGAGCGCTATCTCGGCGGACTGCTCGACACCCGCAGCGGTCACTTGAATCCGCTGAAATACACCCTCGGCATTGCGCGCGCGGCAGAAGCGGCAGGCGCGCAAATTCACGAGGATTCGCGTGTGCTTGGCTATCAGGCGGGAATCGCGCCGTGTGTCATGACCGCGACGGGCGTCGTGCGCTGCAAATACATCATCCTCTGTGCCAGCGCCCATGGCGGTGCGCTCGCCCCGGCGCTCGGCCGACGCATCCTCGGGGTCGGCACATACATCATCGCCACCGAACCCATGACCGAGGAGCGCGCGCGCGCAATCCTGCCGGGCAATGCCGCCGTCGCCGACATGAATTGGATCATCGATTATTTCCGGCTGTCCGCGGACCGGCGCATGCTGTTCGGCGGCCGCGTGAGCTACAGCGCACTGCAGCCGCCGCATCTCGCCGAATCCATGCGACGCCGGATGGCGCGGGTCTTTCCCTCGATCGCCGATTTGCGGGTGGACTTCACCTGGGGTGGTTATCTCGACATCACCCGCACGCGGGCGCCGGACTTCGGGCGCCTGGCGCCGAACGTGTTCTATCTGCAGGGATTCTCCGGGCACGGCATGGCCCTCACCGGGCTCGGCGGCAAGCTCGTCGCCGAGGCGGTGGCCGGCACCGCCGAACGCTTCGACGTGTTTGCCCGGATTCCGCATCGCGACTTCCCGGGCGGCGCGCTGCTGCGCCGCCCGTCCCTGGTGGTCGCGATGCTCTATTACCGCCTGCGGGACCTCCTCTAAATCTCGACGGAAGCCGCTCAGCCGACGTTCTCGTGTCCTTCGCGTGCCTTATAGGAGAACTTCTGGCCGGCCAACGACGCATCGAACATGAGGCCGCCTTTCGCGATCGTGAAAACCGCCATCCCCTTGTTATACGAGCCCGAGGTGATCGCATCCTTCTGACCGCCGCTCGCACCGGACGTGCTGCCCGCGGTACCCGTCGTCGCCGAGGCGCCGGCCGTGATCGCCACGACCCCCGCGCTCGCATCGAACTGGAAATTCCCCGACGTGAAGGCATCGACCGCTCGCTGGTCCTGGAAGAAAATGATCTCGCTGTATGCCTCGCCGCCCGCCTGCAGGCCGATGCTCAGCTGATTCATGGTGGTGGCACCGATGACCTTTCCATGGACGTAAACACGGCCGCGACCATGCGCCGCCCCGACCCCGAGTCCGCCTTTGCCGATCGTGGGAAACACCGCGTAGCCGTAGCTGTCGTGAAAAAAGTGGCCGCTTTGGCCAGCGTTTTTGAAAAGATCGATCGTGGCCGCGTAGGACCGCCCGCTTGCCGCATGCGCGACACCGATGGTCAGAACCACCGCCAACAAGAATGTCGAAACCCGAATTGCCGCCTTCATAAACACCTCCATTGCTCCAATTTGCGTCGCGTCGCTGCTGCGTCACGTCGATCCAACCGCCGCAATTATGCCGCACGAAAGGCGGCGGGTCTGGCGGAAACCGTCTCGACCGGATGGCGGCGGATTCCCACACCGTCCGGCCCCCGGCGGCCGAGGGCCGGACACCGGGGGCCGGCGACCGGGGCCGTGGCCGAGGCGCGGGCCGGCGGGACCTTACTGTCCGCCGCCGCGGGAGTGCTCGCCGCCTTTCCGGCCCGCTGCGCTCGCCCGCTCCGGGTCCTTGGCGAAGTTGCCGCCCGAGTGCTGGCCGCCCTTGCGGCCCGCTACGCTCGCTCGCTGCGGATCGTTGGCAAAGTTGCCGCCCGAGTTCTGCCCGCCCTTGCGGCCCGCTGCGCTCGCCCGCTGCGGATCGTGTGCGAAGTTCCCGCCCGAGTGCTGGCCGCCCTTGCGGCCCGCTACGCTCGCCCGCTGCGGATCGTTGGCAAAATTACCGGATCCGCCGCGATGGTCGGCTCGATCGCGCTCGCCGTTGTCTCGCTCGCCGCGTTCTCGCTCGTTCGCCATGGTGCTCTCCTGTTGATTGAACCGGCGGCACGCCGGGGAGCGGCAGGATCTCAAACACTCAATAGGGCAACCGCCGGACATGGCCTGCTGTGCAGGTAGGAGATCCGCCTGTCGGACTTGCGGGATCGAACGGACAGGCTCGGCTTGCGCGCAGGGACATTACCGCGCACGGACACTACCGCGCACGGACACTACTTGGTGTCCGGCTTCTCCTGGGCGGCGAAGTTCGCCTTCAACACCTGGCCGGTATCGAGCAGCGTGATCGTCTCGAGGCCGCCGCCGTGGCTGCCATCACGCAGCGGCCGCATGTCGACGCTCACACGATCGCCGGGCTTGATGGAGTTCCTGGTCCAGCCGGCTCGGGTCAGCACGCCGGGGCTGGTGGTCTCCACCGACCAGGTCACGGGGGTCGCGCCCTTCGGCGCTTCGACGACCATCCAGATCACGACATGAGGATTGGCCCATTGCATCGCCTTCACTGTGCCCTTCAGGGTGATCTGCCTGCCCTGGTCGTAGATGGCGAACGAGTGATGCGCCCAAGCGCCGTGAATCGATGCGGCGCCGAGCAGCACGGCGGCAGCGAGGCGCGGGTTTACATGCATCATTTGTCGTCCGGAGGCTGCGGCACGCCGTCATGGAACTTGACCGCCTTGAATATCGCGTTGCCGTTCTTGTCGACGCCGGCGACAAACCCTTCCTGGACGCATACACCTTCGACGAGATCGAACTTGCGCGCCCGGTGCCGGTAATAAATCCGCGTCGTGATCCAGGGCTTCTCCAGCACCTTCGGCGCCGTGATTTCGAGGTCGTCGTGCAGCGTGTCGGGCGCGACGAGATGCATGCGCTCCACGATGTGCATGCCGCCGTCGTTTGGAACGCCGACCGCCTCGCTGATCGCGATGTAGGTCTGCGGCAGGATGCCGACCGTGTCGACGACGAGCGTCTCGCCCTCCCAATGCCCGATGGAGTGTCCATGAAAGCTCGGATCTGGATCAGCCGGATGGCCGCGCCCGTCGGTGTAGATACGGCGCATGCGATTGCCGTCGACCTCGCCCAGCATGGTGACGCGGCCGGGCGTGAACAAAAACTCGAAGGCGTTGTGCATGATGAGCATCCAACTCGGCATGGCCTCCGGAAAACAATGGGCGAAAACCAGCAGCGGATGTCCCGCCTTCTCATCCGCCACGAGTTTGCGAATCTGCCTGGCGGCCGCCGCCGTCCATGGCGGCGGATTCCCCGTTTCCTGCGCCTCCTGGTCGTTGACGTCGGGCGTCCAGATGCCGCTCCAGTCAGGAAGCCGGGCTAGCGCCTCCCAGTCGGCGGGCGTCGGCGGCGGATTCTTCTGGTCCGCCCTGCTGTCTGCGCCCGTATCCGCAGCGTAGGCTGCCACGGCGGCCACGATGAGCACGGCGCCGACCCATACGAGCCGGATCTCGCGCCGGCAGCGCGACAGGAAGCGGGCCGCTTGCAACACGTGCACCTCGACGTTTATTTGGCCGAGATTACCGCAATACGCCAACCGCTGGCTATCGCGGCGGCGCGCACGTCAGAGGGCCGTCACGAGATAGCAGTGATGAATCCGCGCGTTGCGCTCGAAGTCCCGCGGAATCGTCGCGGCGCTGATGTCTTGGGTCGTGCAGCCGTCGAGCGCGCCCGCATCCATCTTGAACCGCCGGTAATTGGTGGAGAAGAACAGGCGGCCGCCCGGCCGCAGCAGCAGCAGCGCGCGCCGGATCATCCCGACGTGGTCGCGCTGCACGTCGAGCACCCCTTCCATGCGCTTGGAGTTCGAGAACGTCGGCGGATCGAGAAAAATCAGGTCGAAGCGCGCCCCGCCCAAGGCCTGTTCCTCGAGCCAGTGCAGGCAGTCGTCGCGTACGAGGGC
>Ga0302319_10007246_pt1 | contig 21832 bp, 25 predicted proteins | sample Bog_T0_2_FD_203319 | JGI IMG/M metagenome (GOLD analysis project Ga0302319, IMG submission 203319) | Peat permafrost microbial communities from Stordalen Mire near Abisko, Sweden - Bog_T0_2 | ecosystem: Environmental > Terrestrial > Soil > Wetlands > Peat | place: Sweden: Abisko, Stordalen Mire... | reverse complement strand
CCGAGTCGAAGAAACTGCCGCGCTGGCTCGCGCGGTGCGAGGCTTTGGCGACGGGACCGTCAAAGAGGTCGTGAAAACCGGTGAGGGTGAGCAGCACGATCGCGAGGTAGAGGTAACCCGCGCCTATAGCCCAAGCAGTCGCGCACGCGAAGACGAGGCCCGATCCGGTCAGTACGTCCGCTGAAAAGCCAATCCGCACAAGCCAGCGACCAATGGGTGCGGTGACCGTATCTACGGACTTGCGAAAATTTCCGTCAAGCATTGATCCTCCGGACCCTTGCGCCAAAGTCTACCGGCGCCACCCCGTAGGGGGGGCTAAAGGTGACCATGGACCTTTTGCCAGGTCGAGGCCAGTGATTCGGGCAGCACTCGCGTCTCACCAATCGACGTCATGAAGTTCGTGTCGCCACTCCAGCGCGGCAACACGTGCGCGTGCAGGTGCTTGGGGATGCCCGCGCCGGCCGCGTGGCCGATATTGAAACCGACGTTCATCCCGTCGGGGCCGTAGGTCTCTTCGATCGCGACCACGGTCTTTCGCAAGGTCCAGAAGAACTCGGCGAACTCCTCGTCGCTCAATTCCTGAAGCGTGGCGACGTGACGACGAGGAAGCACCAGCAAGTGACCCGAGCCGTAGGGGAAGGCGTTCAGGATCACGAAGCTGGTGTCGTTACGAAGCAGCACACCCGAGGACTCGCCCACTTCCTCGTTCGCGAAGGTACAAAAAACACACTCCCCCTCGTCCTTGGCGTGCTCACTGGCACTGACGCTGGTGACGTACTCCTCGCGCCACGCCGCCGAGAAGCGCTCGAGGGGCATCAAGAACCTTCGGGCGAACCGTGGCTCGCGATTTCGTCAGCGAGTCGCGTGCGAAAGGCGCCGAGGTCGACGCCGCGTTCGGGGTCGTTCGAACCTCGTTTGTTCACTCCGAGGGTTCGCTCCTTCACGTCGTCGTCGCCGACGACCAAGATGTAGGGGATCTTCTCGAGCTTCGCGCGTCGGATGCGCGCACCCAGTGGTTCGTTGGCTTCTTCGGTCCCCACGCGCACCCCGTCGGCGCGAAGCTCTTGGGCGACCTCGGTGGCGTAGGTATCGTGATCGTCGCGCACGCCGAGCACGCGCACTTGTTCGGGACTGAGCCACGTGGGCATGTTGCCCGCGTAGTGCTCGATGAGTATGGCCATGAAGCGCTCGACGGAACCGAAGAGCGCGCGGTGGATCATAATCGGGCGCGTGCGCGCGTTGTCCGCGCCGACGTAACTCGCCTCGAAGCGCTGGGGCGTCTGGAAGTCGAGTTGAATCGTCGACAGCTGGTGGGTGCGGCCAATGGCGTCACGGGCCTGGACCGAGATCTTCGGACCGTAGAACGCTCCGCCGCCCTCGTCGAGCACGAGTTCGAGACCCACGCTGTTGGCCACCCGTTCGAGGGTCGCCTCGGCCTCGGCCCATTCCTCGTCGCTGCCCACGGCCTTGCCCTCGGGACGCGTCGAGAGTTCGAGGTAGAAGTCGTTGAGCCCGAAGTCGCGCAGCAGGTTCAAAACGAAGTTCAACAGGCTCGTCAGTTCGTCGCTCATCTGTTCACGGGTACAAAAGATGTGCGCGTCGTCCTGGGTCATGCCGCGCACACGCGTCAGTCCGTGCACCGCACCGGACTTTTCGTAGCGATAGACGGTGCCGAACTCGAACATGCGAAGGGGCAACTCGCGGTAGCTACGCTGGCGCGACTTGAAGATGAGCACGTGGAACGGACAGTTCATGGGCTTTAGGTAGTAGTTCTGGCCGTCGTCGAGTTCCATGGGTGGATACATCGATTCGGCGAACCACTCGAGGTGCCCCGACGTCTCGAACAGTTCGGACTTGGTGATATGGGGCGAGTTCACGAACTCGTAGTTGCCCTCGACGTGACGCTGCCTCGAGTAGTCCTCCATCACCCGACGCATGGTGCCACCCTTGGGATGAAAGACCGCCAGACCAGGACCGAGTTCACTGGGAAAGGAGAACAGGTCCAGTTCCTGACCCAGGCGACGGTGATCACGCTTCTCGGCCTCTTCTAATTGGGTGAGGTGGGCTTGGAGAGCCTCGTTAGTCTCCCAGGCGGTGCCGTAGATGCGCTGGAGTTGCGGGCGCTTCTCGTCGCCGCGCCAGTACGCCCCCGCGACGCGAGTCAACTTGAAGTGTCCGAGGCGCGAGGTCGAAGGGACGTGGGGACCACGGCACAGGTCGGTGAAGGCGGGTGAGTTCGAGTACGTCGAGATCACCGAGGCGCTCTCGACCTCTGCGAGGTCCTCGTCATTCGCGCCCGCCTTTACGGCGTTGATGATCTCCACTTTGAAGGGCTGGTCCTCGAACAGGGCCAGGCCCTCGTCGTAGGAGTACTCGTGGCGGGTGAAAGGTTGGTCCTCTTTTACGATGGCGCGCATCTCGTCCTCGATGAGCGCGAGGTCGTCGTCGCTGAAGTGCGCGCCACCGGGCAAGGAGAAGTCGTAGTAGAAGCCGTTCTCGATCGCGGGCCCGATCGCGTAGTGCGCCCCGGGCCACAGACGCGTCACCGCCTGGGCGAGCACGTGCGCAGTCGAATGGCGCAACACCTCACGACCGTAAGGTGAAGCTGGCGTGACCACGGCGACCTTCACGCCGTCCTCCAGTGGTGACGAGAGGTCGGTCAGTGCACCATTGACTTGGATCGCGAGGGCGTCCTTGGCGAGACGAGCACCGATCGACGCCGCGAGGTCCTTGCCGGTCGAGCCCGCGGGCAGGGTCCGCGCGCTGCCGTCAGGAAGCAGTACGTTAATTTCCGACATCGTCGCCTTTCGTTGCCTACAGCGTAATGCCGAGTAGCGCGGCGGCGGGAGCGACGTTCACGCCCGCGTGCGCGGCGTCGTCAATGGCGAGCAGCGCGGAGGGCGTATCGAGGTCGTCGTCGAGCGCGGCGCGCACGTCCTCGAGCACCGTGCTCGCGCGACCCGTCGTGAGGGTCGAACGCCAGGTCGCGAGTCGCGACTGCGCGCGCGACAAGAGCTCTTCGCGCCACTCCCAGTCGGTGCGGTATTGCTGGTCGAGCAGCGAGAGGCGAACCGCCGCGGGTTCCGCACGCGCGACGAGGTCCTCGACGAAGACCAGGTTGCCCAGGGACTTGGACATCTTGGTGCCGTCCAGACCCACGAGGCCCACGTGCATCCAGTGCTTGACGAAAGGCACACCGGTCACCGACTCGCTCTGAGCGGCCTCGCACTCGTGGTGAGGAAAGGCGAGGTCGCGCCCTCCCCCGTGCACGTCGAGCGTTTCGCCGAGATCACGTAGCGCCAGGGCCGAGCATTCAATGTGCCAGCCCGGTCGACCCGCACCCCAGCGTGACTCCCAGGCGGGCTCGTCCTCTAAGGACGGTTGCCACAGCACGAAGTCGAGCGGATCGCGCTTGCGCGGGTCATCAGGATTGCCACCGTGCTGGGCGGCGAGTTCGAGCATCCCATCGCGGCTCTCGTGAGAGACCTGACCGAACCTAGGAAACTTCGAGACCTCAAAATACACGCGCCCGTCGACCTCGTAGGCGAGTCCCTGGTCGAAGGTCGCTCCGATCAGCGTGAGGATCTCTGGTATCGCACCGGTCGCGCGCGGCTCGGAATACACGGGCAACAAATTGATCAATTGCATGTCGCGGTCAAAGCGCACCATCTCCTGAGCGGCGAGGTCGAGGTAGTTCACGCCCAATTCGCGGGCCTTGCGCAAGATGTCGTCGTCGACGTCGGTCACGTTTCGCACGCAACGCGTCTCGTGACCCGCGTCGCGCAGTCGACGTTGCAGGACGTCAAAGGACAGATAGACGAAGGCGTGACCCAGGTGCGCCGAGTCGTAGGGCGTGATCCCACAGCTGTACATCGTCACGACCGGACCGGCCTCGAGGGTGAAGACGCCACGACGGGCGCTGTCGTAGAGCCGCACTACTTATCCAGTCCCGCCAATTTCACGTAGCTATGTGCCTTATGGCGAATATTGACCGTGACGCACACGGCGGTGAAGGCCTCGATCGCACTCGCGAGGGACATCGAGCCCGCCGCTACGGCGCGCAACCCGGGCATGGCGTCCACGATCCCCACCACCCGCACAATCGCGTCGGGGTGGTCTGAGAACACCAGCACGTCCGCGTCGAGCCCACTGTCGAGGTCCTGCATCTGCGCGGCGGGCAGGTGATGGAACGCTCCGACGATTTCACTGCGCGGCAGGGCAAAGGCGAGTTGGGCGGCCATTGATCCGCGCGGCGGGTACACCGGCAACACCTCGCGACCTTCGCGCGTGAGGGCGTTCACCATCGAGATGACGATCTTGCCGGCGAGCTGGTCACCGAGGGCCGTGACCGTCGCCACCGCCGAGTCCCAGGGCGTCGCCACGACGACGAGGTCGCACGCTGAGGCGATCTCGTTGGAAGCACCAGTGATCGCACCCTTCAGTGGAACATTGAATGAAGCGGCGGCCTCGAGCGCGCGATTCGAATCGCGCGAACCGAGCACGACGTCATAACCCGCGCTCGCCATACGTAACGCGACACCCTTACCCGCGGGTCCGGTACCGCCGAGAATGCCAACTGTTTCCATCGTCGTCCTTAGGGTTTTTGGTGCCTGGAAGTACGCTTAACACTATGGGACTACTCGACGATCATCGACTTCTTATTACCGGCGTTCTCACTGAGGATTCGCTGGCCTTCGGCATCGCTCGTCGGGCCCTCGAAGAAGGGGCGAGCATCGCGCTCTCGGGCGCGGGTCGAGGTACGTCGCTCACCCGACGAACCGCGCGAAAGCTCGGCGACGTGGGCGAGATCATCGAACTCGACGTCACCGACCCTGGTCAGATCGAAGCCGCCGTGATCGAAGTGCGCGAGCGCTTCGCTCGCCTCGACGGTCTGGTGCACGCCATTGGCTTCGCTCCCGCGTCGTGCCTGGGTAACGGCATGTTCGCCTCTCCTTTCGAGGACGTCGCACTGGCGATGCAGATCTCGACGTATTCGTTGGCGGCGCTCGTCGGCGCGTTTCGTCCGCTCCTGCAAAAGAGCGAAGCGACTGGTGGCGCGTCGGTGATCGCGCTCGACTTCGACGGTTCACGCGCCTATCCGGCGTACGACTGGATGGGAGTCATGAAGGCCGGACTCGAATCGCTCGGGCGCTACCTCTCGCGCGAAGTCGGTCCGGACAAGATCCGCGTCAACATGCTCGCCGCCGGTCCCCTGCGCACGATGGCCGCCAAGTCGATCCCCGGGTTCGCCTTGTTCGAGGACACGTGGGCCGAACGCGCACCACTCGGATGGGACGTGTACGACTCGAGCGCGGTCGCCGACACCGCGATCGCGCTGTTGTCGCCGTTGTTGCGAGGAACGACTGCGTCGGTCATCCACGTCGACGGCGGCGCCCACGCCATGGGCTAGCGCTCTTGTTGGGCGAACTGCGTTTGGTACAGGTCGTGATAGAGGCCACCCGACGCGAGCAGTTCGTGGTGCGTGCCACGCTGGACGATCCGACCTTCCTCAAGCACCAGGATCTGATCAGCGTTTCGAATCGTTGAAAGTCGGTGCGCGATCACCAGCGAGGTGCGCGAAGACATGGTCTCGTCGAGCGCGTGCTGAACCGCCGCTTCGCTCTCGGCGTCGAGGTGGGCGGTCGCCTCGTCGAGCACAACCAGTCGTGGTGACTTGAGCAGGAGTCGCGCCAGAGCCACGCGCTGCTTCTCGCCGCCGGATAACCGGTAGCCCCGCTCGCCCACGACGGTCTCGAGCCCCAGGGGCATCGTCTCGACCAGGTGCCATATCTGAGCCGCGCGAAGGGCCTCTTCGAGTTCGGACTCCGTGGCGTCGGGTTTGGCGAAGAGCAGATTGACCCGCAACGTGTCGTGAAAGAGATGCGGGTCCTGGGTCACCACGCCGACGGTGGCGTTGAGCGACTTGGTGGTCGCCTTTCGAACGTCGACGCCGTTGATCAGTACCGCCCCGCGGTCGATGTCATAAAGACGCGAGACCAGCATCGAAAGCGTCGTCTTGCCCGCGCCGCTCGGTCCCACGAGCGCGGTCATCGTGCCGGGTTCGACGCTGAAACTCACGTCAAAGATGACCTGACTGCGCGGCGTTTCGTCCAGACGCGCCACCGCTTCGAGCGAGGCGAGCGAGACCTCGTCCGCGCCCGGATAGGAGAATTCCACGTGCTCGAAGTCCAAACGAGTTGGCCCTTCGGGGATGGGCACCGCGTCGGGGCTCTCTTTGATCATCGGCTCGAGATCGAGGATCTCGAAGAGCCGCTCGAAGCTCACCATGGCGGACATGTAGTCGATATTGAGATTCGAAAGTTGCGTAAGCGGACCGTACAGTCGGGTCAGGTACAGCGTCAAGGCGACCACCGTGCCCGCCGCCAACGCACCGTGCAGCACTTCGACGCCACCGAAGCCGTAGGCGAAGGCCGTGGCGAGCGACGCGGTGAGCGTGAGTGAGATGAAGAAGAAACGCTGGTACGTCGCCTGGCGGATCCCGATATCACGGACTTGTCCCGCGCGGTCATCGAAGTGCTCGATCTCGTCCTGGGGGCGACCGAACAGTTTGACCACCATCGCACCAGCGACGTTGAAACGCTCGCTCATCACCATGTTCATCTCGGCGTTGAGTTCCATGCCTCGCTGGAAGAGCGTGCCGAGCTTGCGCCCCACACGTCGCGCGGGCACGAGGAACACTGGCAGCAGGCACAGCGCCACGAGGGTGATCTGCCAACTCAGCACGAACATCGTTCCCAGGATGATCGTGACCAGTACCACGTTGCCCACGACGTTGGAGAAGAGGTCGGTGAAGGCCTGTTGCGCGCCAATGACGTCGTTGTTGAGCCGGCTGATCAACGCACCGGTCTGGGTACGGGAAAAGAACGCAATGGGCATCTCTTGGATGTGCTGGAAAACACGGGCGCGAAGGTCGTAGATAAGGCTCTCGCCAATGACCGCCGATATCCGACGTTCGAAAAGAGCGAGGATGGCGTCAAAGATGGCCAGTCCGGCGGTGATGAGGGCGAGCCCGATAACCAGACCTTCGTGGTGAACGCCGGTCTTTTTGTTAATGATGATGTCAATGATCTGGCGAAGTAGTAGAGGCGACACCGAACTCACGATGGCGTCGAGGATCACCGCCGTGATGAAGACCACGAGAGCTGCCTTGTAGACCCTGGCGAACTTCAAGATCCGAGGAAGCGTGCCCTTCTTGATTCGGTGCTCGAGAAGGTCGCGATTGCGGGTCATGCCGCGCATGCCCATGCGCGCGACTCCGCCGCCTCCTCCGTGCATGCTCATTGAAACTCCCTCGTCATCTGCAGTGTAGGAAGCGAAGCGACTCCTTGATGCAAGAAGCTCAAGAAGTGACGGCGCTCGCGAAGATGAGAATCCCGAGCGTGCACATGACGCACCCTCCGATCGTGCGCAGCACCACGAGTCGCGACGTCGAGCTCGAGAGCCACTCTCTCGCGGTGCCGGCGATCATCCCCCACGTACCGTCGCTGCAGAACGCCATCACGCTGAAGATGCAACCCAAGACCACCAATTGCAGCGTCACGTCGCCATTCGAACGATTCACGAAATGGGGGAACACGGCGGCGAAAAAGACGAGCGACTTGGGATTGAGCACGCCCACCGTAAAGCCCTGGCGCACGATGGTTGCATTCGAAGGGCGATGCTCCTCGCGCTGGGTCATTGCTTGGGCGTGGGCGTGACGGTGACGCAAGGCGTCAAAACCCAACCAGAGGAGATAGCAGCCACCCGCGATCTGCAGCACGATCGCGAACGCTCGAGAACGTGACAGCAGCGGTCCGAGCCCCAGCGCCACCACGAGTGACAGCAACAAGGTGCCCATGCTGTTGCCGAGTACCGTGAGCACCGCCACCGCTCTTCCCCACGCGACGCCTCGCGCGAGGGTGAACAACACACTCGGACCGGGCACCATGATGATGATGATCGAGGCGACGAAGAACTGTGCGAGATGGCTGGCGCTGATCACGTCGACAACTTTCGCACGGCCCAGTCCACGACGTTGAGGCTCGCGCCGATGCTGAAGCCAATCGTGGCGGCGAAGAACGCGGTGCCCACACCCACCGTGCCACCGAGTATCCATCCGATGATCAGCACGATGATTTCGAGGGTGAGCCGCACGTAGACCACGCTCACGCCGAGATGGCGGTGCAGGCTCGTCATGAGTCCATCGCGTGGCCCGGGCCCGAGCCCGCACGTCAGATAGAGCGCACTGCCCAAGCCAATGAGCACGACGGCACCCACCATGAAGACCACCTTCAGCCAATCGCGGTGAGGTACTGGAACGTTCGATGAAGTGATGTCGAGAACGTAGGCAATGATCACCAGGTTCGCGAGGGTGCCAATTCCCGGACGTTCTCTAAGTGGAAGCCACAAAAGAAGCACGCCACAACTGATCGCCGCGGTGCTCCAACCAAGTGAGATGTGTGCGTGACGCGCGATGCCCTGGGCAAAAACAGTCCACGGTGTCGCACCCCACTGGGACACCACTAAGAGACCCTCGCCGACGCCAAAGAGAGTGAGCCCCACGACCAAAGGGAGCACCATCCTCGGTCGAATGCCCCACGTGCTGCTCGCGCGCCACGGCGTCACAGGAATCTTGTGTTTGAGCAATTCCATTCGAGCAACGCTAATACCCCGGTTAGTTTCGATTGGGACTACCTCAGCGGCGTGGCAACGGGCCCGGCGTCGTGGACACGATGGTTCATTGGCGACGTTGACTGACAACCCGAATCCATCGTGAGACCTCGCTACGACCAGGTGCCGTGCGTAACGCGCGAACCACCAAGGCAATCGCTTTGGGTCGCGTACTCGGTGTGTTCGTTCGCTCACATGTTCACGTACTCACCCTCGTGTTTGGGTACAAAGTCCCATCGTTCACTGGAAAAGGGCACGGTAGATTTGATTGTCGGCGGCCTGCTCCCTGCGCTGACGCGACGAGAGACCGGTGAGCAACGTGAGCGCATTGACGCCCCCCAGCCGAGCACCACTTCCCTGGCTCATCCAAGGCGGTATGGGTGTCGCCATCTCGGGCTGGCCACTCGCGCGCGCGGTCGCGAGCACGGGCCAACTCGGCGTGGTTTCGGGCACGGCCATCGACACCGTCTTCATTCGTCGCCTTCAAGACAACGGCATCGATTCGTCACTGCGGGCCGTACTCGACCGTTTCCCTTTGGGAGACGTCGTCCAGGAGGTCGAGCAACGTTTTGCCAAGTCGCTGCGACCAACGAACGAGCCCTACCTCGTCACCCCCATGCTCACCCATCGCAGCCCACAGAAGTCGATTGACCTACTCGTCCTCGCCGCCTTCGTCGAGGTGGCACTCGCCAAAGAAGGTCACGAAGGGCCGGTGGGCATCAACCTGCTCACGAAGATTCAAGTCCCGACGGCGCCGACTCTCCTTGGCGCCATGCTCGCCGGGGTCGACTACGTGATGATGGGCGCTGGCATGCCGACGCACATCCCGGGCATGCTCGACGAGCTCGCACTCGGCAACGCCGTCGAGGTTCCGTTCGGCCTGGTGGGACCCAACGATGGTCCCGCGCCGATCCTGCACTTCGATCCGTCGCGCTATCTCGCGAGCGCCACGTTGCGACGACCACGGTTCATTGGCATCGTGTCCTCACACGTCCTCGCCACGGCACTCGCCAAACGTAGCAACGGTAAGGTCGACGGCTTCGTGGTAGAGCGTCCCTCCGCGGGTGGTCATAACGCGCCACCTCGCGGTCAATTGGTGCTCGCCTCTGACGGCAGCCCCGAGTACGGCGAACGCGACCGCGTCGACTTCGAGAGCATCGCCAAGCTCGACCTTCCCTTTTGGATCGGCGGTGGCGTCACGTGCGCGAAGGACGTCGAAGAGGCCCTTGATCTTGGCGCCACCGGCGTGCAGGTGGGGACTCTCTTCGCGTACTGCAACGAATCGGGGATGGATCCCCTCTTACGAGAACGAGTCATCGCCGCGGTGCGTCGCGGTCCGATAGAAGTGAAGACCTCGATGCAAGCCTCATCCACCGGTTACCCCTTCAAGGTCACCTCGGTCGAAGGTACGATCTCCCAGGAAAGCGTTTACGAGGGGCGCGAGAGAAAGTGCGACCTGGGTTACCTGCGCGACGCCTACGTCACGCCGAGCGGTTCCCTCGGATACCGGTGCACCGGTGAACCAGAAACCGCATTCGTGCGAAAGGGTGGCTCCCTCGAAGACACCCAGGGCGTCACTTGTCTTTGTAACGGGCTGATGGCGACGTGCGGACTCGGTCAGATCCGCTCGGGCCACCAAGAACCGCCCATCGTCACGAGCGGTGATCACATCAACGACATACGAAACCTGCTCGCCACTGGCGAGAGTTTCAGCGCAAGTGACGTGATCAAGTTTCTTCAACCAGTTTCTCGAACCTAAGAGAACGCTTCGCTCAAACGCCAGTGACCTGGCATCGACTCGTAGTGCGAGGTGGAACTCAATCCTCTCGTAGTTCAGCGAACTCCCGCTTGGTCTTCTTGTACCATCCCATTCCCGCAATGGGATTCTTCCATCGGCCCTTCATATCTTTGAGCGCGCTTTGGTGTGACTCATCACCACTCGCGACCATTTCCTTCAAGTGGCCGTCTTGAGCCTTGATCACCTCGTCAGCGGTACTACCGCGGTGGGCGAAGTCGCAAGGTCCACCGAGTTGCCTACACGTCATTGTCTTCATACTTCTCACCCTTCATCTTGGATTTAAACACCCGTCAACTGATTGTCTAAAGAAGCCTCTTCTTCATTGTTGAGACGGACCGGTGACCGACCTTCAGACGCACAGATTCGCGTGACTCAACGCGACTGTTGGATTCGCACGAGGTTGCCTGAAGGGTCGCGAAAAGCACAGTCGCGAACTCCCCACGGCTGGGACGCCGGCTCTTGGACCACCTCGGCACCCGACGCGCGCACCTTCTCGAAAGTGGCGTCGAGGTCGTCACTGCGAAAGATCGCCGCCTGGAGCGACCCCTGGGTCACGAGCGCGAGCAGAGCGTCACCCTCGGTCTGGGAGCGGCCACCGTGCGGCTGGGAGAGCACGACGTCCAGGTCCTGGCCCGGAGCACCAACGGTGACCCAGCGAAAACCCTGGGAGGCGACGTCAGCGCGCACTTCGAATCCGAGGGCATCACGGTAGAAAACCAGCGCAACCTCGGGGTCGTGGACGGTTATGAACATGGCAGCAACAGTGAGTGACATGGGAAAATCCTAGAGGCGTGGCTCCGCCACACGCTTCTTCGATCCTGCTTTTCGTGGAACAGGCAGCGTCACCAACCTCGAGCGCACGCCCGGCAAGCCCCATTCAGAGTTCAAGCCGGGACGGTGGTGCGACGAGGTCGCGTAATAAGTCTGCTCACGCAAGTCGGAACGACTTCAAGGTCACGGTGATCTCGCTCGCCGTACTGCGAGGGGGTCACGCCCACGACCTCAGTGAAACGCGAACTGAACGAACCCAGTGAACTGAAGCCCACCGCGACACACGAGTCGGTTACGGATCTGCCCTCGCGAAGCATAGCCATGGCGCGTTCGAGTCGTCTCGTCATGAGATACGAGTAAGGGGTCTCTCCATAAGCCGCACGAAACTTTCGAGAGAAATGAGCGCGCGACATGAGCGCGGTACGCGCGACCACTGAAATGTCGAGCGGCTCGGCGTAGCAGCGGTCCATGAGGTCACGTGCCCGACGCAGATGAGCGAGGTCGGCGATCTCCTGATTCGTCACGCCGATGACGCTACCCGAGCGGCGTTAGAGATACGAAGAGACTTCGGCATTGATCCGGCGAGGGACTCGCCAGACTTGACCAGTTCGTTGGCTACGTGCCGAGTGGCGCCGAATCGACGCCACTCGGCACGTGCAACGTCCAGAGGGTCGACCAATCATTTTGATGTGTCCAATCCAACGATCTTTTATGAATTCGAAATCGTTAGAGGATGCTCACGAATGAGCTAGTAAAACTCAGATCGCGCGAACGTTCTGAGCTTCCTCACCCTTCTTGCCGGGCACCGCGTCGAACTCGACCCGCTGGCCTTCTTCGAGGCTCTTGTAGCCGTCGCCTTGGATGTTCGAGAAATGGACGAAAACGTCATCACCCTGCTCGCGCGAGATGAATCCGAATCCCTTTTCTGCGTTGAAAAACTTCACTGTCCCTTGTGCCACGAAAACTCAATTCTTAGGACGACAAACCGACCAATTCGGTTTACTCGCCAACACATAGCGTACTCGCCGAAGTCAAAGAAAACCCCGGTTCGTCCTTTGGGGCCCGGTCTCCTGGAACGGTCCAGATCGGGTCTCGACCTTAGTGGGCACCTAGCGCCGTATCTGGCGATATCTGCCCTAAAAGATGCCTCGATTGACCGAACCGGAACTCTCAGGGGCCGACGAAAAGGCGAGTCCAGTGGCCCGAGAACTCAGTCAATGCTTAGCAAGCGGCGTTGGGTCGAACGGTCTTCAAGGGGCGAGTTCCGCCTTTTCGGAGCCAACCAGCGATACCCCACCACACGACCGTCCTGACAGTATGAGCACGTGATCTAAATCCTCTGTCGAGGTTGCGGCACGTGCGTACCAGACGCAGCCGGCCCGTTCACGCCCACCTCGGGGCCGACCCCCGCTGCTGGCTACCGTACGGCGAACTGCAGGACTGGAGGAACTCACTTCGCGACGACGGCGTGACAAAGGCTCAGCACCTGGTTGACACCAACGGCGCTCAGCACGCCACAAACCTCGATCGTCGAAATCAGCAATCAGCGGCGGTACATCTGATGAGTCTGTGCGAATCCCTCGAGTTTGTAATCTCGGGTCGGCAGTTGCGGACAATGATCGGGACCTGGACTCACCGCGATTACCCGATCCTCCAACCCGCTCCCGACCACTACGCACTCAGCGTGCGCGACGTTGCCGATGCGGTGCCAGAACGACGCAGCATCGTCCAAGAGATGGCGCGAACGACCTGGGACTCGTGGGCAATGCACCACGGCGTGATTCGATCCAAGTTGAGCACCTAGTTCACCTGAATCGAGGTTGTGCGTTCGCCGAGAACTACCGGCTTAGAAACCAGCGGCCCGCGCTCGCGAACTACCTGGAAGCGAAGTAGTCGCACATTGGATCGAAGTAGCTTTTTTGCCATCCACCATCTTCGTAGCCGCGATGTCCAGCGGGAACCTTCGTGTGGCGAATCGTCACCAGCGTTCCCTCGTCCACCGGGTTCAACAGCACTTCTATTTGAGAGTCCTCGTCACCGTCTCCAAATTGAGTCGTGCGCCACGACTGGACGATTCGCTGCGATGGTTCGAGTTCGATGGTCCTACCCGAGATGTAGCCGTCCCACGCGCTGAACTCGCCGCCGATCTTCGGATCGATTACCGCCTCGCCTCCGGTCATCGCAGAATGGCCTTCACTTGACATCCACGCCCGAAAGATCTCGTCGCTCGACGCAAGAACAATTGACGAAACTTCGAAGTCATAGGTCATCTCATCTCTCTCTTTCAAGGTGCTGCCTGGCGTCGAAGCGAAATCTTACTAGCGTCAACTCTGATTACGTTAGTTGCTACTTACGCAAGTATCCACTAACATAGTAGGCGTGGACACGTTGCTAAGGACCGTTGGTGAGCCGAGGCGATGCGAAATCATCCGCCTCGTCTGGTCCGACGAACTTGCCGCGGCCGAAATTGCGAGCCACTTCCCCGACGTCACGCGTTCAGCGATCTCCCAGCACCTTGGCGTCCTTCGTCGCAGCGGGCTACTCAACGAGCGCCGCGACGGGACGCGCCGTCTGTACACGGTGAACCAGGGAGAGCTCGCAAAGCTGAAGGCGTTCATCGATTCGTTCTGGACGACCAGTCTCGAGAAACTTCGCGATCTCGCAGAGTCAAGTGAACAAATGAAAGGGCACGAATAACGATGGAAGCCACCAAGGAGATGTCAATCAACGCGTCACCCGCCACGATTTTCCCGTACCTCGTGGATCCCGAGAAACTCGTTCAATGGATGGGGACCGAGGTCCTCTCAGATCCCGTCCCCCACGGCGAGTTTCGAGTCCTCTGTGGGGGAGTCAATCCAGGCGCCGGAGAATTCGTCGAAGTGAAGCCCAATGAGAAGGTCATCTTCACGTTCGGCTGGGACGTGCCGGGGCATCCGATCCCCGCGGGCTCGACGGAAGTTGAAATCACGCTCACGCCCCAGGGCAAGAGCACACTGGTACGCCTCACTCATCGAGGACTGCCCGACGACGCCATCAGCGACCACGTTCGCGGATGGAGCTACTACCTCGATCGACTTCAAAAAGTTGTCGACGGCATCGACCCCGGACCGGACAGCCCGAACCTCGAGCACTAATGGACCGACTGAGAAAAGGAGTTCTACGTGAAGCCACAAGAAACTTGGAAGTACATCCATTCAGAGCGAGATCAGTTCGCCGATACTTTGGAATCGCTCTCTTCCCAACAGTGGAGTACCCCGTCCTGGTGTGAAGGATGGTCGGTACACGAGACCGTCGGACATGTCGTGGCGGCCGCGGAACAGACGCCGCTCAATTTCTACAAGGAGTTCTTCGCGGCCGGGTTGAAGTTTGATGTCTTCGCCCAACGCGGCGCCGCGCGCTTGGCACGAATTGAACCCGCCGAATTGATCCGCCGTCTTCGGGCCCGAACATCAACGACCAACCACCCACCCGCGCCCGTCATGGCGATGCTTGGCGAGATCGTCGTGCACGGCGACGACGTGCGACGCCCGCTCGGACTCGTCCATCAATCGCCCGAGCCCGCCCTCGTGGCGCTGGCGAACAGTTGGAAGAATTCAAATCTGCTCATCGGATCAAAGACCCGGATCGCTGGTCTGCAACTTCGCGCTACCGACGTCGACTGGTCCCACGGCGCTGGTCCTGTGGTATCGGGTCGCCTACAGTCACTCATCCTCGCCATGACCGGACGCAAGGGTTCGCACCAGGATCTCTCAGGCGAGGGTCTTTCGATCCTCGCCCAACGGTCCTGATCAGGTTCTTCACCCGGGACTCGAGTGCTAGGGAAAGCAAGACTTCATTTGAGGGCTGAGCAATACGCCGCGGTGCTCGCGAGCCAATGGATTCTTCGAGGTCCGAGCGGAGCGAACACTGCTTGGATATCCTGACCAAGATAACGACATGGGGGTGGCGTGGACAAGGACTTGGTCGATCAAGTGGTCGACGTCGCACAGCGGGTGATAGCGAGCGGGGCGATTTCTGCCAACGGACACGGCAACGTGAGTCTGAGGGTTCCCGGAGCACAGGAGATGTACTTCACGGCGGGCCCGTCGCTACGAAACCACGCAGCCTCGGCCGTCGTACGCGTGGGGCTCGACGGCGTGCTTCTAGAGGGTGAGTTGCCACCAATTCAGGGCGCGGTCGTCGCCATGCATACCGCAATGTACGCGGACCACGACGACGTTGGTTGTGTCTTGCACACGCACTCGCCCTACGCCACGGCCTTTGCCGTCGCGCATCGTCCAATCGGATGTTGGCTCGAGGCATTGGCCATGTTCGGCCTGTCGAGCGGCGTCCCAGTCGCCAGTTACGGTCCGCGCGGATCCGACCAAGCAGTGGCGAACATCCGCGCTGCTATTACCCCGGGAGTTCGCGCGGTGCTGCTCGCGAACCACGGCGTACTCGTCTTTCACCGAACGCCCGAGTTGGCCATTCAGATCGGCGGAATCGTCGAAGAGGCCGCCCAGGCGGGACTCAACTCCGATGTCCTCGGCGGACCCGTCGAGATCCCAAAGGAATTACGTGAGGCAGCTCTCCAGCGCGCCATGCTCTTCGAACAGCACGGAATAGCGCACGCCTAAGCCCATGGAAGAGATGAAGATTCGCGATCCTCGTTGATGCTCCAAGGCCCGGTGGCGCAGTACTTCGGATCGGCGAGTTCGTGGGTGTAGCAAATCGCATCCTCGCCGAGTTCGCTTTGCGGTGGAGAAGAATCGCGACAACAAGGATCTCACCTAACCCAGGAATGTTTCGCTCGTAAGGTGAGATGCTTGACCAATGCCTTCCGCTGAACCAAGAATCGTGTCCGCTTGGCGAGAACTGCGCGCCACGCCTGATGAAATCTTCGAATTGATCGCAGATCCCACGCGTCAACCGGAGTGGGACGGCAACAACAATCTTTCGTACGCTGGTCTCGGCCAAAGAGTCCGCTCAGTCGGCGACGTATTCGTCGTGACCCTTACGCAGGGATCAATCCGCGAGAATCACGTGGTCGAGTTCGTCGAAGGGCGACGTATCGCGTGGATGCCCGCCGAACCCGGAAAGGCACCGGTTGGGCATTTATGGCGCTGGGAACTAGAGCCGATGAACGAAGAGCGAACCTTAGTTGTGCACACCTACGACTGGACCAAACTCGATGACTCATCTCGCTTCGAGCGCGCGCGGGCCACCAATTCAGACCGCCTCGCCGCCTCGATCGCGCGATTGTCCGACCTTGTAGAAAACCGAGGCGAGTTACCTTCGTCCTCGCCAGGCCAGCCATCCACCTAGGCAAGTCAAAGTCTCGACCGAGCGGTACCAACTCCAGCCCCGCCACTTGAAAGAAAGCAGTGGGACCAGAGAATTTCTTTGACCGCTGAGCAACTATCGAGCTAGCAATTTTTGAAGGTCGTCAAAGAACGCTCGCCAACCCATTTCAGCCTGGGCATAGTTCTCTGTCGGCATGTTTTCGCCGGACTGCGTGAATAACATCTCCGTTCCTTCAGCGATTGCTTTGAGATCGACAGTCACTCGTTCAACCAGGTCGCCCGGTCGATCACTCAGGGTCAGCACAAGGCGATGCGCTGGCACCAGTTCGAGATAGGAACCGTGCCAACTGATCTCATTGCCATCTTCTAGAACCATGCGGGCGCTCCACTCACCTCCAACCCTTAGATCCGTAGTGACGTCTTCCACACTCGCAGTCTCTGTACCAAACCATCGACCGAACTCGTCAGGGTCGGTCCACGCAGCGAACACTTCTTCTGGGATGCAACGAATGTGCGAGTTATAGAAATATTGGGCGTTACGTCAGGCGTGCGCTGAGCCTTTCTTTCTTGTGAGATGTTCATCGAGACGATCAAAAGAACTTTCCCAAAGTTCGTGATAGTCACCGAGCCAGCTACTGACCGCAACGAGCGGTTCAATTCGCAGTTTGCAAGGGCGTTGCTGAGCTCTGCGACTTCTCTCGATGAGTCCGGCGATTTCAAGAACACGCAAATGCTTTGAAACAGCTTGAAAACTCATGGCAAATGGCTCCGCGAGTTCACCAACAGTTGCGTCACCCGATACCAGCCTGTGCACGATCGCTCGCCGCGTTGGATCAGCAAGTGCCCGAAATACTGCGTCCAACTGCTGTTCCCTAACTTTGGAATATCGTTTCTCAACCATCTGGTTGAATAAAACCTGATCTGGTCAAGGTTTGTAACTAATTGGTTGAATATGCGTAATCACGTTCATCGACCGTAATCAACATTTGAAATCGCTCTGATCAACCAACGAAGAGGACACGGAACAAGATCACGCCAGCGGCGTCAGTCCTTCGAAGTTCGCAATCCGACGCAGAATTTGACCCTGTCTGGCGCGTCGACCAGCGTCCATGAAAGAATTACTCCGTCTTCACCAATCCTCCAGATTCGCTCCCGATACTGTCGGTTTGACAAGGATGTCAAACTCAATGAAAGAGTCCGCGATATACCAGCAAGAAAACTGACTGCACCGAAACATCTTCTGGGTCTCACGAGCGCTTCAGCCATTTCCTCCGACGCTTTATGACTCCAGATGTACACCTCCACAATTCCTGAAAGGCTTTCAAACAATGGACTTTTTAAAGCGTCACCGGCCTCACCTCACTTGCCTCGTCCTCGTAGCCTCGGCATTGGTGGTCGCTGCGCCCGTCGCCGCCCAGGCATCTGGGAAAGACACATCCGCGAGTTCCGTTATCAGCAGCACGAAGGCGGCGATCGCCAGCGAGTCGGGAGTTCACGTACTCGTCACTTCCAAGATTTCTTCGTCGTCGACCAAGGTAGTCGCCGATATCGGTGCGACGAGTGGCATAGAGACCATTACGAGAGGATCTGACGTAGCGACGATCAAGGTGACACCGACGTATGCCTACCTGAGTGGGAACGCCGCAGGACTTACCACGCTCATGGGGCTGAGCGCCAAACAACAGAAGAAGGTCGGCACTGACACAATCTCTATGAAGAATGGAACAACCCCCTATAAGGATCTCAAGTCGAGCATCACGATTCCTGTGCTGGCAACGTTGCTGCCCGCCGTAAAGGGAACCATGTACTCTACGAGGGTCATCGATGGTCAACCGTATTACGAGTTGAGCTGGACGACAAAGGCCACTAGTTCGACGTCCAAGTCAGAGTCTGTGCTGACCCTCCCCGAGGGAACGCCAGTCCTGCCTTCCCGCGAGGTCAGCACCTCCTCAAGCGGCAATAGCACGACCACCTTCTCCAAGTGGGGTGAGCGCATCAACATTACGAAGCCGCCAACTTCGCAGATCATCCCCTACTCAAAGGTGGTCAGTTGACAGGACTCCCAGTCACCATTCGCTGACTCTGCGCGGGAAAATTGGAGAGTACTCTCTATAAGACCCGGGGAGAATCATTCCATCGAGTTCACTTTTCTCTAATGGTCGTCAATTTTGCGACCGTTGGAATCCGCGAGCGTGAGCGTTCAGAGTCTCGGTGGGCGCTGCAGAACTCGAAACTGCGACCTCAGCCGTGTGAAAGTGTTTGTATCCGTTTCACCAGACGACACGACTTGACAGCGATGAGTGGACCTTGGGGACCTCTTTCAAACTTTTTGGACTGCCTCGATCAATTCACGATAAATAAAATGGACCGAATGCAGGTATCTTGGCTCAGAAATCGGCCTCGAGACTTCCATCTTTGCGGCACCGAGTCACGTTCCAAAATCACCCGACACAAGCAACAACATCCGAGAACAAACTCAGCGCTCGTAGACCTCTCGACGGTGGCCCGTGCGAAGGACAAGAACAAGAAGCTGCTCTTCATGAATTTCGTAGATGACTCGGTAGTCGCCCGTCCGAACCCTCCACTCGCCCGCACCACCAACGAGGCGCGTTGCAGCTGGGGGCCGGGGATTCTCGGAAAGTAACTCGAGGACGGCTTGTATTCGTCGACGAACCTTCGGATCAAATTTGCGAAGCTGGCGGATCGCCGACGGCGAGAGTACAACCTTGTAAGTCACGCCAGACCGAGATCGACCTTGACCTGCTCCCAGGGGATTGGCGATTGTCCAGTCGCCCGCATTTCGGCGCGGGCCTCCTCAGCGGCACGGATATCAGCCATGTCTTCGGCCAGAGCCAAAATCCCGTCGAGATCATCAGCATCGATGACTGCAGCTACTCGGTGGCCTCGCCTAGTGAGGTACACCGGTTCATGATCGGCGCGCGCCTGATCGATAATCGCTGCCAGTTGCTTTCTTGCGTTTGTAATGTTATGCGATTCATTGGAACTCATGTACATAGCGTACATCATGAATCGCTTCTGTACATAAATGGTGAATCGCCGATTCAGCGCAATTGTCCAGGGTTGAGTTTCAGCACCACCAAAATTATCTTCAATTACGCAAAGCCAGTCTCAACGATGCGGGTCCTGGTCGTGTCACGAGCCTGTACGAGAGACCAGAAGGTCTTAGCGATCTCAGTCGGCTCAATCGCCGTTTGGGTCGATGTCGAAGTTCCCTTTATAGATCCGGCGATCGTGACCTCGCCAACGTATATGCCGAATTCGTGGAGACGCTCGGCGAGGATGCCAACGAGTTTTGACTTCGCGGCGTTCTCCAACGCAACCCCGTCAACTTCCAGAAACGTCGAAAACTTATCCGCTTGTGAAGTGTGCTCACCCAGCGCACCGTTGGCGACCAGGATCGCCGCGCCCGGGTTGGATTTCAGATCCTCAAGGACTTCCTGCACGCAGGTGAGCAAACCCCTAATCCCGATGTCGAATGCTCGCTCGATATCTTCGGGCTTTGTCAACAGCACATTCGTGACGCTTCCGCTTCGAAAGGCGGTCCAGAGAACAGCGGATATGCTCCCGAGATCGTTTCGAATTGCTTCAATGGTTGAACGAACCTTCGATGGTTCGCTGGCGTCAGACACGTACGCGGATGCCTCGATGTCACGGGCCTTCAAGTGAGCGACTCCATCGGCCAGCCGTTCAGCGCTTCGTCCAACTAACGCCAAGGAGTAGCCCTCGCGCCCAAATCGTTCTGCGGCTGCCTGCGATATTCCAGGACCGTAGCCAAAGACAATCAGTACACCCATAATCGTTTAGACCTCCAACGTGCGATAGATGGACAGACGGCACCTCGGTTTTTCAGCACCGTCTTGTGCAAATAAACTGGACGAATCCACTCAATCGGAGGTTCCTCCGATTGAGTCCAAGATATCATACGACGTAGGAGCCGCGACGATGTCACCTATTGATCCAGACCAGCCACGCGCCCGAGTTGCGGAAGCTCGGCGGAACCGCCAAAACTTAATCGCGGTCGCCACGAAAGCCTTCAGTTTGAGCACGGAAAGAGTTCCGTTAGAGGAGATCGCCAAGCAGGCAGGGGTAGGGATCGGCACGCTCTACCGCCATTTCCCGACGCGGGAAGCGCTGGTGGAAGCGGTTTACCACGATCAGGAAGATCGCCTACGGATCGGCGCTCTGGAACTTCTGGCTGCTCATCCTCCGGCAGAAGCGCTGCGCTTATGGATGGACCTATTCGCTGATTGGGCCATCACGAAACACGGCATGATCGACACGCTTCGTGTCATCATTTCTTCCGGACGACTCGAGTTCGCTCAGATGCGAGCAGAGTTGGTTGCAGTGCTACGTATGTTTCTCGACGTCGGGATAACCGAAGGGGATATACGACCTGACGCAGACGCGGAGACGATTGCTGCAACTCTTGCTGGCATCTTGACTATCGCCGGAGATTCCGAGCAACGTGATCAGGCTGCTCGCATGCTGAGCCTGCTCGTGGATGGCTTACGGCCAATAGTTTTTAAGCCCGAACTGTGAAGTTGGAGTTACCTGTCCCGCCGTTTCACTGGCGCCAGCGAAGGACCCAAGCAATGCAGCGGCGTATGGCCTCAGATCAAAAATTGAATCGCGACGGGTTTTGTGTTGAGGAAGGTTCTTCCATCTAGTTCAATTTTCCCTCAAGATCGTCACTGTTTCGACCGTTGGGATCCACGAGCGTGAACGTTCAGAGTCTCGGTGGGCCGTACATCGGTGGGCGCTGCAGTCGGTGGACCTTGAGTCACAGAATAAGAACCATAATTCCCCAATCTTATAAGACTGCCCATAGACAATAAGTACTATTATTTTCGTATGAAGAATCGCGAAGATAGCTCAACCGGGAAGCTCCTCCGAGGGGCGCGTATCAACGCCCGCCTATCGCAAACCGAGGTTGCACGTCGTGCGCACGTTTCGCAAAGCGTGATCAGTGCCTATGAGTCAGGCCGCAGGGAACCCTCGGTCTCTACGCTCGAACGTCTCATCCTCGCGACGGGACACCGCTTGACCCTCAATCTGGAACGTTTGAGCGATCACCCGCGCGGTCTGCCTGACACCCCACTCGGGCGCCGACTCCGCCAGCGTCGACGTTCAATACTTGCCTGCGCGGCGCTCCACGGTGCGAGTAACGTCCGCGTCTTTGGCAGCACCGCTCGAGGTGAAGACCAACCCAATAGTGACGTTGATTTAGTGGTCGACCTGGAAAAGGGAACAGGATTATTTGCACAGGAGGCACTTCGTAGGGAACTTTCGA
>Ga0302319_10007243_pt1 | contig 21839 bp, 21 predicted proteins | sample Bog_T0_2_FD_203319 | JGI IMG/M metagenome (GOLD analysis project Ga0302319, IMG submission 203319) | Peat permafrost microbial communities from Stordalen Mire near Abisko, Sweden - Bog_T0_2 | ecosystem: Environmental > Terrestrial > Soil > Wetlands > Peat | place: Sweden: Abisko, Stordalen Mire... | reverse complement strand
GCTGGCCGGGCGGCGCAGATGCGCCGCCTTTCGAATTCGCGGATGTGCAGCGCATCGGGGGTGACATGCGCCTGGTACTCAAACCAACGGGAGACAGACCGTGTTCACCGGCATCATCGTAGCGACCGGCCGGCTTGCGGCGCGCGTCGAGCGCGGCGGCGACATCGACCTCGCGATCGACGTTCCGCCGCCCGATCCGACGCTCCCAGCATCCGCGATCGACGCGGGGCGGCTCGCGCCGGGGGACAGCATCGCCGTGCAGGGTGTATGTCTCACCGTGATCCGCTGGGAGGGTGGACGCTTTCATGCGGACGTGTCGCGCGAAACCATGGCGAAGACGACGCTCGGCACCCTCGCCGTTGGTGCCCGCCTGAACCTCGAGCCGAGCCTGCGTGTCGGCGATCCACTCGGCGGGCACCTCGTGAGCGGCCATGTGGACGGCATCGGGCGGCTCCTCGAGAGCGTCACCGATGCTCGTTCGTGGCGCATGCGCTTCGAACTGCCGCCCGCGCTCGCGCGTTTCGTCGCGCCCAAGGGCTCGATCTGCCTCGACGGCGTGAGCCTCACGGTGAACGAAGCCGCGGGCGGCCGCTTCGGGGTGAACATCATTCCGCATACCTTCGAAGCAACCACCCTCGGCACGCTGCAGGCGGGCGATGCGGTGAACGTCGAGATCGACGTGATCGCCCGCTACCTCGACCGGCTGATCCAGCATTCCCCAGGCTGACATCAGCCGAAAAAAAAGCACCACGGAAGCAGTCCCCTCGCCCGCAGCGAACTGCGGTGCGCGTTTGGGGCGTGTCACCTTCCGCCGCCGCTTTCCGATTCATTGGTCGAGGCGCTGCGTCTCGTGGCCAACGCCGGATCGGCTCATCCATCATCGTGGGGATCAATCATGAAAAATTTGACATATCTGGCAATTTCGGTCGGCGTGGCGTTGGGTGCGGCATGGTCCGCGCAGGCGACCCAGCCGCCGGATCCGACCAGCAGCGACGGTGACTACAATACGGCCGCGGGCAGTTTCGCGCTGCAGAGCGAGACCAGCGGCACCTTGAACACGGGGATCGGCTATGAGTCGCTGCGCGAAAACACATCCGGCACCTTGAACACGGGGTTGGGCGGCTCGACACTCTATTGGAATTCTTCGGGCACCAACAACACGGCGGCCGGTGCCTATGCGCTGCATCTCAACACCACCGGCGGCTACAACACGTCGAGCGGCAGCTATTCGATGTACTACAACACGTACGGCTCGCTGAACGCGGCGTACGGCTTCTCCGCGCTCAAGACCAACACGACGGGCTCGAGCAATACGGTGAGCGGCGCCTATGCGATGTTCTTCAACAAGACGGGCTACGCCAACACGGCTTCGGGATCCTTCGCGCTCGAGAACAACACCGTCGGATACGACAACGTGGCCATGGGCGTCGACTCCCTGTATGCCAATACCGGCGGCGTGGGCAACGTGGGTGTGGGACCTTACACGCTGTTCGCGAACACGGGCGGTGATTTCAACGTCGCGATCGGCAACGACGTGATGTACAGCAATGTCGATGGCGCAACCAACGTCGCGCTCGGGCAAGCCGCGCTCTATTACAATGTCAACGGATCGGGCAACATCGCGATCGGCACCCAGGCGGCCCTCGATGTCACTGGTTCGAACAACATCGAAATTGGATCGACGGGCACGGCGGCAGATTCGGGCGTCATCCGCCTCGGCACCCCCACGGTGCAGAATACGGCGTACATCGCCGGTGTGAGCACCACGCATGTGACCGGCGCCGCGGTCTACGTGACCTCGTCGGGAAAGCTCGGTGTCCTCGCCTCGTCGGAGCGTTACAAGACGGCCATCGCCCCGATGGGGCGGCAGGACAAGCTGCAGCAGTTGCGGCCCGTCACCTTTCACCTCAAGAATGATCCGCATGGCGCGGTGCAGTTCGGGCTGATCGCCGAGGAGGTCGACAAAGTGTATCCGGAACTCGTGATCCGCGACGATGCCGGCAAGGTCCAGGGCGTGCGCTACGATGAGTTGGCGCCAATGCTGCTCAACGAGGTGCAATCGCAGCGCAGGGAACTCGCGGAGCTCAAGCGGGAGACGGCGGACCTGAAGCGGATGAACGAATCGATCCTGGCTGCCCTCGCAGCCGCGCAGGGCCGCGACCAGCGGGTGGCGATGCGCTGATGGGCATGCCCTGGCGGCGCGCACCGCAGGTGCGTGTCGTCAGGGTGCGGCGGTGCCGGCGCTTTCGCCGCCGGCGTCGTTGAGTTCGTTGAAGAGCAGCAGACGGGCCTTTTCCCAGTCACGCTGGACGGTGCGTTTCGAGATGCCGCGCTGCGCGGCGATTTCGTCGAACGTATAGCCGCAGAAATAGCGCAGGTCAACCAGTTCAGCGAGCGCGGGATCGTGCTGGGCGAGCTCGTCGAGCGCCTCGGAGAGCCGCGCGAGGGCGGGGTCGCCGGCCGCCGCGCCGCCGTCCGCCGCTGCGTCCGCCGCCGGTGCGTCGATCCCGGTGGGCAGGCGCGTGATGTGAAAGCCCGCGCCTCGCTTGAGCGCGCGCCGCTCGCGCACGAGGTCGATGATCACACCACGCATGACCCGCGCCGCGTAGCCGATGAAGCGCGCCTCATCCGGGAAAATCGCCTTGCTGTCGGACATGCCGAGATAGGCTTCGTGCAGCAGCGTCGTGGCGCTCACCGACAGCCAGGCATTGCGGCGCAGCTGGCGCTCGGCGACCTGCCGCAGGTCCCGATACATGTCGGCGAACAGGCGATCGGGCAAGACGTGGGGATCAAGTTCCATTGGCGAGGTCACGGGCCTGCCGGGTCCACGGATGATCCCGGCCCAAATTGGGTTCAAGCTGGGCGAGGGCGAGACGCGCATCGTCGTGCGCGGCTCCGATCCGTCCGGCGGCCACGTTGCAGCGGGCGTGCAGCAGCAGCGCTTCGCCGGTCCAAGCCGAGGAAGCGGGCTCGGCCGCTTCGGCGCGGGCGCGATCGGCCGCCGTGCCGGCGAAGCGGCACGCCTCGTCCGGCATTCCGCGCGCGAGCGCGACCTCGGCGCGCAGCGCCGCGACCCGCCGCGCGGCGGTTGAGGGCGCGCCGTCGGAATCCCGGGCTAAGGTTTCCGCCTTCGCGAGCAGGGACTCGGCGGACTGGGAATCGCCAGCGGCGAGGCTGGCGAGTGCGCGCACACGCAGCACGTCGGCGGCCTAGACCGAGCGATGCTCGACGGTCGCCGTCAAGCGCGCCTGGTCTGTGTCGAGTTCGCCGCGGGCGGCAGACAGGTTTCCCGACCGCAGGTGCGCTTCGGTGAGCGCGAGCCGGCTTTCCAGCGAGGCATCAGTCCCCGAATCGTGCACGGCCGCGCTGGCCAGCAGCGGAATTGCCTCGTCGATCCGGCCGAGCGTCAGCAGGGCTTCGCCGTGCAGCAGGTCGATGCCGTGGAAGTCCGCGGATCCGCCGCCGAATTGTCCGCTGGCCTCGGCGAGTTCGCTTGCCAGGCGCGCGGCTTCGACGGTGCGGCCGCCCGCGAGCAAGTCGCGGGCCACGTTGAACCCATGAATCCAGCCGCCGAGCGTTCGGTCCCGGCCCTGGGCCGCATCGCTCGCGCGCAGCTGATGCAGCAGTCCCACCGCGATCGCATTGAATCCGGCGTGCGCCTCGGCGCGCGCCAGCGCGTTCACATTGGTGTCGTGCTGCAGCCCGACCCGTATGCCGGCCTGCTCAACCTCGTCGAGCGCGGTGCGTGCCGCGGCGATCGCGCGGCGGTTCTCGCCCCGGGCGGTGGCGATGTAGCTCTCGACCACCCGGCAGTCTGCGCGGATCTGTGGGCGGACCGAGTCGCCCAGTGCGGTGAGCGCAACAACAGCGCGGCGGATGTGCAGGTCCGCCTGGTCCGACCGGCCGAGATCGTCGTCGAAATTGGCGATCGAACAATCGAGCTGCGCGGCGCTCACCTCCTCGCCGTGCGGCAGGTTCGAGCGGGCCTCCTCGAGAAGCGCCACCGCCGTGCCTGCGTCGCCGAATTCCGCGTAGCGCCCGGCGAGATATCTCAGCAGGTTGGCCTTGACCAGCGGATCGTCGTAGTGCTGCTTCTCCACCAGGTCGCGCGCGTGCTCGAACTGCGGGCGAAGCGCCTGCGGTGCCACGGCGCTGCCGATGTTCCCCACCAGCACCGTGAGAAACTCGCCCACCGAATCGGCGCGGCGTTCGGCAGTGAGCGCCGCGTCGCGTTCGCGGCGCGCGACCTGCGCCTGCCACAACGCCGCCGCGGTCGTCAGGATGAGCAAGAGTGCGGTCGCTGCGGCGCTCAGTACCGAGCCGCGATGGCGCCGGACGAATTTCCCGGCTCGGTAACGCAGCGTGTCTGGCCGCGCGAGCACGGGCTGGTTGCCGAGAAAGCGCCGGATGTCCTCCGCGAAGCTCGCTGCCGATTCGTAGCGTTCGAGCGGATTTCGCTTGAGCGCCTTGCCGAGAATGTTGTCGAGATCACCAGCGAGCGCGTGCGCCCGGATGGAGGGAATTCCCGCATTCGTCGAGGCCGGTGGGGGATCCTTCGTGAGCACGGCGTGCAGCAGTTCGGCGTTCGTCCGTGCCTCGCCGGCGAGCGGGTGCGTCCCGGTCAGCAGCCGGTAGTACACGAGGCCGAGGGCGTAGACATCCGTGGTGGTGAGCACCGGCTCGCCGAGGAGCTGCTCCGGTGCCGCGTAGAGCGGCGTCATCATGCCGATGGTGGTCGACTTCGGGCCTGCCGAGCCGTCGTCCAACAGCTTGGCGATCCCGAAGTCGAGCAGCTTTACGCCGCCGTCGCGTGTCACCAGGATGTTCGCCGGCTTCAGGTCCCGGTGAACGACGAGATGGGTGTGGGCGTGTGCCACGGCGGCGAGCACGTCGAGGAACAGCCGGCTTCTTGCATCGAGTCCGAGTCCGGCGCGTTCGCAATGCACGTCGATGGGCTCGCCTTCGACGTACTCGAGCACGAGGTAAGGTTGGTGCTGGTCGAGGATGCCGGCATCGAGCAAGCGGGCCACGTGCGGATGATCGAGCCGCCCCAGGAGGTTGCCTTCCGTGCGGAAGCGCTCCGCCACAGCCTGACCAATCCAGGCAGCATGCACGAACTTGATGGCAACGTTGCCTTCGTAGCGACCGTCCGCGCGGTGCGCCCGCCATACACTGCCCATGCCGCCGCTGCCGATGAGCGCATCGACGCAATACGGACCGACGCTGCGGCCGACAAACGATGGCCCTTGAGTCTCGGGCGGCGCAACCGCTAGCGGCTCCGCAAGAAAGCCGTTGAACCCATCCCGGCCGCGCGCTGCGAGGGCGTTCGCGACCCGCGCGGCCGACTCCGGGGCCTGCGCCGCCAGCCGGCGCATCCAGTCACGGCGCTGTGCGTCGTCAAGTTCGAGCGCGTCATCGAGCAGCCGGCTCAAAGCCGCCCACTCGGCCGCGGGCATGTCCGAAATCCCCGTCATGTGCTGTCCTGCTTCTGCCGCCGATTTTACGACGAAATCGTCCGGGTAGGTCATCGTCATCCCGGCGGCAGGGTTACAATACCGCCTCTCATTCGAGCGCAACTCAGCGCGAGCGCGCTTCCTTGCGCCGGATATTTCCATTCGCCGATACTTCGACCGGCTTATGTCAAGAGAGTAACCGCATCATGGCCAACTTCAATTCGATCGACGAAATCCTCGCGGACATGCGCCTCGGCAGGATGGCGGTGATCATGGATGATGAGGATCGCGAAAACGAAGGCGACCTCATCATGGCCGCCCCGTTGGTGCGGGCCGAGGACGTGAATTTCATGGCGCGCTATGGTCGCGGCCTCATCTGCCTCACCCTCACGCGTGATCGCTGCCGGCAGCTGCGCCTGCCGCTGATGGTGAGCGACACCGATGGTCTTCACCGCACCAACTTCACGGTGTCGATCGAGGCGGCCGAGGGGGTGACCACGGGGATCTCCGCGCACGACCGTGCCCACACCATCCGCACCGCCGTGGCGAGCGCCGCGACGCCGGAGGACTTGCGCCAGCCGGGGCACGTGTTTCCGCTGATGGCGCAGCCGGGCGGTGTGCTGACGCGCGCCGGACACACCGAGGCGGGTTGTGACCTCGCGCGGCTCGCCGGCTTCGAGGCCGCGGCGGTGATCGTCGAGATCTTGAACGAGGATGGCACCATGGCGCGCCGTCCGGACCTGGAAAAATTTGCCGCCATGCACGGCCTGAAAATCGGCACCATTGCCGATCTGATCCGCTACCGTCTGAAGAACGAGCGCTCCGTGGAGCGTATCTACGACCGGCCGGTGGAGACCGAATACGGTGCCTTTCGCCTCTGCTGCTACGAGGACCACGTCAACAAGAACGTGCACATCGCGCTCGTCAAGGGCGACCTCGGCGCGAGCGTGCCGCCGCTGGTGCGGGTGCACATCAAGGACACGCTGCGCGACGTGGTCGGGGTGCGCAGCGAGACCCTGGGCTGGCCGCTGCGTGCCGCCATGCAGCGGGTGGCGCGCGAGGAGTCCGGTGTCATCGTCATCCTGCGCCCGGAGCAGACTCCGCGGGACTTCATGGACAGCGTCCGCCATCTCGACGACAAGCCCGCGGGCTCCCGGTCGGCCGGCGCAACGGTGATCCGCACGTATGGCATCGGCGCGCAAATTTTGAAGGACCTTGGACTCACGCGGATGCGGGTCCTCTCCGCACCCAAGCAATTGCAGGGTCTGTCGGCTTTCGGCCTCGAGGTCACCGGGTACATCGATGGCGGCGAATGAGCGGATAGGGCTTATACTTGCGGTTTCTTCGTCGCCAGGAACCGAGCCGTGCCCACCGACCAGCCCCGAATCATCGAGGGGGAGCTTCTAGCCCGCGATCTGCGCTTCGCCGTGCTCGCCGCCCGTTTCAACGAATTCATCGTCGAGCCGCTGGTGCGCGGCGCGCTCGACACGCTGAGGCGCCACGGCGTCACCGACAAACAGATCGACGTCGTGCGGGTGCCGGGTGCCTTCGAGATTCCCCTCGTCGCGCGCAAGCTCGCCGCCTCGCGCCGCTACGATGCGCTGATCGCCTTGGGTGCCGTGATCCGCGGCGAGACGCCGCATTTCGACTACGTGGCGGGCGAGTGCGCATCGGGTTTGTCGCGCATTGCGCTCGAAACGGGCGTTCCGATCGCTTTCGGCGTGCTCACCACCAACACGGTCGAACAGGCGGTGGACCGGGCCGGGGGCAAGGCCGGCAACAAGGGCGCCGATGCGGCCCTCACCGCGCTCGAGACCGCGAATCTGCTGCGCCGGCTGGAGGCTTGAAAGATGCCGCCGCATCGCTCGCAGGGTGCGGGTGCCGCGGGGCATCGGGCGCGCAGTCTCGCCCGCCGACTCGCCGTGCAGGCGCTGTATCAGATCCAGATCAATCCACGGCCGTGGGGGGATACGCTCGATGAGCTTGCCGCCGGGCCGGAGGCGGAACGCGTCGACCGCGATTATTTCCGCCAGCTGATCGGCGGCGTCGCGCCCAATCGCGAGGTCCTGGACGTGTTCATTGCCGGGCTCTCGGAGATTCCGCCGGCACAGCTCGACCCGGTCGAGCATGCGGTGCTGTGGCTCGGGGTGCACGAGCTCAAGTCCTGTCCGGAACTGCCGTACCGGGTGGCACTGGATGAAGCGGTGGCGCTCGCCAGACAATTCGGCGGCACCGACGGCCACAAATTCGTCAATGCGGTGCTTGATCGGGCCGCGCAGCAGCTGCGGCCGCTCGAGTACGGCGTGCCGCTGGTTTGAAACGGTGGCGGGGGCGGTCTCGACCGGCGGCTTGCTCGGCGAATTCGAGCTGATCCGGCGCTTTTTCTCCGACGGTTCGCCGCGCGGTCTCGGGGACGGTGTGACCCTCGGCATCGGCGACGACGCGGCGCTGATCGAGCCACCGCCCGACTGCGAACTTGCCGTGACCGTCGACACCATTGTCGCGGGGCGCCATTTCCCGTTGGACAGCGATCCGCGCTCGATCGGGCACCGCGCCATGGCGGTGAACCTGAGCGATCTCGCCGCGATGGGGGCCACACCGGCATGGGCGACGCTCGCCCTCACCCTGCCGGCCGCCGACGCTGCCTGGCTCGAACCTTTCGCGCGGGGCCTGCTCGATCTCGCGCGCGCCCACGGTGTTGCACTGGTTGGTGGCGATACCACCGGCGGCCCGCTGACGGTGAGCGTGCAGCTCATGGGCCACGTGCCGCGCGGCGCCGCGATGCGCCGCGGCGGCGCGCGGGCGGGTGACTGGCTTGCCGTCACCGGCACCCTCGGCGATGCCGGTGCCGGACTCGCGCTGCGGCGGCCGCCGTCGGCGCACGCCGTGCAGGACCACTCCGCGCAGGCGCTGGTCGCGCAGCTCATCGACCGTTTCGAGTTTCCCGCCCCGCGCGTTCACTTCGGCCGTCTGGCGCGCTCCATCGCGCACGCGGCGATGGACCTCTCCGACGGACTCGTCGGCGACCTGCCGAAAATTGCGGCGGCGAGCGGACTCGCGGCGCACGTCGAGGTAGAGCGTCTGCCACTGTCGGCGGCGCTGCGCGCGGTGGCCTCCCCCGGGCAGGCGCTCGATTGGGCGCTCGGTGCGGGCGATGACTATGAGCTGTTGCTCGCCGTTGCGCCGGCGCGGTTCGCCGAGCTCGCCGCCGCGGCCGGAGCGTGCGACCTCGGCTTGACGGCCATCGGCAAACTCCAAGCCGGATCCGGTGTGACGTGGTCGAGAAATGGCGAGCCATTCCTGCCCAGCGTGCAGGGTTGGGATCACTTTCGCTGAGCCTCGACCCAAATCACAGTTTGCCGCTGCCCGGGCCAGTATCCTGCCGCCTATTCCACCACTCGAAACGCTCCCGAAGCGCCCGGATTCAATTGACCACCGAACGATTCAAGTCCGCGGCAATCCCGAAAGGCCACGCGGCCCTGCCGGATAAAATCGGCAAGTACGTGATCATCAACGAAGTGGGTCGCGGCAGCACCGGGGTCGTCTACCTGTCGCATGATCCGTACTACGGACGTGACGTCGCGATCAAAGTGTACAACGTCGAATCGAGCGCCGACGAAAACCGCCAGCGTGTCGCACGCAAGATGTTCCTCTCCGAAGCGCACATGGTCGGCATGCTGCAACATCCGAACATCCTGCCGATCTACGATGCGGGCGAGGAGAACGGACACTGTTACATCGTCACCGAGCACGTGCATGGGGCACGCACGCTCGCCGCTTACTGCCGCCCGGACAACCTGCTGCGCGTCGACGATGTGGTGCAGATCATCTACCGCGCGGCGCGCGCGCTGCATTATGCGCACGGGCGGGGCGTGATTCATCGCGACATCAAACCGAGCAACATCATGCTGACGATCGACAGCGACGTGCGGATCATCGATTTCGGCATCGCGCTCGTTGCGGATTCCGACGTCTCGCGCATCGAGGGCATCGCCGGCAGTCCGTCCTACATGTCCCCCGAACAGGTGCAGTCGATCGAACTCACCAACCGCTCGGACCTGTATTCGCTCGGCGCCGTCATGTACGAGCTGCTCACCGGGACGCGTCCCTTCCGCGCGGGCAATCTGCAGAAGCTGCTGCATCAGATCGTCTACGCGACGCCGCCGCCGATTCACACGCTGCGCCCGGACATCCCCGAGGAGCTCGAAAACGTGACGGCGATGGCGCTGCAGAAGGATCCGGAGAAGCGCTACAAGACCGGCCTCGATTTCGCGGCGGAGCTGACCCGTGTGCACCAGAAGCTGCGGGCGCAGTACAACCGCATCGACCAGCAGGAGCAGTTCAGCATGCTGCGAAAGCTGAAGTTCTTCCACGAATTCTCGCACGGTGAGATCTGGGAGGTGCTGCGGGCGAGCAGCTGGCAGGAGTACGACAACATGGAGGAGATCGTCAAGGAAGGCGAGATGGACGATCGCTTCTACATCATCGTGAATGGGCTCGTTGCGGTGAAGCGCCACGGCCGCGCGCTCGGCTACATGGAGACCGGCGAATGTTTCGGCGAAACGAGCTATGTACGCGGCGCGAAACGCACCTCGACCATCATCGCGGCGGGACACGTCACGGTCATGAAGGTGAGCTCGACCCTGCTCGAACAGGTTTCGGCGGAATGTCAGCTGCGCTTCAACCAGGTGTTCCTGCGCAGCGTGATCGGCCGCCTGCAGGGCTCCGAACCCGCACTCTGAGATGCCCGAAACGCTGCGGAGTTTCGAAACCGTATTCCAGCTCGCGCTGACCGCCGTCCGCAACGGGAATGTGCCGCTTGCGGCGCAGCTGTTCGGCGAAGCCGTCGCGATCGATCCGGGGCACGCGCCGGCGCACTGCAATCTTGGCGTGGCTCTGGCGGAACTGCGGCAGTTCGCGGGGGCATTGGCGAGCTACGACCGGGCGGTCGCCCTCAACCCGGATTACGCCGTGGCGCACTCGAACCGGGGCAACGCGCAACGGGAGCTCGGGCGCTCGGAGGCTGCTCTCGCCAGCCTGGAACGGGCCATTGCCATCAACCCGGAGTTCGCGCAGGCGTACTTGAACCGAGGCCGGGTTTTGCAGCAGCTCGCCCGTTGGGATGAGGCGCTGGCGGACTACGATCGGGCACTCGCGATCGATCCGGAACTGGTGCAAGCGCACAGCAATCGCGGCATGGTGCTCCGGGAACTGAACCAATTCGCCGCGGCGCTCGAGAGCTACGACCGGGCGATCGCGCTCGATCCTGGGTCTGCCGAGTCGTACCTCAATCGCGGCGTCCTTTTGACCGCCCTGAAGCGGATGGACCTGGCGAAGGCGAGCTACAACAAGGCCATCGCAGTCAGGCCCAATTTTGCCCGAGCATATTTCAACCGGGCGGTGACCTCGCTGCTGACGGGGGATTTCGAGAATGGCTGGATCGATTACGAGTGGCGGTGGCAGTGCGAAGACGAGCCGGATTGCGCCGGCCGGAGAGACTTCCGGCAACCGCTCTGGCTCGGCGCCGAGTCGCTCGCGGGCAGGACCATCCTGCTCCACGGCGAGCAAGGTCTCGGCGACACGCTGCAGTTTTGCCGCTACGCGAAACCCGCGGCGAATCGGGGGGCCCGCGTGATTCTCGAAGTGCAACGGCCGCTCGCCGGACTGCTCCCGAATCTCGAGGGCGTGTCGCAGATCGTTGCGCGAGGCGATGCGCTGCCGAACTTCGATTTCCATTGTCCGCTGATGAGTCTGCCGTTGGCGTTCAAGACCCGCATCGCGACCGTCCCGTCAGCCGCAAGGTATCTCGAGGCCGACGCCGAGAGGACATCCCGCTGGCGCGCGAGACTCGCTGCGGCTACTTCGCCGTGCATCGGTTTGGCGTGGAGCGGCAGCGCAACCAACCGGGCTGACCGTTATCGGAGCGTTCCGCTGGTCGACCTGGCCGAGCGGCTGCCGCCGCAGTTCCGCTACGTCAGCCTGCACAAGCATCTGAATGAGCGCGACCGGGACACGCTGCGGGCCACGGACATCCTCGATTTCTCCGCGGAACAGGACGACTTCTGCGACGCGGCGGCCCTGTGCGAGTGCATGGATCTGGTGATCAGCGTCGACACCAGTCTCGCGCACCTGAGCGCGGCGCTCGGCGGAGAGACCTGGATCCTGCTCTCCGACCGCCACGATTGGCGCTGGCTGCTGGATCGCGTCGACAGCCCGTGGTATCCCACGGTTTCGCTGTATCGGCAGGAGAGCAGCGGCGACTGGGGCGGCGTGCTCGATCGCGTGGCAGCGGATCTCCTGGAAAAATTTCCGGCGCCGCGCCGCTGAGCGAACCACCAGGGGGGCGCGCCGCCTGAGGTGTGCCGCCAGAGGTGCTGCCAGAGGTGTGCCGCCAGGCGGCGGCGCAGGCGGCGGCGCCCCGGGGTCAGTGCGCCGCTTCCTTGTCGTGTTCGATCATCGCGTACGCCGAGTGGTTGTGGATCGATTCGAAGTTCTCGGATTCGACCCGGTAGGCGCGGATGCGGACATCCTGGTTGAGCGCCAGCGCCACGTCGCGGACGACGTCCTCGACGAACTTGGGGTTGTCATAGGCGCGCTCCGTCACGTACTTCTCGTCAGGTCGCTTGAGCATCCCATACACCTCGCAGGAGGCCTCGCGCTCGGCGAGATCGATCAGTTCCTCGAGCCACATGTGTTCCGAGATCTTCGCGGCGATCGTGATGTGCGAACGCTGATTGTGCGCGCCGTACTCGGAAATGGACTTCGAGCAGGGGCAGAGGCTCGTCGCCGCGACGATGACCTTGAGCCAGACGTCGGTCTTGCCGTCGCGGTGCTCGCCGAAAATGGTTGCCTTGTAATCCATCAGGCTCTCGACACCGGAGACGGGCGCCTTCTTCATGACGAAATACGGAAACGTCATCTCGATGTGTCCGGCGGTGGCATCGAGATGGTCGGTCATCTCGGCGAGCATCTTGCCGAACGAGTCGACCGAAATCTCGCGCTCGTGCCGGTGCAGGATTTCGACGAAGCGGGACATGTGCGTGCCCTTGAAGTTGTGCGGCAGGTTCACATACATGTTGAAATTCGCGACCGTGTGCTGCTCGCCGCGCGAACGGTCCTTCACGCGGATCGGATGGAAGATGTCCTTGATGCCGACGCGGTTGATCGGTATCCGGCGCAGGTCCGCGTGCCCTTGCACGTCCTCGATCGGCGCTGGGGTGGGCATCTTGACGGGGGCGGCGACGTTCATAGGGCGGTGTTCCTGCAGCGGCGGCATCCGGGCACCATGGCGCCGAAGCCGGCCAATTCAAGATTCTAGACGATTCACCGGACGAAGGCCCGGGCGGGCGTCCCATGCGCCCGACGCACGGAGGGAACCCCCGCGAGGCGTGCCGGAGGGCCGCTTCAGCCGGCCGCATCGGCGACACGGCGCAGCCGGGGCTGCCACCAGGCGTCGATCCGGGCCTTGAGGGAGGCCAGATCGAGGCCGGCCTCGGCGAGGCTTTCCTCGCGCGAACCGTGCAGGATCGCCCGGTCCGGGATGCCGATTTGCAGCACGGCGCGGCGCAGTCCCTGGGCGTTCAGGACCTCCGACACGGCGCTGCCGGCGCCCCCTGCAACGACGTTTTCCTCGAGCGTGATGAGATGTTGGTTCTTCGCCGCGACGCGCACGATCAGCTCCTCGTCGATCGGTTTGACATAGCGCATGTTCACGACCGTCGCGTCGTATTCGGCGCCGATCCGCTCGGCGTTCGCGACCATGCTGCCGAAGGCGAATAGCGCAAGCCCGCTGCGGCCCTCGCGCAGCACGACACCGCGGCCGAGCGGCAGCGCGCGCATTTCCTCCTGCAGCGGGACCCCCGGTCCGGTGCCGCGCGGGTACCGGACAGCGACCGGGCCGCCGAGGGTGGTCGCTGTGTAGAGCATCTGGCGGCACTCGTCCTCGTTGCTCGGCGCCATTACGACCATGTTCGGGATGCAGCGCAGGTAGCTCAGGTCGTAGCTGCCCTGATGCGTGGCGCCGTCGCCGCCGACCAGGCCGGCGCGGTCGACCGCGAACACCACTGGCAGGTTCTGCAGCGCGACGTCGTGCACGAGCTGATCGTAGCCGCGCTGGAGAAAGGTCGAATAAATCGCGACCACCGGCTTCGCCCCTTCGCAGGCGAGCCCTGCGGCGAATGTGACCGCATGCTGTTCGGCGATGCCGACGTCGAAATAACGCTCGGGAAAGCGCTTCTCGAACTCGACGAGTCCGGAGCCTTCGCGCATGGCCGGCGTCACGGCCATGATGTCCGGATCGCGGGCCGCCATGTCGCAGAGCCACTGGCCGAAGATCTGCGAATAATTCGGGCCGCTGCTCTTTTCCTTGAAGATCGTCGCGCTCGCCGGGTCGAAGGGACCCGGTCCGTGCCACTTGATCGGATCGGCCTCCGCCGGTGCATAGCCCTTGCCCTTGCGCGTCACGACATGCAGCAGCTGCGGCCCCTTGAGGTCTCGCATGTTCTCGAGAGTGGCAACCAGCGCACCGAGGTCGTGGCCATCGACGGGACCGATGTAGTTGAGCCCCATTTCCTCGAAAATCGTGCCGGGCAACACCATTCCCTTCATGTGCGCCTCGGAGCGGCGCGCCAGCTCCCACACCGTCGGCATCTGCTGCAGCACCTTCTTGCCGCCGGCCCTCACCTTGGCGTACAGCTTGCCCGAGAGCACCTTCGCGAAGTAATTCGACATCGCGCCGACGTTGTTCGAGATCGACATGTCGTTGTCGTTGAGCACGACCAGCAGGTCGACGTCGAGGCTGCCGGCGTGGTTCAGCGCCTCGAAGGCCATGCCCGCCGTCATGGCGCCGTCGCCGATGATGGCGACGACCCGGCGCCGCTTGCCGCGCGCGGCCGAGGCAATCGCCATGCCGAGTGCCGCGCTGATCGAGGTGCTCGAGTGTCCGACGCCGAAGGTGTCGAATTCGCTCTCGCTGCGCGCCGGGAAGGGTGCGAGTCCGCCATGCTGCTTGATCGTGCGCAGCAGGTCGCGGCGCCCGGTGAGCACCTTGTGGGGGTAGGCCTGGTGGCCGACGTCCCAGACCAGCCGGTCGGCCGGGGTGTCGAAGATGTAATGCAGCGCCACGGTGAGCTCGACCGTGCCCAGTCCGGCCGCGAAATGGCCGCCCATGCGGCTCACCGTGTGGATGAGGTAGCGGCGCAATTCCTCGGCGACGGCATGCAGTTCGCTACGCGACAGCGTCCGGAGTTGCGCGGGATTTTGGATGCGGGACAGCAAAGGATAGTCGGCGGAGTTGTTCATTGTGACAGCTAGTTTACAGGGGTGGCCGTCTAAACTCGACGATCCACTACATAGCGGGCGAGTCCGTCGAGCACTTCCGCGCGTTTTCCAAGCATTCCGATGCTCTCACAAGCGCGGCGCTTGAGCGCTTGGGCACGTTCCTTGGCTGTGTCGAGGCCCAGAATGCTTGCATAGGTGGGTTTTGCCTTCGCGGCATCGGCACCGATATTCTTGCCTAGATCGGCTGTATTGCCCTCGACGTCGAGAATGTCGTCCTGGATCTGAAATGCGAGCCCGATCGCCTGCGCGTAATCATCCAGTGCATTCCAGGCCGCGGTGGATAGATCAGCGCGGCACGCGGCGGCGAGCAGCACGCTCGCGCGGATGAGCGCCCCGGTCTTCAGGCGGTGCATGGCCTCGAGTTGCGTGAGATCGAGATGGCACCCCACGGCCGCGAGATCGAGGGCCTGGCCGCCCGCCATGCCGGCCGTTCCACTGGCATCGGCGAGTATGCGCACCATGCGCATGCGCGCCGCCGCGCTCACGCCGTCGTTGTGCATCGTCGCGAGCAGCGAAAAGGCAAGGATCTGCAGAGCATCGCCAGCCAGGACGGCGGTGGTGTCATCGTAGGCCCGATGAGTGGTCGGCCGGCCGCGGCGCAGGTCATCGTCATCCATCGCCGGCAGATCGTCATGGACCAGGGAGTAGGAGTGAATCAGTTCGACGGCCGCGGCGGGCGCATCGAGCATCGCGCAGGGGATGCCGAGCGCCTCTCCCGTGCAGTACACCAGGATCGGGCGCAGGCGCTTGCCGCCGCCCAGCACCGAATAGCGCTGGGCCGCCTGCAGCCGCTGCGGTATCTCGGCGGCAGCCGGCAACGCCGCCTCGAGAATCGACTCGATTCGGGTCTGGTACTCACGCATGCGCGTCTCGATCAAGGCGGCGCTCACGGCTTGCGCCGCCGGCTCAGGCTTCGTCTGGATTGAATTCTTCAACGCTGGGTTCACCGGCTTTTTTCAGCAAGATTTCGACTTTCTGCTCGGCCGCCTTGAGTGCCGTTTGGCAGCATCGCGTGAGCATTACGCCGCGTTCGAAGGCGGCGAGGGACTCTTCCAGCGGTAAATCGCCTTGTTCCAGGCGTTCGACGATCTCCTCGAGGTCTCGCATGGCGGATTCAAAGTCCAGGGACTTGGCTTCCGCTTCGGGGTTGTTCTCGGACATGGGTCGGAACGGTACACAGGCGTTGCTATGGGGTCAAACCCTGCATGGTGTAGCGGCTTAGCAGCAAACTTGCCAAGTCGTGAGGCGCGTCACAACCCCCATCCAGCGCGAGCGGGGTTTTTGGGTAATTATTGCCGGCGGAAAGCACCATGTTTTATTCACGAAACGCTGCCGGCACCGCACTTTGCGCCGTACTCCTCCTCGTTGCGGCTTGCAGGCCCGCGCGTGTGCCGCAGCCGACTGTCGATGAGTTGCTGGATGATCGCGTGGAACTCGACGGGATCCTGATGAAGTGCAATCGGAGCGGCGATACGGCTGCCATCGACCCGGAGTGCGAACGCGCGCGGGTCGCCGTGGAGCGCCTCGCGCGGGCGAACGAGGAGGCGGAAACCGCAAAGCGGGCCGCCGAATTCGAAAAAAGCCGCGAGTCCCTGCGCCTCGCCCAGGAACGTCAGCGTCAGCAGCAGGAGGCGGCCGCCAAGGTCGACCCGTACAGCCTGCCGGTGATTCCGATCGACCCCGCGTCACCGCCTGTGGCGCCATCGCCTCCCATCCAGCGCCCCTGACGGGGTACTCGGCGCGGGACACCCCGGCGCGGGACACCCCGGCGCGGGACACCCTGGCGCGGGACACCCCGGCGAGGAGGCGCGCCGCGGCGGCATGACACTTGGCTTTCCCGTTGAACACATCGGTTTGATCGCTTGACCGGTCAAGCGGGGCCGGGGCATCTTGATTGCTGTTCGGGCTCTCGGCCGACGTCGCACGCATCTCGAAGTGTCTTGCCGGAAGGTGGGAATTGCCTGACGGAAACCTGCTGCGTTGAGCATGCCGGCCCCCCGCCCGGCGATTGGATGGCCCACTCAGGGATGGCCCACTCAGGGATGACCCACTCAGGGATGACCCACTCGGGGATGGCCCACTCGGGGATGGCGAAGCGCAGTGCCTGTTTGGCCTCCGCGGCGCGATGGCCGGCGCGATGCTCAACGGGCTGTTTCGCCGAATTTGACCGTGACGCTGGCGACCCAGGTGCGTGGATCGCCGAGTTGTACGTACACCTCGTTCGGGAAATTGGGCGGTACATCGCCGAAATAGAAACCGCGCACGGGATAGCGCTTGTCGAGGAGATTTCGGCCGGATAGGTATGCGGACCAACGCAAGGTCTCCCAGCCGATCTTGGCGTTCACGAGTCCGTACGGACGGGACGCGGTCTCATTCGGCGGCAGGTCGAAGTAATAGCCGCCCATGCCCGTGACATCGAGGCGGCCGAAGGGCCCGCGCGCATCGCGATACGTGGCATTCACGGCCGCCTGCCAATGTGGTGCATTCGGGAGTTCGCGCGACACCGACTGGATGATTGCAGACGTGGCGCCTTGCTGGACGTCGAAATCCTCGAAATAGCTCTGCAGGAGACCGATGTCCGCGCCGAGGATGAGCCGGTCGGTGGCTTGCCACGCAATGTCGCTCTCCAGGCCGTAGTTGTGTCCGCTCACGGCATTGCCGGTGTAATAGACGAAATAGTCGGGATTCTGCGGATCGCTCTGGAAGCTGGTGAGGAGCTGTGCGTCGTGCCGACGCAAGTAAAAGACATCGGCATCGATCTTCAATCGGTGCTCGAGGAAGTCGGCCTTGTAGCCCGCTTCCAGATTCACGTCGGATTCCGGATTAAACGCCAGTTGGTTCGGCAGCAGACCCTGGCTCAGATTGAAGCCGCCCGCCTTGTAGCCGCGCGACAGCGTGCCATAGATCGACTGCGTCGAATCGAGCTTGTAGGTGAGCGAGGCGTGGCCGCCCCACAGGTCATTCGCGGGGGAGAGCACCGCTGGAGCCACCGACTCGATCGCAGCCACTGCGACCGGCGCATTGGTGTAGGTGGTGTTCGTACCGAGGAAGTCGGTGGTGGTCCCATGGTAGTTCGCGCTCCAACGCTCGCCGCGCAAGCCGACGGACCAGCGCAGCGCGGGGGCGAGGTCGCCGTCGAGTTCGCCGTACAGTGCGAAATTTCGGGCCCGGTAGGCGCTGTCGATGACGTCATCGCTCTGGTCTGCGGCCGGATCGGCCGGCGTCCCCGGCGCCTGGTAGTCGCCGAGGCTCAAATCGGTCAAGGCTTCGTCGAGTTGATTGCCGTACAACCCGACGAGCCAGCCGAAACCGGTGCGGGCTTCGGTGCCGAGCCGCAGTTCGATCGTCCTCGTCGTGCGCTGGCGGTTCTGTATCTCCTGATATTCGTAGACGGTGGCGACCGGTGCCCACAATAAGGCGTTGCCCCAGTCTCCATCGTAGCTGTATTTGATGATGGACCTGGCGTAGGCGGCAATCGCCGTGAAGCCGACGGTGTCGCTCACGAGATAGTGGGCGCGGACCGATGTGCCCGTCGAGTGCTGCGAATCGACGCCGGGCTGGTCGGATTCGGTGTTGCGGGAGTTGTCGATCGAAAACGCGTCGTAGCCGTTGTCGATGTCAATGTTCATCGCGTTCAATTCGACACGGAGCCGATCCGAGGGCTGGTAGACCCATTTGGCACGGAAGGTGTACTCGTCCTGCCGGTTGCTATCATTGCGGTTCAAATAGAGGTTGTGGTAGTAGCCGTTGCTGTAGTAGTGCTGAGCCGCCACTCGAAAACTCGAATCCAGCGAATCGATGGGGGCGCTCACGACGGCGCCTTCCGACCGCGTGCCGTAATCGCCGCCGTCGAGATCCACCCGGGTGTAGAACCCGTTCGTCGGCTCCGCGCTTCGCAGGTAGATGAGGCCGGCGAGCGCGTTCGCTCCGTATCGGGTCGCCTGAGGACCGCGCAGGACGTCGATCTGGTCGATGTCATACAAGGTGCCCGCCGTGCCCAATCCGCTGAAATCGATGTCATCGACGAGAAAGCCGACCGACGGGTTGGGCGCCCCTTGGTATTGCTGCAGTTCACCGATGCCCCGCAACTGGAAGTAACGCGGCAGCGACGTGTCGCCCGCCCAGTTGAGATTTGGGATCAAGCCGAGCACATCCTCGAAATTGATGCGGCCGGCATCGCGCAGAGTCTTTGCGTCCAAGACCGTGACGCTCGCGGGAACTTCGCTGGCCGGCGTGTTGCGCAGCGTCGCGGTGACGACGATTTCCTGGAGTTCCGTGTCGGTGGCCGGATCGGCGGCGCTCATTCGGGAGAGCGCCGCGAGGCTGAACAGTAGACCAGAAAAGGACGACTTACCCACGCTCCCTCCGCCGGTACTAACCGGATCAGGTTCAATGGGTTCGCAGGTGTGCGTCGGTCCGCGCCAGCGTCTCAGGCCCTCGAGGCCACCCCAGCTTCGTTGCCAGTCACTCTAGGTGATTCGCGCCGGAATTCAAGACGCAAGTAGCAGGCACGCGTAGCAGACGCGCGTGGCAGACGGGCACAACAACGCAGGCACCGGCGCGTGCAGCGGGGCGCGGGGTTCCGGGGTGGGTGTGGTGGGTCGCCGCGCGGGACGCCCTTTGCTAAGTCTCGGGCAAGTGATAAAAACCGGCATGAACCGCGGGCCCTGCTGCGGCGCAGGATGGACCCGGCCCGAGGGAATCAGCGAATTCACGATGCCCAAGTATTTCCAGGACGAACTGCTCGAACAGCACTTGCGCACGCATTTGGGGGACCTCGATCCGGCCGCCATGGCGTTCCTGCGCAGCCGTCTCGAATGGGTGGAGATCGCGGCGGGGGAGACGTTGATGGCGCAGGGGGATCCCACGGACTCGATGTATATATCGATCAGCGGCCGTCTGCGCTCCTATGTCAAGGACGACAACGGGAACACATGGTCCGCGAGATGGCGCGGGGGCAGATCATCGGCGAGATGAGCATGTACACGGAGGAGCCGCGCTCGGCCACGGTGGTTGCGGTCCGCGATTCCGTGCTGGCGAAGCTCGCTCGATCCGAGTTCGCCAAGCTGCTCGCGACCAGTGCGCCGATGTCCATCGTGCTCACGCGCCAGATCATCAAACGCCTCCAGACCATACACCGGCGATCCGACATTGCCAGGCCGATCACCATCGGTGTTCTGCCGATCACGTCCGGCGTGCAGCCGCTCGAGTTCTGCCAGCGCCTGGCCGAGCATTTAAACAGCGTCGACGACAAACCCTCGGCGTGGACCCACCGCTGCAGCCAGCGCTGCCCCGGTCACGAACCACTTTCACATCCGGCCCGCGCTCGAGCGCGACATGGCGCGTCTTGCCCGGTTGCTGAGCGGACCGGCCCTATGAAGAGGTCATGCAGGTGGCGCGCGAGTGCTTCAGCGGCAACCCCACCGGTGATTTCACTCTGCTGCCGTGCCCTCGCTGACGGCTTCTCTGATGAACGTCACCGTTCTGTACAGCACCTCCCGCGAGCGGGAAAACCGCAAGCTCACGGATCTTTATTTCAATCCGCCCCTCGAGCGGGTGGGCATGCTCGAGTGGCACAAGCTGGAGGGCATCGTTGCACAATCGCATGAGTACGCTGAGCGGGTGCTGAACGGGCTCGCTCCGGACGCGCTGAAGGAATACGTGTCGTAGCAAGCCACGTCGGCCCCGCCTCGATTGAAGGAAAATCTGCCGCGCCTGCGGCCACGAAACTTGCCCAGACAGGCTCCTGGGCCGTCCGGCGCGCACGGTGCGCACCGGACGGTTGAGGACACGGGTTGTCACCCGGGTCCGACGGTGTGTCGCGGCCACACAGCGATACGCTCAGCGATACTGGGGCTGCAGGACGCTGTCGATGACGTAGATGATGCCGTTGGATGCCACGATCGGCTTCGCGATCACGTTCGAATTGTTGACCGTGATGGAAGTCGCGGTGAACAGATTTCCGGAATGGACCCACACTTTCTCGCCCTGCACGGTCGCGAGCGGGGCCGGCAGCAGATCGAAGTCGAGGATCTGGAAGCCGGTTGCGACGTGGTACAGCAGCACCTCCTTCAGAATTGCCGGATTGGCGAGCAAATAGTCGAGAATGGCGGACGGAATCTCGGCGAACGCGGCGTTGGTCGGCGCGAACACCGTGAAGGGACCCTTGCCCTCAAGCGTCGTGACGAGGTCGGCCTTGGTCAGGGCAGTGACCAGGGTCGACAGATTGGGGTCACCCACCGCGATCGCGACGATCGAACTGCTTTGTTGGCTCCGGTCGACGGCGACGACCTGCGATTCGCTGCCGGCCATGGCCGGTGGGACGGCGAGCGTGGCCGATGCCAGCAGACCCGCGATGGTGCCAGCGCATACAAGTTTCAACATGACATAATCCCCTCTAATTATCATGAGTGCACGCGAACGGTGTGCACCTACCCCGGGATGCGCAGTGCGCGTCCGGCTGGGGTTTCGCGGTGGGTGGCGCCTCGGATTCAGCGCGCCCGACATCTCGCACGCTGGTCCATTGCGCGGCGGACTTATGACAAAGCCGCGCCGCCGCGGCCGGAATCGGGATTCATTTCGCCGCTCGCGGGCTTGCAAAAGCGGCGTAGAGCCCGAGCCCGATGCAGGTCGCCGCCGAGATATACCGCCCCCAGGTGCGCCAGCGCGAGCGGCGGTGGATCCCCGCGGCGAGCGCGGCTGCCGCCATCACGTAACAGGTGTCGGTGGCGAGTGCGATCACGACGAAGATGCACCCCAGGCTCAAAGTCTGCACCAGCGGCGCTGCCGCAGAATGCGCAGCGGCGGAATGCGCTGCTGCAACCGGCGCGGCTGAAATGAACTGCGGCAGCAGCGCCGCGAAGAACAAAGCCGTCTTCGGATTCAGCAGGGCCACGAGCGCGCCGTCGCGAAACAGCCGCCCGGACTTGCGCTTGGGGCGGTCCGGCGCCGCGGCCTCAGCGGTGGTTGCGATGCCGATGGCAGCGGCGGCCTCGGGCCTGGCCCGAAGTGTCTGCACGCCGAGGTAGACGAGGTAGCCGGCGCCGG
>Ga0302319_10007242_pt1 | contig 21841 bp, 3 predicted proteins | sample Bog_T0_2_FD_203319 | JGI IMG/M metagenome (GOLD analysis project Ga0302319, IMG submission 203319) | Peat permafrost microbial communities from Stordalen Mire near Abisko, Sweden - Bog_T0_2 | ecosystem: Environmental > Terrestrial > Soil > Wetlands > Peat | place: Sweden: Abisko, Stordalen Mire... | reverse complement strand
CCGGGCTGCGGATAAGGCGCGCCCTGCGGCGGAGCCGGGGGCGGTTGCGAGATCGGCCAGCGCGGCTGATTGCCGATGGTGCCGGGCGGCCGCAAATCATCATCGGCAAAGCCGAAACCGCCGTTGCTTTCGCCGAGCGCCGCAACCTTGAGCGGAAACTCCGCGCCGCAAACGCCGGGTCCGGAAATCGGGTCGATCCGGACCAGATCGGGGTTCTCTTTCACCGCGCCGGACTTCAGGCATGCGATCTCGGCCTCGGCCCGCCACGGTTCACGCTCCTCGGACTGAAACAATCCGCGACCGCAACCCGCCAACGAAACGAGGACCAGGGAGCCGACGAGATACAAACGAACTCCGTGCGTCATCCACGCACGTTCAACCAATATATTTAAGGACTCTTCAACGCGTCGATTTCACCAGTCCTTAACCACGTTGGCGCCGGGCCTTGCGCGGTCGCATCGACGCGGAGCGGCAGCAGCGCTGACTTTTACCGGGCGAAACGGTTTGCCAGCGTGATTACCGGAGTGAGCCGGCGCTGCAATATTCGTTTATGACCGGAGATATCAGCCAGCCGATGGCGCCTTCGCAGGTCGAATGGCGTATCGGCAACGGGATCAACACCGGGAGAAACGTCTTGGCGGGCGCGGATTATCTCTATGACGCGACGGTGGGACGTATCGGATTTAGAGTTCCTCCGCAAGACTGATGGGCTGTACCGCAGCGAGGCTACGCACGGAAGCGACGGATTGCATAGGGGTTAGTGCGCCCTATGAGCTATTCCGCCGAGAAGTGACGAAACATATCAGCATCTCGCCAATCATCTTCAAATGCTTCCAGCACGTCTCGCAACACTGGCCGAACGCGCTCGCTGCGTTCCGTCTTCACCCATTCCAGCAGCCTTGATCGCAGATCATTCCAACGCAATTCGTGAACGCAAAATGACACCAGCTCCGAAGGACCTTTTTTCGCGTCTTTCAGTATTTCAATAAACCCATCTACGAATTCGACATGACACTCAGGGTGGGCTTGAATTAAGGTAAGCACTTTTTCAAATTCTGGCTCGACCTTCGAGATATCCAAGGTCTCGGAATAGATTCTCTCCGCATTAGCGGCGAGATCAAAAAATTCTCCCATTACAGCCACGATGGCCACTCCCGATTAGTGCCTCTCGACATACTTCCCCTCAACGTCGAACCCCTGCCTTCTGAAGGCTTCTTCGGCTGCCCGCTGCGCGCTCACGCCACTCGGCTGATAATGACCGGAGCGATTATCAATGAACTTAATTCGACCTTGGAACAAGCTCACCTCACCGGCGGCAAGAACTGGCCTACCACCCGCGAGATCGATATGTCCCTGCTCTCCCGATCGACTGCGACCAACTACGAGTGTTCCGTCTTCGGTTACGACATACAGAAATTTGCCGCTGACCGCGGGCAAACGATCATTTGGTATGATATTCGGCGGCCTGGGCGTGTCGGCTGGGACGAGATTGGCAAACAGTACCGGCGACCGAGGCGGGGCCTCCTCTCGGGTCCCCGCCGTTCCCTGCTCCGCGGCAGGGGGGGGCGCTGTCTCATCTATCGATTCGGTGCCGGTCCGATTTTCCAGTGTCACGTCAGGTCGCTGCGAAGGTGTCGCCGCATTCAACGCATCGTGTGCAGTGCGAGCTTGGCGTCCTGCAGCGAAGCCGGCTAACACACCCTCAGCCGTATCCCCCGCTGCTTGAAGCGTTGTATCATATTGACCCGTAATTACCCAACCTGTTCCCGCAACCACGGCTCCTGTAGCCGTTGGTGGTTGGAGCTCAACTACCCTTTGCCGAGTTTCGCTGGCTTGCGTCCCGACCCTTCCACTCGGGAAAGCATAAATTGTCTCCTTCGTCGGATCCGGCAGTTGGGTTAGTCGGGCGTAAACGCCTGGCGGCACTTCCTGCACCTTCTTTGAAAACCGGATTGCTTCGAAGAGACCGTATTTTGCAATGAAATGGGCCCACCCCAAATATTGCCAATCAACCATTTCGTCTAAGCTTACTCCGTGGCTCAGCATCGCCCCGATATCCTTTTGTCGTTGCGATTGGCGATCGTCTCCACTAGGTGCGGGAGCCGATTGAAAGCCGGATGGATCGGAGAATTTCACCGGATTACTTCTGGAGTAGACGTATGGATTGACGCCATCGACAAATCCCTTTGGATCGCATTTTGTCCAACTCCCCAGCCATGGCGCATAATATCTTGCGCCGTGATAGGTGAATCCGCTTTCCTCGTCGCGCTCCCTGCCCGAGTAACGGTAGCGCTTCAAGCTGATTTCGGCCGAGCTTCGCCCTGCCGCATAGGTTGAATTGCCATATGGGCTGTAAGCCTCATAGGAGATCAGTGCTCCACTCTCGTCGAGTTCTAGGCTCGCCGAGCCAAGGTGATTTGCCAATTGATAGCGCTGCGACGGCGTCGTTAACGTGCCCGCGCCGACCGCCTGGGTCTCGACCAAGGCGATGCGCTGTTTTTCATCCATCACATGCAGCGTCTGGCGCTCCAGCGAAGGAGCGCTGCCCCTGGTCCCATATTCGCGATAAACCTCAAATCCGCCGAGATAAAATCGCTCGTTTTGCCGCGCGCCGTTCTGTCCTTCCGTGACCTTCCGCGCCCGCGGGCCGTCCGCCCCGTACACATAGTAGGTGGTCACCGCCGCGCCCGCATTCACCACCTGCCGCGATGAGGCGCTCAACTCGTCCCTGAAATTCCACTTCATTACCGGCAAATGCGGCATCCGCGTCATATTACCGTGGGCGTCATAGCCATAAGCTTCGATCGGCGGATTGACGGCGGTTTGAATCGCGGTTTGGCTCAGCCGGTTGCTCTGCTTGCCCGGCTCGGTGAGGCTAGCTTCGTTATAGGCATAGGCGCGGGTCCAATTGCCGTTCACCGCCTGATGCGCCATCGACTGGAAATTTCCGACAGGATCGTAACCGTAGAACTCGGTGTAATTGCGCAACGCCTGCAGGTCGCTCTGCTGCGTCGCGCCGGCGAAGGGATAGTCCCGATAATTGCCGTCCGGCGGCGCGAAGGCGAAGGCGGACTGGCCGACGTGCTCGCGGCCGGTGGCCTGGATCAGCCGGTACAGCGGATCGTAGATATAGTCGGAAGCGGAATCGACCTGCTGGTTGGCGTTGAAGACGGTCTTCAGCGCTACGTCGGTGATGCCGGTGATATTGCCGACGGGATCGTAGACATAGCCAAGATTTTGCACCGTCGCGGGATCGTTGAAGATCTGCGAAGCGAGCCCATTCAAGCCGATCGGCCGCGTGCTCTTGAGATTTGTGAGCCGGAACGTCTTGGGATCGTAGGCGTAAGCGGTCGCGGCGCCGTTACCGTATTGGATCGACGTGCGCTGGCCTTTGGCGTCATAGGCGATATTGGCGACGAACGGCGTCCAGACCGGCTGTCCGTTGACCTGAACGCCGCTCAGATTGACGTCCACTTTCTCCAGCAGGCCGGCTTCACTGAAGGTCGGCCGATAGACGCTGCCGTCCGGCGCTGTCGCCGCGATGGCGCGATTGAGCGCGTCATAGGCGGTGGCGCTGGAAAACGTCTCGGCTTCCAGGGCCGGCGTCTGCGACCAGTCCGGCGGGTTCTTGTAGTCGCTGGCGAACTGACGGCTGCTCCGAAGCGAATTGCCCTTGAAGTCGTAAAGGTCGGTGACGATGACGCCGGCACCGTCGCAATGTCGCAATACCTTGCCGCGCAGATTGGCCTGCGCCTGTTGTTGCGCGGTCAGGCCCGAATCAGCGCTGTCGCCATAGGTCGTCTGCTCGACCAGGATTTCCTGCCCGAATACGCTCGGATTTAGCTCCGAAGGGTCGCCGCCCTGCACATAGGATTTCAGCGGGCGATGCAGCGGGTCATATTCGGTCCGTGAAACGTAATCGCGGCTGTTCCAGCCGCGGATCGGCTTGCCCGTGGCGTCATTGAGCGTCCAGCGCTCGCCGGCCTCCATGCTCGCCTGATGGATCCTGGATTTCAGCAAGTCATAATCGCAGCGCATGACGATGCGGTCGAGCGCGTCGATGACTTCGCCTTGGTTGCCGACGATGTCGAGCACGGTGCGCGTGCTGTAGAGCTGCTCGGCGCCGCCCGTGTCCTTGCCATTGTCGGCAATGGTCAAAAAGCTTCGGCCCAAGCCGTCGAAATGGGCTATTGTCGGCGTATTGGCATGCGCCGCCGCCTTTTGCGCCGCTGCGAGCTCTTCGGGTCCGAGCGCACCGGCGACGCGCTGCTGATACCAGGTCGGCAGATAGTCGGTGTTGGGCAGCATGCTAAAAAACTCACCGACGTCGGGATCGCTCTTGGGATCTGACGTCACGGTATCGTTGACATCGTAAGTGATCTGCATCCAGGGATCGAACACGACTTTTTCGAACGTATTATTGGGATGCAAGGTGGCGACCACGCGTTCGGCGGAATCGTAGAACAACGTCGGGCTGACGCCCCACTTCTCGATTGAGAATTGCGGCATCGCGCTGAAGAAGGGTTCGTATTGCCGGACCGGCTTGCCCTTGTTGTTATAGATTTTCGTACCGGTGCCGATCCAGCGCGGGTCTTGCACCGGCGAAGTGGGGTCGTCGAGATCGAGCGGGCCGGGCTCGGCGGGCGCCTTGGTCTGCGCCTCGCGACCAAAACCGTCGGAATAGACGAACTGCATCTGCACCAGAGTTTGCTGCCCCGGGGCAAGCGCGCTGACGTGCGTCTCGCGCGCGATGGCGGCCGCGCAAACCGGGGCACGATCGAGATCGTAGACGATCCGCGTCGTCGCGGAGCCGAGATAGCCGACGGCGAGCGCGCGCGGGTCGGGGGCGTCGAAAAACGCCGCGATCTGCGCCGGTGAGAGGTCCGTGACAAAGGCGTCGAGGGAATCGCCCTCGACCGGCCCCGCCGCCTTGCCTTGCACCGCCGTTCCCGCCAGCATGCCGAGCGCGTCGAACAAGGCCTGCGCGCGATTACCGTTGGGGTCGGTCACCAGCGTCGGCTGCAAGACGCGATAGTCGGTTGTTGCCGTCGTGACATTGCCGACCGCGTCGGTGGTCGAGGCGACCGCCAGATCGTACGTGTCATAGGCGACGATGCTGTTGGCGCCGAAGGGATCGGCATAGCGATGCGGCAGGAAGAAATGCGCCTGCGCGAAGACGAGTTCCTGCGCAGCGCTGTCGGTCGGGCCGGTCGAGAGATAGGTCTGGCCCGAGGGTATCCAGAACGGGCCGTCGCCCTCGATGTCGCGATATTGTCCCTGCGGCCCCGCGAGGATCGCCGTGAGGTCGGCGGCGGACACCTTGGCCTGATAGATGGCGAGCAGGCCTGGTGTCAGCGCCCGTTTGTAGCTCTCACCTGGCAGCGCCAGGGATTCGATCTGCGCCAAGGCCAAGAGGGCGGAGAGATCATCCTTGCGATAGAGGGTGCGGGCTTGCGACAGCAGGCGCTTGTTCGGCTGCGCGGCGTCGGGCTGCGCCTCATAGGCGATCGCCGTCGCCGCCGCCGCGATGGCATCGATGGCGACGAAACCCAGCACCGTTGCTCCGGCGAGCGTCGGCGCAGTCAGTTCGAACGTCTTGATCTCGGCCGGCAGCGGCGTGCGATAGGCGTCGGCGGCGAGGATCGCATTGGTAAATTGGCTTTCGGTCAGCGTCGCCAGCGTGCTGCCCTGCTCGTCGAAGGCAGGCGTTCGGCGCGCATAGCCGATAGCAGCCGATCGCAGGACATTGCCGTAGTCGTCGACGGCGAGCGTCAGAGCATGGCTGATGCGAGGGTCGACCGGATTGCGTTCGTAATGATAGTCGATGGTCTCGCAGGGGTGGCTGAAAAACACCGCGTGACGGTTGGGTCCCTGCGGCTGCAGGGTTGTCAGCCGGTAGCTGCGCTCCGACACGCTATAGGGCAGCGCCGCCTTCGGCGTGCCGTCGTCGGAATAGATTTCCTGACGCAGGATACTCCCCTTCAGGGCTCGCGCGGCCTCGCGCGTTTCGTTGTCGGTAAGGCCGGCGGGCAAAACCGTGTCCGGCAGAAAGGCGGCCAAGGAATCGCCGGCGAAAAATTCCTGGTTTGCCGGGTTCTTGAAAAACGCCTCGAGAACCTGCTGCTTGAGCCAGGCGCCATTATGGAACCAGGTCTTGGTCAGGATCGGCGGCAGATCGAAATCGCCGACGACGGATTCCGCGTCGCGTTGTTCGACATAGGCAAAGCCACGAAACTCGCGCTCGACGCCGTCGTAATAGCCGTGACGGTAGCGGTAGGTGCTGACCAGCGTCGTGTTGGAAACAAGGTCCTGGGTCTCCAGCCGTTCGATGACATGTACAGGAAAAGCGAGTCTGGTCACCCAGGGGTGCCCGGCCAGCCGGTCCTGCAGATAGAATTTGGTCGAGGTCGCATACTGGACCTTGGCGACCGCACCCATATTGTTGTTGGTCGATACAAGCAGATGCGGCTTCTGGCCGCCCATCAGGTCGACATAGCGCATGTTGCGCCTGACATCGCCGGGCAGCTGCGACATCCAGACCAGGCAGGATGTGCCGTTGCCCAGGAGGTCCATCGCCTGCACCGAGGCGAGATCGTCGACCCGCGGAAACGCCGGCAGCGCCTGCGGGTCGCTCCAGCCGTTGCCGGCCTGGTTGAAATAGAGCCGCACCCCCTCGGAGGCGAGATAGACGATGTCGGCGGTGCCCGATCCGTCGATATCGGCCAGACGGATGCGGCGCGGATCGAACAGATCCTGCGCCTCGAACCAAGGTGCATTGTCCATCGCGATCTTGGCGCCGAACTGGCCATAGCCGATGTTGGGCCAGTAGCAGATCGCGCCGTTGCGGACGCGGACGATGTCGGAAAGACCGTCCCCGGTCATGTCGGCCAGAAAAATACTTTGCGTTCCATCGGCGAAGACGACCGCGGGGCCTTTCTCCTCGTCCACGGCCTTGACCACACGAAAGGCCGCGTCGAACCCGGCTTCGGCCAGCGAGGGATACCAGCTGAAGACGTCGTGCTCGGTGACCAGCATGTCGGCATGGCCATCGCCGTTGAGATCGACGAAGCGCAGATTGGGATCGTTCCAGTCCACATTCGGGATGGAGGTCAGGGGCAGGAAACTTTGCCAGTCCTGGTCGTCGGTGCGCTTGTAGAAGCCGGGATCGGGCCGTTCCAACACCACGCAATCCTGCTGCCCGTCGCCGGCGAGATCGAGAAACTGATGACGGGCCGTTCTCGCCTGCGCGAAGCCCGGCAGCTTGGCGACCTCGGTAAGGGTCTCGAATGTCGCCGCTATCGCCGGCTGGTCGCCGACAAATGTCTGGGTCATCGGGCTGAGATTGCGCTTGTAATACCAGACGTCTTCATAGGCGGCGAGAATGCCCTGTGCACCTTCACCGTCGAGGTCGAGCCATTGATATTGTCCGCCATCGACATTGGCCGGGAGATTGGCGAGGCTGGCCGGGTCAACTTCCCTGACATCACTCTGGACGACGGCCGCCGAATATTGAAGATCGAGCCGCGGCAGCGAGCGCTTGAGGTAGCTTCCGTCGCTTTGCCGGATATACCCCGACTGCGTGACCGACGTGATGAAGGACGCCGTTGCGCCTTCGCTGTAGGCGAACTCGGTGCCGCGGACCAGGTAGTCCGGCGTGCCGAGTTCTCCGGCGAAATGATGGAACATCAGCACCTGGCGACACAGCCGATAGGTGCGGATGTCAAAACCGGAGCGATAGCGCGAGAACGGATCCTGCCGCACCGGCCAGGGCTGCGTGGTGGCCAGCGAGGCCGCGACGAATTGACGACCATCGGCGTCGGCGGCAAGCGGCGTCGCGTGGCCCTCGCCATAATCGAACACCGCCTCGAACAGCCAGGATTGTTTTGAAAGGTCGGGCTGCGCCGAGGTCGGCAGCGTATTGCCGTATTTGACGCGCTTCAGATAGCGGTTGGCGGCACGGCCGGGGTCCGAGCGATTGCGCTCGTGGTCCTGCAGGAGGTCGACGTTGACGGAATCTTCCGCGACATATTCGTAAGTAGTCGCGTTGCCCTTGTCGTCGCGGCTTTCGCTGATCAGCCAGCTGAAGACATCGCCCGGGATGGCCGGATCGGCGATGCGGCTCTCCGGCGTCGTGCCATAGAGGGTGGTGACATTGTCGCGGGAGATCGACCGCCAATAGGTATCGCCGTCGCTGACGCGGGTCCAGCGCTCGATGCGCGAGAACAGGCCTTCGATCCGTGGCCGATAGGGCCACACGATATAGCCGTCGCGCGTGGCCGGACATCGCGCCCAGCCGCCGCTGGTGTCTTGTGCCAGCTGGGGTACGAGGTCCTCCGCGCCCGACAGCACGAACACGTCGGACTCGCCGGCGTCGTCATATTGCGGCAGACCCTTGTCGGTGCGGCGGGTGATCGAGGGCAGCGACAGGCTCCAGCCCAGCCCGAAAGCACCGTTGCCGGCGCCGGAATCATAGGACAGCGACAGCTGCGCGCCGAAACCCGCGCGGCCGGGGCTGAGGGCGAGGGGGACGCTGAGCGAGGCGGTGCCGGTGACCGTATTGGCCGAGAATTTCTCGCCGATGCCGCGGATGGCGCCGCCGCCCTTGGGCAAGGACACCTGCGGCGCCGAAACCGCGAACGGTTTTTCCGGCGCCTTGTCCTCAGGTCCGCTGGATCGCTTCGGCTCGTCCACCGCGTCGTCTCCATCCGCAACGGATCAGCTTGTTGTCAACTGGTATTCCACATAGAGCATCACATCGAGCAGGCTTGTATCGTCGATCGCGGCGGCGGTTGCGGCCTGCGGAGCGCCGGTTCCGGCCGGCGGAGCGCCGGATGTGAGGCTGCCTGCATTGGTAACGATGATCGTGTGGTCCGCGAACAACCCGCTGGCAAAAGCGGCGCTGGCATCGGCCGACCAGAGCCCGCCCATTTTCGGATCGGCGGCAAAACCCGATATGCTGTTGCCGTCGATCGATACCGTGAAATTCCCGATCGGTTTCGATGCCGCTGTTCTCAACAGCAAGGCGGCGGTGGTGACCTGGACCGCGCCGCTGGCGACGAAGTACGGGAGATAATTGGCGGTGATGCTCATCGCCAGCGAGGTGTTCAACGGGCTGTGCAACAGCCGGTTCAGCACGCTGGGGAATTCCTGGCGCAGGCTGAACAGTCGGACCAGGGGCGTGCTCTTCAGGGCCGCCGCGATCGCGCCGTTTTTCGTTTCGACTTTCAGACGCAGGCTGTCGTCCTGCTGTGCGGTATAGCTGATGTGCACGATCACGTCGCTGATGGTCTGGTAGTCGAACTGCCTGAAGCCGGAGGGCAGTTCCACTTTCCACGAGCTGATCGCGCCGGCGCCCTCGAACGGCATGTAGCGCTCGTCGCGGAAGTTGAATTCGAAAACGCCGGTATCGTTCTGCGCGGTGCTGGTCGCAATGACGACGCTATGATTGAGCTGGATCGGAACCATGCTGGACGCATCCAGCGACGGCTTGAGACGCAGATTGCTGCCGGTAAGCGTCAAGGTTGCGCCGATGTTGGCGAGCGGGCCGGCGACGCATGGAATGGTCAGCCTGACGGCCTTGATCTTGCGGCAATATTGCCCGGGGTAGAACAGATCGAAGCAGAACTCGGGGATGCTGAAATTGCAGGAGGCGTTCTGCCGGAGATTGAGCAGCGCGGCCGGCGAGATCTGCAGCATCGAGAACGATTGCGTGATCTCGGGTGTGCGATAATTGGTCTCGATGAAACTGCGCTCCATGTTCTGGAGATCGCCGAGCAGCATTTCGCCGGCCATCAGGCCGCTTTGGGCTTGCGACCAGTAGGGCTCCGACAGCAGGATTGTCGTGTTGTCGTTGCGCTCGAAACGGTAGGCCTGTTCGGCGAGTTTCGCCATCGCGTAGGCGCTGCTGTAGGCCTTGCGATAGGTTGTCTTCAACGTCGTCGCCAGCCAGGTGTAGAGCGCGATATTGCTGAAGCGCGAGGTGTAGAAATCGGCGACCTGCTGGTTTTGCGCGATCGTCTTGTTGTGAATGGCCAGGGCCTTTTGCGCGCTGGTGAGGCGGATATTGGCGCCGACCAGTTGCGTGTTGATCTGGGTGATGTCCTTGCTCGCCATGTTGACTTCATGCTGCCAGCCTTCGCCGCGGCGCTCGTAGCCCGCCACCAGGCCCGTGGCGGAAGCCAGGCTTTCGAGGAGAGCAGCGTCCGCCTCTGTCGATCTGCCAAATTGTGATATGGCGCCGCCCAATTGCTCGCCGCCATAGGTTATTGCAAACGGCGAACCGAGATTTGGAATTAGGTTCATCACGCCGGCCAGGCACAACTGGATAACTGCACTAACCCTGTTCGCCAAAGCGAGCGCGCGAATGCCGGTTTCCGCAATCTCACCTGGATTGAGCCACTCTTCGATCAGCCCCTGAAAATAGTCATGCCGAAACTGCGCGGTATCCAGCTGCGCGTTCAGCGTGTCGACCGCGTTCTGCGCCGCGTCGACGTCCGCCTGCTTGGTCGCCGTGGTCATCGCCAGGATATTCTGCTGCTGGGTCACCCGCAGCACCTCCAGCTGCTGGGCGTCGCGCTTTTCGATCGCGGACAGCAGGGCCCCGCCAAAGCCCTGCACCTGCGAGGCGTATTGCCTGGCTTTCTCGATCAGATAGGTGAAACGATAGGGTGGAACATTGCCGCTGGTCGCGCTCTGGACATCGTCCAGCGAAAGCCCCGCCGCGGTTGCTTCGACCAGCATCATCGGGTCGATCGGCGGCGCGAACAGCGACAGCTGACGCAGCGCACCGGTGATGTCCATGCCGTGGCGGATCTTGTAGAGGCGATCCTCGACCAGATCCCAATAGCCGAGCAGATTGGTGTTCGGCGGCACGCAGAAGGCCGGGCCGATATGCCGGACCACCGAAGAGGCGAATTTCGGCGCGCGCCGGCCGGAGCTCTGCGACGGCTGCTTTCGCCCCAGACCCTTCTTTGCCTTTCGGCGCGGTGCGTTGCGGGCAGCGCCGTGATGGGCCTTCCAGTGAAAGGGATGAGCCGCGCCCCGCTCGGCCCTGGCCTTCGCTGCATGACGATTCTCAGTGTCGGGTGCGGACGCACGGGCCGCGGACGCCGCCTGCTGCTGCTTCGCAGGCGCATGCGGCCTGGCCGGCGCATGCGCCGACGCCGTGGCCGCCCGGCGAACATGACCCGTCATCGCCTCCTTGCGGTAGTAGTTCGCGACCTTGGAATCTATCACATATTGATGTTGCGGCCTGGAACCGGACTGCGCGCGCGCAGCACCAGTCCCGGCATGGGTGTAGGTCTCCATCTCCACCAGGAAATCCGAGCCTTTTCCGAGCGTTCGCGCGATCGCTTCGTAGGTTCGCTGGTCCTCGTTTGCCTCGCCGCAATCCCCGACCACGACGGGGCGGGGTCCCAGAATTTCCAGCGCCCGAACGTAAAGCAGCGTCGCCTCGTTCACGGTCTCCATCTGGAATTCGGTAAACAGAGTGTCGCCCCATTCAATCAACACATCGATATAGTTCATCACGATGCATTTTTGATAGGCGCTCAACCGCAAGCGCGCGATCGCATGCGGATTGAACGGGTCCTGTTCGTAGGCTTCGATCGCCGCGGCGTCGGTCAGGACTTTGCGAAGACTGGGCACATCCAGTCCGCGAAACTCGATGAAGCGCCAGACCCGATCCTTTGCGGCCTCGGCGCGGGACCGCGCCAGGAAATCGCGAAGCTCCTGCTCGGTCTTCTTCCGATCTTTCCCCTTGCGGTGCTCGTCCTGGATTTCCAACTCCTCGCGCTCGTGTTGTTGCTGCACATCGAGCAAATCATCGTCATCGGCGGTCGGATCGAATATGTAACCGTACCATTGCAGCGCGGCCGAAAAATTCTGCTGGCTGTTGAGCTGATCGGCGATCAAGAACGGTGTGTGGAAGAATATCTCGCGAAAATACGTTCCCATGGCTCCCGTGAAATCCATTTTTTCCCTGACCACCTCGTCCTGGATATGGCTGCGAATGCGCAATCGCGGGGCATCCTCGCCAAACGAGAACTGGCTGTTCAGGCTCAACAGGCCATCGACACCGCCGGCGAACAGCGAACGGCAGAGCTGCTCGCCCAAGGTCGTCGTCAACCGCTTCATGACGAAGTCGCCGGGCCGCAGATTGGCCTGCAGCAAAAGCAGGTCGCCGCCGGCGTCAATGATGGCGTCGGTGATCTCATCCGTCGACGAACTGTTGATCAGCGCAATGTCCGGGTCTTCGTCGATCGATGCGATATGCTGCCGGTAGAGCCCCTGCTCGAGCGGATAAGTCCACCCGCCACTGGGCGATTGGGTTGCAAACAAATCAAACGATTCGTAGGTTTCGCCGAGCTTGTGAATGTAGGCCTGCTTCGCCGCGATGGAGCACCAGGGGTAACGATCCAGCTTTCGAAAGGAGTGCTGGACTCCCGTATATATATCGGTGGTCCCGCGCTTCTGGTCCCATTTCGAACAGATGACGGTTTGTTGGACTTCCGCGACGCTGCCGCCCTTGTTCGCCGTGACAGCTTGATTGTAAAAATCGACCGTGTCCGCGCGCATCTGGAAATTGCGGCCGGTCAGCAAAAGATCCTGGTTGTCCGCGGACAGAGTTGGATAGATATCGTCCCATTGAAATCCGGAAAGCGTGTAGCCGTCGACGGCCGCGGTGTGGACGCGATTGTCATATTTTGGAATCAGCACGGCTTGATAGCTGGCCAGCGTGAAATTCGACGCGGAAAATCCGCTATCGAATTTTGCCATGTTGGTCTTGTAGTCGCTGATGAAACTGTTCTGCCAAGGCGTCAGGCTGCTGCTGGGTGTCGTCAAGGCGACAATCGTGGTTGTGGTCGATTGATCGTCGCCGCTATAGCCGTCGAATACGTCGAAATAATTCTCCGGCAAGTCGAAAGACTGTTGGCTATTGTAGACGTAGGGCTGGCCGAGCCCCTTGTCCATCTGGTCGAGCAGCGGATCCAGAACAATACCGTCACCATTCCCAAACACCGTTTTGTCGGTCATGGCAATCCGCTGCGGAGGCGTCCAGGTCTGGTCGAGGCGCAGCGATGAATAGTTGACCCGCCAGGTATGTTTGTAGCCGCCGAAAATCGAATTCGCGTTGTTGACGATGTTGATCGGCGCCGTCGAGATCTGCGTCCAGAATACGAACAACCGGCCGAGGTAGACGATGGGCGCCACGTTCCGGCAATGGATCTGCAGGCTGACCGGCTCCCACGGCGTATAGGTCACCGCGCGATCCGACTGCGTTTCTCCGTGGGACGCATTTTCGATGGTACGATAAAAAAATGTCGGGGGATCGGCTGGCGTGACGCCGAACAGATGCAGCACGTCACTCGCCGAGTCCTTGTCGATATCGTGAAAACTGCCGGCGATCTGCAGCTTTGATAGTTGGTCGAAGCCGGCCATATAGCTCGAGTAGGCGTCGAGGACGTTCTGTTCGTCGATCGGCTGTTGCAGCAGGGCCGATTGAAGGTCCTCGAATAGCGGCGTCTGGTCGTCGCGCAATTCCGGCAGAATGTAGTCTTCCGGATAGAGGAAGACCTCGCGGTTCGCCTGCCAGACCCGAAAGTTCTGCCGCCATTCCCATTCCTGCGCGGGCTCGGAGCCGAGCCTCACCTCGATATGGTCGGGATCCGAGGGGTCGCGGGCGTCCTGCTCGAGCTTCATGATGCAGCGGTAGACATAGAGCTGCGCGCTCGAAATTGCCGCAACCACCCACGACGTCTGCATGATGCCTTCGAGCTGCACGTCGAGCAGGAAATAATTGTAGAGGTCGTCGAGCGTCGAAAATTGAGGGTCGTGGCACCGCAGAAGATAATCCGTGAGCCCATCGCGTTTGCGCGAGCGAAGTCGGTCATCGAAGGGCTGGGAGCGACCGGAAAATTGCGGCGTCGAACGCGACTGGGCGCGAAAGGCGCCCAGCACGGCGTTAACGGCCATCGCCTGATCGGCATAAAGCGGGGAAATGATCTGCCTCAGCGCTTCCGCGCCGACGCCCAAATTCCTGGTGATGCCCGCGAGCGTCGCCAAGGTCGTCAACGCCTCCGGCGCCGTCGCGGGCAGGGTCACGTTTGGAACCAGAGAAGCGATCTGGTGTTTGTCGATGGTGAGCAGAAGCGCGAGTTCGTCATAAGTCCCGGGATCGATGTGCTTGGCGGCGGAATATGCCGTCAACACGTCACGTAGCGGCGTCATGTCGGTTTGGCCGGAGCCCAGCAGACCGGCCGCAAAAGTCTGGTAGACCGAAAGTTTGCGGACGTCGGTGATCGTCAGATTGTTGAAATCCGCGATGGCAAAGATCGCCGCATGCTGCTGGATGAAGCTCAGATCGTCGGCGCTGTAGCCGCCGCCGCCAAACAACACCTTGAGCGGCAGCAGTTTCGCGACCAGTCCGACCAGCGCTGCCGGCGGCGACGGCGGCACCGTGACGGGAGCCTGCAGGGCTGCAAAAATATCGGTGGATCCGAGATCGACGCCGGTCGCGGTCAGCAACGCCGAGAGCAGGCCGGCATCCACGGACAGCAGCCCGGCGAGCGCGGATGGAATGACATTGACGGGATGATAGTTCATGGCCAGGGCGGCGGCGGGAACCGCATCGGCAGCGTATTTTGCCAGCGCCGCATTGGCGGCCGCCGGGTCCAGGGCGATTCCGTCGGGAATGACGATGGCGGTGGTCGGGCCAAATGAAGCGCTCAAGGAAAGCGCCTGCGCCCCGGATTGGGCAGTCGACGTGAACAGGCCGGGGTTTGCCGCGACGATTTGCTGGGATTGATCGCCGGTTATTCCGGGCAGGAAGGAAAATACCGTGTCGGCGAATGCGAGCGTCGTTGCCTGGGAAAATGTCGGCGCCAGCCGGTAGGTTGGCGTCGGAGCCCCAATGACGGCCTGGAAAAGCGACGGATTGGCAGCGACCATCTGTTGCGACTCGGCCTCGGTGATGCCCGGAATCGACATGAAAACCCGGTCCGCGAATTCGAGCGAATGGGCGCCGGCCACGCCGGCCAGCAGCGCCTGCGCGATTTTTGTCGGATCGGGATAGTGCGAGGGCAGCTGCACCTGGCCGTGAGTGATTTGTCCGAGATCGTCGAGGCTGTACCCGCTGGCCTGATACCAGTCATAGAACCCAAGCAGCGACGTGACATCGTCCAGATTGCCGATGAAGCCGGTGGACAGGCCGGCAAGCGAGATCAACTGGAAAAGACCCGGAATGCCGAGATTGAGCAACCGCGCCAACAAGGCGTGCCTGAACAGCAAGGTGATATTTTCGAGGCTCAGGGCAAATCCACGCTCGATCTCGGAAGGATTGGATATGTCGGCGCCAAGCGGCTTGGCGAGCGACGTGATGAGAACGACGAGGTCGGCGTCGCTGACCTGCAATCCGGCCAGAAGCCGCGCGGTGAAGCTCTGGCGGGTGTCCTTCTTGCCGGCGGTGCCGGAGGTTGCCGCGACCGTGACCGCCTTGCCGAACGTTGCAAAGGCCGCATGGACGATCTTGACTTCCGGTCTCGGCAACGGACCGTCAGTCTGCGCAAGGGGCGCAAAATTGAACAGGCGATCGAACAGGCTGCCTGCCTTCGGCGTTGCCGGAATCGGACTCCACAGCGCGCAGAGCTGGTCGACCGGATCGCTCCAGCGATGTCGCAGGTCGAGGATCTGGACAATGCGGTAAAGTGCGTCGTCCGCACCGCCGAGCGGCCATCCGCAAGCTTCGAGCTGGGCCAGAATCAGATCGAGTTCGCCGATCGTCCATGGCAGCACGCGCAACAGCCGGGTGAAACGATAGAGTCGGTGCAGCGCGTCGGCGTTCAGGCCGCTGATTTTTTCGACATCGTTCTGGACGCTGTCCGGCGACGATTTTTCGGACCGGATTGTCACCTTGTAGGCGCCATTCTTCGTGACGAAATGGCTTGTCGCAGCCTGTTCCAGATCGGCGCGCGAATATCCGGTTTTTGAGACCAAATCCTCGACAATCAGCGCTTTGACGTGACCGACGTTTCCCGAAAAGGCGAAGGCCAGCCCGTAGACCTTTTTCAGAAATTCCTCGTCGGGCGCGACGCTGTTGATCTGCCGATAGATTGTTTCGGATATCCTGAGCGCCGCCATGGCGATGGTAGCCGGGTCGGCGCCGAGCGCGCGCGCAATCTTTCCGCGGCCGGTCGAAAAATGCTCAAGGTAGATGTCGAGCGCCTCCAGCGGCAGCGTGAACGGTTGCGCGAAGGACGCCTGCGACTTCGCGAGCGCCTCCTCGTAAACCGCGCGCTCGATCGCCGCCCGGTCGTTCAATTTTCCCTTGTAACCGAGATGCCGGACGGCAATGTAATTTTCGAGCGTCGGGTTGATGATGTCGAGATAGGAAACCAGGGTGTTGGTATTGTCGCACGTCAGGGGCAATTTCCACAGATCGGGCCGCCGGACTTTCAAATTCAGCGCATCGTCAGCCTTCTTGCCGCGGAACACCGGCCCGGTGAGATGTTGTTCGATAAAACTCATGAGATCGACAAAATAGGCGGGCGCGCCCAGAATGGATTGGCATTCCGAGCAATTGCAATAATCCTGGCTGCCGAACAGATCGGCAAAACCAGGAATCGATTTCAAATGATCCTTGACGCCTGACCGCACGTTGCCGACCGGCATGCGATGGAAGGGTCCGTCGTAAGCATCGATCGCCGAAACGACGGCATGGGCGGAGCGGGAATGGGCGGCGGTGGCCTTCTCGTGATAGGTCCGGCTGCTGCCCTCGTCCAGTCCGGTTTTGCTACGGAAATCCTCGGCACTGTCCATCGCGACGTCGCAGCCGGACGCATATCCGGCCGCCATGATGGCGCTGGTATGGTCGACATGTCTGGTGATCGCATGCACGCGCTGCGCCGCCTTCAGATGCGCGATCGCCATATGCGCCTCGCTGGCGGAAAGACCGTCGGTGTTCAGCGCTGCGCGATCCGCGCTGCCCTCCGTCAGGTCAAGCCCCAAGACCTCCTGATCGGGATTTTGCGCGCGCAGCTTTTTCAAGACATCGAGCCGTCTGCCGACTTCGGAGACCTTTTCGCTGGCGCTCTCCTTGCCATCCAGAACCTCCGCGAGGCCCAGGCCGGGATGACGGTTGGCCAGAGCCTGCAGCTCCTGGTGCGCGGCCTGCAGCTTTTGCAGTTGCCCGCTTGCCGCGTCGCTGGTGTCGAGGTCATCGAAGGCTGCGCCGACAATCTTGGGGTTTTTCGTGGCAAGCGGCTTCAGGTCCGCCAGTGCCTGCTGCAGCATCTTGATATCCGAAGGGGCGTTGGCCGCCTGCAAGGCGTCGGAAGGATAGAGATTGGCGGCCGCGGAACGCAATACGGACGCATAGTCGCTGTCGCTGAGACCGTCGGGCGCCTTTGCCTTTGTATGCGTGATGGCGTCCAGCCACTGCGCCGCGGTCACCTGCGCTAGGTCCGGCAATACGCTGACGACCGGTTTGATCGCTATCGCAAGATCGGCGTCGCCGCCGGCCAGATGACAAAGGCTGACCAGAAGCCCGATCTGGTCCGCCTCCGCGGCGCTCAACGTCTTGTCGGCGACCAGCGCGGCCAGCATGTCGTCATCGACGAGTGCGGGAGATCCCGCCAGGGTTGCCAGCCGCGCGGCCTTGGTATCCGAGAGTTTCGCGCCGTCGGTGAGCTTGTAAAGCGACGCCTCGTCCAGCTCCGGCTGAAACAAGGGCTGGCTCCGGATTGGCAGGTCGAGATCAGCGGGATCAGTGAGCCGGCCCGAGAGCTCCAACGCCTTGAACTTGGCTGCGGCTTCGCGCATGATCGTCGAATTGCACTTCAGCGCGACCAGGCCGTTCTCGATGATCTGGCGCAAACCCTGGCCCGCCTGCGGCCCCGGCGCATAATCGAGTTTCTGCAACGCGTCGAGGAACGGCTTGGAGCCGCCCTTGGCCCGGCGCAGAACCTCGGTCTTGCGCTCTGCCGCCATCTTGTCGGTGACATATTTGCCGAGCGTCGGATCCGCCTTCTGAAGTTGCGCAACTGTTGAACCGGCGAGCCGGTCCAACGCAAGAAGCTGCGCCTTCGGCATCGTTCCGCCGCTCGCCGGGTTGGAAGTTTCGGATCGGGAATTGGACGATGGCTGGTTTCCGGAATTGGAATGCGCGCCCGCGCTCGCATCATCGTGCGCGGGCTTGGCAGCTGAATTTGTGCCCGCCGCGACTACCTTGAAGGACGACGGATACTTGGCTGCCTCACTTTCGGCGGGCACCTGTCCATTTGGCCATTTTGCCACTGCAACATATTCAACCACATCCCCGACGCGAAAATCCGGGAGAGCGGCCTTGAAGAATTGGATATTCTTCCGATTGTCGGAGCCGGCATGCGATGCGGAGAGCGCCGGACATCCGGCACCGTTAATGCGGTAGCGCACTTCCACCCCGTATCGCGAACCGATCGGGCTCAAGGCTATCGTCATTCGAACGCCGGTAAGCCTTCCGGAAGACGATGCACGGACATCGCCTTCGTATGCTGGCGCATCGGGTGTCCCGTACCAAAGGGCGATACCATGTTCGTCGTAGCGCATGGCCGTCCTTCCACTGGCAAATAGCCTACGGACGAGTTGTGATGCGAAAGCTATCCGGCAGCGGGACTTTCCCGCCAAACCGATCCAGCGATGGCGCCCGGTCCCAGGCCGGACGCTGTCCCGACTTCGTTCATCTAGCAATCCAGGAATAGCAGGAGAACAACTGCGGTTGGGTCCTTCAGTCGCAAGGCGAGGCGCTGAACGGCCCGGAAGCGATATTGCTCGTTTTGATCCTTCTGGTTGAACGTCACCGAAACGTCGAGCCCATCGTCCATCTGGCCCCGCACCAGATCCATCGTGTTTCCCGTCAGCCCCACCACGACTCCCGTGTAAAGGACTGTGGCCCCTGCGGCTGGCCCTGCTGGACCTCCTTCCGGAAAAAGAGCAGGCGCGAAAGGCAACGGCAGTTGGGCGCTGCCTTGTGTTGTTACGTAGTTGGTCCCGCCGGATACTGGAGTTACGCTCGGCAAACCTGTTTGTGGCTGCAATGTTATCTTGGTGCTTCCAACAGTGATGGTCGACGGTGTGGCGCCCTGAGGTAAAATAGCCGTTGGAGCGGTACCGGGGGAACCCAGTGTAAGTGGGACGAACGGAGGCAAAACACCCGTCCCAAAAATTCCGGACTTCATCAGGGAGCTGGCCGGCATCACCGGTTCGATCAGCGTGGTCGGCAACGCCTGGAAAAGATCCGCATAGGGAACGGTATTGAAGGTTGCCGAGTAGCCTTCGTAATGCCCCAGCGACTGCAGTATCGAAACGGCTTGAGCCAGCGCGTTAAGGCTGTTTTCCCGGTACATCGGCACCGTACCTACAGGACCGATCGCCGCCGGATGGACCAGGACCACCTGGTTGCTGGGCAAGTTTATCGTGTTCTTCGGGGTTTGTTGCCCATCGGAGGTGATATTGAGCAGGCCGGCGTCGAGACTGCCGGGAAGCGTTGGATCCAGATATGTAACCAGACCGCTGGCAAACAGCGGGTGATGCTGTAGCGCATTCAGGCCACTGAAGATCACGGCGTCTTCAGCCTGGGCAAGAATGGTGGCGCTGTATTGAGCCAGCGACACGCATGTACTGGCGCGGTGTGGACGGCTCATGGCGCCATGCCGGCTTGCGGCCTTGTCATGTCCGTTGCTGGCTGCGTCATGTCCGTTCCCGGCTGATGGCTGAGCGGTTGCTGAAGCGACCGGATTGGTCAGTTCCGCGTCGTAGCTTCCTTCCGCCTCCATTTGCGCGGGCGACAATTTGAACTGAATCCAATATTCCTGAATCCGCGTTGTCTGCGTCTCGTCGACGCTGAGTGCCTGGTCGGTCGGGCTTGTCGGAAGAACGACAGCGTCCGAATCGACATTGACTTTCTTTTTGTGGACATAGACTTGCGGCAAAAATTTCGACGCCATCCGCGAACGCATGATTTCATCATGGACGGCCTGATCGACGGATTCCCAGACCTCGTCGCTCCACGGAAGCTGGTCTTTTCCGCGTTTTGGTTTGCCACCTTTTGCGGAACTCGTCCCAACGGTTGCTGATGTATCGTCCATAGCCCTTCTCCCCTGTTCGTTGCGAGGGTTGCGTAAGGTAGCGGGTCAGCGTCGTTTTACGTTTCGATAGACAATCGAGCCGGGTCCGAGTCGCGTCGCTCCGTTCCGGAGTTCAATCGCCGAAAACTTCCTACATTGGCGTAGGCGTTGATGTCTTGACCTGGGTTGGGCTTGGGTGGCGTTCTGCCCTGCGGAGACTTCCCAAACATCGCAGTTTTATCTGCAAAAATGTTCTTGCCCCGTGAACCGGCATCATGGCGCGTTTCTATGAGCACGTGCTCGGGCGCTGTAAATTCTCGCGTTCGCGCCGAAACGCTGCCGAAATCGAGAGCTGACCCTCCGGGCAAAACCGACACGCCATGCTCCTAATTCGAGCCAAAAGCCTATCTTGAAGGTTCTGCTTTCCGCGAAATTAAAACGCAGTTTTTCGCGAAATCGAAAGCGTAAGAAAATTCGAAACGTCTAAAAAAATTTGCAATTTAGAGTAGCCCCGCGACCGATACTTGTAAAGCGCAAAAACACGAGGCGGCGTTTCGGACGGCCTAACATCGACTCGACCTCGCCGAGATTCACGTCCAAAGAACGGAATCGCGGTTGGTCGTCTGCCGGCATTCGCAACAAAATCGACACATTTCAGACATGCCACCGTGACTGCGTGAATCTCTGTTCGTCGGCCAGACGAAAATAACCAACCGTGGGTTGAAACGGCGTGCCACTGCCAACGGAATCGCCCTGCCACGAATATCGCGCCACACCCTTGCCGGCATAGGACCGCGTCACGTCGGAGAACTCGCCCTCAAAAGTCGCAGCGAGCGAAAAGCCGTTCAGCCATTGATTTCGGCCGCGGCGGTGGTCAGCGCGGCGTCATGGGCCTGGGCCGCGCCGTTGACGACAAAGGAGGGGCGGCCAATCGAACTTTCCCGAGGGCTCAAGCCGTCGGATCGAATGTCGATCCCCTTTGTAGAATCGCCACAAGCGCATCTGAACCGGGCGCACGCATCCACACTTAACCAAATGGACGGCTGAACCTTGCAGCACGGTGGCGGCCGCATTTGCGGTAATATTGGCTCCCGCCGAGGCAGCAAAGATGTCCGCCGCAAGATTGCAGGCTTTGATGCGCGCGGGCATGCACCGTCTTCCGCCCTGTGACGCGCATCACGGAAACGGTGCCTTGCCCGACGTAGCTTCACGGGCAGGTTCACCACCGACCCGCTCAGGAGGCTCTCGTGAAAAAACTTTACGTTCTCGCCGCGCTGCTGATGGCCACCACGGCAGCGCATGCCGGCAATTCGATTTCCTTCGAGATCGAGGGACACCGGATCCACATCGAGGCGCCGAAGCATTGCGACCAGCTGTCATGCATCAAGATCTCGGCCCCGGGTCTTTCCGGCTCCGGTTTCGGCATCAAGGGCCTGAAATCGCTCAACGACAATGACGATGTCGCTGACAACAGCGCGCCCGTGCGGGATTCCATTCCGGCGCCGGCCAGCCCGGCCGCAGCCGCGTCGCAGCCTGCCATTGCCGCGGTCGGCAGCGCTCCGGCGACCGCCGGCGTCGCAACCGCGACGCCAGCGCCGATCGCCCATGCCGATGTTGTGCCGGTAGCGCCGGTCACGGAAGTTCCCTCGCCGAAAACGGCCGTGGTGGCCGCAGCGCCGGCTCAGGCGCCGACGACGCCGCTCGGGATATGGGCCACCGAAGAAAGCAAGGGCGCCGTTCGC
>Ga0302319_10007241_pt1 | contig 21843 bp, 18 predicted proteins | sample Bog_T0_2_FD_203319 | JGI IMG/M metagenome (GOLD analysis project Ga0302319, IMG submission 203319) | Peat permafrost microbial communities from Stordalen Mire near Abisko, Sweden - Bog_T0_2 | ecosystem: Environmental > Terrestrial > Soil > Wetlands > Peat | place: Sweden: Abisko, Stordalen Mire... | reverse complement strand
TGAAATCTTTCTCGTTAACTTTACGTGCTGCGGAAGCTTGAAATAGCTTACCAATCTGCATCAAAGGTTGCAGATGTGGAAATGAGTCAGTAGGAGAATTGTAAGTCGGCATCTGAGAATTTGGAATTGTAGTTCCTTGTTCAGCCAGTTCCATTGCCTCTTTGCTCTCTCGAAGCATCTTGGTAAGGCATGGAAAAGTTTCCGCCGTCCAGGGAACCAAGTTTAGTTGTTTCACCTCCGCGTCAAAACCAGGAGGTTTTAAAAACTTCGCCTCTATATCGGCAGCGCGTCGAAGCAAATCGAATGCGCTGCCTGGTAAAACATCGGCAGGCTTTAAGACCGGTCGTGCCGGCTCCAATCGGCCAGGGCCGGTTTGAGGAAGTGCGGCAACCCAATCGTATTGCTGTGGCTCGGTTGCAGCGGCGCGAACGATGAACGGACCGCACAAACCCGGATAAAGAGACACACAAAAAATTAAAAGGACTCCGGGGACTCTTCGCATAGGAGATGTGACCCTAATAAACACGAGCAGCATGTCAATGAACTGGTTGGCTGCTTGATCATCGGGTTTCGTTGAACCTCAGAAAGCCTCTTTTAATTAAAGCCGCCAGAGAGAGCATGAGCTTTATCCCGAAGTGATTCGTGGGTTTGCGTCGCGACGTTCCAATTGATCGACAAATAATAGACGTTGTATTCGAAACTCTTTTGCTGAATCGTCGCATGCATGCGGAAGTTTGTTGCCCTCCTGTTTGTCGCCGGTGCGGGATACTTTATCTATACGCACCCGGAACTTTACCAGCCGCTTGCCGAATCGGGTAAAACGGCAATGAAACAGGCCGCCGCTTCCATCGGGTGGTCTCCTGCGTGGGCCAGTGCGGTGAAGGAGCCTTTTGCGTGGAAGATGGTGAGTCGCAACGGTTCCAGCGGCCCATTTGACGTTATTGTTGAACTCATCGACGGAAACCGCTGGCGCATTGAAATCAGGAAACCGGGATCGCCCAAGATTCGCGTTGCAGTATGTGACGGCTCAACGGCGGTTTCAAACCCATCCACTTCTTCTCCTGACAAGCTGGACCCGGGCCCTGCAGCAAGGAAATTGCTTGCGGTGGCAGCCAAGTCCGCAGTCACATTATCCAAAATAACACCCCAGGTTACCGAGCAGATGGACGGACATAACTGCTGGAAAACCAGTGTGAACTTTGAGGGGGCGCAGGTGCAGCTCTGGATAGACGCAGGCAGCAGTTTCCCGGTGTGTTCAACAAGCCTGATCAATGGGAAGTATGTGGAATGCCACTACTCGCCATTGCAGGTTGATTTCGCAGGGCGCAGCGCGGAATTCTTCGGGACGGACCATACGGAGCCCTTATTTACAGATTACCTGACACCGGAGTCGAATGCTCCAGCCACGACGCAAACCGCAGCACTCCCGCCGACTCCCGGCGCCGGACCGGGCTCGTTGCAGGGGCTAAAGGTTCTGGTTGAAGCAGTCCAGATTCAAGTGCCCTATGGCACCGCCGTCATCCCCAAAGGCACGTCTGTTCAGATTATGCGGGATATGGGGAGCACTGTGACCGTGCGGACCCCGACCAATCAGGAATTCAATGTGCGTCGAGACCAGATCCGATGAGCAACAGGTCCTGCTTCATGAAGTTTTTCCAGCGTCTCCTCTCGGAGGTCGACAGTTTGGCATTCACGGTGTAATACTTACGCATGTCCATTCTTGAACGCATTACGCATGATCCGAATGTAATGGGAGGCAAGCCATGCATTCGCGGACTCCGTGTCACGGTGGGCACGATTGTCGGTTTGTTGGCTTCCGGGCGTTCCCAAGAGGAAATTTTGCGCCTTTATCCGTACCTGGTTGCGGACGATGTTCGTGAGGCGCTGGCTTATGCAGCGTGGCGGGTTGAGGAATTCGAGGTTCCGCTGGCTGTGGCGTGAAAATCCTTATCGACATGAATTTGTCGCCGGAATGGGTAACGACTCTCCGGCAAAAATGGTTCGAAGCATTGCACTGGTCATCTATCGGCAATACCCAATGCACCGGATTCCGAAATCATGCAATGGGCGCGTGACAATCAGGTTGTGGTGTTCACTCATGACCTCGACTTCGGGATTCTTCTCGCCCATACGCAGGCGGGTAAGCCGAGTGTGATCCAAGTGCGCGCGCAAAATGTTGCGCCCGATCATCTAGGTTCCATTGTGACTGGCGTGCTTTCAACGCATCGTGAAGCCATCGAATCCGGGGCATTGATCACAATAGACGAAGCCAGGGCGCGGGTCAGGATTCTTCCAATTTGATCGCGGTTTGACCAAGAATAAGGGCGTCCACACTGGATAGGAATTTATTGAAAAAATTTAACGCAATTTCACTGGCAAAAGATTTGCGGGCATTGCACCTTATCGCCCCGCATGGCCCGATTCAGTTTATTCGATCTCAATGAAGCACAGCACGAGGCCGTGACGAGCACGGAAGGGCCGTTGCTGATCCTTGCCGGGGCGGGGACGGGCAAGACGCGCGTGATCACGGCGCGGGTGGCGTATCTCATCGCGCAGGGGGTCGATCCCTCGAACATCCTGGCGGTGACTTTCACGAACAAGGCGGCGAATGAAATGCGGGAACGCCTTGCCACGATGGTCGAGAAGGAGCAGGCGAAGAAGGTGACGATGTCCACTTTCCACGCGCTCTGTCTGCGGTTGTTGCGGACAGGTATCGAGCGGCTGGGATACAAGAATAATTTCACGATTTACACCGAGTCGGACCAGATGGGGCTGATCAGAAAAATCATCACGCGCACTGCGGCGCGTGACGAAAAACTCGACCCGCAGCTCGCAAAGAATCTCATCAGCAAGGCGAAGAACAACGGATGGTCCGCACCGGAAAATGACCAGAACCTGATCTCCGCGGTGTTTGCGCGGTACCAGATCGAATTGAAGAATTTGAACGCGGTGGATTTTGATGATCTGCTGCTGCTGGCGGTGAAGCTATTGAACGAGCACGAGGATATTTGCCAGAAATGGCAGGAGCGATTCCGCTATTTGATGGTCGATGAATTCCAGGACACGAACAAGCTGCAGATGCAGCTCGTGACCCTGCTGGCGAACAAGGACCGGAATGTCGCGGTGGTGGGCGACGACGACCAGAGCATCTACGGGTGGCGCGGAGCGGAGGTATCCAATATCCTGGAATTTGAGGGGCATTTTGCAAATCCAGTGGTGGTGAAACTGGAGCAGAACTACCGCAGCACCAACGCGATCCTGGGGACGGCGAACAGCCTGATCAAAAACAATCCGCGCCGGCGCCCGAAAAGCCTCTGGAGCGCGCATGAAGCGGGCGAGAAGGTGCGTGTGGTGATCGCGCCGGACGACCGGGAGGAGGCGCAATTTATCGTGGACGAGATGTTCCAGAAGCAACAGCGGAGCGGCGAGCCGTGGGAGAATTTTGCGGTGCTCTACCGGATGAATGCGCAGTCGCGTTTGCTCGAGGAAAATTTGCGGCGGCTGAAGATTCCGTACCGCCTCATCGGCGGCAAAAGTTTTTTTGACCGGCGCGAGGTGAAGGATATTCTTTCGTATGCGAACTGCCTGATCAATGCGGATGATGATATCAGCCTGCTGCGCATCATCAACACGCCGGCGCGCGGCATCAGCCCCGCGACCACGGAGCGGGCGCTGGAGTTCAGCGTGCATAATAAATGCAGCCTGATCAAGGCGTTGCAGATGCCGGAATTCCAGGAAACGATCACGACACGCGCGCGGGCGAGCATTGCGGCTTTTGCGTCATTGATCGATACGTATGAAACGCGCATCCATACGCCGCTGGCGGATTATGCGGCGATTCTCACGGATCTGATCAAGGAAACGGGTTATCTCGAAGATTTGAAACGGACCTGCACCTCGGCGGAGGATGCGATGAAGCGGGAGTCGAACATCAACGACATGCTTGCCGATCTGGCGAAATTTCAGGAGCGTTCGAAACAGGGGTTGCAAGGATTTCTCGATGGCCTGGCGCTCGACAAGGAGCGCGAGGAGGATGACAAGGACAAGGGGAAGGGCGTCACGCTCATCACGCTGCATGCGGCGAAGGGGCTGGAATTTCCGCACGTGTACCTGGTCGGGCTGGAGGAGGGGATGCTGCCGCACGACCGCTCGAAAGTCGAGGGAACGGTGGATGAGGAGCGGCGGCTGCTGTATGTGGGAATCACGCGGGCGATGCGGACGCTGACGCTCACGTATTGCTACAATCGCATCAAGTTCGGCAGCGTCGCGGTATGCACTGCGAGCTCGTTCATCAAGGAACTCGCGCCGGAATTTCTGGAGCATCTCGATCTCAAGAAGATGCTGAGCACGCCGATCGAACCGGAGACGGCGAAGGACCGGTTTGCGCAGATGAAGGCGGCGCTGGGGAGGTAGGGGAATTTAACAGGAGGACACGGAGGGAACGCAGGGGGAGGAATGGCGTGGAGGAGAAGGTGCACGGGGAATGGGAAAATGACGAAGCACGAATGACGAATGACGAAAGAATGACGAAGCTCGAAATCCGAATGCGGGCGCGCCGGGGCTGAGCTAGGGTGGGCGTAGTATCAGCTATGCCTTTTTTTGATTAGACGGCCTAAAATCCAGCGAAACAATAATCCGCATACGAGGACGAAAATGACGACCGGCAGAATAACAACGTAGAACCAAATACGCCACACACCAGTGGAGCTTCGTTCAAGGATAGTGCCAGTGCTTAGGTCAAAAACGTAGTGTTCGGTGAGGCCAAGATCCAGTTCATGCCCGGCGAAATAAAATCTCCTGCGAGCCGTCGACAAGACAATATGATTTCCGTCCAGTTTGAACCGGCCATACCACATGGTATGCCAATCCCAAGATGTAGATGGCAGGAATAACCAATGCCTGAAACCGGTGAGAAGATAGTGACAATCGTAGCGCCGAACAAGACGGCCTTCATGATAGAATGCTAGTGCCCAGTCTCTAGTAAGTCCGAACCGGTTCAGCCGCGCAATATCAGTAAAATCGTCGGACCAAAGCAGATCACTCTTCAGGGCAAACCAATCGCGCTGCCAGATCGGAGCCAAGGTGGCGGAATCGTACACACCAGACTTCGGGAATGTTTCCTGAATGACGATCGATTTTCCGTAAGGAAGAGAGAAGTAAACCGGATGAAGATTGTCATAGGCCGGTACCGACGAGACCATCACGAGAATGCGTTTGCCATCGGCTGAAAGAGTGGCACTCGAAGAAGGTGCCGATATTCCTGCCATGGTTGCCGCCAAGCCCGACAACAGCAATAAAATTGCTGCCAACGGGACGCAGCGCATGCAGGTCACAGGCTTCGAACTTATGTTGGGATTCACTATGTAATGCCAGACGTGTTCGCTCCTTTCACACAGTAATAACCGTGAGCGCGCCTAGCCCGGAATCTCGCGGAGCATGACGCTGTTCGTCGGGAATTTTTTCAGGAACGAGAGGAGGCGCTCGATGGCTTCCTCGGGCTTGTGGCCGGCGAGGCCGCGGCGGATGACGTTGATCTTGTGCAGATCCTCCTCGGGCAGCAGGAGTTCCTCGCGGCGTGTGCCGGACTTGAAGATGTCGACGGCAGGATAGATGCGCAGGTCGCTGATCTTGCGATCGAGCACGAGCTCCATGTTGCCGGTGCCTTTGAACTCCTGGAAAATCAGTTCATCCATGCGGCTGCCGGTCTCGATTAGCGCGGTGGCGACGATGGTGAGGGAGCCTGCTTCCTCGGTGTTGCGGGCGGAGGCAAAAAGTTTCCGCGGGATTTCCAATGCGCGGGCATCGATGCCGCCGGACATGGTGCGGCCTCCGCCTCCCATGGCGTTATTGAAGGCGCGGCCTACGCGGGTGATGGAGTCGAGCAGCACGAATACATGCTGGCCGGCTTCCACGAGGCGCCGGGCGCGCTCGATGGCGAGCTGGGCGATGCGTGTGTGGCTTTTCAAATCGCTGTCGTTCGAGCTGGCCATGATCTCGGCAGTGGGAACAGTGCGGCGGATTTCGGTGACCTCCTCGGGGCGTTCATCGACGAGCAGGATGATGAGCTTCATCTCTGGATGATTTTTCACCACGGCGTCGGCGATGTGTTGCAGCAAGGTGGTCTTGCCGGTGCGCGGGGGAGCGACGATGAGACCACGCTGGCCTTTGCCGACGGGGGTCATCATGTCCATGACGCGCGTGGTGTATCGGTCGGGGACAGTCTCGAGCTTGATGCGCTGATTCGGGCTGATGACGGTCAATTCGTCGAACGTGGGCAGGTTGCGGGCCTTCTCGGGGTCGCCGCCATTCACCTCGGTGAGGCGGAAAAGCTGCGGGCCGCGGTTTCCACGGCGGATTTCGCCCTTGATCCACATGCCGTCGCGCAATGAAAAGCGGCGGACGACCTCGGGCGTCACAAAAATATCCTGCGGGTTCTGCACGAAATTACGTTTTGGATCTCGCAGGAAGCCGAAGCCTTTACCCGATACCTCGATGATGCCTTCGCCAAAGACCGGCGGCGCCGGAGGAGCGGGTGGGATCGGCTCGGGGCGCGGGGCGTCGTTGTTGTTCTGCGGCTGGGAATCGCGCGGCTGGTCGCGATCACGGTCATCACGCGGGTTGTCGCGATTATCGCGCCGGTTGTCACGATGATCACGGTGATCCCGATAATGGCGTGGCTGCTGGTGATTGGATTGCTGCTGAGGCTGCTGCTGGTATGCGGGAGCGGGCTCGGGGCTTCTGGCGGGCTCTGAGGCGGCTCCAGGGGACCACTCTGGAACTGACGGCGCCGACGCAGGAGCGACCGGGGCGGGAGTGGAATCCGCGGGGGTTGAGGTTGTATTCGCTGAAACCGGAAGTAGCGCAGAAGGCGGGGTCTGTTCCTCGATTTTGCGGGCTGGCACGGGGTCGGCAACGGGAGCGGGTTCAATTTCAACAGGGGCTATTTCAGTCTTTGGAGAAGGAGGAGCGTCCCCGACGATCGCCCGGGTTGATTCCGCAAGCGCGGGCTCCTTTTTTACGGAAGCGGCTTTCTTTTTTCCCGGAGCGGCTGTGCCGGCGGCCTTGCGCGGGGCGCGCTTTTTGGCAGGAGCGGCCTGTTCTTCGAGTGTGGTTTTGTCGGTGGGTTCTGTCATAAAAATGTGGGTGGATGGCCGGGATGGCCTTCGGAGTCTATTTAAGTGCGCTCCGGGGTGGGTTTTGTATTTAAACGGGTAATTTTACTTAAAGTTGCTCTGTGTATTTCTCATTCAGTGTTACTTGCGGGGTCAGGCTGGCAAAACGCAGGCACGCACTGGCGTACGCTTCATGCACCTTCGGTGTGCTTAACTTTTGACCACTTGCTATATGACCCGCCATACGGGAAATTTGGAGTAACACTAAAAATTCGAAAGACGCGCCAATGCTTTAAATTGCGGGAGTTTTATCCGAAATGGATGAACGCCGATAGCGCGAGTAACTGATGGGAATAGAACACAAGCCGGGAAGGTTGTCAAAGGTCTATTTTCAATGTTTTTTGGGGGTAGGGGATCGGGGTTGGAAGTTCACCTTCCACACGGGCGGGTGATCCGCTATCGGTAGGCGCATGTTTACGCACCGGGATTCGCGCCATGCAGCCATCACACTGGCTTTGATGGCGGTGCTTGGGATCGCGCTGGTGTTTGTTTTTCCCGGCAGCCCGGAGCAGGATACGGAATATCATTTTCTGATGGCCCGGACGGCCTGGGTGAATGCGTCGTATTTCATAGGGGTATGGGGGCGTCCGCTTTACACGGCGGTTTTTGCCATCCCGGCGCTGATGGGATTCGTGGCCGGGCGGCTTTTTGCGGTGGGGATCGGCGTGTGCGTGGCCTGGCAGACATGGCGTCTTGCCCGCGATCTGGAAATGGAGCGCGCGTGGCTGGTCGTGCCGCTGCTGCTGGCGCAACCGGTGTTTTTCGAGCTTTTTCCGGATATGCTCACCGAGCCGCTTTTTGCGCTCGTGTTCGTGGTGGCGGTGCGCTGGCATCTGCACGGGTGGACGATGCGAGGGATGCTGGTGGCATCCCTCCTGCCGCTGGCGAGGCCGGAGGGAGTGTTTCTGTGTCTGCTTTGGGGGGCGTGGGTGCTCGTGGCGAGCAGGCAATCTCAGCGAGTTTCGATTCCGGGAATCGTGAGGGCAGTTCCGCGCGTTCTTATTCTGGCGACCGGGGTTTTTCTTTGGTGGGTGGCTTCGTTTTGCATTACGCGTGATCCGCTCTATATCCTGCATTACTGGCCGGCGACGTGGCATCAGGGCATGTATGGACGGGGGAACGTTTTCAGCTATTCGCTGCGCAGCCTGGAATTCACCGGAATGCTGCTCCTGGCGCCGTTCGTGATTGGTCTTTGGCTCGCGATTCCGCAGAGCAAGTGGATTCCATTGACGGGCGCTTTTCTCCTGTTGTTTGTGCTGCATTCGGTTTTCAGGGCTTTCGGGCTTTTCGGGGAAGCCGGATACCCGCGTTACATGGTTTCCGTGTCGCCCGCAATCGCCCTGCTCACTTTGGAAGGGTGGAATGCCATTGTGTCACGGCTCGGTAGATGGCCGCATCCGGCGCGCGTCGCACTGGGCGCCGCGGTGCTGGCGGTCGCGCTGGCGCAGAGTTTTCTTTATATGGATTCATTGACGCAGGCTAGGGATGGCGTGGCGATTTGCGAAATGTCCGATTGGCTGCTTGTGCATCCCCAGCCGTACAAGAGGCTCATCTGGAGCAATGCGCGGATGTGCGTTGTCACCGGCATGGAACTGGAAAAAAGTCCGCCTCTGCTCTCCGGCAACCGGGAGAAGGCGCTGGCGATGTTCCGCGAAGCGCCGTCCGGCACGCTTGTTTTCTGGGATGATCACATCGGGCCGGAATGGTTCGGGGTGAGTGCTGCGGACATTGCGCAGGCGGGATACCGGACGCTGCGTGGGCAGCGTTATTTGCTGGCTGGTGTCATGTCCCGGGATATGTACGGCATGAAGACTGGAGACCGAGAGGTGGAACTCACGCTGCTGTACAAGCAGTGAAGCTACTGTACGTTTCTACAATCGTGTGTCTTACCCGACCTTTGCGGCTGTGCGTTTGCGCAAGCCGGCGTCGAGGATTTTTTTGCGGATGCGCAGGCTTTTCGGCGTGGCTTCCACATATTCATCCGAGGCGATGTACTCGAGTGAACGCTCCAGGCTGAGCACGAGCGGCGGGGCGAGGGAGATGCCCTTGCCGTCGCCCTGGCTGCGCATGTTGGTGAGCTTTTTCGCCTTGCACGGGTTCACGGGCATATCGTCGGGGCGGGCGTTTTCGCCGATAATCATTCCCTCGTAAATTTCGGTCTGAGGCCCGATGAACAAACGGCCGCGCTCCTGGATGGTCTCGAGCGCATAGCCTGTGCTGATGCCGCCTTCCATTGCGACGAGGACGCCGTTGTTGCGGGTCGGGATTTCGCCCTTGTAGGGGCCGTATTCCTTAAAGATGTGCGACATGATGCCGTGACCCTTCGTGCAGTTCACGAGGTCGGTCTCGAAGCCGATGAGGCCGCGCGTGGGGACGATGGCCTGCACGGTGACGCTGTGCGGGTTGTGCTCCATGTGGGTGATGTCGGCCTTGCGGCCGGCGAGCGACTGGAGGATGTCGCCGAGATTTTCATTCGGAACATCGACAAAGAGGTTCTCCAAAGGCTCCTGGAGATTGCCCTGCCCGTCGCGCTGGAAGATTACTTCCGGGCGTGAGACGAGGATCTCGAAGCCTTCGCGACGCATCTGCTCCACGAGGATCGCGATCTGCATTTCGCCGCGGGCCTTGATTTCAAAATGTCCGGCAATATCGGTGTCGGCCACCAGGATCGACACGTTTGTGCGCGTCTCGCGGATGAGGCGTTCGCGCACCTGGCGGGCTGTGAGCAGCTTGCCTTCGCGTCCGGCCAGCGGGCCGTCGTTGATACACATCTTCATGGTGATCGTCGGAGGATCGATGTCCATGAACGAAAGCGGCAGGCGCTCCTCGGTATCTGTGATTGTTTCGCCGATGAATGCATCCTCGAAACCGCAAAGGCCGACGATGTCGCCTTCGCTTGCATTCTGGGTTTCGACCTTTGCGAGGCCCACGTGGGTGAAAATGGCAGTGATGTTTGCGCGCTCGCGCTTGCCATCCTTGGCAATACGGACGGCTGTGTCGCCCACCTTGATGCGTCCGCTCACGATGCGGCCATAGGCGATACGCCCGAGGTAATCGCTGTAATCGAGGTTCGACACGAGGAACTGGAAATAGCTCACATCCGATTTCGGAGGAGGGGGAATGTGCTGGACGATCGCCTCGTATAGCGGCTCCATGGTGTCGCTCTTGTCGGTGAGTTCACGCATGGCGTAGCCGTCGCGGGCGCTGGCGTAGATGACGGGGAAATCGAGCTGCAAATCGGTGGCGTTCAATTCCACGAAGAGATCAAAGATGAAATCGAGCACCTTGTGAGGGCGGGCGTTTTCGCGGTCGATCTTGTTGATCACCACGATCGGCTTCGCGCCGTTCTCCAGCGCTTTTTTCAAGACGAACTTCGTCTGCGCCTGGGGGCCGTCGTGCGCGTCCACGACCAGCAATACGCCGTCGATCATCTTCATGATGCGCTCCACCTCGCCGCCGAAATCGGCGTGGCCGGGAGTGTCCACGATGTTGATATGGTAGTCGTGCCACTTGAACGCCGCGTTCTTCGCGCGGATGGTGATGCCTTTTTCACGCTCGAGATCCATGGAGTCCATGATGCGGACCTCCGTGGCCTTGGCTTCATTGGCGCGGAAAGTGCCCGATTGTTTCAGGAGTTGGTCCACGAGCGTCGTCTTGCCGTGATCGACGTGGGCGATGATTGCGATGTTTCTGATTCGTTCCATAGGAAAATGTAGCGCGTCGAAGTCCCCGGTTTCTTCAGCCGGACTTTTTGCGGGAGCGGGAATATGCATAGAAGAGGGCATTGAGTCAACGACTCAAATTTATTGGCGGGGCGGGTTGTAAAGTGAGATGGTACCGGGAAGTCATTAAGTTTTTACTTTCTCTTTTCAATTTAGCGGGTTTATAAGACACCACTTCATTTTATTTTATGGGACAACAAAGCAACAAGATACAGAAACGCCGCCGCCGCAAGGCTTATGTCGAACGCCTCAAGGTGAAGGCAGCCGTAAAGGCGAAGCCCAAAGCAAAAGCCCCGGCCAAAAAAGCCGCCGCTCCCGCCGCGGCCTAGGCAACTCCGCAACCCACTCTCCCGTGCAATGAACTCCCTGTAGTTTCCGCATGAGGGTATGGGTATGCGCATCCTTATCGTCGATGGCCACAGCATCATCTTCGCGTGGCCGGAGATGCGCACCCAGCATGCCCGCAGGAATATCGCCGCCCGCGAGGCGCTGATCAAGCTGCTGACGGGCTACCAGGATTTCACCGGCATCCATGTCGCCGTGGTTTTTGACGGGCAGGGCGGCAAGGTTTCCGAAGAGACGGAGCCGGGCGGCATCCAGGTATTTTATTCCGGCTCGGGCGAGACCGCCGACGACGTGATCGAGCGGATGGTCGCGAAATACGGGAAGGAACACGAGATCACCGTCGCCACCGACGACCTGCTCGAACAGCAGACCGTGATCACCTTCGGGGCGCAATGCGTCTCGGCTGAGGGGTTGAAGGCATTGCTTAATGAGACCAGCGCGGATCTCAAGCGGGCGCTCAAGGTGCGGAAGAAGCATCGCGGGGATTTGTGAAGAAAGGGCGGAGGGCATGATGACCTTTGAAATTTTTTAGGCCGGATAAATTTAGGATTTAGGATTTAGCATTTAGGAAGTGAAGAAGGGTCGTTCACACATTTGGGTTTCGGGGTTCGTATCTTTCGAGAGTGGGATAAAGCGGGATAATCCGGGATAGAGTGGGATAACCACCAAGGGTGGCAGTTCCTGTTCCGGGTTCAAAGTGACGAAGTAGTTTTTCTTCTTTTGGCATTGAGTGAGTTTTTTAGGCCGGATTAGGCCGGATTAACCCGGATAAATGCGGGTAAATGTTCTTCGAATGGGGAAAAATCTAGGATTGCTTTCATTTTTTAAGTCCCTTTTGGTTTGATTACCTTGGATTTTATTGGATTTCAGAGAGCAAGGTTGTCTCGCTGTGCTGGGCCTACCCTGAATCTATTTAATTTTTTGGGGAATCATGCGCCGGAGAGCTAAAATTCAGTTTCCCGGCTTCGCCCAAAATTTCTTCATAGAATTAGCTATGAAATTAAATATAGCATAAAATGTGGAATTTTGTCAAGTGATTGTTAGGAAAAAATAATTTCTAATTCAAATTCATGTGGAAATTCTGGATTGCAACAAAGATCCGCAGCCCTGCCAGGGCTGGGTTGGCTTGCTGAAAATAACCAGTGGTTTGCACGCACCGGGCTAAGTTCCGTAAAGCTTTCCGCTTGAAGAATCGAAATCTTTTATTGCGTGGATTTTTTGGCGGGTTCGTCCGGTTCGGTTTCGTCGGGGACTCCGTGCCGGCGGAGGATTTCTTTTACGGGGTCGCTGCCGCCGTGGATTTTGTCCGGTAGTTTGGCTCCGGCGGAGATCAGGTACTCGACGATTTGCGGGTAGGCGCCTTGGAGGGCTTCCTCGGGGAGGCGCATGGCGGGGCCGCCTTCGACGTCGAAGCAGTTTGCGGAGCCGTGGATGGCTGTGCCGAGGGCTGCGCCGCCGTAGAGGTTCGTGAGGTGGATGTCGGCTCCGCGCCCGACGAGCAGGCGCAGGGCTTCGAACTGGCCGCGCCAGGCGGCCCAGTGGAGCGGCGGGGTGCCGTACTGGCCGATGTCGGGGGCGTTGATATCGGCTCCGGCATCCAGAAGACGGGTGATTGCCCGGGTGTCGTTCCGGCGGGCGGCGTCGCAGAGGAGGTCGGGGTGGATGGAGTGTGCGAGATCCTTGGGCGCGTGGCCCTGCATGATCCGGCCGAGGGCGCGGTCCTCGGCGGTTGCTTCCTTCGGGCCGGATTTTTCGAGGAGATGCTGGATGTCTTCGAATCCGTATCGGACGGCGTATTGGTAGGGAGTGAGACCGAGGTCGTCCTTGGCGGAAGCGTCGGCTCCGGCAACGAGCAATGCGGTGATAATGGCGGCGGAGCGGCCGGCTTTTACTGCGCGATGAAGGTGGGTGCGGTTTTCGTGCCCCTTGAAGCGGAGATTCGGGTCCGCGCCATGGGCTAGGAATAATGTCACAGCCTCGGGGTTCTCGAAATCCAGGGCGCGGGCCATGCAGTAGGAGACGCAGTGCGCGTAGGGTCTGGCGTCCAGAATCAGCTTGAGGCAGGTGGTGTCGCGGAATTCGCTGGTGTGGTAGAGCACCTCTGTGCCCCATGGGGATTTCTTGGGGTCGTTTGGGTCGGGCTCGGAGAGGCCTTCGTTCACATCGGCTCCGGCGGCGAGGAGCATGCGGGTGAGTTCCGGGTTGTTTGCGATGCCGGAAGCGGCGAAGAGGACGGTTTCCTTCCATGGCTCTTCCATCCATGTGATCATGTGGAATGCGTTCGGGTTTGCGCCGAGGTCGAGGAGGCGCCTTACCACGGCGATGATGCCGGCGGTTCGCTCCGGGTCGCAGCGGAGCCAGCGGGAGAAGCAGGCGTATTGGATGGGTTCCCAAGCGTTGATGCCGCCCGGTTTTGTTGCGAGTGACGGGTCGTGATTCAGAAAGGTGTTTACGGCCTCGATTTCCCCGCAGGCGCAGGCGAGGTGGAAGTCCTCGCGTGCGAGTTCCTGGTCGGCTTTGAGAAGGACGCGGGCGCGGGCGATGTCGTTTGAACAGACGGCGCGCAGGGCGATCTCCGCCTGCTTTTTGCGGTCGAGGCCGCGGGTTTCGACGAAGGCTTTCCATGCGGGCCAGCTTGGGAAGCCGTATTCGCGGGCGATGACGAGCTGGGCGTCGGTCAGTTTGCGATTGGCGGGAATGCCGGCGGGGTGGTGTTCCGTGAAGCGGCGGAGCGCTTCGGGGGCTGCGGCTTTGAGGGACTCGAAGAGGGTTTTGGCCTGCTTGCGGTCGAACTCGAGGTTTGGCCGGTTGGGTATGGACTTGAACATGATGATCTCCTTATCAGTTCGTCGTCCGCAGCCGCACTGGATAGGATCATGGGTTCGTATCCTGTTTCGTGTTTGGGTCTGGCGGGACGATCCCTTTCCGCGGACGGGGCTGCTTCCAGAGGTGCAGTGGTCACGGTATCGCATTTGCCGTGGAAAATCGCAAGGCGAAATGGAAGTGGCTCAGTTTGAATCCAACGAATTTTTAGGCCACTTCATCTTTTATCTTCGCTGGCGAGTTTCGAATATTCAGCCAATACTCTTCGCGTACATCCTCGTCAACAGGCACGGGAATTACTGAGCCATACATCCGGTCTCCCCCTCTACGCTTAGGACCGGAAATCCAATAATCCTCGCCAGTCGCTTCATCAATATAGTTTGATTTGAAACCGCCACCGACAATCCGGCGAAAAACATGCTCGCGGTAGAAAATAGTGCGGCCAGTCCTATTGAAGGTGACACGACCAATGCAGGCTTCTCCGCATAATGCTCCAGCCTTGCGTTCAATATACATGATGCGACTTTTCATGTGTGTTTCCAATTGGAGTTCCGCCACAAAATTGAAGCTCGCGTGTCAGAAAATCAAGGCAAGAGAGTGATGATTTCTCCGAGCTCTCAAACGTGATTGGACACTCCAGCCTCCATCGCGGGAGTGACGCAACGGGTTTTTTTGACATTGGGGCGGGAGATATGAGAGCCTCTGAGAAGCACGACACTTCCGCATGAAACTCATCATACAGCTCACCAAAGCCGTCATCCACGACCAGCATGCGCGGCGGACGATGATGTTTGTCGTTTTGTGCATGGCGCTGGTGGCGCTCTTTGCCGGGACGACTTTTTTGAGCGGGTGGCTTTCGGAGAATCCGTTCATGTTCCTGGGTTACTGGGCGTCGTGCACGTGGCTGACGTTTGCCGCGGTGCTGCTTGCGATCTTTGACATGGTCGCGATGCGGGCACAATTGCGGCGGGAGAAGCGCCGGCTGAAAGAAGAGATATTTGGAAGGTCCGGGGAAAAGTGAGGTTTCCAGGATGATGCAGCGGACGCGGGAGGAGATGGAGCAACTGGAATATTCCGTGCTCGTATCGTATGCCCAGAAATCGCGGGAATCCGCGGGGCGCAGGCACCGGGAACCGCGCCACCCTTACCGCACGGAATACCAGCGCGACCGGGCGCGGGTGATTCACTCACGGGCGTTCCGGCGGCTGGAATACAAGACGCAGGTGTTCCTGAACGGCACGGGAGACCACCTGCGCACGCGCCTGACGCACACGATCGAGGTGGCATCGATCAGCCGCGCGATTGCCCGGGCGCTGGGGTTGAACGAGGACCTGGCTGAGGCGATTGCGCTCGCCCACGATCTCGGCCATGCGCCTTTCGGACATTCCGGCGAGGCGATGCTGGACAGCCTGATGCGGGGCCACGGGGGCTTTGAGCACAATGCGCAGAGCCTGCGCATGGTGGAGATCATCGAGAAGAAATACCCGAAGTTTTCCGGGCTGAATCTTTCCGTGGAAGTTCTGGAGGGGTTGAAGAAACACCAGAAATTTCATGAGCCGCTGGAGAAAGGTGAGACGCAATATACCTGCCCCTCGCTGGAGGCGCAGATTGCGAACCTTGCAGATGAAATTACCTATTACAGCCACGATCTTGACGACGGGCTTGAGAGCGACCTGATCACCGTGAAACAACTGGGCGAGCTGGAAGTGTGGAATGAAAATTATGAAAGGGTGCGCAAGGATTTTCCCAAGCTGAAGGGGAAGGAACTCAACACCTACGTGATCCGATGCATCATCGACAGCGAGGTGGAGGATGTGATCGGGACCAGCGCCAATATGATCGCCTCCGCCATGGTGGAAACGGTGGAGGATGTGCGCCGGCAGAGAAAGCCGTTGATCCGCTACAGCGCCGGGCTGGTGCAGGCGAACCGCAAGCTGCGGAAATTTTTGTATGCGAATTTGTACTACCATCCGCGCGTGGCATCTGCGAACGAGCGGGCTTGCGAGATGTTGAAGAGCGTGTTTGAGGCGTATATCAAAAGGCCGTCGCTGCTCGGTGAGGCGACGGCGCGGCGGGTGAAAAAGGAAGGGCTGCACCGGACTGTGTGCGATTATCTCTCGGGGATGACGGACCGGTATTTGATCGAGGAGTATGGGCGGTTGTTTGGGGAGGGATAAGAATTTGAACAGGAAATAACGGAGGGAACGGAAAGGGTTTTGCGTTCAGTCAAGAAATGAAGCGTGGCCCCCATTTTCCATGCCGACCTACCGCGAAGATTGTATCCCTTGGACTCCCGGATCAGATTAGTTATGTGTGCTCCATCCTGGCTCTTTGGTAATTTGCCATGACACTTGTCGGCGAGATGGGATCCAAAAGTTGCCTTCGCGCGAAAAGTAAACTTTGTCCCAAACTGCAATGATATCGTCACTTTCTGGAAAACCCTCCATGACTTCGATCATGCATTGCTGTGACGACTGCTCCTGAACGAAGAACGACGTATCTCCTGTTAGTGGCGGCCTCTTCGGTGGAAAAATCTCTGAACGAATCAACTCTGCAGCGATATCTTGCGGTTTCCGCGTCCATGCCGCACCAGAGGTAATTCCGAGTCGGAGTCGTTCGAGAAATTCTTTGGTTGGCGGACGCTCTACAAACCGCGGTCGCTCGCGAATGAGAACTACGCAAATCGCGGATATAAACATGACCAACCCGATAATCGCCACGAAAATGAATCGCTTATATGTCGCTTTCATATGGTGCATCTGCACGGCATTGGATCAAGAGAACACAGATCATTGATCGTTCAGGAGGCCAGTCTCATGTTTATGAGTGATATATCGGCGTATCCATAGTGTTGCAAGTTACGAACACCTTTGGCATCGCGCAAAGGTGGGACGCGGATGGCAATTCAGACTTCGCGGCTGGATGTATTTGCGGTGTGCATTTGCTTCGATCTTCGCAGGCAATAGCGCGATAAGAATCGCGAAGGATGTAGTGACTGCGGCGAAGAGCATCCATTCCCAGAAGGAAAAGTAGAGGTGGAGGCTTTTTTTAATGGTAAATTCATTTTCCTTTAAACAGCCCACTGTGTGACATTGCACGACTTCCGACGGAACAACAAGACGGTTTAACATCAGGCAGAGGACCGGATGTTTTAAGACGGTGGCTGCGATCCATTCAGGATCGGGGTTTTATTTTATATTTTCCGGGGGTGTCGCTCGTGCCTCGCTCGACCCCCGGCTGCTGCGGCTGCGATGGCTTTGCCATCGAAGATCCTAATGGTTGATGAGCGCTTGATTGAAGACCTATTCCGTCCAGTTTACAGATATTGGAGACGCCTAAAAAAGCATCATTGACGGTATCGGGTTTTCGATTTCCTATACCCATGCCAAGCCTTGATCGCCATGAGGCCGGGATCCTTGTATGGATGTTTCAAGTGCTAGAAATTGAATCAAAATAAATGAGCGATATCAGCGATTTCGACGAAGAGGCTTATCTGGCCGGGTATCCGGATGTTGCCGCTGCGGTGCGGGAGAAGAAGTTTTCGAGCGGGTTGGATCACTATCTTTTGCACGGGCAATGGGAGGGGCGGGGGCCGAGGGGGGAGGAATCGCGGCGTCAAAGGCAGCGGGCCGAGGAGGCGAATTGCGCGGATGAGCAACCGCCGGTGGTGCTCAAGGGGGCGACTGCGCTGGCGGGGTTTGCGATGTATCTTCATGATCCGATCACCGCGATGCGGCTGACCTATGCCAAGTATGGGCCGTTTGTGATCGTAGATTCGCCGTTGCGGATTTTTTTTGGCGCGAGGCACCGGTTGTTTGCGCTCACGGCCGGGGCGCGGTTCAACCGCGAAGTGCTGAACGATCCCGAGATTTGGAGGCCGGTGCATGTGATGAGCGTAAGCCAGAAGGAATCCGCAGCGCGCCGCGTGGGGCTGGGGCTGTTCAGCATGAATGGACGCCGCCACGCGCATTACCGGGAGTTGATCAGCCAGCCGTTGCGGAGGTCCAACATCGATCCAAGCAGCGGGGAGGTCGCGGTGCTTGCGGACTCGTTCGTTGAAAAGTGGCCGGTGGGGCGTCCATTCGATCTCTGGCGGCATGTGCGCGACCTGGTAAGGAACATTTCGGTGGGGCTGGTATTCGGCGATGACCGGGAGCACGCGTACCCGATCGCGGACCTGGTGGACAAAAGGGTGATGTTCAAATGGACGCTGGGCGCGCAGGTTTGCCCGTTTAACATGCGTCAAACACCCTATGGGAAAATGATGCGGCAATCGGAGGAAATCGAGCGGCGGATCACGGAATGGGCCGGTTGCAGGCGGGGCAAGCCCGACAGCCGCGACTTGATGTCGAATCTCGTGAACAACCCCGACGAGGAGGGGAAGCCCGCTTCCGATGCGAGTGTCGTGGGACATATCCCGACGTTGTTCGTGGCGGCTTACGATACGTGCCAGACCGCGTTGATCTGGACGCTGGTCCTGCTCGCGCAGCATCCGCGCATTGCGCGCCACTTGGCCGATGAACTGGAGAGCCTGGAGGGGACGACACCGGGCATCGAGAGGGTGCGGGAGCTGCCACTGCTGGACGCGGTCGTGAAGGAAAGCATGCGCCTCCTTCCGCCAGTGCCCATGCAGATCCGAAGGGCGAGGTTCGCGACGACGCTGGGCGGCTTCCCGGTGCCGGAGCGGACGCGGGTGGTGTTGAGCTCCATCGTCACCAACCGTATCCCCGACATTTATCCCGACCCGGACCGGTTCCTGCCGGAGCGCTGGGAGACGATAAAGCCCTCGGGCTACGATTATGCGGTTTTCAGCGGAGGGCCGCGGGTTTGCCCGGGCCAATGGTTCGGGATGAATGTGGTTAAATCCTCGCTCGTCGCGATCCTCAGCCGCTATAGAGTGGCGCTGGAGCCGAATGTGCGCATTGATTTTGAAATCCAGCCGACGCTTTGCCCGCGGTCCGCAGTGATGGCGACGTTGAAGCCGAAGCGGGAGACGTTCACGAGCAATCCGCTGCGCGGCGCGATCGCACGGCTGGTAAAGTTTCCGGAATGAAGAACCCATGAGCGAACCGAGTGATTTTGACGAAGAGGCTTATCTGGCTGGTTATCCGGATGTCGCCGCCGCCGTGAGCGACAAGCGATTTGCGAGCGGGTGGGAGCACTATCGTCTTTACGGCAAATGGGAGGGGCGCAGTCCCCGGGGGGAGGCCCGGCCGCCGAGGCAGCGTGCGAATCCCATGAGCACCGGGGCGCCGGCTCCGGTGGTGCTCACCGGTTTTGGCGCGTTGCGGGGGTTCGCGCAATTTTTCCTCGATCCGATCTCGGCGATGCGGACCGTGCATGCTGAGTACGGGCCTTTTGTCATCCAGGACTCGCCCTGGCGAATCGGGATGCACCGTCATCTGATCGCGCTCACTGCCGGCGCCGGCTTCAACCGCCAGGTGCTGAGCGCTCCCGAGACGTGGCAACCGGTGAACATCATGTTTGTGAGCCCGAAGGATTCGCCATCGCGCCGCGTGGGGCTCGGCCTCTTCGGCATGCACGGGCGCCGGCACGCGCATTACCGGGAATTGATCAGCCAGCCGCTGCGCAAGCCGAATGTCGATGCCGGCGGCCCGCAGATGGCGCGGCTTGCCGGGGAATTTGTCGAAGAGTGGCCGGTGGGGCGGCAATTCGACCTCTGGCAGCATGTGCGCGATCTTGTGCGGAACATCTCGGTGGGCCTGGTATTTGGCGATGACCGGGAGCATGCGTACCCGATCGCGGATCTTGTGGACAAAAGGGTGCTGTTCAGGCCGTCGCCCAAGACGCTCGCGTGTCCGTTTAATCTGCCATTCACGCCTTACGGCAAAATGGTGCGCGAATCGGAGGAGATCGAGCGGCGGATCACGGAATGGGCCGGTTGCAAGCGGGGGCACCCCGACAACCGGGACATGATGGCGATCCTCGCCAACAGCACCGACGAGAACTTCAAGCCGGCCTCGGATGCAAGTATCGTGGGGCATGTGCCGTCGCTGTTCGTGGCCGGATACGACACGTGCCAGACCGCTTTGATGTGGACGTTGATGCTGCTCTCGCAACATCCGCGTATTGCACGGGATGTTGCCGACGAACTGGCGAAGCTGGAGGGGACGACACCGGACATCGACGCGGTGCGGGACCTGCCGCTGCTGGACGCGGTCGTGAAGGAGAGCATGCGGCTGCTTCCCCCGGTGCCCATGCAGGCCCGGAGAGCCATGCAGGCGACAGTGCTTGGTGATTACCCGGTGCCGGAGGGGACGCGCGTGGTGCTCAGCGCATTCGTCACCAACCGACAGCCCGACCTATTCCCTGAACCGGACCGTTTCAGGCCAGAGCGCTGGGACACCATCAAACCCTCGGGTTACGAATATGCGGTATTCAGCGGAGGCCCGCGCGTTTGTCCTGGCCAATTGTTCGGGATGAGCGTGCTGAAGGTCTCGCTGGCGACGATTCTCACCCGCTACCGGGTGGCGCTGGAGCCGAATGTGCGGATCAATTACGCGATTCAACCCACCCTGTCGCCCCGCGCTGCCGTGCCAGCGACGCTCAAATCCAAGCAGGAGGCGTTCACGAGCGCTCCGTTGCGCGGTGCAATCACCCGGCTGATCCAATTTCCGCAATGAAGAAACCGAAAACCCGGGATGCCGCGCAGTAGCCAACTCTATACGCTCAAGATATCGGCGAAATGGGTGCCGCGTCCATTGCTGGAGATCGTGCGGCGGAGCGTGGAGAAGGCCATGGGGTTCCAGGGATTCAATGAAGTTTACGCCGGGCTGCCGGCATGCACGGCCGCCGAATTTCCGCAAAAATTTCTGGATGGGATGGAGGTCAGCGTGAAAGTGGACGGCAAGCCCGAGGAGACGATCCCGGCGACGGGGGCTTTGATAGTGGTGGCGAACCATCCGTTCGGCTTCATCGAGGGCATCGCGCTCGACGCGATGCTCCTGCGCAGAAGGCCGGATGTCACGATGATGAGCGTCTACCTTTTCGGCACGATTCCCGAGATCAAGGAACGCTACATATTTGTCGATCCCGAGAAAACCCGCCGGAAGCGAAAGCTCAACCCGCGGGGCTGGCGGCAATCGTTCCAATGGCTCGCGCGGGGTGGAACGCTCGGGGTTTTTCCCGCCGGGCGGCTGGCGCGCTTCCAGTGGAGTCGCATGCGGGTCGCCGACCAACCGTGGAGCCCGCATATTGCCGCGATCGCACGGCGGACGAACACGCCGGTGCTGCCGGTTTATTTTCACGGGCAGACCAACTGGTTCTTCCAGATCCTAGGTGCGCTGTCGCCGCGCCTGCAACATTTTCTGATTTTCCGCGAGGTTACGGACAGGCGCGGGGAGACGCTGCGGGCCACGATTGGCGCGCTCGTTGCGCCTGATCGGTTGTCGGGATTTGCGTCTGATGAGGAGGCGACGGAATTTCTCAGGCGGGAGACGGAGAGGCTTGGGGGGTGACGAACATCCAACGTCCAATGTTGAATGGAAGAATAGGCTTTGACGATGGGATTTAACAGGAGGGTTCCGGCGTCGCCGGGCTATACCGGGACAAGACTGAGGGAACAGAGAGGGGTATCCCACCGTTCGGGTTTTCTCGACCAACTCATCCACCATTGAAATTCGCCAGAGGCATGGCTTAGAGTCGCCAGTTCATTTAGCTGCAGACAGTATCCTTATGAAGAAAATCCACAGCCATCCCATAAGCCGGGGCAAAGAGGATAGCTGCGGAACCGATTTCACAATGTGCCAGGCGCTTGCTTA
>Ga0302319_10007240_pt1 | contig 21843 bp, 18 predicted proteins | sample Bog_T0_2_FD_203319 | JGI IMG/M metagenome (GOLD analysis project Ga0302319, IMG submission 203319) | Peat permafrost microbial communities from Stordalen Mire near Abisko, Sweden - Bog_T0_2 | ecosystem: Environmental > Terrestrial > Soil > Wetlands > Peat | place: Sweden: Abisko, Stordalen Mire... | reverse complement strand
GTCGCCGCAATCCCCGCTTTATCCCCAACCGATATCGCATCATCGCGCCGGGGTGCTGTCAAATAGTCTTTACAATGATGCCCGTGAAACCGTCGCTGCACCTGCGAACATGATTTCTTCCGGAACGACCCGGCCAGTGGAAGTTCTCGCTAAACGTCAAAGTGTTAAGCTGCTTTACACGCCGGAACAGCGGCTTCGCCGCGATGCAACAAAATGGACGCTGGTGCAGGGCGTCCTGGCGCCGATCCAGTTCCTTGTCTTCCTGATCAGCCTCGCCTTGGTTGTCCGGTATCTGACATTGGGCGACGGATTCGCCGTCGCCGCCGCATCAATCGTGATCAAGACGCTCGTCCTGTACGCGATCATGATCACGGGCTCGATCTGGGAGCGCGAAGTGTTCGGCGTCTATCTGTTTGCGCCGGCCTTCTTCTGGGAAGACGTCTTCAGCTTCCTGGTGCTGGCGCTGCACACCGCCTATCTGGTCGCGCTGTTCTGTGGGCTCGGCTCTGGCCGCCAGCAGATGCTGCTGGCGCTGGCGGCCTACGCCTCCTACTTCGTCAATGCTACCCAGTTCATTCTGAAGCTGCGCGCCGCGCGGCGCGATGAGCGGATCGCGCTGTCGGCGGCTCCGTCCCTGCACGGGAGCGCCGCATGAACGCGCACGTCCAGGGTTGCAGCACGGCCGAGGTCGCGCCACTGGCGGTGCGCCGCGAGTCCGGCCAGCGCGAGGTGTTCTGCGGCCTGACCGGGATCGTCTGGCTGCATCGCAAGATCCAGGATGCCTTCTTTCTGGTGGTCGGTTCGCGGACCTGCGCGCATCTGATCCAGTCGGCGGCCGGCGTGATGATTTTCGCCGAACCGCGCTTCGCCACCGCGATCATGGAAGAGAAGGATCTGGCGGGTCTGACCGACGCCAATGACGAGCTCGACCGGATCGTGACGCAGCTGATCACGCGGCGTCCGGATATCCGGCTGTTGTTCCTGGTCGGCTCCTGTCCCTCCGAGGTGATCAAACTCGATCTGTCGCGCGCGGCGCTGCGGCTGTCGCAGCGATTTTCGCCCGGCGTACGCATCCTGCATTATTCCGGCAGCGGCATCGAGACCACGTTCACGCAAGGCGAGGATGCCTGCCTTGCCTCCCTGGTTCCTGCACTGCCGCGGCTTCCGGCAGGCGAACAGCAGCTTCTGGTGGTCGGCGCGCTGGCCGACGTGGTCGAGGATCAGTTCGTCCGGCTGTTCGACGCGCTCGGGATCGGCCATGTCAAATTCCTGCCGCCGCGGCGCTCGACCGAACTTCCTGCCGTCGGTGCGGGCACCAAATTTCTGCTGGCGCAGCCGTTTCTCGCCGACACCGCGCGCGCGCTGGAAGATCGCGGGGCGACCCGGCTGGTGGCACCGTTCCCGCTCGGGGTCGAAGGCACCACCGCCTGGCTGCGCGCCGCGGCGGATGCTTTCGGTGTCTCCGACCACAGCTTTGTCGAGGTGACGCAGCCCTATCGCGCCCGCGCGACCCGGGCGCTGCAGCGCTATCGCGATGAACTTGGCGGCCGCCGGATCTTCCTGTTTCCGGATTCGCAGCTCGAAATCCCGCTGGCGCGTTTTCTGTCGCGCGAATTGGCGATGCAGCTGGTCGAGGTGGGGACGCCCTATCTGCACCGCGAGCATCTTGCCGAGGAGCTCAAGCTGCTGCCGGCCGGCGTGGCGCTGAGCGAGGGGCAGGATGTCGACCTGCAGCTCGAGCGCTGCCGCGCGGCGCGGCCCGATATCGTGGTGTGCGGGCTCGGTCTCGCCAATCCGCTCGAGGCCGAGGGCATGACCACGAAATGGTCGATCGAACTCGTGTTCACGCCGATCCAGGGCTTTGAGCAGGCCGCCGATCTCGCTGAACTGTTTGCGCGGCCGCTGCTGCGTCGCGCCAGACTGGTGGTGTGAACATGCAACTCACGGTGTGGACCTACGAAGGACCTCCTCATGTCGGCGCGATGCGGATCGCGACGGGCATGCAGGGCTTGCACTATGTGCTGCATGCGCCGCAGGGCGATACCTATGCCGACCTGCTGTTCACCATGATCGAGCGCCGCGACCGCCGGCCGCCCGTGACCTATACCACCTTCGCCGCGCGCGACCTCGGCGGCGACACCGCCGAATTGTTCAAGACCGCGGCGCAGAATGCCTATGACCGCTTTCAGCCGCAGGCCATGATTGTCGGCGCGTCCTGCACCGGCTCGCTGATCCAGGACGATCCCGGCGGGCTCGCCCGCGCGCTGGCGCTGCCGATTCCCGTCGTCACCGTCGATCTGCCGGCCTATCAGCGCAAGGAAAACTGGGGCGCCGCCGAGACCTTCTATCAGCTGGTGCGGGCGCTGGCCGGACCGTCGGCGCCGGCTCCGGGCACCAAGCGGCCAGAGCGCGCGGCGGCTGCGCGGCCGCGCTGCAACCTGCTGGGCGCCACCGCGCTCGGCTTCCGCCACCGCGACGACGTCAGCGAGATCACGGGGCTGCTGACCAGGCTCGGCATCGACATCAATGTCGCAGCTCCGATGGGCGCCACCCCGGCCGATCTCGGCCGCCTCGGCGAGGCCGATTTCAATGTGGTTCTCTATCCCGAGATCGCCGGCCTCGCCGCCTCGTGGCTGCAGCGGACGTTTGGCCAGCCCTCGACCAAAATCATTCCGATCGGGGTCAGCGCAACGCGCGACTTCATCCAGGAAGTCGCAGCTCTCGCCGGGGTCGATCCCAGCGCCGTTCTGGCGTCGTCCTCGACGCGGTTGCCCTGGTATTCGCGCTCGGTGGACTCGACCTATCTGACCGGCAAGCGGGTGTTCATCTTCGGCGATGCCACCCACGCGGTGGCCGCCGCCCGCATTGCCTCCGAGGAGCTCGGCTTCAAGGTGGTTGGCCTTGGCACCTATTCGCGCGAATTCGGCCGCGAGATTCGCGAAGCTGCCAAAGCTTACGATGTCGAACCGTTGATCTCGGACGATTATCTTGAGGTCGAGGCCAAGGTCAGCGAGCTGCAGCCCGAACTGGTGCTGGGCACCCAGATGGAACGCCATATCGCCAAGCGCCTGGGCATTCCCTGCGCGGTGATCTCGGCGCCGGTCCATGTGCAGGATTTCCCGGCGCGCTATGCCCCGCAGATGGGTTTCGAGGGCGCCAATGTGATCTTCGATACCTGGGTCCATCCCTTGATGATGGGCCTCGAAGAACATCTCCTCGCGATGTTCAAGGACGATTTCGAATTCAAGGACGGCGCGGTGCCTTCGCATCTCGGCGCCGGACACGCCGCGCCGGTCGATCCGGCTCCGATCGCAGCGGCTGAAGTGTCCGCCGAGGCCTCGGAGATCTCCGTGGTCTGGGCGGCGGATGCCGAAAAGGAACTGCGCAAGATTCCATTCTTCGTGCGCGGCAAGGCCCGTCGCAACACCGAACGATTCGCCAACGAAAACGGCGTCGCCACCATCACCATCGAGACCCTGTACGATGCCAAAGCACACTTCGCTCGCTGATCAGACGCCCATCCGGGTCGTCATCGTGACCATGGACAGTCATCTGTCCGGCGCCGCGGCCCGCGCGCGCGGCGCGTTGCGGCGGGACTTTCCCGGGCTCGAACTCAGCGTTCATGCCGCCGATGAATGGGGCGATGACGAGGCCGCGCTGAAGCGCTGCCACGCCGACATCGCGCGCGGCGACATCGTCATCGCCACCATGCTGTTTCTCGACGATCATGTCCGGGCCGTGATGCCGCAGCTTGCGGCCCGTCGCAACGCCTGCGACGCCGTAATCGGCTGCATGTCGGCGGCCGAGGTCGTCAAGCTGACCCGGGTCGGCAAGTTCGACATGAGCGGTGAAGCGCTTGGCGCCATCGGCTGGCTGAAGAAACTGCGCGGCGACCGCAAGGGCAAGACCCCCGGCGGCAAAGGCGAAATGAAGATGCTGCGGCAGCTGCCGAAGATGCTTCGTTTCATTCCCGGCACCGCGCAGGACATGCGGGCCTACTTTCTGACCTTGCAATATTGGATCGCCGGTTCCGAGCCCAACATCATCAACATGGTCCGGCTGCTGGTCGATCGCTATGCCGACGGCCCGCGCCGCCGCCTGCGCGGCCTCGTCAAGGCCGAGGCGCCGGTCGACTATGCCGATATCGGCGTCTATCACCCGCGCATGAAGGAGCGTATCGCCGACGGCGCTGAGCGGCTGCCGGCGGTGGCCAACGAGCGCGGCACGGTCGGTCTGTTGCTGCTGCGGTCCTACCTGCTGGCCGGCAACGCCGGTCATTATGACGGTGTCATCGCCGCGTTCGAGGCCAAGGGCCTGCGCGTCGTTCCCGCCTTCGCCAGCGGGCTCGACCAGCGTCCGGCGATCGAGCGTTTCTTTATGAAGGACGGCCGCTGCACGGTTGATGCGGTGGTCTCCCTGACCGGCTTCTCATTGGTCGGTGGCCCCGCCTATAACGATGCCAAGGCGGCCGAGAACATCCTGGCCAGCCTTGATGTGCCCTATCTCGCCGCCCATCCGGTCGAATTCCAGACCCTGGAACAATGGGGCGCCTCGGATCGCGGGCTGATGCCGGTCGAGAGCACCATCATGGTGGCGATCCCCGAACTCGACGGCGCCGCGGGTCCGATGGTCTATGGCGGCCGTTCCGATGGCGCAGGCCAGCCCTGTACCGGCTGCGAGCGCGGCTGCACCTTTGCCCGCTCCGAGATCGGCGGCGACATGCATGTCTGTTCCGAGCGCGCCGACATGCTGGCGGCGCGGACGGCGCGGCTGATCGCAACAAGGCGCGCCGAGCGCCGCGATCGCAAGGTCGCGATCGTGCTGTTCAACTTCCCGCCCAATGGCGGCAACACCGGCACCGCAGCCTATCTCTCGGTGTTCGAATCGCTGCATCGCCTGCTGGGCGAGATGAAGGCCGCCGGCTACCAGGTTGAACTGCCCGGCAATGTCGACAGCTTGCGGGATCGCATCGTGGTCGGCAATGCCGCGCGTTTCGGCGCCGACGCCAATGTTCACACCCGCATCGCGGCCGGCGATCATGTCCGCCGCGAGCGCTGGCTGCGCCAGATCGAAGCGCAGTGGGGACCGGCGCCGGGCAAGCAGCAGAGCGACGGCAGCTCGATTTTCGTGCTCGGCGAGCGTTTCGGCAACGTCTTCGTCGGCATCCAGCCGGCCTTCGGCTACGAAGGCGACCCGATGCGGCTGTTGTTCGAGAAGGGCTTTGCCCCGACCCATGCCTTCTCGGCCTTTTATCGCTTTCTGCGCGAGGATTTCGGCGCCAGCGCGGTGCTGCATTTCGGCACCCATGGCGCGCTCGAATTCATGCCGGGCAAGCAGTCCGGCCTGTCGGCCGCCTGCTGGCCGGACCGCATGATCGGCGACCTGCCGAACCTCTATCTCTATGCGTCGAACAATCCGTCTGAAGGCACCATCGCCAAACGGCGCTCGGCGGCAACGCTGATCAGCTATCTGACCCCGCCGGTCGCCCATGCCGGCCTGTACAAGGGGCTGGTCGAGCTCAAGGCCTTGATCGAACGCTGGCGCGGTCTGCCGCCGGACAATGACAGCGAGCGCTGCGCCCTTGCCATCGTGATCCAGGCCCAGGCCAGCACGCTCGAACTTGCGGTCGCCGAGCCGGCCTGGACCGATCCTGCCAAGGCTGTCGGCAAGCTCACGGACGCGGTGCTGGAACTCGAATACACCCTGATCCCGCATGGCCTCCATGTGGTAGGCGAGGCGCCCTCGGCCGAGCAGCGGGTCGAGATGCTGCAGGCGGTGGCCGATGCCTCGCATGGCGCACGTCCGGACAAGCGGCTACTCGAGGCGATTGTGCGCGGCGATGCTCTGGAGACGTTGCCCGGGTCGGATAGTGCGACGCCCGAGCTCGCCCGCGAACTCGCCGCGATCGACGTCCTGCTGCGGCAGGATCATGAGATCCCGGCTATCCTGCACGCGCTCGATGGCAAGTTCGTGCGCCCGGCGCCGGGCGGCGATCTGCTGCGGACGCCGGCTATCCTGCCGACGGGGCGCAACCTGCATGGCTTCGATCCGTTCCGGATCCCCTCGGCCTATGCGGTTGCCGATGGCGCGCAGCAGGCGCAGCGGCTGATCGACAAGCACCTGGCCTGCGGCCACGGTTTCCCGGAATCGGTCGCGATCGTGCTGTGGGGCACCGACAATCTCAAGAACGAGGGCGCCCCGATCGGCCAGGCGCTGGCGATGCTCGGGGCCCGGCCGCGCTTCGACAGCTATGGCCGCCTGACCGGCGCGGAGCTCATTCCGCTCGATCTGCTGAAGCGGCCGCGCATCGACGTCATCGTCACCATGTCCGGCATCTTCCGCGACCTGTTGCCGCTGCAGATCAAGCTGTTGGCGGAAGCCTGCTTCCTGGCTGCCGCCGCCGACGAGCCGATCGAGCAGAACTTCATCCGCAAGCACGCGCTGGCCTATCAGGCCGAGCATAGCTGCGATCTGGAAACCGCATCGTTACGGGTGTTCGGCAATGCCGACGGCGCCTATGGCTCCAACGTCAACCATCTGGTCGAGAACGGCCGCTGGGACGACGAGGACGAATTGGCCGAGACCTATACCCGGCGCAAGAGCTTTGCCTACGGCCTCAGGGGTCAGCCGGTGCAGCAGACCGCGCTGCTGAAGAACGCGCTCGCAACCGTCGATCTGGCCTATCAGAATCTTGACTCGGTCGAACTCGGCGTCACCACCGTCGATCATTATTTCGATACGCTGGGCGGCATCAGCCGCGCCGTCAAGATGGCCAAGGGCGGCACCTCGGCGCCGGTCTATATCGGCGACCAGACCAGGGGCACCGGCGCCGTTCGCACCTTGTCGGATCAGGTGGCGCTGGAAACCCGGACCCGGATGCTCAATCCGAAATGGTACGAGGGCATGCTCAAGCACGGCTATGAGGGCGTGCGCCAGATCGAAGAGCACGTCACCAACACCATGGGCTGGTCGGCGACCACCGGCGAAGTGGCGCCCTGGGTCTACCGGCAGCTTACCGAGACCTTTGTGCTGGATCCGGAGATGCGAGAACGGCTGGCAAAACTCAATCCGGTGGCGTCCGCGAAGGTCGCGAACCGCCTGATCGAGGCGCATGAACGGAAATACTGGTCACCTGATCCAGAAATGCTCGATGTCCTGCGCAGGGCAGGCGAAGAGCTGGAAGATCGCCTTGAAGGCGTGGGAGTTGCGGCATGAATATTCAGACCAAGCCATCTCAGCTCAAGAGCCCGTCCTGCTGCGGGGACGGCGAGGGCAGCGTCCAGGTCCAGCTTGATCCGACGTTGAAGATCGGCACCGCCAAGGTGTTTTCCGTCTATGGCAAGGGCGGGATCGGCAAGAGCACGACCTCGTCAAACCTGTCGGTGGCGTTTTCAAAACTCGGCAAGCGCGTGCTGCAGATCGGCTGCGATCCCAAGCATGATTCAACCTTCACGTTGACCAAACGGCTGGTGCCGACGGTGATCGACGTCTTGGAGTCGGTCAACTTTCACGCCGAGGAACTGCGTCCGGAAGACTTCGTGTTCGAGGGCTATAATGGGGTAATGTGCCTGGAAGCCGGCGGTCCGCCGGCCGGCACCGGCTGCGGCGGCTATGTGGTGGGCCAGACCGTCAAGCTGCTGAAGGAACATCATCTGCTCGAGGACACCGATGTGGTGATCTTCGACGTGCTTGGCGACGTGGTGTGCGGCGGCTTCGCAGCACCTCTGCAGCATTCCGATCGGGCGCTGATTGTCGCCGCCAACGACTTCGACTCGATCTTTGCAATGAACCGGATCGTGGCGGCGATCGAGGCCAAGTCCAAGAATTACGGCGTCCGGCTCGGCGGCGTGATTGCCAACCGCAGCGCCGCCACCGATCAGATCGACCGCTATACCGAGCGCACCGGCTTGCAGCGGGTGGCGCATTTCCCCGACCTCGACATCATCCGCAAGAGCCGGCTGAAGAAATCGACGCTGTTCGAGATGGAAGCGACGCCGGAACTGACCGCGGTGACCGACGAATATCTGCGGCTCGCTGCCGAATTGTGGGCCGGCACGGTCAAGCCCGCCTCCGGCAAGGCGCTGAAGGACCGTGAAATCTTCGATCTGTTGGGATTCGACTAGGAGTTCGACCGATGTCTGTTGCGACTTATCTGGAACGCCGTGGCGAGCTCAAGACCTATTTCGATCGCACCGCGGTCGATGCCTGGGCCAAGCTCACCTCCGATGCGCCGCTGGGACGAATTCGCGCCACGGTGCGGGCCGGCCGCGACGACATGCGTCACACGCTGTTGTCCTGGCTGCCGTCGAATCTCAGGGGTGCGCGGTTGCTCGACGCCGGCTGCGGCACCGGCGCGCTGTCGATCGAGGCGGCCCGGCGCGGCGCCCGGGTGGTTGCGATCGACCTGTCGCCTACCCTGGTCAATGTGGCGCGCGAGCGCATGCCTTCGGATCTGGCGTCGTCCGCCATCGATTTCCGTTCCGGCGACATGCTCGATCCGAAGCTCGGCCAGTTTGATTTCGTGGTCGCAATGGATTCGCTGATCCATTACCGCCCGGCCGATACCTGTCGCGTCATGGCAGGCTTCGCCGCGCGCACCAACGAAGCGCTGCTGGTGACGTTTGCGCCAAAGACCCCGATGCTGGCCGTGATGCACGCCGTCGGCCGGTTGTTTCCGCGTGGCGACCGCGCACCGGCCATTGAACCGGTGCGCGAGCAGAAGCTGCGACGGTTGTTGATGGCGGAGGAGGCGCTGGAACGCTGGCAGCTGAAACGCGACCGGCGCATCACCAGCGGTTTCTACAAATCCCACGCCTTGGAGATGATTCGCCGATGACCCGGATTGCCACCACCTTTGCCAAGGGCTGGATGCGGCTTGGGACGCAATTCCTGCCATTCGCGGATGCCGCGACCAAGGAACTGCCGCTTGGCCGCCTGTTGCGGCTGTCGCTGTTCCAGGTCTCGACCGGCATTTCCATCGTGCTGTTGAATGGGACGCTCAACCGGGTGATGATCGTCGAACTTGGCGTCTCGACCCTGCTGGTCTCGCTGATGGTGTCGCTGCCCTTGGTGTTCGCGCCGTTCCGCGTGCTGATCGGTTTCAAGTCCGATAATCACCGTTCAGTGCTGGGCTGGCGCCGGGTGCCTTACATCTGGCTGGGGACGCTGGTCCAGTTCGGCGGCTTCGCGATCCTGCCATTCGCTCTTCTGGTGCTGTCCGGGACCGGCGAATATCCGGCGGTCTATGGCCAGTTCGGCGCGGCGCTGGCGTTCCTTCTGGTCGGCGCCGGCATGCACACGGCGCAGACCGCCGGCCTCGCGCTGGCCACCGACCTGGCGCCTGTCGATTCGCGGCCTCGCGTGGTAGCCTTTCTCTATGTGATGCTGCTGGTTGGAATGGTCGGCAGCGCGTTGATCTTCAGCGAGCTGTTGCGAAATTTCAATGAAATCCGCCTGATCCAGGTGATCCAGGGCGTCGCGGTCACCCAGCTTCTGCTCAACATTGCCGCGCTCTGGAAACAGGAAGCGCGGAATCCGCAATTGACCTCGGCTGAGCGAGAGCGTCCCGAATTCCACGACTCCTGGGCCAAGTTCAAAAATTCCGGCGGTTCGGTCCGCGTCCTGGTGGCGTTGGCGCTGGGCACCGCGGGCTTCTCGATGCAGGACATTCTGCTGGAGCCCTATGGCGCCGAAATCCTGAAATTGACCGTAGGCCAAACCACTGCGCTCACCGCGTTCTTCGCGCTCGGCACGCTCGCCGGATTCGGTCTGGCGGCGCGCACGCTGGGGCGCGCTGCGGATCCCTATCGCATCGCCGGATTTGGCGCGCTTGCCGGGGTGTTCGCGTTCGCGGCAGTGATCTTCTCCGCGCCGCTGGAATCGGTGCTGCTGTTTCGGATCGGCACCGCGCTGATCGGGTTCGGCGGCGGGCTGTTCGCGGCGGGTACCCTGACCGCTGCGATGGCGATCGCCCGCGATGGCGAGAGCGGGCTTGCGCTCGGCACCTGGGGCGCCGTGCAGGCGACGGCGGCGGGGTCAGGCATTGCGCTCGGCGGCGGCATTCGTGACGCCGTGCAGGCGTTGTCGTCGAGCGGCGCTCTCGGCCGCGCCATGGCCGATCCGGCGACTGGCTATAGCGTCGTCTATCACATCGAAGTTGCTTTACTGTTCGCCACTTTGGTTGCGATCGGCCCGCTCGTGCGCACGTCACGGACCGGCTATTCGCGGCCGTCATCGAAATTCGGCTTGGCCGAATTTCCAGGTTAATCAAGGAAGGGAGACCGTCCCATGCAACCCGACTCTTATTTGGACTTTGCTCAAGTCGCGATTTGGACCTTTTGGCTGTTCTTCGCCTGCCTGATCTTCTATCTGCGCCGCGAAGACAAGCGCGAGGGCTACCCGCTGGTGTCCACCGCAAGCGGTGGCGGTGTTCAGAACGGCTTCCCGCGGCTGCCCGATTCCAAGACCTATCTGCTGCACGGCGGACACACCGCGACGCTGCCGAACCACAAAAATGACCGTCCGGACGTCGCCCTGACGCCGGTCGCGGTATGGCCCGGTGCGCCGCTGGAGCCGACCGGCAACCCCATGCTCGACGGCGTCGGGCCGGGATCCTGGGCCAACCGCGAGGACGTGCCCGAACTGACCATGGAGAATGTGCCCGCCATCGTCCCGATGCGGCTGGCCGAAGGCGTGTTTATCGAATCGCGCGATCCCGATCCGCGCGGCATGAATGTGGTCGGTGCCGACTACGAGGTTGGCGGGGTGGTAACCGATGTCTGGGTCGACCGCGCCGAAGCCTTGATCCGTTATATTGAGGTCGAGGTGGCCGGCGGCAAGCGGGTGCTGCTGCCGATGACCTTCGCCCTCGTCAATGGAAACGCCGGCCGCGTGCTGGTCGATGCCATCCTTGGCAGTCAATTCGCCGATGTGCCGGTCACCAAGAGTCTCGATCAGGTGACCAAGCTCGAGGAAGACAAGATCGTGGGTTATTTCGGTGCTGGCACGCTCTACGCCACGCCTTCGCGACAGGAGCCGATCATATGAAACATGATTTCAACCAGTTCAACGAACCGGCGTTGAAGGAGCTTCCGGCGCTGCTACCGGCCGGCGAGCACGTGATCTGGCAGGGCAAGCCGAGCTTTATCGGACTGGCGCTGCGGTCGTTTCACATCCGCGACGTCACCGTCTATTTCGCCGTCATGATGCCGTTCCGCTTTGCGTGGGACTGGTCGCATGGCCTGTCCTTTACCGAAGCGGTTCAATCCGCCTCACTGCTGCTGTTGCCCGCCATCATCTCGATCGCGGTGCTCGCCGGCCTCGCGTTTCTGTTCCGGCGCGCGGCCTGCTACACCATCACGACCAAGCGGGTGCTGTTTCAGTTCGGCGTCGCCATGCCGATGACCGTCAACGTCCCGCTCAGCAAGATCGGCAACGCCGCCCTGAGAAGCTATCGCGACGGCAGCGGCGATATCCCGCTGCAGCCGATCGACAGCGCGCGGGTCTCCTACATGCTGCTGTGGCCGCATATCCGCCCGTGGCGGCTGCGGTCACCGGAGCCGATGCTGGTGTCGGTTCCCGATGCGGCCAGGGTCGCGGCCCGGCTCACCGAGGCGTTGACCGGACAACCCGGACCGGCGGCGATCGCGCCGGCCCCGCGCGGCGCCCTCCAGGCCGGTTCGGATCCACTGCCGCATTCGCCGACCGTCGTAACCGCCTGACCGGGAGAAACCGATGACCGCTGTCGTACAAGAGCCCGCTGTCGTCCAAGAGCCTATTGTTTCCAAACGCGGCCTGCTTGCCCTCGGAGCCCTGGTGCTATTCTCGCTTGCGATCGTCACGACGTCGCGCCTGACCGGCGTCGGTACGGTGCCGTTCACCCTGCCGGCGGCGGTTGAAAGCCGCGATCTGCGGTTCGTCGATGGCGAGAAGGGCGCGGTGCTGGTATTCGACGCCAGCAACGACCAATTGGTGGAACGGCTCGGGCCCGGCAATGGCGGTTTTATCCGCGTCGTGATGCGCAGTCTGGCCCGCCAACGCCGGATCGCCGAGGTCGGCGCGGAGCCGCCGTTCCGCCTCACCCGCTATGAAAGCGGCCAGCTCACGCTGACCGACACCGTGACCAACCGGCAGATCGACCTCGGCGCCTTCGGCTCTGACAATATCGGAGCATTTGCGCGGCTGATGCATCCCGGGAGCACGAAATGAACAGGAACTGGACGGGATCGCGCCGGAGCTTCGAGGTACCTTGCACGGTGGAGATCGAACAGACCTCCGAGACGCTGCATGCCCATGTCGTGCTCGACGGTAATATTCAAATCCAACCCGGCGACGAGGTCACGGTACACGATGCCCCGACCTCGGTCGCGTTCGGCGAGCGGCTCGTGGTGCGCCGCACCGCGACGGTGAGGCGTGGCAGCGCGCTCGACCGGCTGCGCGCCAAGGTCGAGGGATATCTCGAATTGACCGAACTTTATGAAGTCAGTTTCTCGGATGGGAGAGCAGCATGATTCCGATGGAAGGTGGCACCCAGGGACAACTCAAGACCAGCGCCAGTGGTAAAAACGGCGCCGGCAAGGGCAATGCCGAGAGCACCGAACTGGCCAAGCAGGATACAATCCTCAGCCCGCGTTTCTACACCACCGATTTCGAGGCGATGGATCGCCTCGACGTCAGCCTGGTGCGGTCCGAATGGGACGCGGTGATCCGCGAACTGCGCGCCGACCACAACAAGTTGCACTTCGTCAAGAGCGACGAATTCAAGAATGATCTGGAAAGCCTGCCGCCCGAGCTGCGCAAGGAATTCAAGGATTTCCTGGTCTCGTCGCTGACCGCCGAATTCTCCGGCTGCGTGCTCTATGCGGAAATCAAGAAGCGGATCAAGAACAAGGAAATCCAGGAACTGTTCGGCTTCATGAGCCGGGACGAAGCGCGCCATGCCGGCTTCATCAACGAGATCCTGAAGGATCACGGCATCGGCGTCGATCTGTCGTTCCTGGCGCGGGCCAAGAAGTACACCTACTTCCGGCCCAAATTCATCTTCTACGCGACCTATCTGTCCGAGAAGATCGGCTACGCTCGCTATATCACGATCTTCCGCCAGATGGAGCGTCATCCGGAGCGTCAGTTCCATCCGATCTTCCGCTGGTTCGAGCGCTGGTGCAACGACGAGTTTCGCCACGGCGAGGCCTTCGCGCTGCTGATGCGCGCCGATCCGTCGCTGCTGCGCGGATTGAACAAGCTTTGGATCCGATTCTTCCTGCTCGCCGTGTTCGCGACCATGTATGTCCGCGATCACATGCGGCCGGCGTTCCACGAGGCGCTTGGCATGGATCCGAGCGACTATGATCGGCAGGTGTTCCAGATCACGTCGGAAATATCCCGCCAGGTGTTTCCGGTGACGCTGGACATCGACGATCCCAGGTTCTTCGCAGGCCTCGATCGGCTGCGGCGGATTTCGGAAAAGATCGCCGATGCCAAGGCCCGCGGCGGGATCTGGTCGAAGCTCGAGCGCGCAGGTCTGTCGGCTGCGGCGGCGCTGACCTTCGGGCGGCTGTTCCTGCTTCCGGCCAAGCCGAACGCACTGCCCCGCGAAATCTGCCTGCAACCAGCTTGGTGAGAGAGCGGCGCCATGGCCTCCTACCTTGTTCCACCGTTCTACGCAGCTTTCATCTGGTGGTTCAGCACGGGGGCCGTGCTGCTGCTGGTCGGACGTTCTGGACCCTCCGAATGGCCGCGGATCGTGTCCGCGGTCGGTCTGTGCGCCGCCGCGCTGTTCGGGCTCGCTTTGACCGCGAACGACACCGGCGTCGCGGCCTCCTACACGGCCTTTACCTGCACCATTCTGCTCTGGGGCGCACAGGAAATCGCTTTTCTGGCCGGATGGCTGACCGGCCCGCGGGCGCAGCCTTGTCCGCCGGGGGCAACAGGACGGAGGCGCCTTGGCTTCGCGCTGCAGGCCATCCTCTATCATGAATTGATGCTGCTGGCCTGCGGCGCGGCGGTGGTCGCGCTGACCTGGAACGGCGTCAACCATGTCGGGCTCTGGACGTTTTCGACGCTGTGGGTGCTGCGTCAGAGCAGCAAGATCAACCTGTTTCTCGGCGTGCCCGTCACCAATGACGAATTGATGCCGGAAGCTGTTAGATTCCTGAAAACCTACTTCGCCCGCAAATCCGTCGGGGCGTTCTACCCGGTATCGGTAACAGCGGCAACGGCGGTGCTGGTGATCATGATTCAGCGCATCGTCGAGGTCGCGGTAACGCCGTTCGAGGTGGTCAGCCTGACCTTGGTGTCGACGCTGTTTGCGCTCGGCGTTCTCGAGCACTGGTTCATGCTGCTGCCGCTGCCTGCGATCACGCTGTGGGGCTGGGGCATGCGTTCGCCGCTTTCGCCGGAGGAGAAAACCATGAAACAAGGTCCAGACGCCCAAGGTCCCGCCGCCAATCCCGCCTCGGTGCGACCGAATGTTGTCGTATTGTCGAGCACGCGCAGCGATGCCGAGCCGGCGAAGGCAAGAGGCGCGGGCGCGCGGCAGCGGCTGGAAGATTCGTTTCGACAGAGATTTCTCGAGCAGAACGCGGGTCAGGAATTGGCGACGGCGCTCAGTATCGCTGAGCCGGCTGCAACGGTTAACGGGAGGGGGACATCATGAACTATGAAGCTTATTTCCGCCGGCAACTCGATGGTCTGCATCGCGAGGGGCGCTATCGGGTGTTTGCCGACCTCGAGCGCAAGGCGGGTGCTTTTCCGCGCGCCAAGCATCACAATGGCGGCGGTGCCGGCGAGGTCACCGTTTGGTGTTCGAATGACTATCTCGGCATGGGCCAGCATCCGGCGGTGCTCGCGGCGATGCATGAGGCGCTCGACAGCTGTGGCGCCGGCGCCGGCGGCACGCGCAATATCGCCGGCACCAACCATTATCATGTGCTGCTGGAGCGCGAATTGGCCGATCTGCACGGCAAGGAATCGGCGCTGTTGTTCACCTCGGGCTATGTTTCAAACATGGCCGCGCTCTCGACGCTGGCATCCAGGATGCCCGGCTGCACCATCCTGTCGGACGAGCTCAATCACGCCTCGATGATCGAGGGCATCCGCCATAGCCGCTGTGAGACCCGAATCTTCGCCCATAATGACCCGCGCGATCTTGAGCGAAAGCTCTCGGATCTCGATCCGCATGGGCCAAAGCTGGTCGCCTTCGAGTCGGTCTATTCGATGGATGGCGATATCGCGCCGATCGCAGAACTCTGCGACGTCGCCGACCAATTCAACGCCATGACCTATCTGGACGAGGTCCACGGCGTCGGCCTGTATGGCCCGAGGGGCGGCGGCATCGCCGACCGCGAAGGCCTGAGCCATCGCCTGACCGTGATCGAAGGCACCCTGGCAAAGGCGTTCGGCGTGATCGGCGGCTATATCGCGGGCTCCGCCACGATCTGTGATTTCGTCAGAAGTTTTGCATCCGCCTTCATCTTCACCACTTCCCTGCCACCTTCGGTTGCCGCCGGCGCGCTGACCAGCATCCGGCATCTGAAGACGAGTTCGGCCGAACGCGAGCGGCACCAGGACCGGGTGGCGCGGCTGCGCGCCCGGCTCGATCAGGCCGGCGTGGCTCATCTGGACAATCCGAGCCACATCGTGCCGGTGATGGTGTGCGATCCCGTGCTCTGCAAACAGATCAGCGACACCTTGATTGATCGCTATGGCATTTATGTCCAGCCGATCAACTATCCGACGGTGCCGCGCGGGACCGAGCGGCTGCGGATCACACCCTCGCCGCACCACACCGACGACGACATCGAGCATCTGGTGCAGGCGCTGGCCGAGATCTGGGCAGAGGTCGGGCTGGCCAAGGCGGCATGATAGGGCTGCTTCTCTGAACCTGCGGGAAGGCTGCGGTCTTGGTAATTCCTTGATCTATCGACGCCTTTCCGCGCAGGCGGCCGGCAGGCCGGGATCACCGCGAGTCGGACGGCAGAGGATTTTTGCCATCCACTCCATGCTGGCGGGCCAACGGGTCGGCGCCAAGACCGCCCGATAAAGGCCTCAGCGAAGCAGCCTTTGCTGTCGTCTATCCGGTTTCAAGGGCGCTCGGTAGCTTTTCAAGTTATCCGGTTTCAAGGGCTCGCCCGCGAGCCTGGCCGTGCTATAATGTTGGTGCCTTTGCGCGCGGCAGCGGCGCGCGCTGCGAGGTTCGCGTCAGCCGCAGCCGGCTGTGGGTGCGTGGCAGGAATTGTGCGCCTTTGAGGCTTAGAAAATCCAGCATGGCCTGCGCCGGTGGCAGCAGCACCTTGTCCTTGCGCGAGAGCACGAACCATTGACGGATCACCGGCAGTCCCTCGACATCCAGCGTCACCAACCGTCGCTCGTCGAGTTCTGCCGCCACCGTATGCGCGGAGATGAACGCAATCCCGAGTCCGGCGATGACGGCCTGCTTGATGGTCTCGTTGCTGCTCATGGCCATGCCGATTTTCGGGCGAATACCGGCGGCGCCGAGCAACTGCTCCATCAGGCCGCGGGTTCCGGAGCCGGGCTCGCGGGTCAGGAAGGTCTCGTTGGCAAGATCGGCCAGCTTGAGGTGCGACTTCCGCGCCAGCCGGTGGCTGGTTGGCGCAATGATGACATGAGGATGGTCGCCGATCAGATTCATGTTCATGGGGAGGTCGACCGGAGGTCGGCCCATGATCGCGAAGTCGAGGTCGTAGCCGCGCAACGCCGTGCCGATCTCCTGACGGTTGCCGATCGAGAGCGTGACATCGATGTTCGGATATTCGCGCGAAAATCCCGAGATCGCGAACGGCACGAAATATTTCGCGGTCGAGACAGCGCCGATCGAAATCCGCCCGGCGGTCTTGCCCGCGATCATGTCGAGCGAGGTCTGGCAGGCCGCGATCGCGGACTCGATCCGTTCGGTCAGTGCCAGCACCTCGCGGCCGGCTTGGGTCAGCAACATGCCGTCATTGGTGCGCTGGATCAACGGCAGGCCGGCCAGCGCCTGCAGGTTGCGCAGCTGCAGCGTTACCGCGGGCTGCGTCAGATGCAGCTGCCTTGCCGCGGCGGTAACCGAGCGGTGTTTCGCGACGGCATCCAGCGCCCGCAGCTGCCGGATGGTCAGTTCCCGCAAAAAATGCCCGGCCATGACGAACCTCATAAGAAAAACTTTTCCCTATCAGAAGATAACAAAATTTCACTAATCCGGCAAATTGCGCTTGTTTGCCCGGGCGGGTTGCATATTGGCAAACCCGATAGGACAGCGCTCCGGCAGAGGGCGTGAGGAGACGGCCATGGACGAGCGCGTGACACTGCGTTCGCATCTCGAACGGGCGGCGACACTGTCTCCGCAGGGCCCGGCGGTGTGCGCCGTAATTACGGCTCTCGCGGCGGCTTCGATCGAGCTTGCCGCGCTGATCGCCGACGGCCCGCTGGCGGGCATCACCGGCAAGAGTGACGGCACCAATACCGACGGCGATCAGCAGAAGGATATCGACGTAGCGGCTGACGACATCATGCGGCGGGCGTTGCGCGACGCCCCGGTGGCGGCGGTGCTGTCGGAGGAAGCGGCGCTGCCGGAAACCCTCGATGCGGATGCGCCCTTATGCGTGGCGATCGACCCGCTCGACGGTTCCTCGAACCTTGAGAACAACATCTCGGTTGGCACCATCTTTTCGATCCGGCCGCGCGGCAATGACATCCTGTCGACCTTTTTCGAACCCGGCACGGCGCAATGCGCCGCCGGCTTTACCGTCTATGGTCCGCAGACCACGCTGGTGCTGGCCCTCAACGGCCAGGTCGACATCTTCATTCTCGACCGCCGCAACCAGCAATTCATCCTGGTCAAGTCGGCGGTCAAGGTGGCGCTCGATACGCCTGAATTCGCCATCAACGCCTCGAATCGCAGGCACTGGCACGGACCGGTCCGCGCCTATATCGACGAGTGCCTGGCCGGCACCAATGGCGACCGCGGCACCGACTTCAACATGCGCTGGGTCGGCTCGCTGGTCGCGGAAGCGCTGCGGATCCTGTCGCGCGGCGGGGTTTTTCTCTATCCGGCGGATGCCCGCCCGGGTTATCGGGAGGGGCGGCTTCGACTGCTCTACGAAGCGCATCCGATGGCCCTGGTGATGGAATGGGCCGGCGGATCGGCGACCACCGGGCGGCGACGGATCCTGGAGCTCGGCGCCAAGACGCCGCATCAGCGGGTGCCGCTGATCATGGGGTCGTTGCGCGGCGTGCGCGATGTCGCCGCCATCCATGAGGGCATCGAACCGATGTTCGACAATAGCGACGCGCCGCTGTTCCAGCGCCGCGGCCTGTTCCGCTGAACCTGTTCGGGTAGATCCAGATGTCGCGTAGCCATCCCATCATTTCAATTACCGGTTCCTCCGGCGCCGGCACCACGTCGGTGAAAAAGACCTTCGAGAACATTTTCCGGCGCGAGCGGGTGCGGGCGGCCTTTATCGAGGGCGATGCCTTCCACCGCTACAACCGCGCCGACATGCGAACGAGAATGGCGGAGGAGGCGGAACGCGGCAACAAGCATTTCAGCCATTTCAGCCCCGAGACCAATCTGTTCGAGGAACTCGAGCGGGTGTTTCGCGATTACGGCGAATCCGGCACCGGCACCACCCGGCATTACGTCCATGATGAGGCCGAAGCCAAGCTGTATGGCAGCGAGCCCGGGACCTTCACGGAATGGGGGCCGGTGCCGGAAAATTCCGATCTGCTGTTCTATGAGGGGCTGCATGGCGCTGTCGTGACCGACAAGGTCAACGTCGCGCAGCATGCCGATCTCAAGATCGGCGTGGTGCCGGTGATCAACCTGGAATGGATCCAGAAACTGCACCGCGACCGCGCCGACCGCGGCTATTCGACCGAAGCCGTCACCGACACGATCCTGCGCCGCATGCCGGACTATGTGAACTACATCTGTCCGCAATTCGCCGAGACCGACATCAATTTCCAGCGGGTGCCGACCGTCGATACCTCCAATCCCTTCATCGCGCGCTGGATTCCGACGCCGGACGAATCGATGGTGGTGATCCGGCTGAAGAATCCGCGCGGCATCGATTTTCCCTATCTGTTGTCGATGATTCCGAACAGCTTCATGTCGCGCGCCAATTCGATCGTGATCCACGGCTCAAAGCTCGACCTGGCAATGCAGCTGATTCTCACTCCCCTCATTCTGCAATTGATGGAACGCAAGAGGCGCACGGTATGACCCTCCACGCTGTCACTTCCGCCGCCGCCAGGTCGGAGCCGTCGCATGCCGAAATGGCCAATGCGATCCGCTTTCTGGCGATCGACGCGGTGGAGCGGGCGCGATCCGGTCATCCCGGCATGCCGATGGGCATGGCCGATGTGGCGACCGTATTGTTCTCCCGGTTCCTGAAATTCGACGCCAGCGATCCGGCCTGGCCCGACCGCGACCGTTTCGTGCTGTCCGCCGGTCACGGCTCGATGCTGCTTTACGCGCTGCTGCATCTCACCGGCTATGCGGGCGTGACGGCGGACGAGTTGAAGAACTTCCGGCAATGGGGATCGAAGACTCCCGGGCATCCGGAATATGGCCACACGCCAGGCGTTGAGACCACCACCGGTCCGCTCGGACAAGGCATCGCGACCGCGGTCGGCATGGCGTTGGCCGAGCGCATCATGAACGCGCGTTTCGGCGACGACCTGGTCGAAGTCCATAACCATGTGCTCGAGCAATGGCGTGAGATCGGCGTCCGCGGGCAAGTCCAGCGGCATCGCTGGATCGAACGAACGAGGCATGTCGACGCGGCGCACTCCCCGTTTCACGATGCGCTGAATCGGAAGCTGCCCGGCGAGTATCTGACGGCGATGGCCGCGATCCGCAGCGATTTCGGCAACCGACGCGTCAGCCTTGCGACCCGTCAGGCCTCGCAGCAGGTGCTGGAAGCGATTGCCGTGTCGCTGCCTGGCCTGCTCGGCGGCTCGGCCGACCTCACCCACTCCAACCTGACGCGGGCGACATCGCAGCGGCCGTTGCGGCCGGGTTCCTACGCAGGGGAATATGTCCATTACGGCATCCGCGAACACGCCATGGCTGCGGCCATGAACGGCATCGCGTTGCATGGCGGCTTCATTCCGTATGGCGGCACGTTCCTGAGCTTCGCCGATTACAGCCGCCCGGCGATCCGGCTGGCGGCGTTGATGCGGATTCGCGTCATCCATGTGATGACGCACGATTCCATCGGTCTTGGCGAGGATGGGCCGACCCATCAGCCGGTCGAGCATCTGGCGGCGTTGCGGGCGATTCCCGGACTTCTGGTGTTCCGGCCCGGCGACGCGGTCGAGACCGCCGAAGCCTGGGATTGCGCCTTGCGCGCCGTGTCCGATCCGTCGGTGCTGTGCCTGTCACGCCAGGCGGTGCCGACGTTTCGGGATGCTGAAGATGACGTGAACCGGGTGGCCTATGGCGCCTATGTGGTGGTTGAACCCGAGGCCGGCCGCGACGTTACCCTGGTTGCGACGGGATCCGAGGTTGCGATTGCACTGGATGCGGCTCAGCTGCTGGCGCGGGACAATGTCCGTGCTGCCGTGGTTTCGGCGCCGTGCTTCGATCTGTTCCGCCGGCAATCGCCGGAATATCGCACCGCCGTGCTGGGCCGCGCGCCGAGGATCGGAATCGAGGCCGCGGTGGAGGGCGACTGGGCGCGCTGGATCGGCGACGACGGCGAGTTCGTCGGCATGACCGGGTTCGGCGCCTCGGCGCCGGCGGAGGTGCTGTATCGCGAATTTGGAATCACGGCGGAGACGGTCGCGCGCACGGCACTGCAGTGCATGGCCCGTTCGAGAATGGCGAAAACCTACGCCTGAGACTTAAGGCGTGCAACAAAGACGGGGAGACCAGGATGGCCCGCATTACGCTTCGACAATTGCTGGATCACGCCGCCGAGCACGATTACGGCGTGCCTGCGTTCAATATCAACAATATGGAGCAGGGGCTTGCGATCATGGAGGCGGCTTCCGCGGTCGATGCGCCGGTCATCATCCAGGCCTCCCGTGGCGCCCGCACCTATGCCAACGACATCATGCTGGCGAAGATGATCGACGCGCTGGAGGAGATGTATCCGCAGATTCCGCTCTGCATGCATCAGGACCATGGCAACGAAGAAGCGACCTGCGCCACCGCAATCAAATACGGCTTCACATCGGTCATGATGGACGGCTCGCTCAAGGCCGATGCCAAGAGCGCCGCGGATTATGCCTATAATGTCGACATCACCCGCCGGGTGGTCGAGATGGCGCATTGGATCGGCGCCTCGGTCGAGGGCGAACTCGGCGTGCTCGGCTCGCTCGAACATGGCGGCGGCGAGCAGGAGGATGGCCATGGCGTCGAAGGCAAGGTCAGCCACGACCAGCTGTTGACCGACCCCGACCAGGCGGTGGATTTCGTGCGCGCCACCAAGGTCGACGCGCTGGCGATCGCGATGGGCACCTCGCATGGCGCCTATAAATTCTCGCGCAAGCCGGACGGCGACATCCTGGCGATGAAGGTGGTCGAGGAGATTCACCGCCGGCTGCCGAATACGCATCTGGTGATGCACGGTTCCTCCTCGGTGCCGCAGCCCTTGCAAGATGCCTTCAACGCCTTTGGCGGCGAGATGCCGCAGACCTGGGGCGTGCCGGTCGAGGAGATCGTACGCGGCATCCGGCACGGCGTTCGCAAGGTCAATATCGACACCGACTGCAGGTTGGCGATGACCGCGGTGTTCCGCAAGATCGCCAGCCAGAACAAAAGCGAATTCGATCCGCGCAAATTCCTGAAACCGGCGATGGACGCGATGCGCGATCTCTGCCGCGAGCGGTTCGAGCAGTTCG
>Ga0302319_10007236_pt1 | contig 21850 bp, 17 predicted proteins | sample Bog_T0_2_FD_203319 | JGI IMG/M metagenome (GOLD analysis project Ga0302319, IMG submission 203319) | Peat permafrost microbial communities from Stordalen Mire near Abisko, Sweden - Bog_T0_2 | ecosystem: Environmental > Terrestrial > Soil > Wetlands > Peat | place: Sweden: Abisko, Stordalen Mire... | reverse complement strand
CCGGCGAGGTCCTTCATGTAAGCCAGGTCCGAAATGCCGTCGATGAAGTAAGCGACGGGGTTTTCAATGCCCGCCTCCTCGGACGCGGACAACCCATCAATTACGCCAGATTTGGGTACTGGTTTCGAACCGGGGCGCAGACTCATAGGCTTTCAGACGATCAGGGACACACGAATGCCAGCACCCTGTTTTTCTGTTGCGCTTAGATGCGTGCCCTGACCTGCGGTTGCCCCGCGAACGAGCGAGGAAATGCCGCGGCCCGCGGACATCGCTGCGAAGCCTACGCCTGGCCTGCGGCGCAGTTTAGTTTTGATTTTGGTTTTGGGAGATTTCACCCTGCGCGTGCGGGCTCAGAGCCGAAAAAAGCCCCGGCATGGACGGCTTGCCCGTCACCGGAGAAGCCCCAGGCGCAGCCGCTTCAGCCGTAGCGTCGGTGCTCTCCGGCATACCCGTCGCCGTGCGCTTCGAGTAAATTCTGAAGTTCACGGCTACATCGATCACCGAGCTCACCGCTTTGCCGTCCTTCACCGCTGGCGCAAACGTCGACTTCTGGATCGCCCCCACTGCGTTCTCGTCCAGCCCAAATCCGATGGGCCGATATACCGCCACCGCGAGGATCTTCCCCTGCGGATCGATAATGACTTTGTAGCTCGCTACGCCGGCCACTTCGCCTCTTTGTGCGAAATCATTGGAAGCCGGCACCACGTTCTTCAGCAGCTTCGGTCCGTCAACGCCCGGCCCCGGATGAACCAGGGTCGAGTCCGTCGGCTCCAGGGACTTATGCGACTGCTGCGCCTGGTAGAAGAACTGCCAGTAATCCGGCATCTGCGCCACCATCTTTTCATCGAGGTCCGGCGCGAGAATCTTGTTCAGCGCAACCCGCAGATGCTCCGCGGACTCCGCTGGCGAAATTGTGGTCGGCGGAACCAGCGGCGCGCTTCCGGCTGCGGCTACCGACGTTGCTGCCGTTGCTGGGGTCGTTCCCGCCGGAGCCGCTGCACTGGCGGTCGTTGGGCTCTCATCCGCATCCTGATCCGTATCTGCAGGAGCGGCTTTCGCGGACGCTATCGCCGTGCCAGCCGGCACTCCCGGCGTTGGACCTGCCGTCTTCCCCGCCTTCTCTTCCTTTTTCTTCTTCGGAATGACCACCAGCTGCCGGTCAATCACAATTAACTGATGCTTTTTCTTCGGCGTGATCTGGATGCGATCGAACGACGTCGCCTGATCGGCCCACGGAGCCTCGCCCTCGAAGTGCACCCCGAAACGGATCCCCTCCAGCTCGACCGTCTTCTTCGTCATGCGCACGTGATCGACATTGATGCCGCACAGCGTAAACGAGCCCTTCGGCGACTGCCCCACCAGGTCTCCGCTGATATTGAAGTGCAGCGTCTCATCGAGCCACAGTCCGCGCAAAAACAGCGGCCGGCCCACCAGCTTCTGGCGGAGCTCCGCCTCGGTGATCATCGGCTCACCGGCCGATGCGACCTCCGGCGTCGCCGCCTTCTCATCGGAGACGGCATTGCCTGGGACTGGACTTGCCGGATTGGCTTGCGCGCAGCTAAGGGACATGCAAAAAACAGGCAGAGAGAAAGCGGCAAACCACGCAGACTTCATCACACGACTCCATATCCAGTTTGAGATGCTTGACCCGCGCAACAGCGCCAGGCGCCGGATCGCGCCCCGAATACCCACGTAGACAAGAGCATTTCACCCAGGTATTTCCCTGGACAATAGCACTTTCGTAGGGTGAACTTCGCGCTTAACTTCGGCACTGTTGTACCCCCCGGGAGAGAGCGTTCCAGCCGCATGGAGCGAAGCCGTTTCCCACCTTGCGTGCACAGTTTTTCCACAGGATTTGCTAGATTCTTTCCGCAGAAAAATCGAGGCTTACAAGCCAACCGCATTTGCAATGTCAACAAATCGCTGCCATTTCGCTGGCCAAACTAAGCCCATGGCATAACCGGTATTAACGCTCATGAGTCCTTCAACCTATACTTGAAGTATGTTCAGGAAGTTTCTCCGCTGCAACCCAGACTGCGGGAAGACGATCTCCATATTCCGCGCGCCCAGCGTCTTGTAAGCTGCTTCGCCAAGAACCTGCCGGAAATCTGTGGTAATCGCCAGATCGCGGCCCTCGTAGAGATGCTCCGGCGCCAATCCCGGCCATCGTCCGTAAACTTTTCCACCGCGCACCGGTCCGCCCAGCAGGAACATCACGTTGGCGTGCCCGTGGTCCGTCCCGCCCGTCCCGTTTTGGCGGCAGGTCCGCCCAAACTCCGACATCGTGACCAGCACAATGTCGCCCGCCTGGTCGCCCATGTCCGTCCAGAACGCCGCCAGCCCCGCGCTGAACTCCTTCAGCCGTCCCGCCAGCTGCCCGTCCACACTGCCCTGGTTTTGGTGCGTATCCCATCCGCCGATGTCCGCGAACGCCGCCTCCACGCCGAGGTTTGCTTTCAGAAGCTGCGCAATCTGCTTCAGACTGTTCCCAAACGGGCCACCCGGATACTCCGCCCCCGCCGCCGGCGTGTACTTCGACGGGTCGGCGGCCTTCAGCATTTTGACCGCCGCAAACGTTTCTTGCCCCGTTCCATGCAGGATGGAATCCGTTGACTCGTCGTACATCGCCGCGAAGCTCGCCGCCGCCCCCGTCGACTGCACCCCGAAGTCCTTAATGTTGTCGAGCGCCACCGCCTGGATGCGCCCTTCCAGCGTCCGCGGCACCTCCGCTCCAAGCGCCACCGCCCGAAACGGCGTCCGCGCACAATCGGGACACGCCAGGTCCTCGGCCTGCAGCGCGCGATTCAGCCATCCGTCCACCGTCGACTTCACGCCCGGTGTGCCGCTCTCCATAAAATCCTGCGCATCGAAGTGCGACCGCGACGGATCGTTCGATCCCGACGCATGCACCACCGCCAGATGGCCCTGGTCCCATAAGGGCTTCAGCGGCGCCATCGCCGGATGCAGTCCGAAGAATCCATCCAGGTCGATCACCGCGTTCTCGGGAATCCCAATATTCGGCCGGAACTGGTAATAGGACGGCTCGCGAAAGGGAACCACCACGTTCAGGCCATCGGCCGCGCCGCGCTGGAAGATCACCACCAGCTTTTTGCCCTGGGCGTGCGCCGTCGTCGCCTGCGCCATCACACTCCGCGTCAAAAACGCCGGGATGGACGCGGTGCCAACGACAGCCATCGCGCCGCCCCGCATAAAAGCACGTCGCGTCACGGGAGTGACCGCCCGCTGCATCCCCGGCTCCGCCGCTACTTCAACTGCCGGCCCATGCACCGACTCATCCCAGGCATTGTTATTCATTCGATAAGCTCCGAATCTGGTTACCGCAGGGGCGACGAACAGGCAAACCTTTCGCCCAGGCGTTGTCTCTTCTTCAAACGCTGCGCCAAAGGGGAAGTTGCGTCAATAGCAAAACCGCTGGTTACCATGGGCATCTTTGAAATTTTCTCAACGCAGCTATCCTAGAACTGGGATAATGATGACAGGACTGCCGGTTCCGGGAGAAAGGCCACTCTACTGGGTCGGTTCATCGCTGAAGGACCTCGGGGAATTTCCGGCGGAAGTCCGGACCAGGTTCGGATTCGCCCTAAGCGCCGCGCAGTTCGGTGGAAAACATCCTTCCGCAAAGCCGTGGAGGGGCGAGGGGCCAGGAGTGCTGGAGATCGTTAGCAACCATGACGGCGACACATTCAGAGCGGTCTACACAGTTCGGTTTTCTGAGGCCGTGTATGTGCTCCACGCGTTCCAAAAGAAATCGCCACGCGGCATTGCGACTCGCTCGTCCGACGTGGCACTCATCCGCGAGCGCCTGAAGGCTGCTCGCCGGGACTATGAGGAGAGAAATGGCTAAACAACAAATCACCCCCTCTACCGGCAATGTCTTCGCCGACCTCAACCTCCCCGACGCCGAAGAGCTCCAGACCAAAGCCCGGCTCGGAGCCGCCATCTGCCGCATCGTCGAACAGAAGCGCCTTTCCCAGGCCGAAGTCGCCCACCTGCTCGGCATCAACCAGCCAAAGGTCTCCGCCCTGCTGCACTACAAACTCGAGGGCTACTCCGTCGAACGCCTCATGCGCTTCCTGGTCGCCCTGGGACACGACGTCGAGATCGTCGTCCGCGCCAAGCCCCGCTCCCGCTCGGCGCGCATTGCCGTCACCGCCGCCTGAGCGCGCCTCGTACCATTCCCGCGCGATGCGCCCGCCGCGACCTCCTGGTAGCCCGCCTATAATCTCCCTGTCAGCGGCTGCGCCATCCATGCGTCGATTCCTTCTCCCTGCGCTCCTCCTCCTCGGATACCTCCCGCCCGCCTTCGCCGCTAAATCCGTCTCCGTCGCCGAGCTCGAGCAGATCCTCACCGCCGATCAGGGCAAGTCCGACAGCAAAATCGCGAGCCAACTCGCCGAGATCGAACTCAACGAGCGTCTCAGCTCCGCGCGCCTCGCGCGCTGGCAGGCTGCCTTTCCCGGACACCGCACCCGCGAAGCGCTCCTGCAGCTCGCCGACACCTCCGCCTTTCTCAATCTGCCCGCCTCCGATATCGACCCCGCTCCGCAGCCCGACCGCGACACCGAGCACCTCATCCTCTCCCGCACCATCACCTATGTCACCCGGACCATCCGCAATCTGCCCAACCTTCTCGCAACGCGGGCGACCACCCACTTCGAAGACAGCCCATCACAGCGAAGCTTTAATCAGACGGGATTCACCACCTCCAGCACGACCGTCCGCGCCCTCCGCGGCGCCGCCATCGACTCGCCAGCCGCCAACTATCAGCCACTCCACGAAACCGGGGCCTCCAGCGCCGTCGTCACCTACCGCGATGGCCAGGAAGTCGAAGATGCCGCGCGTGAGAAGAAGACCGAGACCGTCGCATTCGGCCTAACAACCAGCGGCGAATTCGGTCCCATGTTCGGCATCACCATCGCCGACGCAGTCCGCAGCCGCGTCCTCTGGGGTTATTGGGAACCAACCGCTGACGGCCTTCTCGCTGTGCTGCGCTATGAAGTGCCCGAGGCGCAATCCCACTTCCTCGTTGAATTCCCCGTTCCTCGCGGTCTGGCGCAACTGCACCCTGCGTATCATGGCGAGATCGCTGTCGATCCCGCCACCGGCGAGGTCGAGCGCCTCTCAGTCGTTTCCGACCTCAAGCCGCCGTACGAGAAAATCTCCATCGCGACCGTCGTCGAGTATGGCCCCGTCGGCTTCGGCGAACGAACGTATCTCTGCCCGCTCCGCGGCGTTGCGCTTTCCAGAATCCCCATCCTGCCCGATGCGGACAGCCTCGCGTCTACGAGCACACCGCTGCAAACGCGTCTCAACGACGTCACCTTCACCAACTACCATCTGTTTCGCGCAGACGCGCGCATCGTGACCACTGCTGAAGCCGAGCGAGACGCCGGGCCTGCTCCTCCAATGGCCGCAGCCGCGAACGCGGCTCAACCTTCCACACAGCCAGCGCTCACCGCAGCACCCGCCGACCCCGCGGCCCCCTCAACAGAAATCGCCGCGGCAACGCCGGCTCCGATGAGTCCGCCCGCGCCCACACCACCAATCCCAGCATCTGCACCGCCAATCCCGGAACCACCGCCAACGCCGCCTGCTCCCGCACCTACCCCTGCCGACGACTCTGTGCCCGCTCCCGTCGCCGACTATCCCCAGACCGTTCTCCACACCACCGCCAACCTCGTCCTCGTCGACGTCACCATCACCGATCGCGACCACCCCGTCCTGGGCCTTGACCGCAGCCGCTTCCGTGTCTTCGAGGACGGACGCGAGCAGAGCATCTCCTCCTTCGACGAGCACCAACCCCCGGCAACGCCCGCGGCCTGCGCCAAACGCGCCCAACTACCGCCCCACACCTATTCCAACATCCCCGCCGCACCGGAATCCGCCGCCCTCAACGTGCTGCTTCTCGACAGCCTCAACACTCCCACAGCCAATCAGCAGGAGCTGCGACGCCAGATGCTCGCCTGGGCCGGCAAAGTTCCGCCAGGCACGCCGCTCGCGCTCTTCATGCTCTCGAACCAGCTTCGTCTCGTCACCGGTTTCACCGCCGATATTGCCCAGCTGACCCGGGGACTGCAAAGCTCCGGCGCGCAGCCTTCCATCGTCACCAGCACCGAGAACATGCCCGCTGCGTCCACCGCCTACCTCGCCGCATCCGACTCCGCCGATGCCGCGACCATGGAATATGTTCGCAGCCTGATGCGCTTCGACACGGACACGAAGAACTTCAACACCGACCAGCGCCAGCGCCTCACCCTCGATGCGCTCCAGCAGCTCAGCCGCTATCTCGCCGCCGTTCCCGGCCGCAAGAACCTCATCTGGTTTTCCGGCTCATTCCCTGTCTCGCTTGGCTCCGATCCCGCACTCGCTCTCGCCCTCGATCAGCACCCAACCAAAGAACTGCGCGACGATACAGTCGCCCTTCGGCAAACCATCGCGCTGCTCGCAGCGGCACGCGTCGCCGTCTATCCCGTGGACGCTCGCGGATTAATGCCGCTCGTCTCCGCCGATGCCGCGTACGTCGGCTCCCCGAACTTCGCCAGCAGCGCGAGTCCGCCCGGCGCCGGCGCCAAACCAACCAGCTCGCCCGATCTGTCGAGTGACAACGCCGCTTTTGGTACCGAGACCGGCCTCGATCAGACTTCCATGACCGCCCTGGCCGATGCCACTGGCGGCCACGCCTACGCCAATGCGAACGATCTCACCAAAGCCCTTGCGCAGGTCGTGGAGAACGGCTCCAGCTACTACACCATCGGTTATGCGCCGTCCGCGAAAGACACCAACGGGGCGTTTCGCAAGATCGACGTTCGCCTGGTTTCCGAAAAAGAGAAGGAGAAGGACCATGGCAAATACAAGCTGGCCTTCCGCCGCGGTTATTTCGCCGGGAGCTCCAACGAAATCTCCGCAACCGCTGCCGGATCCGCGGGTCCGCTGGCCGCCGCTCTTCTGCCCGGCGCGCCGCCCGCGACACAGATTCTCTTTGAGGCGCGCGTGCTGCCCGCCACCGATCCGGAGGCCGACGGGCTCGCCGGCGGCTCTCCCAACTCACCCTCGCCGGTAAAAGACGCACAGCCTTATGCCGTCGATCTCATCATCGGCCCGCAGACCCTCACCTTCGCCGAGCAGCCCGACGGCGCGCGCCGCAGCCAGCTTCTCTGCGACGTGGTCGCTTACGACGCCACCGCGAAGCGCCTCACATCCACGCAACGCGAAGTCCGCATCGATCTCCCCGCAGACCGTTACGCGCGTCTCATGGCCGACAAGAGCGGCATCCGCATTCACCTCGCACTCGATGTTCCGCCCGGATCGGCGACGCTGCGCATTGCCGTCTTCGACCCAGCCACGGCACAGACCGGCTCGCTTGAAATTCCCGTCGCCTTGCGGGCAATCAACACGGACGCGCCGTGACGGTGCCAGTCCGAAGCCGCTACTCCTGCGGCTTCGACGGAGAGGACCCCGACGGCGGTGGCGTCGACGATCCAGATGGCGGCGGAGTCGAAGAGCCAGACCCCGGCGGTGATCCCTGGGGTGTTCCCTGCGCCGGAGTCGGTGGCGGCGTACTTGCCCCCGTGGGCGGCGTCGCCGCGCCAGGCGTCGTGCCCGGTGGCGGCGCTACCGCTGGTTTAATATCCATGCCCGCGGGCGGAGGTCCGGGCGGTGGGGTTCTGGGCATGGCTCCGCCGGGCGGCAGACCCGGCCGCGCTCCCGGTGGCGGCGTCGGCCTGGTGTCGCTCTGGCTGATGAACTCGACATCGAAAATCAGTTCGGACTTCGCCGGGATCGGGCCTTTGCCCCCATCCCCATAACCCAGCTCGTAGGGAATAAACAGGCGGCGCTTGCCGCCCGCCCGCATCCCCTCAAATCCAGTGTCCCAGCCCTGGATCACCTGATGGGAGCCGTAGGGAAACGAGATCGGCTGCCCCCGGTCTTTGGACGAATCGAACTTCGTCCCGTCCGTCGCCAGATAGCCGGTGTAGTGGACCGTCAGCCACTTGCCCTGCTTAGCCAGGTCGCCCTTTCCGGTCTCGGTATCGACGTAGTCCAGCGAGTAGGTCGCGGGGCCACCGCCGAGGGCGTCGCGCACTTCCGCGCTGACCAGAGGCGACACGTAGTCGAGCCGCGTGGCGGCCATACGCGTCTCGGTGTAGAGCACCTTCGCACAGGCAGCGGACGCCGGTAGGGCCGGAATCTTCGGAGAAATCACGGGCGCCGGATCGGCACACCGCGGCGCGGTATGGTGCGCGGCGGTCGTGGCTGCCGCAGCATGGTGCGCGGGAGGAGTCGTCGTCTGCGCTGCCAAAGGCAGCGCCATGAGAGCCAGGAACAAAGAGGCGGAAGTTGTCTTATTCATCGCTACCCAGTGTAAGCGAAGCCCGTGAATCCGCGTAACCCCCCGGCCCCCGACGTATAATCCCGCCACGCCCCTGGGAGGGGCTGCATGATGCGCATGATGCTCCACGTGGAGATGCCAACCGAAACAGCCAACGCGGCGATTCGATCCGGCGAGTTTGGTCCCTTAGTTCAGAAGATCCTTGGAGAACTCAAACCGGAAGCCGCCTACTTTACCGAGACCAATGGTACCCGCAGCGGTTACATATTCTTCGATATGACCGACTCCGCGCAGCTGCCCGCTATCGCTGAGCCGTGGTTCCTCGCTCTCAACGCCACCCTCACGGTGAAACCTGCGATGTCCGCCCAGGATTTGGGAGGCCCGTCCGCCGCTGCGATCGAAAAGGCGGTCAAGGCCTACCCCAAAAAGCTCGGCTCGTAACAGTCCCGTCCGGTCCTCCCCCTTCAGGCCCGGACGGCTTCGAGTTTGGCCTCCCCCTCATTCCTGGTCTCTTCAATCTCCGGGCCGCCGGGCTCAAGAAATGGCCGTCCATAGTAGCTGTCCATCAGCAGCGTGCGCAGCTCGGCGATCAGCGGGAAGCGCGGGTTGGCGCCCGTGCACTGGTCGTCGAATGCCTCTTCGGCAATCGCATCCACTTTGGCGAGGAACTCCGCTTCCGCAACGCCGGCCGCCTGAATGGACGCGGGAATTTCGAGATCGCGCTTCAGCCCTTCCACCCAGGCGAGCAGATTGCGAACGCCGGCCTCCTTGTCTTCGCCGGCCAGGCCCAGCCATGCGGCGATTTCCGCATACCGGCATTTTGCCTTGGGCCGGTCGTATTGAGAGAACGCCGCCTGTTTGGATGGATTGTCGTTGGCGTTGTAGCGAATCACGTTGGCGATCAGCAGACCGTTCGCCAATCCATGCGGCAGATGAAACGCCGCTCCCAGCTTGTGCGCCAAAGAATGACACACGCCCAGGAATGCGTTGGCGAAGGCGATGCCGGCAATGGTCGCAGCGTTGTGCACTTTTTCCCGCGCCACCGGATCCATTGCGCCATTCTTGTAGGCCGACGGCAGATGCTCCCTCAGCAGCTTCAACGCCGACAGCGCCTGTCCATCGGTGAATTCGTTGGCCATCACCGAAACATAGGTTTCGAGGCAATGCACCACCGCGTCTACGCCGCCAAATGCCGTCAGCGGCTTCGGGAGATCCATCACCAGGTTCGGGTCGACGATCGCCATCATCGGCGTCAGCTCGTAATCCGCGATGGGATACTTCACGCCCGTCGCGTCGTCTGTTACCACGGCAAAAGGCGTCACCTCCGATCCGGTCCCGGAGGTCGTTGGAATGGCCACCAACTCCGCTTTGATCCCCATCTTCGGGAACCGATAGATGCGCTTGCGAATGTCCATGAAGCGCAGGGCGAGATCTTCGAAATTAACCTCCGGATGCTCGTACATCACCCATATGATTTTGGCCGCATCCATCGGCGATCCGCCGCCGAAGGCCACAATGACGTCGGGCTGGAAGCCATTCGCCGCCGCCACTCCTTTTCGCACGATCGCCAGCGTCGGGTCGGCTTCCACCTGGTGGAAGACCTCAACCTCCATTCCCAGGCTCTTGAGCCGCTCGATCAGCTCATCCGCATATCCGTGCCGGAAGAGATAAAGATCGGTCACGACCAGCGCGCGTTTCTTGCCCTCGAGTTCGCGCAGCGCCTCCAGCAGGCAGCCGCGCCGAAAGTAAATCGACTTCGGCAATTTGTGCCACAACATGTTCTCCGCTCTCTTCGCGACGGTCTTGCGGTTGATGAGGTGTTTCGGCCCCACATTCTCCGAAATGGAATTGCCGCCCCATGTTCCGCATCCCAGGGTGAGCGAAGGCGTCAGGCTGAAGTTGTAGAGGTCGCCGATTCCGCCATGGGATGAAGGCGTGTTGATGAGTATCCGAGCGGTCTTCATCCGTTCGCCGAAACGCTGGACGCGCTGCTTCTGCAGGTCCTGGTCGGTATAGAGCACAGAGGTGTGCCCGATTCCTCCCAGCGCAACGAGCTGCACGGCGGTCTCTACCGCGTCGTCGAAGTCCTTCCGCCGATAGAGCGCCAGGACCGGCGAAAGCTTCTCGTAGGCCAGCGGCTCGCCCGCTCCAGCATGCTCCACTTCACCGATCAGCACGCGCGTACCCGGCGGTACGGTCACACCCGCCATGGTCGCGATCTTCTCCGCGGGCTGCCCGACGATGGCTGCGTTGATCGTGCCGTCAACGAAAAGCAGTTCGCGCACCTTCTCGATTTCTCCGGGACGCAGCAGATAGCCGCCGTGGGTCGCGAAGCGTTCGCGCACCGCCTCGTAGACTGCATCGACCGCGATCACCGCCTGCTCCGACGCGCACACCACGCCATTGTCGAAGGTTTTCGACAGCAGAATGGAAGCAATCGCGCGCTTGATGTCCGCCGTCTCGTCGATGACCACCGGAACATTGCCCGCTCCGACGCCGATCGCCGGCTTGCCCGAAGAGTAGGCGGCGCGCACCATCCCCGGGCCGCCCGTCGCGAGAATCAAATTGATCGCGGGGTGCTCCATCAGGGCTTTGGAAAGCTCGAGGGTCGGCTCATCGATCCAGCCGATGATGTCTTCCGGCGCCCCGGCGGCTACCGCCGCCTGCAGAACCAATCGCGCCGCCGCGCAGGTCGAGCGCTTCGCCCTGGGATGCGGGCTGAAGATGATGCCGTTGCGTGTCTTCAGGCTGATCAGCGCTTTGAAAATAGCCGTCGATGTCGGGTTGGTAGTCGGAATAATGCCGCAGATCACGCCCACCGGCTCGGCAATTTCCATGATGCCGTGCTCGTCGTCGACTTCGACGACGCCGCAGGTCTTCTCATCCTTATATTTGTTGTAAATGTATTCGGACGCAAAGTGATTCTTGATCACCTTGTCCTCAACGACGCCCATACCCGTCTCTTCCGCCGCCATTTTCGCCAGCGGGATGCGCGCATCCGCCGCCGCCAGCGCGGCAGAGCGGAAGATCGCGTCCACCTGTCGCTGAGAAAACGCAGCGAACCTCTGCTGCGCCTGTTTCACGCGGGTCGCAAGCGCATTCAATTCGGCAAGGTTGGTGACGGGCATGGCATCCTCCATTCGCGGGGAAGCCGATGGAGTGCTTCTTTCAGCTTTTCCGCCGGTTACCCCGCTTCCATCATGAGGAGGGCGCAGGACGATTGTCAGTGACTGTCGTCACTGCGAGTTCGACCCAAGGGGCCTCGCAACCCCCATAGAACGAGGTCAACGCGTGGCGAATGATGCTGTCTCCCCCACTCGTACCGTGCCTCTGTTACTCGAGCGGCATCGGCGCAGTAACATCTCTGCCCCTGCCTATTTGATGGGGCGTTCATTACGGTCATGGAATTGTTTGCCGTCTGCTATGGGCGCAGAATCACAAACATTGAAAGCCAAACGCAGCGTCCCCCAGTTGCAAAAAGGCCGCGGCGAAATGAGGAGAGACCACATGAACCGTGCAAAAGAGATTCTCAGCAACTTACTCAACGAAGACAGCGGACAGGATTTGATCGAGTACGCGCTCATCATCGCCGCATTTTCCTTCGTGGCGATTGCCGCTGAGGCATCCATCACGCCAAAAATCCAAAACGAATTCAACATGATCACCAGCCACTTTTAGATTTACGGGCCGAGCTCTCTCCTTGTGTCTGTATCGCTTGCTTCATTTGCTGCTTTCCGTTCTCCCGGGGCCATCGGTGATGCAATCTTGCCCGTCGTTTTCGAGACAGGAAGACCAGCATCACCGGGGCTGATTTCTTCAAACCAGAGAAATCATCGGGAAATCGACACAGAGGGATTGGCCGGCACCCGGCAAGGAACCGAACAGGATTCTCGTTTTGATTTTTGCGGTACTGGACGCCTCGCCATTACGAGGCAAATCTCACCTGGAGGTTTGGATCATGATCATCATTGCGCTTGCTGTTACGTCGATCATTGTGGCGTTCTCGGGGCTCGTCCTTCCGCTCGCCGCTTGCGTTAAAGGCAACTAACCCGCGCGGACGGCCAGCGCCTGAATATGAACGGCGCTGGCGGCTTCCCCGGTACGGACCAGATTCACAGGCAACCCGCCATATCCCGATGAGCACGCAACCGCCTATCGGGCCGGCTCGTCGATCGACTCGAAGATGTGCCCCATCTTCTCCTGCTTCACGCGCAGATATTGTTCGAAGCTGTCTTCCGCAGGCACCTCTGCAGAAACCCGCTCCACTACGCGAACTCCAGCGGCCTCCAAAGCAGCGACCTTATCCGGATTGTTTGTGATGAGCCGCGCCGAGCCGACACCCAGAAGCCGCAGAATCCCGGCGGGCAGCTCAAACTCCCGGCAATCCGCCTCGAAACCGAGCTCCAGATTCGCCTCGACCGTGTCCCGACCCTGGTCCTGCAGCTCGTAGGCACGGAGCTTGGCCATCAAGCCGATCCCGCGGCCCTCCTGCTGCTCATAGATCAGGATGCCGGCGCCGGCAGCGGCAATCTTGCGCAGCGCCAGCTCCAGCTGCAGCCGGCAATCGCAACGCAAAGAATGAAACACATCGCCGGTCAGACACTGCGAATGGATGCGGACCAGCGGCGGCTGCTCATGGATGTCGCCCATGACCAGCGCAACAGCCTCTTCCATCTCCGCGGTCTGCCCGCAACGCGCCGGATCGTCGTCCGCCAAAACGCCCTCAAACCCCAGGATGCGAAAATGTCCCCATCGCGTGGGGAAATCCGCATCGGCCACCTTGCGGACGGAAGCAATCGCCATAACGTGATTATAGAAGGAACAATTCGTATCCCTCGTTCGCACAAGCTGACTCGCTAACCTGCTAACTGGCTGACCGGTTTTTCCTGAACCCTGCACCCTGAACCCTGTACCCTGAATTCGTGGTCGAGTCCCGCCTCATCCTCATCACCCTGTTGATCAAGCTCGGTGTGGCCGCTGCCGTTTCCTCGGCGCTGGCGCGATCGAGAGTCTTCCAACGGCTGCTCTTTTGCGAGTCCCGCACCCTCGGACAGACCCTTGGCCTGCTTGCCTTCATCTGCGTTCCGCTGGGGCTGGGCGTTTGGGTCCGCGTCACCGTATCCAACTTCTATGCGGCTGACATTTCGTTTGAGACGACCATCCTGCTGGGCATTCTCATCGGACCCGGCGCTGCGCTGATCGGCGCAACGGTTCTTTCGCTGCCCGCGGTGCTCCATGGCGAGTACCTTGCTTTGCCATTTCTGCTCGCTGTCGCCATCACTGCGGGCATTTACGGGCGCTTCGTGGAGAAGGAGGAGGTCTGGTCCTTCTCTCCCTTCGTCGACCTCAGCCTCTACCGCTGGGTCCGCCGCACCTTGCTCCGTCCGCGCATCGATCGGCAGATTCTGCTCCTGGTCTTAATCGTGGCCATGGAGGTTCTGCGTGAATGGACCGCGGGCCGCTACCCGCACCGCTTGTTCGCGCTCGTTTCGGACAGCTGGATCATCCGCCTCGCTATCTGGGCCTGCGCCGCGATGGTCGTCGGCATCCCGCTCAAAATCTGGAACGCGATCCGCATCGAGCGATCTCTGGAAGAGCAGAAGCGGCTCCTGCTCGAAGCGCGGCTCGACGCTCTGCAGCGCCAGATCAATCCGCACTTCCTCTTCAATACCCTCAATTCCATCGCCTCGCTGGTGCGCTTTCGCCCGGAGCAGGCGCGCGAGCTCATCGTGAAGCTCGCCAACATCCTGCGCAAAATGCTCCATGAGCACGATGCCTTCGTTCCCTTCCGCGACGAGCTGGCGACCACGGAGGATTACCTCAGCATTGAGGTCGCGCGTTTCGGCGCGGAGAAGCTCGCGGTGGCGAAGGAAATCGATCCGGCCACACTGGAGATTCCCGTACCGAGCATGCTGCTGCAGCCGCTCGTCGAAAACAGCATCAAGCATGGACTGGAGCCGCGCATCGCGGGCGGCACGGTCACCCTGCGCAGCCGGCTCGAAGAGGACAAGCTGATTATCGAGGTGGAAGACGATGGTGTCGGCATTGCTCCAGGGCGCACGCACTCAAGCGGCGTGCTACAGGGAACCGGCATCGGCATGAAAAATGTCCGCGAGCGGCTGGAGGTGCTTTATGGCGATGCCGCAATCTTTGATATTCGCAGCCGGCCAGGGCGCGGCACCAAGGTGACGCTCGCCTTCCCCTCACACTTTCCGGATGCCGACCATCCCGCCACGGCGCGGGCCGCGCTGAGCGTCGACTCACGGCGATAAAGCGGGCCAAGACTGATGGCATCTCGGACATCGCGTTGCCTATTTGCCTGCTTTTACTCCTTCCACGCGCCCAGCAGACGCCGCAGCAGAACGATCTGTCCCAGGTGATAGCTCGTGTGCTGGCCGGCCAGCAGCACCTCGCGCAGCAGGGTTTGTCCCTGCCCCCAGGGAATGGTTGCGTACAGATTCGATTCCGGTTCACCCACCAGCTTTTCGAAATCGGCGACGTCTTGCTTGAGTGCCCTGACCGAGGCGTCCCACGTCCGCGCATCGGAAGGCGCGGCTTCTTTGGGCCAGTAGTCGTTAGGCCATTCCGGCTGCACGTAATTGGGATTCGTCGAGAAATCCAGCAAATCATGCAGCGCAATTCTGATGTGTTCCAGCAGTTGCCACGCCGAATGCTCGGCGCCGTTCGGCTTCGCTCCGCGCAGCTCCGCGGGAAAATCGTCCACCACCGATTTCAGATCCGCATGCGCCTGCCCACCCCGCAAAAACGCCACTAACTGCTCACGCAAGGCGCGATCTTCCGTATTCGCCATCGAATATCTCCTCTTACTGTTAGGATGCGCAGCCGGAAACCTTTTTGCCTCAGAAACAGTCGGATGAACGCTGAACGCTGAACGCTGTTCCCTGTAACCTGTTCCCCGTAACCTGCTTTACAGCGCCGCCAGTTCGGGCTCGCGTTTCTCCTGGAACATGTTGCCCATGCGCCGAATCTGCGCTCCAACGCCCCGCAACTTCTCTTCAATGCGCTCGTAGCCGCGATCGATGTTGTACACGCGATCCAGAATCGACTCGCCATCGGCCACCAACGCGGCGAGAACCAGTGAGGCGGAAGCCCGCAGGTCCGAGCACATCACGGCGGCAGACGACAGAGCCGTTCGGCCCTGCACCGTTGCGGTCCGGCCGTTAACGCGAATATTGGCGCCCATGCGCACCAGTTCCTGCACATGCATGAAACGGTTCTCGAAGATGTTCTCCTGAACCAGCGACGTGCCGTCGGACTGCGTCGCCAGCGCCATGTACTGTGCCTGCATATCGGTGGGAAAACCGGGATACTCCTCCGTCGAAATGTCGCCCGCCTTGAGTTGGCCCTCGCTGCGCACGCGAATCTGATCCTTCGCGATGATGTCGACCCGCGCCCCGCACTCTTGCAGTTTTCCGATGACGGCGGTCAGATGTTCAGGATTGCAATGGGCCACGCACAGGTCTCCGGCGGTAATCGCAGCCGCGATCAGAAACGTGCCCGCCTCAATCCGGTCCGGATTGATCCGATGCCTCGCTCCATGAAGTTTCGACACACCCTTCACGCGGATACTCGACGTACCTGCCCCATGAATCTGCGCGCCCATCGCGGTGAGAAGCGCCGCCAGGTCCGTCACCTCAGGCTCGCGCGCGCAATTCTCCATCACCGTCTCGCCCTCGGCCAGCACCGCGGCCATCAGCAGATCTTCGGTGCCCGTCACGGTGATCCTGTCGAAGACAATGTGCGTGCCTTTCAACCGCTCCGCCCGCGCCTCGATGTAGCCGTGCTCGTAGCTGATCTTCGCGCCCAGCATTTCGAGACCCTTCGTGTGCAGATCGATCGGCCTCGCGCCAATCGCGCACCCACCCGGCATCGAAACCCGGGCAACGCCGCAACGCGCCACCAGCGGACCCAGCACCAGCGACGAGGCCCTCATGGTCTTCACAATTTCGTACTTTGCCGTCGGATCGGTCAGCGCCCGGCAGCTGATCGTTGTCCGGTGCTGCGCACGGCCATAGCCCAGCTCCACCTCAGCGCCCATGGACGTCAGGAGCTTGCGCTCCGTCTCGATGTCCCGGACCTGCGGAATATTCTCGAGTACCACCTCATCTTCGGTCAGGATCGCCGCGGCCATGCACGGCAGCGCGGAGTTCTTCGAGCCGCTCACCCGGATGGTCCCAAGAAGGGGATTGCAGCCGCGAATGACAAACTTATCCATAGCGTCTTCTCTTCCAGACTAAATGAGATTTTCCAGGAAAAAGATGCGGACTCGCCTGCAGCTTTTCTCAGGGACGCACCCGATGGGCGGCTATTTCCTGGCTGGCTGCGAAGCGGGAACGGTCTCCTTTGGGGCGTCTTCGGTCCAGATCACTTCCCCAGGCCGCGCGTAGTGCAGCCGCGCGCGCGCTTCATGCTCGATCGCAGCGGGATTGCTCTTGAGCGCCTTGACCTGCTGCTCAAGCCGGGCATTTTCGTCCTGCAACGCGGCAATCCGCTTCTGCACTGCTCTGTCTTCTGCGCGCCGTTGCTGGTACACGTTGACCCCGTTTTCGCCGAAGATCGCATGGTACCCAAAGACGAGCGCGGCTGTAATCACCGCGCCGGTCGCGATGCGCCGCCGTATCCGGTAAAGCGATGGCCCAACCCGCTCCAACCATCCAGCTTGTTTCTGCTTCCCGCTCAACCCCACAACGGCCGCCTTTACTAATCCCCGCTTTTGCTTTTGCTTCTGCTTTTGCTCTTGCTCTGCCTTTGCTTTTGCTTTTCCTGTTCCCTATTGCCTACCTCACGCCATCACCCAATCCTTCGCCGCTTGCGACAGCGGCTTCAGATCGCTCTCTTTCCGCGCCTCGGAATAAACCCGCACCACCGGTTCGGTGCCGCTCAGCCGGTAGCAGACCCACGAACCGTCCGAGAGAATCAGCTTCAAGCCGTCCGTCCGCACGATGGATGTAACTTTGCGCCCACCCAGCTCCTGCGGGTCATTCTTTATCTTCTCAGTGAACTTTTCCTTGACTGCGGGCGTCAAGCGAAAATTCTCGCGATTTGGGTAAAAGGAACCTACCCTGCCAAATATCGTCTTCAATTGTTCGCCCAGGCTCTTGCCGCGCACCGCGACCATCTCTGTAGTCAGCAGCCCCGCGATCACGCCATCCTTCTCCGGAACGTGCCCGCGAATGGTCAGCCCGGCGCTCTCTTCTCCACCGATGGCAATCTTGTCCTCGTTGATTAATTCCCCGATGTACTTGAAGCCCACCGGCGTTTCATAAAGAGGAACCCCAAACTCATCGGCCAGCGCATTGATCAGGTTGGTCGTCGCCACCGACTTGGCCACGCCGTTCTTCCACCCGCGCGTCTCGACCAGATAATCGAAGAGAAGAGCGATGATGTAATTCGGCTGGATAAAGGTCAGGTCGGCATCGACAATGCCGAAGCGGTCCGCGTCGCCATCGGTTGCAATACCAATCGCAGCTCCCGTCTCCTTCATCTTCTGCTTGCACGCATCCAGTAGCTCGCCGTCCGGCTCCGGAGCGTGCCCGCCGAAGAGGACATCGCGGGTATCATGCACCGTCGCCGTTTCCACTCCGTGTTCGCGCAGAATGTGGCAACTGTACCCGCGCGCCGCCCCCCAAAACGGATCGAAGACAACTTTGAGCTTCGCCTTCTGAATCGCTTTCAGGTCCACCAGCTCTGCAATGCGTTTCAGATAATCCGGCTTCACATCGACCTGCTCGAACTTCGCACCGCTGTCGGGAGGCGATGCAACCTCCTCCAGCGCCTTCACTTTTGCTTCAATCTGCTTCGTCACCTCCGGCAGCGCCGGCGCTCCATCGGGCGTCGAAAACTTAATTCCGTTGTACTCGGGCGGATTGTGCGAAGCGGTAAAGTTGATCGCGCCGCCCGTCTTGTGCTGCCGCACAGCATAAGAAATGGCCGGCGTCGGCGCGGCCTCCGGAATGACCAGCGGCGTCACGCCGTTCGCCACCAGCACCCTGGCTGCTTCCGCCACAAACATCTCGCCCAGAAAGCGCGGATCGCGCCCCACCAATACCGTCTTCGGCCCAGGCTGCGACGCCACATACTGCGCGATTCCCGCCACCGCGCGGCGAATGTTGGCCATCGTGAATTCCTCGGCGACGATCGCGCGCCATCCCGACGTTCCGAACTTGATTTCGACCGCCATGTTTCGTATTCTCCCCGCGCCTTTCCCCGTAAGATGCATTGAACCACACCAAATCTACACCCTGGACCCTGGTGCCTCTTACCCCCCGTACATTTTTCCTCTGCATTCACACGGCCCTGTCCCTGTGCCCTGCACCCTGTAACCTGTTCCCTGTATGTCCGTACCCGCCACCGATGTTCGCCTGGTTCTCACCACCGCTGGCTCGCGAGAGGAGGCCGAGCGCATCGCGCGCTCTCTGGTAGACGACCGCCTCGCGGCCTGCGTCAATCTCATTCCGGGTTTAGCTTCCATCTATCGCTGGCAGGGCAAAGTTGAAAACGCGGACGAGACTTTGCTCGTGATCAAAACCACGGCGGCCAACCTCGACAGCGTTGCAAGCGCGATCAGCCAACTGCATTCTTACGAGGTCCCGGAGTTCCTGGTCCTCACGCCCGAAGCGGCCAGCAAACCTTACCGGGAGTGGCTTCTCTCCTCAGTCGCCCTGGAATAACAAAGGGGTGCAGGGACCACCAGCCCCCGCACCCCTAACTCCGCTACACCCTGAACCCTGTACCCTGTCTTAGCCTTCAGTGGCTCCGTGGCATTTCTTGTACTTCTTGCCCGAGCCGCATGGACATGGATCGTTGCGCCCGACCTTCTCGCCAGTGCGGCGCTGCACCGGAGCGGATGCATCCCCGGCGCCCGCCATCCGCGCATGCTCGAGCTCCTTTTTCTTTTTGCGCTCGAATTCCTTCTCGAGATCGTCAATGGTCGTCGTGGGCGGCCGGCTCGGCGCCAGAGGAATGGGAGGCGCACCCGGCAGCCTGTGCCCGTTGCCATCCGCCGAAGCCACAGGGGGAGCGGCAGGAATCTCCCCCCGCGGCCGCGTCGGAATCTCGACCGGCTGCCCATCCGGCCCCACAATCTTCATCAGGAAAAGGAAGCGCACCGTGTCTTCCTGGAAGCGCGCCATCATTCCCTCGAACATCTCGAAGGATTCCTTTTTGTAGGCCACCAGCGGATCCTGTTGCGCGTACCCGCGCAGCCCGATCCCTTCCTTCAGGTGATCCATGTTCAGCAGGTGATCCTTCCACAGCCCGTCGATCACGCTCAGCATGATCATTCGCTCGTGGTAGCGCATCTGCACATCGCCGATCAGCTGCTCCTTCGCGACGTACTTGGCTTTCAGCCGCTCGAAGATGGTTTCGCCCAGCTCGTGGCGCGTCATCTCAGCCGGCTTCAGACCCTCCGCGTCCAGGTCCAGCCCGAACTGCGCGATCAGCTTCGCGTTCAGCCCTTTGATATCCCACTGATCCGGATGCACCCGCTCGCCGGCAAACTCATCGAGCATGTCGCTCAGCAGGTTCGGAGCGTAATCCTCGACAATCAGCTCTTTTTGATCGAGGCCCTCGAGCAGCGACCGGCGCAGTCCATACACGGCCTCGCGCTGCTTGTTCATCACATCGTCGTATTCGAGCAGATGTTTGCGCGCCTCGAAGTTTTGCCCTTCGACCGCCTTCTGCGCTGCCTCAATGCGGTTCGAGATCATGCGCGACTCGATGGGCATTCCCTCTTCCATGCCCATCCGCTGCAGCAGAGTCGAAACCCACTCCCGCGCGAAAATCCGCATCAGGTCGTCTTCGAGCGAAAGATAGAAACGCGAAGCGCCCGGATCGCCCTGGCGTCCAGCGCGGCCGCGCAGCTGATTGTCGATGCGCCGCGACTCGTGCCGCTCCGTGCCCACAATGTGCAGACCGCCCGCTGCCACGACGGCCAGGTGATCCTCTGCCGCGTTCGCCGCATGTCCCTGGTAAACCTGCTCCCAGTTTGCCTGGGACGTCTCGTACTCCTGCCCCTGGTAGTAAAAGCGCAGCATTCCTGCGGGCGCGGTGGGATTGATCGCGCCCTCGGCGACCGAAATAGCCCGCGCCAGCGCCTTCTTCACCAACTCCTGGCGAGCGACAAACTCGGGATTACCGCCCAGCAGAATATCGGTGCCGCGGCCGGCCATGTTGGTGGCAATCGTCACCATCCCCAGCCGCCCCGCCTGCGCCACAATCTCCGCCTCGCGCTCGTGATACTTCGCGTTCAGCACCACATGCCGCACACCCTTGCGCGCCAGAATCTGCGAGAGCAGCTCGCTCTTTTCGATGGAGGTGGTGCCCACTAGCACCGGCTGCTGGATTTCGTGCAGCCTGGCAATCTCCTCCGCTACGGCAAAATATTTCTCCTTCGCGGTCCGGAACACGACATCGGGGTTCTCCTGCCGCAGCATCGGCTTGTTGGTGGGAATCACTACGATGTCCAGCTTGTAAATCTTGTCGAACTCCGCCGCTTCCGTCTCCGCGGTTCCGGTCATCCCGGCGAGCTTTTTGTAGAGGCGGAAGTAATTCTGGAAGGTGATCGTCGCCAGCGTCTGATCCTCGCGCCGGATGTTGACGCCTTCTTTCGCCTCGACCGCCTGGTGCAACCCGTCGGACCAGCGGCGTCCCGGCATCAGGCGGCCGGTGAACTCGTCGACGATGATCACCTCGCCGTCCTTCACCACGTACTGAACGTCCTTCTTGTACAGCGAGTGCGCCTTGATGGCCGTCTCCACGTGGTGCTTCAGGTCCCAGTTCTCAGGATCGGCGATGTTCCCGATACCCAGCAGCCCTTCGATCTTCTCCCAGCCTTCGTCGGTGACCGTGGTCGTCTTGTGCTTCTCGTCCACCACGAAATCGCCGGTCAGGTATTTCTCTTCCGGACTCTTGATGATCTCCTCGCCCTCTTCGAGCGATGGAATGATCCGGTTTACGCGCGCGTATTTGTCCGTCGTCTGATCGGTCGGTCCCGAAATGATCAGCGGCGTGCGCGCTTCGTCGATCAGGATCGAGTCCACCTCGTCCACGATCGAGTAATAGTGGCCGCGCTGCACGCAGTCGGCGAGTTCGAACTTCATGTTGTCGCGGAGGTAGTCGAACCCGAATTCGTTGTTCGTCCCATAGGTGATATCCGAGGCGTACGCCTTCCGCCGCTGGCTGTCGTCAAGATCGTGGACGATCACGCCCACCGTCAGCCCCAGGAACTCGTAGATTTTCCCCATCCACTCGGCGTCGCGTTTGGCCAGATAGTCGTTCACCGTGACCACGTGCACGCCATGGCCGGCGAGCGCGTTCAGATAACACGGCAGCGTCGCCACCAGCGTCTTGCCTTCGCCGGTCTTCATCTCGGAAATCTTGCCCTGATGCAGGACCATGCCTCCGACGAGCTGCACATCGAAGTGCCGCATATTCACGGCGCGCCATCCCGCCTCGCGCACCACCGCAAAGGCCTCGGGC